>Ga0172372_10000141_pt1 | contig 108110 bp, 87 predicted proteins | sample LakKiv5m_2_FD_114544 | JGI IMG/M metagenome (GOLD analysis project Ga0172372, IMG submission 114544) | Freshwater microbial communities from Kabuno Bay, South-Kivu, Congo - kab_092012_9.5m | ecosystem: Environmental > Aquatic > Freshwater > Lake | place: Democratic Republic of the Congo... | reverse complement strand
TTACAGCCGGCGTTCCGGGTTCAAACCGTGCAGGCGACTTCTCCCAGATCACCCATTCCCTCGAGATCAGCCGGGCAGTTCCTCCGCCTGCATTGAATTTCTTAACTTTACGCAGGGCGCTCTTTTTCACTGCAAGGGCAACAACCCCAAGCGGAAGACCGATATCTGATGATCTGACGCCATGGGAAGACGACGGTAGGAGTTGTGATTCCAGTTTCCGTGCGCCGGTTGTAGAACAAAAAACAACATGGTAAACTGATCCGCTGAGCCGGAGGTAATCAAGGACGATCTCCCTTGCCTGCTCAAACAGGGAGGTCGTTACAATCGAAAAATGACCGCTTCCGCGGTGAACGTTCGAATACGTCTGTAAGGCAGTAAAAACGCCTTGTTCAAGCTTTTCAAAAGCAATTGCAGTCGATGGATTCATAAAGTAAAATAAGGATTCAAAACCGGTTCTCTCTGATCTCCGGGAGATCGAAATAAATAAGTTGCCATATGACAAACAATTCCCGGAAAGGTTACAAAACCCGATGTTTATCTGACCAAAACCAGCGTCTATAAAGTTGTGCGGATCGGGTCAAACATCTATCCCTTGTAAGTTATTTCAAGAATCTCAAAAATCCGCTCTTCCCTCTCAAGTTTCAGGACAGCTTTTTCTCTGACCTTTTTGTTTATCAGTGCTTTTGCAAGAGGCGACAGAAAGGAGATCTTACCTTTGGAAATATCCGCTTCATCAACCCCGACGATCTGGAAGGACTGGATTTTCCCTGTGGCTGTAATCCTGAAAGTCACGACGGCACCAAACCTAATTTCATCCTGCGGCTGTTCTTCCGCATAAACGATCCTGGCATCAGCAATTCTGTTTTCCAGAAGTTGCAGCTTTGCATTGATATAGTTCACGGCGATCCGCCGCTCATTTTCGCCCGAAACATTCAGATTTGTCTTTTCGTCAAGGAGCATCTGTTTTTCGGCAAGGAGCGCATCCATCCCGGCACGGGTCACATAGTTTATCACCCCCGGAGGCAGGTCTGCCCTCGGTGGCACCATCGGGATCTCTTCCTGATCGCCTTCTTTGACAAAGCCCCTGCTCATGACATGAATTTGGATTAAACCTTTGTGCGGTAAAGATAAGAGGATTAACTTTTTCCCCTGAACCTTATCGAAACAAGGTATCTGAAATTGATTGCAGGATTGTCCTGCAATATTATCGGAATGTATATCGATTTCTTATCATGCAGATCCCGGATTATTTCATAGGCAACCTCATGCAGTACAACGAGAAACAGGTCATCAGCCGGGATTCCGAAGTTTTGACCAAGCTTTTTATAGTTGAAGAGTCCTTTGATTTTTTTAATGTAGCACTTTTTCAGTGAGTCGCACAGATTGTCGAGCGGATCATTTTCGGTATAGGTGAAAATCATGCTGTGACCTCCACCATCTGCCAGGCTGTACTTCACGAAAAAATCTATGTCACTCTTTGATACTGTTTTATTCAAGGCAAGATCAAAAAATGACTTTGTCGGCGGAAGGGTGAAAAATTCGTCGAAAAGGTTGTAGCTCCACGACAATGCCAACATGTCGTTGTCGCGCGAATAGTCGGAGTTTGTCCCGCATTGGTAGGGATGCGGGGGTGAGACGATGAAAGCAATGCTTGGCGGTCCTTTTCGGGTATGGAATGTCGAATTGTAGAGTGACCACCAGCATTCGTCGAGAATCCTCGACCAGAGAAAATGAAAGACCATCTCGGGGTTCGAGGCGAAATACTTTTTTAACGGAGCAACGATGTCGTCAACTGAAAACGACGATCCGCTATGCCTGTCGTGAATGAGTGTTTGCAGTTCTTTTCTCTTTTCTCCTACCAGAACCGGAAACAATGGTTTAAAATGATCCCCGCTCCGTTCTATGACCTTCCCGGCAATGAGCCTTTCAAGTTTCACATCGAGGCTATCGGGAAATTTTTGCTGCAGTTGCGCATATGAATCACCACCGATGATATCGTTGATGATTGTCCTTGATCCTTTGTCACGATCGGGTATCGTGATCCCTTTCGGGATATGGTTTACCGGACAACCGCTGAAATAGACCAGATGTGCCCAGTAGTCTGTCTGGGCCAAAAGCTGATAACTGCTGAGAAGCAGTAGAAGAGTGAGGATGCGTTTCATAACATACGTTACTGCGTGATGTTTTATCGGTTCAGGAAATTATCCGGAAAATACCCCTTCTTCAGAAGTACTCAATTTTTACTTCGAAAATAGATATTTTTCCGATTCTTTCAAACAGATTCTGAGAATGTTTTCCACATATTTACTGTGAGAAAATCTGACAAATCAACCGTTGGTGCATTTATTTCTGGAAGCGATCTTTTTTATCACAGCAACCGCTTCAGCAGCCCGGTAAAGTTCACCAGACCTGTGATCTGGAGTATGGGAGGATCACTGGGATGACAATGGCTGGATAAATGCAACAGATCCCCGGTGTATTGAACACCCGAGGCCCGTCTTTTTGCAGATTTAGAAAATTGTGACGATTATTGGGAAGTGTTACAGAGCGCCTTCATCATATGCCCTTTCCCCGTGTAGGGCAGAATCAAGACCTTCCTTTTCTACATGGTCTGCAACTTTCACCGGGGTTATGAAATTGATGATGACAAGCATCACATAGGTAAACACAAAGGCGAACAGTGCGGCTACCACAACGGCAACCAGTTCTTTCATAAAAAAACCGGACCCGCCTGATAACAATCCGTCTGCTCCGGCTGTATTGACCGCTTTCGAGGCAAAAATACCAAGGAGCAGAGTTCCGAGAAAACCGCCCACGCCATGCACACCCCAAACATCCAGTGCGTCATCCCATTTCATACGGTTTTTAAACTGGACAGCCAGATAACAAAGAAGACCGGCGGCAATTCCAATGATTGGAGAGGCCCAGAGGGGCACAAAGCCCGCACAAGGAGTGATGGTGGCAAGACCTGCGATGGATCCGGTAAGAAGTCCGACAAATTTCGGTTTCCTTTCCCTAATCCATTCGACGAAAAGCCATGCCATGGTTGCAAATGAAGCCGCAATATCGGTATTAATAAACGCGAGGGATGTTACCGTATCGACTGCCACCTCACTACCGGCGTTGAAGCCATACCATCCGAACCACAGCAGTCCGCTGCCGATAGCAACCAGGGGAATCGAGTTTGGAGTGGAGTTTTTATCGCTTCTTGCCCCGACATAAAAGACCGAAGCAAGTGCAGCAAAACCGGCCGTGGCATGAACCACGATCCCGCCTGCAAAATCGAGAACACCCCATGATGCCAGCAGACCGCCGCCCCAAATCATATGGACAAACGGATAATAGACAAGTATCTGCCAGGTGGTCAGGAAAATGAAATAGGCTTTGAAATTCACCCGGTTCACAAATGCGCCTGTGATCAATGCCGGAGTTATGATGGCAAACATCATCTGGTACGAAACAAAAACAAATTCAGGGATCTTTCCGTTGGAATACATAGAACTTACGCTTATCCCGTTAAGGAAAGCCTTATCAAGATTTCCAATAATCCCACCTTCTCCGCCGCTGAAGCAAAGGGAATAGCCGAAAATGACCCAGAGGACCGTCGTCCATCCGAGCGAGACAAAGCTCTGGATCATAATACCAAGGATATTCCTCTTCGTGGCAAGACCGCCATAAAACAGGGCAAGTCCCGGGGTCATGAGCATAACCAGACTGCTGGCAAGCAGCATAAATCCGGTTGAACCAGTTTCTAACATATCATAAGGTTTTAGTGAATAATCAAATCGTGAAGCCGAAAACAATGTAAAACTTACTTTCCATAGGATTGGCAATAAGGGATGCCTGCACAGGGATCGAGAATTTCGGTGTTACGGGAACGGCGCGCGCTAGTTTTATCCCGACATTGGTGATTCCGGCACGTGTATTTGCATAATATCCTGTTTCATGAAGATCCGTGTTGGGCGAATTGACGGTTCCCCCGATGAAAGCATTAAAATCAAATCCCTTTATGTTTTTCTTAAACCCCAGCTCTATGTACGTAGAGTACTGAATGCCATCCTCCACGAAAGTCGAATCATTCACCTGTTTCAGTCTCCTGGCGTCATTGCCATAGAAGTTTGTAGCTACCATGAGTGTAAACGGAATCTTTCTTGTTCCGTTGAAACAGATCGCCCCTTCAAAAACATGTCCTGTGGAGTCGCTGGTATAACAAAAATATTTTTCTTTACTCCCTGTGTTCAACCCGGGAAAAAAATAGTCCGTAACCATGATTGTGAGAATACCTTTAAAGGTGTAGGAGGCGATCAGATCAACTTCTTCATTTGCAGTGGAACTGAAGGTATAGGCTCCCCAACCACCGATTGAGAACATGTGATCCTCGTTACCCACATTCAATTTCAGTGTCGGCTGTATGCTTGGTCCAGCACCGCCCAGGTTAAGTCCTCTCCACAGATACCGGCTCATGAAGTCAGCCCCGATCTGGAAATCAACACGCCACCTTTTCGTTGAATCCTGGCAGTGAGAATACGGGGTACAAATTAGTATGATTGAAGCTGCAAGAATAAAAATCCTTTTCATATTCCAAACACTTGATTACATTTTGCCCTGTGAATGCCCATCCATACCCTCCGGCAGGCCGGAACAATTTCCAATGGGAAATTCATTGAGTCAGATGTATGCAAATGAACTACTCTGCCTGCATGCGGGAAATAATAGGAACACTAAAAAAGGGGTACGTGAAACTCTTAGATCTCGGACAGTTTGTTCCGGATGGCAAATTTCACCATGTCAACAGTGCTGCGAAAATTGAATTTCTGCATGATGTTGTTCTTGTGAGTCTCAACAGTTCTCACACTGATATTAAGCCTCGCGGAAATCTCCTGGTTCGAAAATCCATCGGCAAATAGGCGAAGAATGTCCCTTTCGCGGTTAGTCAGATCGTGGGCTCGAGCCACGGCATCAGGGGTAGCCGATCTTCTTGAGGAATAGGTATAGGAGGTTGCTATCTGTTGAGCAATCGAGCTCGAAAAGTACTGAACTCCCTTATGAACAGTACGGATGGCCTTCAGGAGTTCTGCCTTTGTGGTATCCTGCTTTGGCAGGTATCCCATCGCCCCTCTTCTCAGGGCATTGAAGATATAATCATCGGTCAGATACATGGACAGCACCAGAATGCTTATCTCCGGATACTGATCATGAATCTTCCCGATCAATTCAATACCCGATCTCCCCGGCATTGAAATGTCTGTTATGACCACATCGGGGGTACACGAAGTTATTTTCTCAAGGGCCTCGTCATAACCTGCCGCACATGCTGTAATGGTGATATCATCTGCTTCCTGTATCATGTTGGAGAGACCATCCCGGATGATCTGGTGATCATCGACCAGGACAACTTTAATTGGATTGGTCATTTCTTATTGGAATTTTAATTCGGAGTGTGGTGCCTTCACCGCAGGCTGTCTCCAGGGAGAATGTGCCACCGAGAAGAGAGGCTCTTTCCTTCATATTACTGAGTCCGTTTCCATTTTCTGACCTTGCAGGTTCGAATCCGATGCCATTATCTTCAACAATCAGAATCAGAGACTCACGGTTATCGATCAGTTGCAATGAAAAACGACCGGCTTTGGAATGTTTGATGATATTCTGCAAACCTTCCTGGGCAATACGGAACAGGTAAATTGCAATCTTTCCCGTCACCACTTCAGGGAGGTCAGCCCCAAACTCCGCTTCTATTCCGCTCTGCCGCTCAACATCGTTGCAAAGGTTCTGAAGCGCCGTTTCAAGTCCCAGTTCGTCGAGGGCAACAGGCATCAGGTCGTTCGATATGCCCCTGAGCTCTTCAATAATTGCGTGAAGGCAATCCTTGGTTTCACCTACCGTTTTCCGGAGGCACTCCAAATCGTTATCGTTGCAATTTTCGAGCTGTAGCTTTGCCCCGACAAGCTTCTGCCCCATTCCGTCGTGAAGTTCACGAGAGATCCTGCGACGCTCCATCTCCTGTCCGTCGAACAGGGCCAGCAGCCTTTTTTCTCTTTCATCCTTGATCTGGTCTGCCATGTGGTTGAATGTCTCAGCCAGCATGCCGATCTCATCCCCGGAAGTTATTCTGACCTGGTGATCAAAGTTACCTTCACCCAGGCTGATTGCAGCTTTTTTTAGTTTCATTATTGGCTGGGTGATCATTTTGCTGATGACCTGTGCAAATCCCAGAATCAGTACGGAAATGACCAATGAAACCATAAGGATGTCATTGCGAAGAGCAATTACTGGTATCATGGCCTCCTCCCAGTCAATCTCTGCAAGTACGACCCAGTGCAATCCCCTAACGCCAAGGGGTTCGTATGCGCTGAAGACCCGGATCCCCCGGTAATCGTTGGTGACTACTGTTCCGGATTTGCCCTCCAGTCCCGATTTAACAGATTCCGAATTAACAGGCACACTAAGTACCGATCTTTCGATAAACCTTGATGTGCTGCGCATCAGAAGGTCACCTCCCACAATATAACTTTCACCAGAGTTTCCGAGTCCTATCTGCCTGTTATCCTGAAGCATGATCCTGTTAATGTCGAGTGATGAAATCTCAAGGATGACGGTTCCGATCACATCTCCTCCTGAGGATAACACCCTGTGACTGATCAGACAGCATGGAAGGGTATCATTGCTGCTTCTGAAAAAAAGATCGGTGATCAAAACGGTATCAGCGGAAATTCCCTTCTGGCATATCTCTTCAATTCTTGATGTCAGTTCATCCGTGTGATGACCGGGCACAGTTGTATCGGCAATGATCATTTTACTTTTTTCCCATGATGCTCTTGCCGGAAGGAAAGGAATAATATAAAGGTTGATAAAACCATAGGCCTTATAGTTGTTTCTCAGGAGGTCGAGGTTGCGGATAAATTCCTGCCCTTTCTGATTGTTACCCCCTCCCGTCAACAAATTGGTCACTCTTTCATTACGACACAAGTTCTCAAGATTTTTAATCTTTTCATTGTAAAAATAACCCATCTGCTGGTTTTTGACTGCCCGGACGGAAATGAGCTGGTCGAGCGTTCGCCGGATAATGGCCTGCCTGGCTGAATAAAATGAGTAGGTCCCGACAATCAGGACCGAAGCGATGCCGACAAGCAGAAAGAGCAAGAGCAGTTTTGTAGTGATCGACAGGCGTGAGAACATCATAAAATGATGATTTTTTTCACTGCAATATCTTTCATTGTTTGCAGCCTGAGATAATAGATCCCCGGCATGAGTGACGAAATATCTGCCCGGATGGAATGATCCCCTTCGGATAAAAAAGCATCGTAAACCTGTTTCACTCTTTCTCCGGAACCATCTAAAAGATCTGCCATGACCCGTGTTCTGGTTTTGATACTTAAACAAAGGTTGATATGATCTTCAGCAGGGACGGGAAAAACATGAAACCTGAAATTGTCTGGGATCTCCCGGACCGTGACGCCAATATCCGGATCCCTTTTCATCAGAACCGCAAAACCGGGATAGGATGACAGGGCATAACCGATCCGGGTGTCGGGAAACCTGAGTTTTTCAAGAGTGGTCGTATAATTGTAAGTATCCCGATACCAGGTATTTCCTCCGTCAGTTGTTTTCAGAATTCCAACCGTTGATATGTACCCGGTGTCGGGATCCGTGAACCATACATCATAACACGGAGTATCAAAATATGTATTCTCCCAGTTCAATCCGCCGTCGGTTGTTTTTAACAGTAATCCATTAGGGTAACCATATTCTGTGGTGTTGGCTGTAACATACCCTGTATTCTGGTCGGTAAAATAAACACCTGACAAACTATAGATGAATGATTGATGAAGAGATGTCCAGTTCTCCCCGCCGTCGGTGGTTTTATATACCAGGCCTCCGTCTGTCACGAAATAACCGGTCGATTCATTTAAAAAATGAGCGTCGGGAACACCCAGCCCGGGAGCCTCAACAGTCAGGAACGCCACCTGCGACCAGGTGTCGCCTCCGTTTGTTGTTTTGACAACAGTCACATATTCCATGACCGCCACAAATGTATATCCAACCTGGGAGGAAGGAAAAGTAATCGTATTTATATAAGGAGTGGTCGTGTGTTTTGCCTGCCATGTATTACCGGCGTCGACCGTCCCCCATAGGATCCTGGAACTGTTTCCCCAGGTTGCAATAAACCCTTTGGATTCATCAAGAAAATTGACCGCATAGACGGGATCGGTTATATTGCCGGTAATATTGTTCCAGGTATAACCACCGTTATATGTTCTCATCAGAATGGGATTTTCGGTCGCCCCGCCGCAGATGAATCCTGTATCTCCGTTGATGAACCAAAGATCATGCATTTCAACATCGAATTGATAGATGTTGTTCCATTGAGCTTGAATTTTCTGGGTAAGAGCGAACAGGAAAAGGATCAGGATGCTTTTTGAAATCGTATGCATGTTGCAATGTGTTTGAGGTTATACTATAAGTATATCCTGAGAAAGATATTGAACAAATATACGGCTTAAGGAAAAGAAATTAAAACGTGTCATTAATTTCTTGGTAATCGGTTAATAGCTATAGTTGCCAACTCCATTCCCCGCTCAACAAACCTGGCTTGGCCTGAGATAATCGGACTTGGATTGTGAAGAAGTCATGCTCCAATCCTTTTCCTTACTGGAAAATTAAGGAACTCCCGACAAAATCAAAAATGATCGATATAATTTAAAGGATCCCCTTCAGCAATACCGTAAAGTTTACCAGACCGGTGATCTGGAGAACAGTCAGGATAACCGAGAGGATAATCACTACCCGGATAAAACCTGCCCCTTTTTTTACCGCCAGGTAGCTTGCAATAAGGGCGCCGATGATGCTACCGACCGACAGGATAACACCATAGAGGTAATTGACTTTTCCGTCGATGATAAATACCAGCAATGCAAAGATTGCATAAAAAAAGACGATGAGGTTCTTGACAGCATTGGCTTTAACAAGATCATAACCAATACCAAGCGCGAGAGCGATCAACAAAAAATATCCAACTCCTACCTGGATGAAGCCGCCATAGAAACCGACGGCAAAAAAGATAAGAAACTGCCACCATTTCAATGGTTTTGAGAGGAGCGATGATTTTTCTTTTAACCATTTGTCGGGCTTATAAAAGAGAAAAAATACCATGATTACCATTGCAACTGCCATGGCAACTTCAATGACCTTTTCGCTCACATCCACCGCAAGGTATGCCCCGAGAACAGATCCTATAGTTGCCGGTATCGCAAGCCAGACCGGCCGCAGGTTGTCGAACATCTTCTGTCGTGTAAAACTCCCCACCGACGACAAGGTCTGGAAAAATATACTGATGCGGTTCGTACCATTGGCAATGTTTGCAGGCAAACCGAGGATTATCAGCAAGGTAAGACTTATCACAGAACCTCCGCCTGATAATGTATTGATGAAGCCGACAAAGATGCCGGCGACGATGATTACGATGATTTCAGTGATTGACATTGGTCATTGGAAATTGGTCATTGGTCATTAAGTCATTAGATCATTGGTCATTTTCGTGTCACGCGTTACGCGTCACGTTTCTTAGTCTGCTGTGTTTTAATCCGTAACTAAAAAATAAAATAAGTCCGATTGCCAGCCATATGAGGAACCGCATCCAGTTTGTAATGCCGAGTTGAGCCATCAGGTAGAAATTCGTCAGGAGACCCAAGACCGGGATCAGGGAAAATTGTTTCCAGATACTGAAAAAAGTAAGGACAATCGCTCCAATGATGAAGATCAGGATCGGAAATTCAAGACTGATCAGGTTTCCGATCTTGAACCAAAGCGAAGCGAAGCCTGGCGAATTCAATCCTGGATCCTGGATCCTGGATACTGGATCGACCAACGAATTGAATTTTTGTAACTCCGGAGGATTCCAGTAATAGAGCAAAATAGCTATACCGATCCATATCAGCGGAAGAAAATAGCGACTGTTGATATAGGGAACACGGAATCCATTTTCGAAGGCAGCATCTCCTCTTACAGAATGACTTCTATCGAGAACAAGCACTCCTCCTGAAACGAGCACAAACGCGAAAAGAGTACCGATACTGGTGAGGTCGGTGACTTCGGTCAGGTTCATGAAAAGTGAAGGTATTGCAACAAGGATCCCGGCAATTATGGTTGAAAAGTATGGGGTTTTGAATCGTTTATGAATTTTTGAAAAGGCTTTGGGCAGTAAACCGTCACGGCTCATACTAAGCCAGATCCGGGGTTGGCCGACCTGGAATACCAGCAAAACGCTGGCCATGGCAATCACGGCGCTGACGGCTATGACTCCGGAAAGTTTTGTCAGGTGGAGTTTTTCAAATGCATAGGCCAGAGGATCGCCTACACCCAATTCACTGTAATGGATCATTCCTGTCAAAACCAGGCTGATCATTATATAAAGGACTGTTGTTATAAGCAAGGCAAAGATGATCGCACGTGGCAGATCTTTTCTCGGATCGCGGCATTCTTCCGCGGTGGTTGAGATAGCATCAAACCCGATATATGCAAAAAAGACCCCTGAAACCCCTTTCAAGACACCTGATACTCCGTTAGGTGCAAACGGGCGCCAGTTTGCAGGATTGATATAAAATGCTCCAACGGTAATAATAAGAAGGAGAATTGCGATCTTCAGCACGACCATGGTATTACTTGCCACCTTGGTTTCATAAATGCCTACATACACCAGAACTGAAATAAAAACGACAATAGAAAATGCAGGCAGGTCAACGATAAGCCGGAGGCTCCCGATCGAAGGCGCATTCTGCCATGCCAGGTAGGCCTCCTGTAATATTCCGGAAAGGGAGGTGAAGGAGACACCCTTTGCCATTTCAGCAAGGGCTTGGTGGTAACCACGTGCTGCCGAGAGATAGTCGACACAAAGAAAATCCGGGATATGTAATCCTATTCCGCTCATCAGACCGGTAAAATAATCTGACCACGAAATGGCGACGGCGATATTACCGATGGCATATTCCATGATCAGATCCCAGCCAATGATCCAGGCTATCAGTTCTCCAAAACTGGCATAGGCATAAGTATAAGCACTCCCGCTAATGGGAATGACAGAAGCAAACTGGGCATAGCAAAGGGCAGAAAAGGCACATGCAACCGCGGTAAAGAGGAACAACAGGGTAACTGCAGGACCTCCGTTGACGGCAGAATTCCCAATGGTGCTGAAAATTCCGGCGCCGACAACAGCAGCAATCCCTAATCCGGTAAGATCAAATACATTCAGACTTTTATGCAGACTTGTGCGTTCACCGGCTGTAGCATCAGTCAAAATATGTTGAATGGATTTTTTGCGGAAAAGTTCACGGAGAAGCACGTGGGAAATTTTCCATAAAAGTAAAATTTTTTCTTAAAAGTCATCCTGAACATCCTACAGCATACCTAATATTTCGTAATTTCGTGAAAACATTTTCTATGCATATTACTGTATTTGGCGCCAGTGGCAGAACCGGACTTCGGGTCGTATTCCAGGCATTGAACCAGGGTTTTCAGGTATCCGCATTTGCCCGCCAACCTTCGAATGTCACGACACAGCATAAAAATATCCAGGTCATCCAGGGAGATATTCTCGAATATGATAAAGTTAAACAGGCCATCGTCGGACGCGATGCCATTCTTTGTGTGGTAGGGGTGGAAAAAAATAAACCCAACACCATTCTTTCGGATGGAACCCGGAATATCCTCAAAGCCATGGAAGAATGCGGTGTAAAGCGTTTTATCTGTATGTCATCGGTTGGAATATTAGGAAATGATGCCGGTTTCTGGTTTGGAAAAATATTCCTCCCATTGTTTTTAAAACATGTATTCGAAGACAAGAAGCGACAGATGAAGCTAATCCAGGAAAGCCAGGCCGACTGGGTTATCGTACGGCCGGTAAGTCTTACGGATTCTCCGAAAACCGGGAGTTATAAGGTTAACCCTGACCTTCCAACATCGAGATCTATTCCAAGAGCAGATGTAGCTGATTTCATGCTGAAGCTGTGTACCGACAAGAAATATGACCGGCAGATGCCTGCTATTTCGAGTTATTGATTAACAGCGTCAATATTTTTCTTCTTTCACTGTCGTCCTTCAAAAAAATCAGTAAAAAAAGAATTCATTTAATTTTGCTATCTGAACTTTAGCGATTATCATGTCTGATGAAATGGTTGTCATTATTATTGATTTTGTTTTTTCCCACTTCTACAATTGATGCCCAGCATGCCGATTTTACAATACCGGATACTATCTGTCAGGATAAACCGGTTTTCATTACAAATGTTCAACCCAATACCGCTGTATCATGGCATTGGAATTTTTGCAGTGGAAATGCAAACTACCAACCCGAAGGAGTTATTTTAGGAAATCCTCTCCAAATGCTTGTCTCCCCTATTTTCATCACTCTGGTCAAAGACAGTTTAGAGTATTATACCTTCATCACCAGTCCCGGGAATGGTAAAGTGATCAGATGTTACTTCGGAACATCCTTAGATCATCATCCTATAACGGTTACAGATCTTGGATTTTTCGGCGCACACCCCGGTTCTATGAGGGGAATCCAGGTTAAAAAAGATAACGGTGTGTGGTATGGTTTTGTCGCTGAAGGCAGTACCCTTGTCAGGCTTATTTTCGGGAATTCTCTTTCAAATATGCCATCATCGGAGATAATTGACCTGCCAACTGTTGCTACTACCGCAGGCCTGGTTATAACGCGACAGGATTCGGATTGGATAGGATTTTGTACCGACCTTACGGAGAATAACCTTGTACGGCTGGATTTCGGGCTGAGCCTGGGAAATGATCCCCTGGCGGTCATCCTCGGTGGCTTCGGTCAGTTGAATTTCCCTTCCAGCCTTGCAGTTGCCAATGAAAATGGTATCTGGTATGCTCTTGTTAACAATATGGGAAGTCATACCATAAGCCGGTTTATTTTCGGAACAACCTTGTATAATGACCTGCCTAAGGCCAGCCTCATTCCTGACATTAAAGGCCTGAATGAGAACGCCGGGATCACTTTGATTCCTGATTGCGGCAGGATAAGCGCGCTGGTGACCAACAGCGTCAAAGACGGCATTTATATGATCCATCTTGGTTTTGATGAAGGACTTACCGGCAAGGTGACCAGTACACCCATAGGAAACATCGGCATAATGAACCAACCATACGGAATCTCAGAATTTTCAAGGATCGGGGATACCTTGTATGGATTTGTTGCAAATTACGGAAGTTCCGAAATTACCCGGATTTTCTTTCCGGTATGTTATGAGGCTTCTCAACCCTCATATACAGGTCCTGATCCTCCTCCCGTCATCTATTCCAAACCGGGGAACTATAATATCCTTCTGACCGTCGATGAAGGGACCCCGACCCAATCGATGCAATGCAAAAATATCATCGTTATGCCCAGACCCACGATTTCTCTGGGTCCCGACCGTGAAATTTGTGAGGATCACTTTACTATACTGGATGCCGGAGCTGGTGATAGTATCTATAACTGGTCAACAGGTGAGCATACCCAGACCATTACGATCGACACCACTGGAACATACTGGATCCATGCCATCAATAACTGGAATTGTGATGGTTATGACACGATTACCATCACCCGGATCAAAAACAGCAGGAAAACCGTTGATACCACGATTTGCAACGGGCTATCCTACTGGGCCCAGAAAGAATTGAGGTATGTTAGCGGCGTTTATTATGACACGCTGACATCGGCAAACGGTTGCGACAGTATTATCACAACCAACCTTGCAGTAAATGAATGTTCACTTATGATTTGGTTTCCCAGCGCCTTTACTCCTAACGGCGACGGGCTGAACGATGTTTTCAAACCTGTGAGTAAGTTCATCACTCAATACGATCTGCAAATCTTTGACCGGTGGGGAATGCTGATCTTTGAAACAAACGATGTCAACACCGGCTGGGACGGAAATATAAAAGGCAAATTGGCGGACCCGGGAGTCTTCAATTTTATCGCCACTTTTGAATCCGAACAATATCCCGGGGAGAGACAAAAGATTCATGGAACTTTTACACTTGTCAGGTGACTTAATTCAGAGAGGTATTATCCGCCAAGAAGTTCATTTAAGGTTCGAATTATTCCCACGGAGTTATAACCACATTCGGAATGAAGATCTTCAACTGCTCCCTGTTCTATAAACTGATCCGGAACTCCGAGCCGCTTTACTTGTGCCGAATAACCATGATCGGCCATAAATTCCAGAACAGCGCTTCCAAGACCTCCTACAATCGTACCATCTTCAACGGTGACAATTTTATTAAATTTTTTTAATACCTCATGAAGTAATTCTTCATCGATGGGTTTAAGGAACCGTATATCGTAATGAGCAACCGAGAATCCACTTTTTCCCATTTCATGGCAAACTTCCGGTACATAATTCCCGACATGACCAATGGAAATAATGGCGGCATCATTACCATCCCGGATCAGGCGTCCTTTCCCGACCGTCAGCTTTTCAAATGGGGTTTTCCATTTAGGCATCATGCCTCTCCCTTTAGGATAACGGATTGCGAACGGACCCATATTCTCAAGCTGGGAAGTAAACATCATGTTACGTAATTCCTGCTCATTCATGGGTGATGCGACTATCATGTTGGGTATACAACGCAGGTATGCAAGATCGAAGGTACCATGGTGTGTGGCTCCGTCTTCTCCAACCAGTCCTCCACGATCAAGACAGAATACGACATTCAGTTTTTGCAGAGCTACGTCATGGATAATCTGGTCGTACGCACGTTGCATGAAAGTGGAATAAATATTGCAAAAAGGAAGGTATCCCGATGTCGCCAGCCCGGCTGAGAAAGTCACGGCATGTTGTTCCGCTATCCCGACATCGAAAGTCCGGTCGGGCATTTTGTTCATCATAAGGTTGAGTGAACAACCGGTCGACATGGCCGGAGTGATACCCACAATTTTTGGATTTTTCTCTGCAAGCTCTATGATGGTCCGGCCAAAAACAGTCTGGTATTTGGGTGGTTTACCATGACAGGGATCCTCCATTATAGTTCCGGTGGTCCTATCGAACAATCCCGGTGCATGATATACTGTCTGAGATTTTTCGGCGTGTTCATATCCTTTTCCTTTGACAGTGTGAACATGCAAAAGTTTCGGGCCCTCGATATTTTTCAAATCCTTGAGTATATTCACAAGCCGAATAACATCATTACCGTCGACCAGACCGAAATATCTGAAATTAAACGCTTCGAAGAGATTACTCGGTTTCAGCAAAGTTGCTTTCAACGCATTTCCCAATTGTTTAACTATTGCCCGGGAATTCTTTCCATATTTTGTGCCCCCACCCATCAGCAGCCACACTTTATCCCTGAATTTGTTATAGGTTTTAGAGGTGACTATATCGGCAAGATAATCTTTGATGGCGCCGACGTTTTTATCAATGGCTATCTGGTTATCATTGAGAATCACCAGCAGGTTGGCATTCGAAACACCGGCATTATTCAGCCCTTCCATGGCTATTCCGCCGGTCATTGCGCCATCTCCGATGATGGCCACATGATGTCGTTTTTCGCCACCAAGCTTTGCCGCGACCCCCATTCCGAGAGCCGCAGAAATTGAGGTGGATGAATGACCCACTCCAAAAGCATCATATTCGCTCTCCGACATTCTTGGGAATCCACTGATCCCTTTATAAGAACGGATCGTCCGGAATTTTTCTTTCCTCCCTGTCAGGATCTTATGTGCATAGGCCTGATGACCGACATCCCAGATGATTTTATCAAACGGGGTTTCATAAACATAATGAAGCGCAACTGCCAGTTCAACCGCCCCAAGACTTGCACCCAGATGACCTGGATTTATAGACATCACATCAATGATAAATTGGCGGATCTCCCTGCAAAGTTGCGGGAGTTCTTCTACTTTGAGTTTTTTCAGGTCAGATGGAAAATCAATATTGGCAAGTAAAGGTCCAATTGCAGGCGTCATGTGTGAAAACTAAAACCGGGTGCAAAGGTAAGAAGAAACAAACAAAAATTACAGCAAACCTAGTTCCAGAAGTGCATCCTCAGAAAGCTTATCCCGATCCCAGGGTGGATCAAAGGTCAGGTCGACCTTAATTTTCCCGACTCCCTCAACCTGCCTGACTGCCTCCTCAACCTGCCCGGGCATATCTTCCGCAACCGGACAATTTGGGGTTGTAAGCGTCATCAAAATATAAACATCGTGGGTTTCTTCATTGATCTGCAAGTTGTAGATCAGCCCGAGATCATAAATGTTGACCGGAATCTCCGGATCAAAAACCGTCTTCAGGGCTTCGATCACTTTATTTTCGAAAGGATTTTTCATTGCAATACAGTCATTAAGCCATTTGTCACTAAGTCATTATTAATTACCTCTCTCCTATCCCCATTCGAAGCTGAAGGCTCCTATCTCCGGTCACATATCTTATACGTACTGCCGGCTATTTATTTCTTTCCTCCTTTGTCTTAAATACAAGCGCATAAAGTTTCATCTGCTTGATCATGCTGTTTAGTCCGTTGCTGCGGGTCGGCGAAAGATGTTCACGCAGGCCAATGCGGTCGATGAATCCGAGGTCTGCTTTTATTATCTCATCCGGAGAGTGGTCGGAAAGAACATGAATAAGGAGATTCACAATTCCTTTTGTGATGATGGCATCACTGTCGGCCGAGAAAAAAACCTTACCATTCTTATATTCGGCCTTAAGCCATACCTTCGATTGGCATCCGTTGATGATAAATTGATCCGTTTTATAAACAGTGTCAATAAGCGGTAAGGTTTTGCCCATCTCCACGATCAGTGAATATTTGTCAAGCCAGTCGTCAAAAACCGAAAACTCTTCAATAATCTGGGATTCTGTTTCTTTTATTGTCATTAGTCATTGGATATTAGTCATTGGTCATTTCGTCATTAAGTCATTAAAGACGCACCGCGGTGCGTCTTTACATAAGGTCATACAATGACTACTCCCCATGAAGGGGTGGGTTCTTATTTGGTAATTATCCAAACATTTGTTTTACCCTATTTATTGCCTCTGCAAGCCGGTCGATCTCTTCAAAAGTATTGTAAAATGCAAAGGATGCCCGCACCGTTCCGGGTACTTTAAGATAATCCATGAGGGGCATAGCACAGTGATGCCCCGTCCGGACAGCGATTCCCATTTTATCAATGATCGTACCAGCATCATATGGATGAATATCTCCGATAAGAAAAGAGATTAAGCTGGCTTTTTCTTTTGAAGTACCAAATAATCTGATTCCCTTTATTTCATTTAGTTTTTCAACGGCATATTTCAGGAGTTCGCCTTCGTACATTGCAATATTTTCCATCCCTAATTCCTGTAAATAACGGATTGCTGCACGCAAACCCATTACACCCTCCACGTTTGGGGTTCCCGCTTCGTATTTAAATGGGAGTTCATTAAACGTCGTATGGTCAACATAAACATCTTTGATCATTTCACCACCAAGCTGATAGGGTGGCATTTCTTCCAGGAATTTCTCTTTGCCATATAGAATGCCAATTCCCATGGGTGCAAACATTTTATGTCCCGAGAAACAATAAAAATCACAATCCAGATCTTCGACATCAACTGCCAAATGCGCCACACCCTGAGCCCCGTCGATCAGGACAGGAACACCATGCTGATGGGCATAGTTGATGATCTCTTTTATTGGATTGATGGTCCCCAAAACATTTGAAACATGAGTCAGGCTGATCAGGCGTGTTTTTTCACCTATCATTCCTCTCAATTCTTCAAGGTTCAACTCCCCCTTTTCGTTCAGCGATATAACCCGTAGATCAGCACTATGTCTAAGACAAGCCTGTTGCCAGGGGACAAAGTTGGAATGGTGCTCCATGATGGTAGTGATTATTTCATCGCCCGGATTCAGGAATTTTTTTCCAAAGGAAGAAGCGACAAGGTTAAGAGATTCGGTTGCCCCTTTGGTAAAAACGATCTCATGGGTGTTTCCTGCATTTATAAAATCACAGACCACCTGCCGGGTCTCTTCATAGGCTTCCGTTGCCTTCAGGCTCAGGTAATGAACCCCGCGATGAATATTGCAATTGTCGTGCTCATAATAATTCCGTATCGCCTCAATTACTTGTTTCGGCTTTTGCGTGGAGGCAGCATTGTCGAAATATACCAGCGGCCGGTTATATACCTGCTGATGAAGTATAGGGAAATCCGACCGTATTTTATCAATTGGGAAGTCCAAAGCTTTATAAATTATGAATGACGAATTACGAATTAATTAACAATAGTTGATTTCTATCGCATATCCCCGATTTCCTAACTCTTATCATATTTTTGACATATCAATATTGAATTCAACCGGATGTTCCGGGGTGTTGCAATGCAACACGCATTGTTCACATATTTGTAATTCTCCCTGCAGCCGTTTTTTAACCATGTCCTCGATGCGATATCTCAATTGCGGAATGGCAATTTTACCGACAACCTGATCGGCAAAAGCGAACATTAGCAACATACGGGCGCTCTCTTCGCTGATTGCGCGCTGGCGAAGGTAAAACATCGACTCAGGATCAAGTTGCCCGGTAGTGGAGCCATGACCGCATTTTACATCATCCGCATAGATTTCGAGAAAAGGCTTCGAATTTACCTTTGTGGTATCGGTAAGCAAAATGTTCTTGTTACTTTGATAAGCATTTGTCTTCTGAGCATCCCGACGAACCAGAACATGACCGTTAAAGACACCACTTGCATTTTCATCCATGATCCCTTTAAACAGCTCACTACTTGAACAATCAGGATACATATGATCAATGAAAACATGATTGTCGATATGTTGTTTGCGGTCCATGAGGTAGAGTCCGTAAATATTTGCATTCCCATGAGGTCCGTTGAATACAAGATTGATGTTGTTCCTCAGCACCCCACCATTCAGAGACAGGTAGTGTGATTCAACATCAGCAGAGCTTTCCAGATGAAAATAAACTGAACTGATCAGGGTGGAACTATTATTCAGATTCTGAAGCTTGTAATGATCAAGAAATGCATTTTCGGCCAGGTGAATTTCTGTAACGATGTTGGAAAAACTCGATTGATGGTTATAGGAGTCGTCGCAATGAACCAATGATAACCGGCTGTTTTTACCAAGCAGAATAAGATTCCGGGATTGCAGAAATAAGTTTTGATCCGATTGAATAACATTGATCATCTGTACCGGTTTGGGACTTCCGACATTATCGGGAACATAGATAAAAATCCCATCCTTTGCAAAAGCCGTGTTCAGGGCGGTTAATCCTGTTTTCGAATCATCGGCATATTTGCCATAATGCTTCTCAACCAGGTGCGGGTATTTCTTCCGCGCTTCTGACAGGCTTCCCATGATGATGCCATTACCGAGCTCCATCAACGGGACATCTTTTGAAACATACCAACCATTCAACAACCCAAGGATAGCTGTATCAAGATGAGGGATGTTGCACCGGAAAATTTTCTGAAAGTCAATATTCGACTGAGGTTGCATATAATAATTATAAACCCGGCTAAAACTGTCTTTCAGATCGGTATTTTTCCATTCTTCCATCTTTATGGTTGGAAATCCGATCCGGCTGAATGACGCAATCGCTTTCTCGCGGATCGAGGTAATCGTCGGAGAATCCTCGTTGAAAACCACATCCCTGCAAGATGAAAACAGGTCCACCATCCTTTCTTTAGAAATAGCTTCTTTGATGAGATCCTTCATCACGCCTCCTTCCCATTTTTTATCCAGTCATATCCTTTCTCTTCGATTTCGATGGCCAATTCCTTTCCACCCGATTTTACGATCCTGCCATCAAAGAGTATATGAACAAAGTCAGGGATAATATAATCGAGTAATCTTTGGTAATGGGTTATTACCAGGAAGGCATTTTCTTTTGTTCTCAGCTTGTTCACACCATTTGCCACAATCCGCAATGCATCGATATCGAGACCGGAATCGGTTTCGTCGAGGATGGCCAGAGTCGGGTCGAGCATGGCCATCTGATATATTTCGTTTTTTTTCTTTTCACCACCCGAAAATCCTTCATTAACAGAACGGTTTGTCAGGTCGGAGGTAATCTCGACCAGTTTCTTTTTCTCTTCCATCATCCGGATAAATTCCGCCCCCGACAATGGATCAAGTCCTTTATACTTTCGCAATTCATTCACGGCTGTACGCATGAAATTGGTCATGCTTACACCGGGAATTTCAACCGGATATTGAAAACCCAGGAAGATTCCTTCCCGGGCGCGTTCTTCAACCGATAGTTTCTGAAGGTTTTTTCCTTTATAAAAGATATCGCCGGCGGTTATTTCGAAAACATCGCGCCCCGCGATGACTGAAGCCAGGGTGCTTTTACCGGTTCCATTCGGACCCATGATGGCATGGATCTCTCCTTTGTTAACTTTCAACTCGATCCCTTTCAGGATTTCCTTGCCGTTGATTGAGGCATGCAGGTTATTAATGCTTAGTAACATAGTTTCTTATTTGATAGGTTTCCCCAGTTTAAAACCTGGGATTATAATTACCTCACCCCCCGTCCCCCTCTCCTTGAAGGGGAGTGGGTGCAGGGGTGGGGTCATCCAACGCTTCCTTCCAGGCTGATAGAAAGCAGTTTCTGCGCTTCCACAGCAAACTCCATGGGAAGTTGCTTTAGTACCTCTTTGGCATAGCCATTTACGATCAAACCGATGGCGCTTTCGCTGTCGATGCCCCGTTGCAAGCAATAAAAGAGTTGATCTTCGGAAATTTTTGAAGTGGTTGCTTCATGCTCTACAATCGACGACTTATTCTCAACCTGGATATAAGGCCAGGTATGAGCCCCACATGAAGAACCCAGCAACAGCGAATCACATTGACTATAGTTCCGGGAATTCACTGCATTTTTCGAAATACGAACCAATCCCCGGTAGGAATTGTTACCTTTTCCGGCTGAAATACCTTTTGAAATAATGGTACTCCTGGTATTTTTCCCCAGATGCTGCATCTTTGTACCTGTATCGGCTTGTTGGTGATTATTGGTAACCGCAACGGAATAAAATTCACCCACCGAGTTATCGCCAAGTAATATACAACTGGGATATTTCCAGGTGATCGCCGAACCGGTTTCAACCTGTGTCCAGGAGATCTTGGAATTACTTCCTTTGCAAATTCCGCGTTTGGTAACGAAATTATATATCCCGCCAACTCCATTTTTATCACCCGGGTACCAGTTTTGAACAGTGGAATACTTTACCTGGGCATCTTTCAGGGCAACGATTTCAACAATGGCGGCATGCAGCTGATTTTTATCCCGCTGGGGCGCTGTGCACCCTTCCATGTAACTTACGTAGGCTCCCTCTTCAGCAATAATGAGTGTCCTTTCAAACTGCCCGGTATTGGCCGCATTTATCCTGAAATAGGTAGATAATTCCACCGGACAACGAACTCCTTTGGGTATGTAACAGAAAGAGCCGTCACTAAAGACAGCTGAATTAAGCGATGCAAAGAAGTTGTCGGTATATGGAACAACGGAGCCCATATATTGTCTGACCAGCTCGGGATGTTTTTGAACAGCCTCGCTGAATGAACAAAAGATGATTCCCAGTTTTGAAAGGGTTTCGGAAAAAGTAGTTTTAACCGAAACACTGTCCATGACGGCATCTACCGCAACTCCTGAAAGCTTTTTCTGCTCTTCGAGCGAGATGCCTAACTTGTTGAAAGTTGCCAGTAACTCAGGATCCACCTCATCCAGACTGGCCAACTTCTCTTTTTTCTTCGGAGCCGCATAATAAAAAATATCCTGAAAATCAATTACAGGAATTTGCAGATGAGCCCAGTTGGGAAGTTTCATGGTAAGCCAGTAACGGAATGCCTTGAGTCTGAATTCGAGCATAAAATCCGGTTCGTTTTTCTTTTTTGAAATGAACCGGATCGTATCTTCTGTGAGTCCTTTGGGGGCAAATTCAGTATCTATATCTGTGACGAATCCGTATTTGTAATCTCCTTGGGTTACTTCGTCAATTATCTTATTTGAATCGGATTCCATGAGAATTAATAATTTAGATGTATTCTAAACATTTATCGTACCAACCTTTAAACCTGTCAATTTGACTATACAAAAGTAAACATTTTTAAGCCTCGGCGATAAAAAAAAGCTGCATTGATCAGACCAGGCTTTCTGCTGTTTTTGGCTTACCTTTGCAACCAATTGGTGTGAAAGATGTACCAAAAGAAAGAGAAAAAAATAACAGGTTCCGGTCCCGGGTTGACTCCACTCTCTGCGTTAGGTGAATTTGCTCTTATCGACCGTTTGACAGGCGATATTAAGTTTAACCATCCGGAAACGATTAAGGGTGTTGGCGATGATGCGGCAGTGATCGATGCCGGTGAAAAAGTGTTTCTTTTTTCCACCGATCTGCTGGTCGAAGGAATTCATTTTGATATGACTTACATGCCATTACGACATCTCGGGTATAAAGCGGCCGTAGTTAATATTTCCGATATTGCAGCCATGAATGGAATTCCGAAACAGATAACCTGTTCCATCGCTGTTTCAAGCCGTTTTTCGGTCGAGGCGTTGGAAGAGTTTTATGAAGGATTTAAACTGGCCTGCGAAAAATATAAGGTCGATTTGGTTGGAGGCGACACCAGCTCAAACACAAAAGGACTTGTGATCTCCGTTTCAATCCTTGGTATTGCTTCAAAAGATGAAGTCGTCTATCGCAGCGGGGCAAAACCCGGCGACCTGCTCTGTGTTACCGGTGACCTGGGTAGCGCTTATCTTGGCCTGCTGATCCTTGAAAGGGAAAAGAAAGTTTTTGAAGCAAACACCGCGATGCAACCCGAACTTGCCGGGTATGAGTATATTCTGAGCCGTCAGCTTAAGCCCGAAGCCCGTACCGATATTCGTAACCTTTTACTGGGATTGGGGATAAGACCTACCGCCATGATAGATATATCTGATGGACTTGCTTCGGAAATTCTTCATATCTGTAAACAATCGGGCACGGGGTGCAAACTCTTCGAGGAAAAGATCCCGATGGACGATAACAGCCGCCAACTTGCGATGGAATTCAAGATCATTCCCTCTGTTGCCGCGTTAAGCGGAGGTGAAGATTATGAGTTGTTATTCACCATTCCACAATCCGATTATGAAAAGATCAAAGATGTCAGGGGTATTTCTATTATAGGTCATATGACTCCTGCAGCCGAGGGTAAATTTATGGTCACACCCGATGGACAATTTGTCCCATTATCTGCCCAGGGCTGGGATGGCCTTAAAAAATGACGAGTGACGAATGACGAATGGCTATATTTTATCTTTAACGAGCTAACAGATGCCACCCATTATCTTTTTGTCTTCAACCTGCACTCTTTTTCCCATAAAAGTCTTGCGGAGCCGTTCGGCCAAAAATTCATCGTATGCCAAATTTAAAGTCCTTTAAGCACATCTTCCGTCTTAATCAACATCTCGTCAGTGAAATCGAGATGGGTCACAAAACGAACCGATTGCGACCCGACAGGTAAGGCATGAATTTCATTTTCTTTCAATCTTGACAGAAAATCTGTTTCGGTATACTTTTTTGTCAGATAAAAAATCACGATATTGGTTTCAACCGGTAACACCTTTTCAACATAGGATAACTTGCCCAAAATGTCACCCAGGTATTTTGCCCTCCGGTTATCTTCCTTTAACCGGTCAATATTGTTATCCAGGGCATAAATTCCGGCTGCCGCGAGGTATCCGACCTGGCGCATGGCCCCGCCAAAAGCTTTACGCACCCGGCGGGCATGCCTGATGAATTCCGATTTCCCTATCAATAATGAACCGATCGGTGCACCTAATCCTTTCGACAGACAAATGGAAATGGAATCGAATAACTTTCCATAATCAGCAGGCTTCTCTCCTGTTTCTACCAATGCATTGAACAAACGTGCGCCATCGAGATGAACTTTAAGGTTATTTGCCCTGCAGACCTTCGAAATCTCAACAAGATCTCCAAAAGAATAGCACGAACCACCCCCTTTGTTCATGGTATTTTCGACTTCCACCAATGAAGTGATGGGACGGTGGATGTCATCAGGATTGATGTGTTTTAACACATCGGTTGCCTTGATCCGTCCTCGGTCGCCATCCAACAGGCAGACCGATACCCCCGAGTTTCGCATCATTGCACCACCTTCATAATAATAGATATGCGAATGACCATGACAGATGACCTCGTGTCCCGGGTGGGTGTGGACATTGATGGCAATCTGGTTGGTCATGGTACCCGAAGGACAGAAAATAGCAGCCTCTTTCCCGAATATTTTCGAGATTTTTTGCTCCAGCTTAATGACAGTCGGATCATCACAAAAAACATCATCCCCTACTTCGGCCGAAAACATGGCTTCCAGCATCCCTTTCGAAGGCCGTGTCACGGTATCGCTTCTTAAATCTATCATAGGTATAAATTTATATATACGGTTAATCTGATTATACAAAATTAACAAACCTTTATTAAACAGGAACCATTATTCTTTTGTGATACTCATCATTGATCTGGGTTAATACCTGATGTTCCAGATTTGCTAAACAGATTGCTCCCAATTATCTAACTTTGTATTGCTCTAATGTTGAAAACCATTGATCCCTTGACTTCCAACTCGAACAAATATTTCTCCCATCTCCAGGGAATCGTCAAAACCCTGCCGCATAAGCCCGGGGTGTACCAGTATTTCGACGACAAGAATAGGATTATCTATGTGGGAAAAGCGAAAGACCTTAAAAAAAGGGTCACCTCCTACTTTGCAAAGATCAACTCGGTTAGCGGAAAGGTACAAATGCTGGTCCGCAGGATCGCTGATATCAAAGTGATTGTGGTGGAAACCGAACAGGACGCCCTGCTTCTGGAAAACAACTTAATAAAGAAATACCAGCCGCATTATAATATAGCCCTTAAGGATGACAAGACCTTCCCATGGATCTGTATTAAAAATGAACCCTTCCCCAGGGTATTCCCCACACGGTATGTGATCCGCGATGGGTCGGTCTATTTCGGACCCTATGCAAATGTCAGGCTGATGCACACCTTATTGGATCTGACCCGGCAACTATATCCCCTCCGGAATTGTAACCTTAACCTTACTGAAAAAAACATCAGGGCAAAAAAATTCAAAGTCTGTCTCGAATATCATATCGGTAATTGCAAAGGCCCCTGTGAAGGACTTCAGGATGCGGAAGATTACGAAAAATCCATTACTTCTATCAAGGAGATCCTAAAAGGAAATATCACATCGGTTGCAAAACAGCTCAAAGATCTGATGATGGAATATGCAGCGAAAATGGAGTACGAGAAAGCCCATATTGTAAAGGAGAAACTTACCCTGCTCGATAAATATCAAAGTAAATCGACCATTGTCAACCCAACCATCAATAACGTAGATGTATTCTCAATTGTCGCTGAAGGATTGCATGCCTATGTGAATTTTATGAAGGTGATGAATGGTGCCATTATCCAGTTTCATACCTTGGAACTTACCCGGAAACTTGATGAATCACCGGAAGAAATGTTGTCGCTGGCTATTATTGAAATCCGTCAGCGGTTTGAAAGCCAGGCTTCGGAAATAATCCTCCCTTTTCCACTTGAATATGAGATTCCAGGAATAACCGTTACCGTTCCAAAAATCGGGGATAAGAAAAAATTGCTTGACCTCTCCCAGCGGAATGTCAGGTATTACCAACTGGAAAAAGAAAAACAAAAAGAACTGGTCGATCCTGAGCACCGGAGTCGCAGAATCCTTGACCAGATGATGAAAGACTTGCGTATGCCGGAAATACCTGTACATATCGAATGCTTTGATAATTCAAATATCCAGGGAACAACTCCCGTAGCGGCTATGGTATGTTTCAAAAATGCCAGGCCCGATAAAAGTGAATACAGGCACTTCAACATCAAGACCGTGGAAGGCGCCAATGATTTTGCTTCCATGGAAGAGATTATTTACCGCAGGTACATGCGATTGGTAGAGGAGAATAAATCTTTACCTCAGTTGATCATAGTCGATGGCGGGAAAGGACAGCTTTCGGCGGCCTTGAAAAGTCTGGATAGACTTAACCTTCAGGGAAAAATGACCGTCATCGGAATTGCAAAGAAACTCGAAGAGATATATTACCCCAACGATCCACTGCCCTTGTATCTCGATAAAAAATCGGAGACCCTTCGCATCATCCAGCAGATGCGCGATGAGGCGCATCGTTTCGGGCTTGCCCACCATCGCCGAAAACGTGAAAAAGCCACGCTTAGCCCTCAACTTACTGGAATTCCCGGGATAGGTTATTCAATTAATCAAAAATTGTTGTGGAAATTCAAATCGGTTAAAAATATCAAACTGGCAACCCTTGAATCACTCCAGGAAGTCATCGGGAGATCGAAAGGGACCATCGTTTTCAATCATTTTCATTCCGGAGAGAAATAATCAGGAATAATACCGTTCCAAAACGTTTCCTCCCGTATTGGTTAGAAAATAGTAAGGGGAAATTACCGATGGGTGTCTGACCGTCGCGGTTATGATTTAATAACCTCTCTGTACTGATCAGGGGTCAGCAGTTCGCCTATCTCTGAACTCTTCTGGATTTTGATCTTAATAACCCAACCTTTGTCGTATGGGTCCTGGTTGATTGTCTCCGGATTCGTAGTCAGTAGTTCATTGAATTCAAGGACTTCCCCCCCAACGGGCATGTACATGTCAGAAACGGTTTTAACGGCTTCGATGGTACCAAAAGATTCATGTTTTTCCAGGATTTCTCCGACAGTTTCAACTTCGATAAACACGATGTCGCCTAGTTCATGCTGTGCGTAATCGGTGATTCCAACGTATCCGTGTTCACCTTCTACCCTCAGCCATTCATGGTCCTTTGTGTACTTCAGATTTTCAGGAACGTTCATGGGAAAAGTATTTAAATGTTTTCTCAAAAATACATCTTTTTTCGAAATGTTGGATAGTATAGATAAAAAAGGTGATGAACTCGCTTACTGGGAAAGGGTGAACCGTAACGCAATTCCACCTTTTGTGTTGGAAGTCCTGTACTGGTTCGAAACATAAGGACTGTTAATAATCTTATCGAAGTAGAAGCGAATATTAAACTTCTGGCTGAGGTTATAATCGGCCGAGAAGTTGATCGACAGTACCTGTTGTCCAACCGATATTTGGTTGATTTCCTGGTCGATTCTTCGGAGAACTGTTTTATTCTTCCGGATTGAAAAATCAAGTTTGATATTAATATCTGAAGATGTCTTTGATTTCTTTCCTCCGCCAAACAGTCCTGAAAAGTTCAGTCTGATATTCTTGAACCGGTATCCCATACCGATGATCAATTCGTTGGAAGTAACCTCTGTTAACTGGTTATTGGCAAAACTAAAGGATAAGTTCCGTCCGCGTCGGATTTCGAAATTTGCGAGCAGGCTGTTGACAAATCCCATATCAATTTTAAAAAGGGGATTAAACTGTTCGGTAATAGAGACAACAGTCATCTCTTCCTTCGGGATGAAATTGCCGGCATCATTCAAAACCACCGGGAAACCTTCGCTTTCAAGGAACCGTATATTAGAGTTGTAGGAAATGACCGTGTAACTTGAGAGATAGGCATGGGAAAGGGTGAGGGTTCGCAGCCATGATTTGAAGATCTTAAGTTTGGCAAGTCCGTCATAGGTAATTCGCCAGTTTGGTAAGGGAATCGTTGGGAAAGGCTTCAATGCGATTTTGGCAGGATCCCGGCCGGTGTACGCCGCCATGAATGCCGTTGTAAGAACTTCCTGGTCGGTAGGTCCGTAACCCATAGGGTAACCCGTTGAATCATTTATTCCGATGGAATTTGGATTTTGGGCGGCATATCGCTGGGCAATCTGGAGACGTTCCTGTTTCATCTTTTCAAATGTCGGTGACTTCCCAAATTCATCCTCTTTGTCAAAGGATGTTCCGATTATAATGTACGACATGGTGAAAGATCCACCATCCATGGGTGAAAAATGGTTAAATACTCCGTTACTGTCGGCACGGTATATTTCCTGGTGGTTTCTTGTATAGGTCCGCAGGGCATTTATCTCTATGCGAAGATCCTTTATGGGTTCGACACTGACATTGATGGTTAGATTTTCATTGAACTTGGTATTATAAAGTGTATTCAGGATGGGATCGGTGGTTATCCATCCATTTTCGGTGGCTTTTTGACGGATATCTTTCTGGTCGCCGAAAATAAATCCCAGACCGGGGGCATTAACGGTCCAGTTATTCCCCAGGGCATCCGGCTCGGGCATGAAACCGGGTAACATGATCCCATTCCCCTGGGTATAGGCAAACTTGGCATTCCTCACACACATCAGAAAACGAAGTGTTCCATCCAGAATGATTTTCCCGATATTCTTTTTAGGTTTCAGGGTATCCTGTGGCGCAGGTTGTGCATTTTTCAGATCTTTTCCTGGTAATTTGGGATTAGTCCTTCGCTGATCGCGGGCGCCGGCTGCGGTAACCCCTTGATTGATCTTCTTAAGGTAAGGAATCTTGTTGTATAAGTTCACAAAATTTACTCCACCGTTGAGGACTTTACTGTTCGCGTTTTCGACAGTGTTTCCGAACTGGGGCTGTATGGATATAGGACTCGCATTCCAACGGTAGGTGGCCTGGTATCCGGTCGAAATGGATATCCAGTCAAGGATCGGAATTTTTGCCATGGGCACTTCCCAGGTAATGGAAAACATCTGGTTGTAATTTGACATCGTACCGAATGAGAAAATCTGGTTCCAAACCTGATCCCTGTTTGACCGGTCGATCTTACCGGGAGGTTCGTTGATAAAGGCATTGGCGTTGGCAACCAGGGAGATCTTCAGTGATTTTGAAAAATCATATTTCAGATCATAGAGTCGTGACCAGTCCCAACGTTTGATATAGAAGGTTTCCATCGGCACAATCCCCGAACTCTTGTTCCTGAATTTACGCTGGTTAAATTCACGATTCATCTCGGTGCGGAAAGTGAAGGAACGCGGCAAATAGTAGAAGTTGAAATCTTTGATTAGAGCAAATGCTTTTGACTTTCCCAGGAATTTTGATTTGGCGAAAGGCTGGACATTCTTTGGATTTGCCGAAAATGTGTACCCGAGGCTCCCGTTATAATGCTTTTTCAGGTCATATTCAATATCAACATCACGGTGATAGGTCTCCGAATAGGAATAGCTGATGTTGAAATTCTCGATGTCCCAGATCTTTGGTTTCTTATCCTTCGTTCGCTCTTTTCTGACGTTCAGAAAGTTGAAGTTCTTCCTCTGGGTATATGATTCTGTCATGGTCCGGATGGAATCTTTTTGCTCCTTCGTATCAAAGGAATTAATAACATCTTTCAGGTAGAGATCAGGATTGAGCGGGTCATACTTCGGGGTATTTTTCATCATGGAGTAATCGAAATGAAATGGAATTCGGATCCCCGTTTTTTCAGGGAAAAATTTACCTAGTTCAAGATCAATATCAAAGCCGAGGTTGGTAATCGATTCCATAAGCCGGTCCGTCTGTTTTTGCTCCAGGGCTCCAAAACCGGCACTACTGTAACTTCCTGAGAGCTGTATTCGGCCAAAGTCTGCCAGGTCGGCGGCAATACGGGCTGTGGCTGCCCAACCACCCTGTTTATTAAAGTCGGTAAGACGAAGTTCATCGACCCAGATCTCGGCACATTTCGCCTGGCCATCGTCATCCTGTGTCTGGCTTGTTTTCTTGGGATTCCTGATACCGACCATGAGGGCTTTCACGTCGCTGATGGTAGGCGACCCGACGACGATGATCCGGTTCGCTCCGTCATATTCCGCGTATGGCATGGAGGCCGAAAGTGTAGAACCGGGCTGCCGCAAGGCAATATTACGGTCATATTTTACCTGCACAAGGCGTGCAAGGTCAATATTAAAAGCGTTGGATTCGGGCCAGATCGCATCCGGGTTATTGGATCCGGTACCCCATGGTGTAAAGGTCAGCGGGATCTCATATTCATAAAAATTTTCGGTGAAATCGGAACCTATGCGCATGAAAATCGTCAGGTCGCCATATTTCAGATTTTGGCTCTGAATTGATTGTTCGGCATGTACGAACATCTGTAGCCTCTTGAATTGACGGAAATCGAGTTCCATGGTTTTATACGCGGCACGGGCATCGCCATCAACTAAATTGCATACTTTGAGGACCATCGACTGTTCATTCATCTGCTGCATACTGATGGATCCCCAGTTTGTTTCCCGTTCAATACCCGGTGGCATCACATAGGGAATGGGTTGCTTACTGCCGTTTTCTTCGATACTCACCGTGGCAAGGTCAAATGCAGTCTGATTTTGATAGTCATCCGGGATATATTCACCCGGAGTAAGCAGGCTGTAATTATATTTCCGCCATTCGCCACGGCTTAATTCCAGGGTTGCAAAACGGCAAACGATTGGACGCTGGAATCCTTTGAAGAAAGCTCTCATGAAACGGATGGAGGTATAATCCGCAATGTTTCCGACCACCTTATCGGGTGTCCGGATAGGAATTTTGAATTGGTACCATTTCACCGAACCCCGCGTTCCATCGGCAAGGGGTATATCGGTGGCAAGATATACATTGGTGATGTAATTTCTTCCCGGTTTCATCTGGTCGCTTCTCAGCTGAACTACGTACTGGAAATACCGTTCCGTTTCACTCAATGTATTATCCTTGTTTATATCCTCAATATTCGGAATGGTCGTTGCCAGGGTTGGATAGGTCTCCGGAGATTGTTCTGCGGTTGGGGAATTTCCATCGGGACCGTTGTATTTTTTATAACGTTCCAGGACGCTGCTGAACTTTGGATCATTGTCATAATCTGTCCCGCGGAAGTAATGGTAGTCATCGGCCGAAGGATCAGTGGTAGCATTTTTAAAAGCGACAGAACCTATACCATAAGCATTTTTAATTTTTGCGATATAGGTGGTGTCAAAAAAAGATAGCTCGTCAAGATCCATTAAACCATCATAACCTACATCCTGAAAAGGACGAGAAGCAGGATTATTGTCGAAAGCATCTACCAGGGCCTGCAAGGTCGGAACGCGTCCCCAGATGGTGGTATCAACATTTGTGACCAAATTGCTGGTTGGTAGCCCGTTTTCATAACTTTTCCTTCCATCTCGTAGAATATCTTCTGATACATCACCCAGGTTAAAATAGAGTTGACCCGAATTGGTTGAATCATAAACAAAGGGATCCATCATCCAGAATTCAATGTACTGGATATTTGCCGCATCAAAGTCGGTGGTTTCGATCTTTCTCATGATACCACCCCAACGGGTTTCCGGGAAAGCCAGTGTACCATCGGAATTGATACCCTTGGAATATTTTGTAGGAAGCACATCGTAGTTGTATGGACCTCGCTCCGAGGGATAGTAAGCCATGTTCAGTACCGCTAAATTTACCGGAACGCCATTCAGTGGCTGTTTGTTGGGAAAGACTTCCGTTTCCCAGATCTGGCGTACATATTGATTGGCCAATTCCGAATTATTCACGTTGGGGGGAATAAGACTTGTATTCTTGTCATAGAACAACGGATCAATGATGTACCAGGCAAGCTTGGACCGGTTGAATCCATATGACAGATTTGTTCCCGCAGCTCCTTCCGGGAAAAAGCCGGGTGAGACCTGTCCCTGCGGAGTGCTGGCAATGAACCAGTTCCCTATATTTTTCAGGTCGATGGTTGATTTTGCTCCCTCGAAATCATCGATGTAAGTTGTTCCCGCTTTACCGATTGCCTTGGAATGGCCTGGGATGAATTGCGCAAACTCGGCATCAATCGAAACATTCGATACCGCCTTGGTATGAATAAAGGGAATGGCATCTACGAAACGGGTGATCAGTCTCGATTGAGAGCGATAAGTTAGGTTTACTCCCCACATAGTATTTGACATGGGTTCATCCCCGTAATTTACTTTTTGGGTCAGGGGCCGTTCATTAAGATTCAGAATCGTAGCTCCGATGAAAAAGTCCTTATTGATCTTGTAATCGATGTGTGCCCCCATTAGCCTTTTTGTCTGGATGTTGAACATTTCATTGCTTTCCAGAGAAATGTTGATCGGGGTACTTGAACTGAGTAATCCCTGATTGATGATCCTGACACGGCCAAGTGTATAATCTACAGTGTAATCAATATTTTCTGTAAGTTGGATGCCCCCAGCGGTGACCCTGACAGATCCGGGGGGCACGTTCAAGGCGTTCAGGGAAATTTCGGCCCCGGCAGAGGCTTTATAATTAACTTCTAAAACGAACTTGTTTTTATCGGGATATTGCTTGGCCATGGTCTTGGTCATAGTGTAAAGGGAGTCGAAACAGTATTTATCCGCAAGAGCCAGTGAGCCCTTTGGATCATTGGGATCAAAAATGGAATCCCGGAGATCCTGTCCGAATGGTTCAAGTAAAGTGAAAAATATCCTTCCATTGGAGGCCTGGATAGTTCCGCCCTGTGTAGTGGCATTGTCAATAAAATCGAACATCCCGTCTGGTGGAGGATTAAACTGCTGATTCATATTGTCGAAATTCAGCACCCTTAATAAAGGAATTCCTTTGATACGCCCTTCTGTAATATATGCCGTGGGAACGCCATTATTATTCCCGGAATAAAGAATGTTTAACATGAAATCGTTTGGCTGTATCTGATAAGCACTAAGAGAATAAACATTTTTCATCATTAGCTTCCAGGTAGGAATTTTAGTACTGAGTGCCGTACTTTTCAGCAGTTTAACCATCAGACATTGGGGTGATATGATCCCCTGGTCCGAAAATTCACCCACCTGATAAACCGCCGTGTCTCCCAGAACCTGATATTGGTATGCAACTGCAAGTGTCTGGTCGGTATTCAGGGACATGTTTAGTGAAATAAATCCCAACTTGGAGTTGAAACTGTATTCGGAAGGAAGAAGTTTTCGGGCACTTTCGACTTTTTCAAAATCCTCACCCGAAACAAGGAAAAATGGTGGGCCCTTAAGATAATCTGTTACTTTATTAATATTTCTCACCTTGGCAGTGTCCGCGGGGGTTGGCATGAGTACTTTAAAAAGGTCATTAGCATTGTTGGAAGGATAGGTCCATCCGTAACCATGAAAGATCTTATTGTAAGGATTGGGTTCGCTGATATCCATATACGCCACGATGTTCCTGTTTTCTGTTACGGCGGCTCCAATGTTGGTCACCCAAACCTCGATTTTCACGATATTGACGTTACTGTTTACAATTGGAAGCTTTGCAAGGGCTTTTTTATAATTTTCCCTGAAATACTGAGAAATGAAAAAGTGCCGGTTCTCTTCATACTCATCAGCCCGGATTTTTAGCCTGGTGGTCAGTGCATTACCCTGTACCTGAAGGGTTTTAGTTTCACTTTTTTGCTGTGAATAGATGGCTGTGACGGTGGTGCGGCCAAACCGCAGCTTTGTCTTTATCCCGAAAAGGCTTTCGGTTCCCCGGATCAGGGAGGTGTTCAGCGGAAGATTGACATCCCCTGCCTCGATCAGCTGAATAATGTCATCTTCCTTACCTTCATACTTTAATTTCAGCTTATTTTCAAAGTCAAAGGTTGCCTCTGTATTATAGTTGACCTTGAATTCGATTTTATCGCCGATCTTGGCGATCACGTTCATCTGGATCTTCTCATCAAAATCAAAATTGGTCTGTCGCCGTTGCCTGGTATTCAACATAGGATCGTCGCGGCGGTTGGAAATGATCCCGAAATTGATTTCTGCGGATCCCTGAGGACGAATATCCACTGTATTATTTCCAAAAATGGTCTCAAATACCTTACCCGGAATATGAATTTTGGGAATGATGCCTTTGGCGTTATCCATGCTTGCCACATCCGACCGTTCCTTCCAGTAATTGTCGATCATGGTCTTCATGTCCATATCCTGGTATTCCTCGAACGATAAAGTTGTCGGAATGCGGTACACAATATTTCCGATTTTGTAGCTGTAATAATATTGACGTGTTGCCGGATCGTACTCAACAGTCGTGGATAAGTTTGATGGATTTTTCAGGTAGATCTCATTCGGACCCTTGGAACCCGGACCTGGAAGAATCGATTCATCCGTAAAAGGATAACGCAATTTCAGGGTATCTCCCTCCAGCGTATCAGGAGGTATAAAAAATGCATTGGTCATCCGGTAATTGCCTCCCTTTCCGCCAAAGGCGGCAGTAGACAGGACAAGAAGGACAACCAGGCAGCAAAGGTAATTTGAAACAGAGTCAGCGTAGTTCCTCACCAATACACAGTTTCTTCACAAGATTTTTAGCGCCTGTTTGATCAGCTGTTCTACCGATAAACCGGTACCCTCCGACTCGATGATTTTAATTAAAGCCCTTTCAGCAACCATCTTTGGGAAACCCAGAATGATCAATCCAGATAACGCTTCTTCCTTCTTTGTATTGTGCATAAATCCCACTTTTTCTTGAGGAAGTAATTCTCTGGAAAGTTTATCTTTTAAATCGATAATGATCCTTTGTGCGGTTTTAGTTCCTATCCCTTTGATACTTTGAAGTAGTGGGGAATTTCCTTCAGCAATGGCGCGACAGATTTCGTGAGGCGAAAGTGAGGAGAGGATAATCCTTGCAGTACTCACTCCCACACCGGAAACACTGATAAGTTGACGGAATAGCTCTCTTTCTTCTTTTTCAGCAAATCCGAATAAAAGCATGTCATCTTCCCTGACGACCAGGTGTGTGTAAAGCGTACAATGCTCATTTTCAGTTATCAAAGAGTAGGTATGGATCGAAATATTCAGTAGATAACCAATGCCCTGTGTCTCAATAATTGCATAGGCAGGGTTTTTCTCAACAATTTTTCCTCGAATAAATTCATACATGATAGTGTCCTCTTTCTGTGATAAATAAATTAAAAAAGAGATTTTTCCTAAAAAGGTCAAAGATAAAAAAAAATGGGATCAGGGTATTAGCTTTTGATCCCTCAGAGCCTGTTCGGTTTCCCGGTAGGTTATCGGTTTTGAAATAATCGTTTTTTTCTGGTCAAGGAGAAATAGCGTCGGGGTTGCATAGATATTATAATCGTCGGCCGATTTACTTGCAAATCCTTTCAGGTCAGAGCCATTGAGCCAGTTAAGTCTTTCCTTTCTGATAAAATCGATCCATGAATTCCTGCTGGTATCCACCGAAACAGCAAAAATTTCAAATCGTTTAGACTTTTGTTTGTCATACAGTTCTTTTAATCGTGGAAGGAGGTCGGTGCAATGCGGACAATCGCTCGACCAGAAGACCAGTAAGGTATATTCTGTCTGGATTTTCGACAACTGGATGGTTTTGTTTTTTTGATCCGGAACTTCAACCTCCGGTGCAACTTTACCGATGGAAATTTTCTTGAATGTCTCCAGCTTTTTCTGCAGTGACGATTTCCGTTGCTGATCTTCACAGGAGAATGGATCCTGGAAATTATCAGCAATGTAAGTGATCACATCATCAAAATGGTATTTGTCGAAACCCCCGACCAGATAATCGAGCAAAAATTTAAAAACATCGGGATTGACTGAGGCAGCGCTGAGCATAACAGTGATCGCTTTGATGAATTCGGTTTCCAATTGTTTTTTGGGCAGCCGGTTATCGCTGTACAAGGCCAGGTAAGAGATGGCTTTGTTGGCAAAAGCAGGACTATTCAATAAAGAAGTATCATTGAAATTCACCTTATCAAAGTAATGCTGCTGTAAAAATTTCAAGCGTTCGTCTTTTGTCAGGTTTACAGATAAGAATGGAGTTTGGTAAAGTTTGAAAATCCTTACTGCATAGGAATTGGGGTACATTTTATCCAGAGAATCTAAAAGACGGGTTTGCACAGTCTGTATCCGCTCCATTTCCCCGGCAGCCGAATGATAAAAAGAGTCTTTGATGGGATACAAATCGACTATCGGCATGAGCAATTCAAGACGGTTCTGGTTGATCCTGTCTGTCCTGGAAAAATCATTATAGATCTTGTTTTCCTGTGAAGAGAGAATGGTAAGACTATCATAAGGGGCACGGTTATCCGTCGTAAAACTGACGTTTTCCTTGTTCCATATAAGATCAATGAGTTTTTCCTTTCCCCATTGAATCCGGTACATCCCGGGGCGGCGGTTTGCCGCGATAAGGAACCGGAATTTCCCTGTTGAGTCAGCCATGGTCGAATCGATGATGATCGACTTTTCACCATAGAAACTTAACAAGTAAATTCTGTATGAATCAAGATTATGAATAATCCCCTCTAAATTGTTCTGGCCGGTCAATGTCCCTGAAACCAGAATGAAAAGGATTGGGATCAGTCTCTTCATTTAGCCGCTTTACCTTTTGCTTTTTTTGGAGCAATTGCCGGTCCGAGCAACTCTTCCAGCTTCTTCATTAGTTCCTCTCCCTTCAGGTTATGGGCAATGATCTTCCTGTCAGGATCCAAGAGAACATTTGCCGGAATCGACATGATACCATACAACTTACCGGCCGCGTTTCCCCATCCCTTAAGATCAGATACTTGGTTCCATGCCAGCTTATCGTCTTTGATAGCCTTGATCCATTTATCACGATTCGTATCAAAGGAAACTCCAAGAATATTAAATCCTTTTTTATTAAAGGCCTGAAATGCCTTAACAATATTCGGGTTTTCGGCCCGGCAAGGGCTGCACCATGAAGCCCAGAAATCGATAAGGAGGTAACCTCCTTTCAGAGTAGTCAGCGTGAATGGATTTCCGGTGGTATCGGAAAGTGTAAAATCAGGTGCCGTTTGCCCGATATCAACACTTTTGAGAACTGCCAAACGCTTATTCAGAGATTGAATGTATACCGATGTGTTCAGGCTTGTATCCAATGCACTGACCAAATCTTCTAAGTCGGGCAGATCGAATTGCCATGCATTGCGGATGATCAGGTAGGGGGCGACAGCAGTCTTATTATTGGCTTTTACAAAATCGATAAGATTTCTCTTCATCTGTTTATCCAGTTCCGTTGAAATGGAATCGGCCTTATTCATTGCGACAGAATCCTTGATTTCTTTAGCTTTTTTCCATTCCAAATAGATCTCCTCAATTTTGGCGTTGAGGGCTTTGTTCATTGCCTGATATTGTTTGTAAATATCGTGGGAAGCTGAACCGGTAACATTGACTTTATCGATGCTATCGGCAAAAATTTCTATATCTATCTTTGCATTTTCAACGAATAATGGAACAAAAACCTGCTTTTCTTTCATGCTTAGATACCACATTTCCGGAAGGGTAGTTTTCCCTTTAAATGTGAATTCCCCCTTTATAAGCTGGGTTGAGTCAATTTTCACCCACTGATCCACGTCAAATTTTTGCAAAAAAACCATCCCGGTATCAACCCCCTTGATGGTTCCATTTATGGTATAACTATCTTTTATCCCGGTGCATGACGCCAGAATTACGGCAACAACCAGGAATATTAAAACCTTTTTCATTTAAAGCCTCCTTGTTTGGTAATGTAACAGCAAAAATACAGTTTTTTAATAAATAAATCCCTATTTTTACATGATAAAATCTAACTTATGAAGCGTGTCATTACCCTTACCTTTCCATTACTTTTACTTTTGATTCCCGTATTGTTGAAAGCCCAGCCAGACATTAAAAAGTCGATAATCCCTTTATTCGATCTTTCCAAAGATCCGGTTTTATATACCGTTGGTTATGCTCATCTCGATACCGAATGGAGATGGGATTATAAAGAGACCATCGACAAATTTCTAAAGTCGACCCTCGATGAAAATATTCAAATGCTTGAAAAATACAAGCCTTATGTCTTTACCTTTTCAGGTGCCCGCCGGTATAAGATGATGAAAGAGTATTACCCTGAAAAGTTCGAAAAGATGAAAAAATATATCGGCCAGGGCCGATGGTTCGTCGGCGGTTCCTCGGTGGATGAATGCGACGCAAACATTCCTTCCCCGGAATCCATCATCCGGCAGGTCCTTTATGGCAATTCATGGTTCCGGTCAGAATTTGGTAAAGAGAGCATCGATTTTCTTCTTCCCGACTGTTTCGGATTCCAGGCACACCTGCCTTCGGCTCTGGCCCATGCCGGGATAAAAGGTTTTTCGACGCAAAAGCTGGAGTGGGGTTCGGCAACCGGGATCCCATTCAATATCGGTAACTGGATCGGACCCGATGGGAATGGTGTGATTGCTGCATTGAATGCCACCGACTATACCGGAAGGATCGAAAAACGTCTGGATACCGTCAAATATTGGGTCGACCGGGTAATGGAGAATGGCAGGAAATATGGAGTCTTTGCCGATTATCGTTATTACGGTGTCGGCGACGTAGGTGGTTCCCCAAGGGAATCCGATATTAAAAACGCAGTCGCCAGTATTAATCAACCGGATAGTAAAATAAAAGTTTATCTGTCTTCTTCCGACCAGCTTTTTCGCGATCTGAGTGAGGATCAGAAAAAACAGCTTCCTGCCTATACCGGGGACCTTCTTCTAACCCAACATTCGGCAGGATCGCTCACCTCACAGTCCTATATGAAAAGATGGAACCGTAAGAATGAGCTTCTTGCACAAGCAACCGAACCGGTGGCAGTGATGGCTGATTGGCTTGGTGGACTTATTTATCCTCAGCGTATCCTGAATCAGGCCTGGTGGCTGGTACTTGGCAGCCAGATGCATGACATTCTGCCAGGCACCTGCATCCCAAAAGCATATGATTATGCATGGAATGATGAAGTACTGGGTCTGAACCAATTTTCAACTTCGCTGAAAAGTTCCTCGGGCATGGTAATAAAAGCCATGGATACCAGAGGTAAAGGGAAATCCATCGTGGTTTACAATCCGCTTGCAATTCCCCGGAAAGATATTGTCGAGGTAGAAGTTTCATTTCCGGAAGGTGCTCCTGGAGCAGTCAAAGTATTTGATCCCGATAATAAAGAGATTCCTGTTCAGATAATTCAAACATCCAAAGATTGGATAAAAATAATTTTCTTTTGTAATGTTCCTTCAATGGGATTGGTTTGTTATGATGTACAGCCGGCCTATAAAGCGGGAGATTATAAGACAACCCTGTCATCCGGAAAAAATAATCTTGACAACGAATATTACAAAGTAACGATCAACGAGAACGGTGATATTTCAAGCATCATCGACAAAAAACTTGGTAAAGAGATCCTCTCCTCCCCTGCCCGCCTGGAATTCCTGAAAGAACATCCCGTTTACTGGCCGGCATGGAATATGGACTGGAGCGATAGGCAAAAACCACCCATCGATTATGTTAAAGGTCCGGCAAAGATCACTCTTATTGAGAAAGGTCCTGTCAGGGCCACTTTCAGGATCGAACGTGATGCCAGAAATTCGAACTTCATTCAATTAATTTCCCTCACAGCAGGTGAAGAGGTCATCATCATCAGGAACCTGGTCAAATGGCAGTCGAAAGAAGTCAGCCTGAAAGCCTCATTCCCGCTTACCGCAAGTAACCCGGTTGCCACTTACAACCTTGGATTGGGAACCATCGAACGCGCCACAAATGATGAAAAAAAATATGAGGTCCCGTCACGCGAATGGTTTGATCTTACCGATAAGTCGGGCAATTTCGGAATCTCTATACTTGAGGATTGTAAATTCGGGTCCGATAAGCCCAATGATAAAACCTTACGCCTGACTTTGTTGTACACACCGGCTGCCAATTCTTTTCACGATCAGGCTACCCAGGATTGGGGAATTCATGAATTTTCATACGGCATTTATAGCCACAAAAGCGATTGGCGGACTGCCCTTTCCGAATGGCAGGGCCGGGCATTAAACCAGCCCCTGAGGGCTTTCCAGGTATCCGCTCATCCTGGCTTTCTTGGTAAAATCTTTTCTTTTGTCCAGGTTTCCACACCCCAGGTAGATATCCGCGCACTGAAAAAGGCAGAATCGGGAAATTTCATCATCGTCCGCCTCCAGGAACTGCTCGGTAAGGATCTGCAGAATGGCGAATTGGGTTTCGCTTCTAAAATTCTTAATGCATATGAAATCGACGGCCAGGAAAAGAAGATTGGTGATGCAGCGCTTAAAAACGGGAAACTTCTCCTGGACATGAAGAAATTCTCCATCCGGAGTTTTGCTGTTCAGCTTGAAGCTCCGGCCGAAAAATTTTCTCCGCCGACTTGTACCGAAATTCCCATTACCTTCGATCAGGACGTGGTAAGCTCTGATAAAAGTAAGCAGAACGGGATGTTCGATCCAACCGGATTCGGGATCCCTTCCGAACAGTTTCCCGAATCCCTCGTAGTGGATGGGATCAGCTTTAAACTTGGTCCGAAAGCCGATGGCAAGAACAATGTGATAACCTGCAAAGGCCAGAAGATCCAGCTTCCAAAAACCGGGAATTTCAACCACCTTTATATTCTGGCTGCCGCTCTGACCGACACAAGCGGCACTTTCAAGACTGGCAATATCAAGACAAATTTGCATATTCAGGCATATTCGGGAAATATCGGCCAATTTGATAAAAGAGAATGGGATAAGCTCGGCAGGATAAAAAAACTGGAGAAGGGATTTATCAAACGGGATGAAGTAGCCTGGTTTGCGACTCATCTGCATCGGGATACGGTCAATGTACCATACCAGTATGCCTATATCTTTAAATATTCGCTGGATGTAAGTCCGGTAACGGGAGTGTTGCAACTTCCGGAAAACGAAGCAATAAAAATATTTGCCATTACTGTTGCTGATAATTCTTTCGACCAGGTCAAACCGTGTTCACCTTTATACGATGACTTTACCGGGAGAAGTACCATTTCACTAAACCTCCCGCAACGAATTGTCAATGAATCAGTGGTTCCGACCGCGAAAATCGATATGGTTAGCAAACGAAACCTGAATGATCTTCCTAAAAGGGTTACCATGAAAGACTATGCCGATATTCACCAACCTAACGGAGTGACGGTAAACTACTATTTTACCGATGCCGATTCATGCTTTAAATCACTGGTAAACGGGATGAACCTCACGGTTATGAACGACGGGATGTATGATCTATTACCGAACGACTCGTTAAATGATAAATGGTCTGAAACCGGAGTGGGAAGGATTTTTATGGATCTGCAGAAAGAAATAGAACTCGATAGTATTCATGTTTTTGTCTTTTTAAATTCAAAAAGAGGCGCTCAATTCTTTTCACTATGGGGAGCTCCTGGAAACAAAACTCCTGACATCACCGGAAATCCGGGATCAAACGGATGGATATGCCTCTCAATTGCCGAACCTGCAGAAATATGGGGTAACGCCAAAGCCGTCTATTCGATAATTCCAAATCCTGACAAATCAAAAAACTACCGGTACCTGATGTGGGTCAGCGAAGATTCAGGAATGGGACCTTATTTCTTTCGTGAAATTGATGTCTTTGAGAAACAGAAATAAGGGAATATTATAGTGACGGATATCAATATGAACCCGCCTGTAAAGAAAATCCAAAGTTTTGGTGCACTGGTTTTCACCATTTACATTTTTTGTGCCCTGTATGCCAGTATTTATGCTTATATCCTTGAACAGAAAGAGAATCCGGCAGGTGTTCCAATACAAATGCATTATGGAAATTATGTTCAGTTCAAGCTTTCTTGGGTTCATCTGGTTCAAAAGAAAGACCTTTATTCAATCATACCGGGTGAACATTATGATTATTTTAAATACAGCCCGACTTTTGCTTTCTTTTTTGGTACCCTGGCCTGGCTTCCGGATGCTATCGGCCTACCCCTCTGGACGCTGCTAAATTCCCTGCTTCTCTTTTTCGGCATCAAATCTCTTCCCGGTATCAGCGACCGGAATAAAAACTTTATACTTCTCTTCATCCTGGTGGAACTTATGACCTCACTCCAGAACATGCAGAGTAACGCACTGATCGCGGGGTTGATTATTTTTTCATTTGTTTGCCTGGAACACAGGAAATATTTACCGGCGACTCTTTTCATCGTCCTTACGATCTATATCAAACTATTCGGCATGGTTGCATTTCTGCTTTTATTAATGTATCCAAAAAAATGGAAACTGGTTTTATTTACTTTGTTCTGGGCCATTGTTCTGTTTGTTCTTCCACTTCCTCATACGGGGATGGATTACTTGAAAACCCTTTATATCAGTTGGTTTAAATTACTTTTCGCCGATCATACGGCATCGCTTGGATTTTCGGTGATGGGTTGGATTTCTGCCTGGTTCCATTCAGGGATCAATAAAGACCTTATCGTTCTGCTGGGTGCAATCCTGTGTTGTATTCCTCTTTTAATCAAAGAAAAATTAAAAAACTATGATTTCCGGTTACTGATGCTTTCTTCCATCCTGATCTGGATGGTGATATTTAACCACAAAGCAGAATCACCGACCTTTATTATTGCAATGAGTGGAGTTGCTATCTGGTTTTTCTCCAGGGAAATGACCCCACTTAACATTAGTTTGTTAATAACCGCTTTTATTTTCACTTCCCTTTCAACGACCGATCTGTGTCCACAAAATATCCGCGACACTATAATCGAACCATATGCCATCAAGGTAGTCCCCTGTATACTTATTTGGTTTAAAATCCTTTGGGATATCTTTCGCTTACCCAGGGAGACTGTTTTAAGCGATGATCGACCCAAAACTTTTTTACTAAAACATGAACCGGATACGAAAAAACAATTTTGTAAGAAACACACCGGGAAGCAGATATGATCCGCTGTCTGATGATTCTGTCAAAACCAGGATACAGCGATATTGCGCATACCAGGAACGTTGTTCCCGTGATGTTGAGACAAAACTTCATGAATGGAAGATCCCATCCGGAAAGATTAGCAAGATAATAAAAGAACTGGGAGTAAACGGTTTCCTGGATGATGTCCGTTATGCCCGGTTCTTTGTTACCGGTAAATTTTCAATAAACCAATGGGGTAGGAAAAAAATCATCTATGAGATGATTAACAAAGGAATTCCCCGAAAGATTATCGATACGGCTATTGAAGAGATCGATGAAACAAAGTATCTTGAAGTACTGCTGACATTGATTAGGAAAAAAAGCATGGAAATAAAACCAGGGAAAAATTTGACTATCCGTGAAAAATTGATCAACTTTGCGCTTGGTAAAGGATTTGAATTTGATCTTATCCTTCAAACGGTCAACCACCTGAAACTATAAATATGGTCACACTGGAACAGATCCGTGATCTCCAGTCAAGGCTCGACGCCTTGAGGAGGTTTCTTTGACATTGAAAAAAAATTAGCACTCATCAGTGAGGAAGAAAAACTCGCTGAATCCCCTGATTTCTGGAACAATCCAAAAGCCGCTGAACAGGTTTTAAGATCCATCCGCGACAAAAAGATCTGGACTGATTCTTATCAGAAGGCTGTAAACAGTTTTGACGATCTTATGGTCATGTGGGAATTTTTTATAAAGGGCGAAGGAAATGATGCCGACCTGGTGCTACATTTCAATGCTACCCTTGTAATTGTTGAAGATCTCGAATTCAAAAACATGCTTAGCGGTGAAGAAGATCGTCTCAATGCTATTGTTCAAATCAACTCCGGAGCCGGTGGTACCGAAAGCCAGGACTGGGCCCAGATGCTGATGCGTATGTACATCCGGTACGGTGAACGCAGTCAGTTTAAAGTAAAGGAGCTGGATATCCAGGAAGGAGACGTTGCAGGGATCAAATCGGTGACCCTGGAATTTGAGGGCGAGTTTGCCTATGGTTATCTGAAAGGTGAAAATGGGGTGCACCGGCTGGTTCGGCTTTCTCCTTTCGACTCCAACCATAAACGGCATACCTCTTTTGCTTCTATCTATGCCTATCCTGAAATTGATGATAATATCATTATCGAAATTAATCCCTCCGATATTACCTGGGACACCTTCCGTTCGAGTGGTCCCGGAGGGCAGAATGTCAATAAAGTCGAAACGGCGGTCCGGCTGAAACATGAACCGACAGGGATCGTTATCGAATGCCAGGAAACCCGTTCCCAGGGGCAAAACCGTGAAAAGGCTTTGAAACTGTTGAAGTCTCAGCTTTATGAGATTGAACTCCGGAAGAAACGCGAAAAAATCGCTGTGATCGAAAGCGGTAAGAAAAAGATCGAATGGGGAAGCCAGATAAGGAGTTATGTGCTCCATCCATATAAAATGGTAAAGGATCTTCGGACGAATTTTGAGACTTCCGATACGCAGTCGGTGCTCGACGGGGACCTGACGGAATTTATTAAGGCTTACTTGATGGAATTCGGCAATGCGTAGAGACGCACCGCGGTGCGTCTCTACGCGGTGCCTTTCTACGCGGTGCGTTTCTGTAATCTAAAACTATTACCCATGTTGCGAATATATCATAATCCAAAATGCAGTAAATCACGGGCAGCATTGCAGTATCTGAAAGAGATTAATCAGCCTTTTGAAGTAATCGAATATCTGAAGAAACCCCTTACCGAAAAAGACTTTGAGAAATTACTTATTAAATTAAATAAGAAACCAATTGAGATAATCAGAACGCAGGAAGAATATTACCGGAAAAATCTGAAAGGAAAAAATTTTAACGACCACGAATGGATATGGATTATCATGGAAAACCCGAAACTGCTCCATCGACCCATTGTAGAAGGTCAGTATAAGGCTGTTATTGGCAATCCGGTCGAAAATATCGATGTACTCATAAAATAAGAACCAAAATATAAACAGATGAAAACGCGTACTGAAAAAGACACCATGGGACCCATTGAGGTTCCTGCCGACAAATATTGGGGAGCTCAAACCCAGCGTTCGGTCGAGAATTTTAAAATCGGAGAACCGGCATCCATGCCGAAAGAAGTTATCAAGGCAATGGCCATTCTGAAGAAAGCGGCTGCTATGGTGAATGCCGATCTGGGCGTTCTTCCAGCCGATAAGAGAGATCTGATCGTCAAGGTCTGCGACGAAATCATCGATGGAAAGCTTGATGACCAGTTTCCGTTGGTAACCTGGCAGACCGGTTCAGGTACTCAGACCAATATGAACCTGAATGAGGTCATCGCCAACCGTGCACATGTATTGAACGGCGGTGTGCTTGGCGAAGGAAAGAGCGTGATCCATCCGAATGATGATGTTAATAAATCCCAGTCATCGAACGATACATTTCCTACCGCCATGAGTATTGCTGCCTACAAGATGGTTGTGGAGACAACGCTCCCGGGCGCCAGCTTACTGAAAGGTACACTGGCAAAGAAAGCGGAAGCATTCAAAGAGATCATCAAGACCGGTCGTACCCACCTTATGGATGCTACCCCGCTAACCCTGGGCCAGGAATTTTCAGGATATGTTTCTCAAATTGAACATGGGATCAAGGCTATTAAAAACACCTTGCCTCATTTATCTGAGTTGGCGCTTGGTGGAACGGCAGTCGGCACGGGATTAAATGCACCGAAAAGCTATGATACGCTGGTGGCTAAAAAAATTGCTGAACTTACCGGTCTGCCTTTCGTCACCGCTCCGAATAAGTTCGAATCCTTGTCGGCCCACGATGCCTTGGTGGAGACCTCCGGCGCATTGAAGACCCTTGCCGTAAGTTGTCTGCACATCGCCAGTAACATCCGGTTGTTAGCTTCAGGACCCCGTTGTGGTATCGGAGAGATCAGGCTCCCGGAGAATGAACCCGGTTCCTCCATCATGCCCGGAAAAGTGAATCCCACCCAACCCGAAGCCATGACCATGGTCTGTGCCCAGGTCATCGGGAATGACGTAGCTATCAATATTGGTGGAATGAACGGACTTTTTCAATTGAATGTATATAAACCGGTGATCATCAAGAACCTGCTCGAATCGGCCAGGCTGCTTGGCGACGTGTGTGCTTCATTTAACAATAATTGTGCAACAGGTATTGAAGCCAATATGGCCGCAATTAATAGAAACCTGGAAAACAGCCTGATGCTGGTAACATCGCTTAATCCGCATATCGGGTATGATAATGCGGCAAAAATTGCTAAAAAAGCACACAAGGAAAATAAAACGCTTCGTGAAGCTACATTGGAATTAGGCCTGTTGACGGATGAAGAGTTTACCAAAATCGTTGATCCGAAGAAGATGGTGGGACCGAAGTAAGCGAATCCAGATGATTCGATTTCAATGCACGCTGATCTTTTATGATACTATCCACTTCGCGGCGGATCAGATCATCAAGAAGTAATCCTTGCTCCATGGCTCTCTTCTGAAGGATTTTCATCCACATGGGATTGGACCGGATCTGGGAGTTCAGGTAAATGACAGTATCCCTTGACGATTGTTTTTTTAAGGATTTCTGAATGGTATCGGAAGGAACCAGGATAAGATCTTCTTTCCGTTCTATCAGCCGGTAAATATAGGCTTTTCTAATGGTGTCCCTTCCCCGTACAATCACAAGGGTATCGGCAGGCATGATAAAATCATAGTCTTTCCCGTATAAAACTACCGGATCTTCATAATCGTCACTCAGAGCAATATACCAGGCATCGCTTCCTTTACGCAGATTTCCTCTTTCCTTATTGATCCAGAAATATTTGTGAATCCGTTCCAGCTTTCCAAAACAGTACACATCTTTATTCATTGGCCTGGCAACATAATAATCAAAATTAGCGGCTGGGAACCAACGGAACGTAAGGATTGGTGAACCCTTTTTCACCAGGAAATGGGATTCATCCCAGGCTGCCAGCGGGGCAAATTTTTCACCCAGTTGCTTCCAACCAAATAAGCCCGTAGAAACGTCATCCACTTTCCAGCGTTTCAGGGAAATCCAGCCTTGCTTGATTTGACCTACGGCAGCAATGATGACAGATACCATAAACACAAGAGATAGGACAATTGGCCAGGGGAAGAGATAACGCCTTTTATCGTGCTCTTTTACACCGGAGAGAAATGCAGCGGCAAGAATTACAAATCCGAGGTATGCGGGTCCGGTCCAATGTGGCAGGGTGCTCCGGAAAAGGGAAAATGTGAGGAATACCAGCACCATCGGAATGCTAATCAATAATAAAAGCCTCTGATAGGCTTTTTCGATGATATTTCGTTTGCGGATCAGGGCAATAAAAGTGAAAAGAATAATGATCACATTCACCGGATTATTGTAAAAAAACTGGCCGATTATCTCGGTGAGGAAATAGATGGTTTGAAATCCGGATTCAGTTATTCCTACGCGGCTCTCATGAAAAGTCCAACTGATAAAATTATTGCTTGCATTCCAGAAAATCACGGGAAAGAACATTAGAATAAAGGTCAGAAATGCCCCATAGGTCTCCTTGGCCCGAAACCATTTCCTGTTATAGAAAAGAATATACAGAAAGGCTCCAAGCATCAGGAAAATGGAATGGTATTTCGAAAGCAGTGCCAGGCCGGCGGTAATACCAGCGACAAAAAGCATATTCCTGCTTTTTTTTGTGAGATCCTTATCCGGCAAAGAACGAAGAAGGAAATAAAGCGTCAGTAACCAGAATAATACCTGAGGGGTATCGGGAAGGATAAAAGTTCCACAAAGGATGAATCCATAAAAGGAGGTCGTATAAAGAAGTGCAGCATAAAGACCGGTAATGGGATTCTTGATTTGTTTTCCGATAAGAAACATTATGAAGGTACTCAGAGTCCCCAGCACGATTGCGGCAAGTCTCAGAAATATTTCTTTGTCGAACTGGAGATTAAGGGTGAACAACTGTATCACCCACCCCACCATCGGTGGATGATCAAAGTGGCTTAAATCCGGAAATTTTGCATAGGTCCAGTAATATACCTCATCGTTGCCCAATTCGATAAACCCGGCAATAAAACCCCTGGCGGCTGCCGATAAGAAGAGCAGGATACCCAGCGTCCAGTATATTTTTCGGTTCGATGGCATTCCTTATCTCTTTTCCCCTTTCCTTCTTCTCCTGATTTGAATGATAAAAGCGATCAAGGCGATCAATGAACCAAAACCGAGTATCCGGAAAATCCATGTTCGTGGCCAGTTTATTTCAGCTTTTAATATATTCGACGGGGGCTCCCCGTTATATCGGAATACCGGATTCAGAAGGAACCGGGTTCCAGCGCCAACATATGGAAATCTGAATTTTTTTAGGAATACGATTTCAGTCCTGATGTAAGTATCCTCCGGCTTGAACTTGTACCAGGCCTTATTCGTCAGATGGCTGAATTTTTTGATTTGTCTCTGTTGACCGATAAAATTGAATTTAAAGGCCTTCTCACTGACGGATACCCAAAGGGTATCTCCTTTTATCTTTACCGAGTTCAGGGTGGGTATTTCTTTAGCCAGTTCAACTTTTCTGTCAAACGATTCTCCATCCATCTGGTATATTTCCGCTCCGAAGGCATTGCCATTTTTCAGGGATTGTATCAGATTTTTTCGGTTAACCTGTTGTGCATTAATATAGGTGGCACACCGGTGGATCTGTGAAGGCTGATCGATATCATGAGCATCATCATCGGAGAGAATATATACCGGGTGACCGGAAGATAGTGCAGAATCCCATTGAGGTTCTGACCGCCAATTATAATCCAGTACTTCCATCAGATCATAATTCGACAGATACTTTACCTGGTCAGGGGGATAGCCATTCTCCCAATCAGGGTGTGCAAGAGCAATAATATCGTTATCGTTACGCAACAGGTTGATAATATGTTGCCGGTGATGCACATTCTGGTATATTGAGTAATCAAGCCACAGGACATTTCTGGATCCAATCAGTATCTGGTGTTTCTTCCGGATCCCAAATCCATGTTCATAAACCGGAATATAAAAAGCTGAATCCCTGAAAAAATGATCAATCCGTTGATAATTACTTATCTGTGGAGCATCGTAACCAAACCTTTTATAGGTCTTATAAAATGCTTCATAAGTGTTGTTCCTCCCGCTGGTCAGACCTCCCCACGCCCGGGTATGAAAATGAAAATTCGTTTTCCGCCACCAGGCACTATCCATATTCTTGTAAGGATTATACCATTGGTCTCCGGTAAAGGGCATCGGTTGTGGAAAATCATAAATAGGGGCAATAAAAAAAAGGATTAACTCGAAGAGTAAAAAACACCCTAAAAAAAAGAGTATTCCTTTTATGATCTTCCAAAAGATACGTAGAACAAATTTCATGGTTCTGGCAGGAATTATCAGATAGCCTGCGGACAAAGGTAATCAGATTTCATAAAATACTAACCAGCAATCGGATGTTCAGGTAGGTCACAATAGCACCGGTTAGTAATAAAAATACGGTTGTCCGTGGTTTGTTTTTATACTTGCCCATGACTTTACCCGATGACGTCAGGTAGATTTGTAAAAAAATGGTGAATGGAAGCTGTATGCTCAGAACCATTTGTGAAATGATCAACCCTCTGTATGGATCACTTATAAGGAAAATTATAAGCAAGGATAGTATCAGCGATATCATGACCCCAAGTCGTGAATGACTGTCTTTTATATCATAGGGCTCTCCATATAAACCTGCAAAGATCGATCCACCGGCCATTCCGGAAGTAATGGCAGAAGCGATCCCCGCACACAACAGGGCAACCGCAAAAACCAGTGAGGAAAAATTGCTAAGCAATGGTTGAAGAATGCTTTTAGCCTGCTGCAATTCATTTACCGGGATCTTATTGACGAAAAACGTTGAGGCAGCCAGCAGAATGATAGCGCTGTTGATGGCCCAGCCAACGATCATGGAAAATAGAGTGTCGAAAAATTCAAAGTCAAGCTGTCGTTTGATAACTTTTTCATTTTCCAGGTTCCATTGCCGGCTCTGGATGATCTCCGAATGGAGGAAAAGGTTATGTGGCATCACTACGGCTCCAAGCACACTCATGACGATAAGGATGGATCCCTCCGGGATCGACGGTGTGACCCATCCGATTCCTGCCTGGGCCCAATCGATTTTAACCAGAGTTAGTTCATATAAAAAAGAGAGGCCGATAATGGAGACGAAGGCAATGATGATCTTTTCAATCTTCTGATAGGTATTGGTCAAAAGCATGATGACGACAAAAAGAAAAGAGAGCAGGGCTCCGGCCGGGATTGGAATGCTGAACAACATGTTCAGAGCGATGGAGGCCCCGAGAATTTCTGCAAGCGAAGTCGATACCGAGGCGCCCATGGCTGTGATGAGAATGGTCCTCGAAACTATACGTGGAGTGTGCAGGGTAGCCGCTTCCGAAAGGCATAATCCCGTGGCAATTCCAAGGTGCGCTACATTATGCTGAAGAATAATCAGCATGATGGTCGAAAGGGTTATCATCCATAAAAGCTGGTACCCGTATCCGGAACCCGCTGCAACGTTTGAAGCCCAGTTACCGGGATCAATAAATCCGACGGTGACCAGCAAACCCGGACCGATGTATTTTAGAATATCCAGAGCCCCGTATCCAGGCTTGTGGTCACGCTTGTGCAAGTCCTTAATAAAGTCGAAAATCATGAAAAACAAAATATAGATACGTAAAGATAATAAGTATCCCCAACGCTTTACCTGACCATTGGCTTTATGTACAAAATAAAATAGCTGATTTACGAGTTAAGCCATTCCTTGAACTTTACGACTTTGTCGATGCTCACGAAAAGCTCGTGACGGCTGAGTGGCAGCAATTCAATCTTTAACCTGCTTTTGGGATAAACATTCACATGATTGATAGCCTTCAGACTCACCAGGAATTGCCGGTTGACCCTGAAGAAATTTGCCGGATCAACCTCTTCTGATAATTGGTCGAGACTGTAATCGACGGAGTATTCCGATTTGTCTTTGCAAACCATAAAGGTGATGCTTTCCATTGAATAGAAGTAAGCAATCTCCTCCACTTGAACGGTTTTGATCTTTTGACCGACCGGAAATGAGAAACGGCTTTTATAGCTTCTGTTCCTGCGTGAAATAATCTCATACAAAGCGTTGACATCGATCACCGGATTGTTACCGGCATTCCAGTTCATATATTTAGAAATAGCTGCGTTTAGATCTACCTGGGTGATTGGTTTCAACAGGTAGTCAATACTTTTTAACTTGAATGCTTTGATGGCATATTCGTCGAAAGCCGTGGTGAAAATAATGGGTGCTTTTACAGTGACTTTTTCAAAAATCGAAAAACTCAAACCATCCTCCAGGTGTATATCGAGGAAAATAAGGTCGGGTTCACCATTATTTTTAAACCATTCTACGGCATCTTCAATGGATTCGAGCTTTGCCAGGACCTTGACAGCAGGATCAAAGGACCGGATCATTCCTTCCAGACGCCGTGTGGCAAGTTCCTCGTCTTCGATGATTACAATATTCATAGATCTATCTGTTTATGTCATTAAGCAAAGGTATTCTGGCAACGAATTGTCCATCCTGCTCTCCAAAGAACGGGGGTTTCTCGGTGAGATGAAGGAAACGGGCAGTAATGTTCATTAATCCCACACCGGTCCCTTCAATTTTCATTTCACGCTTCTGTAAATTGTTGACCACATTCAGGTAATTGCTGCCATCCGCAAAAATCTCAATCACCAGCGGCTGTTTTTTGGAAAAAGTATTGTGTTTTACAGCATTCTCGATAAGTAACTGCAACGCCAGTGGCGGAACTTTCATCTCCATTTTTGAATCGGGGATCCGGATATCGACTTTTACTTTATCCATAAACCGTATCTCCAACAAAAAGGTATAGGAAGAGATAAAATCAACCTCCGACCGCAGCGATACCAGGTCCTCGTCCCGGTGTTCAAGAACATACCTGTAAACTTTCGCCATCTGTTCGGCAAATTTCTCTGCCAGGTCGGGATCAAGCTTGATAAGAGAGGTAAGGACATTCAAACTGTTGAACAGGAAGTGTGGATTTACCTGGTTTTTCAGCATCTCAAATTGCGAACGGAGGTTATCCTTTTGCAATTGTTGTGATTCGGTGCGGAGCATCTCCTGAACCCGGATCAGCTCCTCCTCGATCTGCTTACGTTCGGTCAGATCAAATAAAGTGGACACCAACGATTCCAGGTTTCCTGAGTCATCACGGATAGCATTGACTGAAACATAACCCCAAAAAATTGTTCCATCCTTCCTGATATATCGTTTTTCCGTGTGGAAATGGTCCACCTTCCCATCGATCAAGGCATTCATGTTTTCAATGGTCAACGGCCGGTCCTCCGGAAAAGTTATTTCCAGATGCGATAATTCATACATTTCTTCGCGTGAATAACCAAACAGTTCCAGCCAGTGGGCATTGCATTGATGCAACTTCCCGGTCTTATCTGCGACCGCGATACCTATTATAGCCGTCTCCAGTATGGCATTCAACCATCGGTTTTGTTCTTCCGGATGATTCATTGTTTTATGAGGCTTTTCTTCTGCCGGCCACTGATTTTCTCTTTCAGTTTATCAAACACCTGATAAACTACCGGTACAACAATCAAAGTTAAGAATAAAGAACTTGTCAGTCCACCGATCAACGCCCAGGCCATACCGTTTTTCCATTCCGAACCGGCGCCGGTAGCAAGAGCGATAGGCATCATACCGAAAATCATCGAAAAGGTTGTCATAAGTATGGGACGCATCCTCACTTTCCCTGCCAGGAGTAAAGCTTCGACGGTATTATGGCCATCTGCCTTCATCTGGTTGGTAAAGTCGACAAGCAGGATTGCATTTTTTCCCACTAATCCTACGAGCATGATCATTCCAAGAATGGAGAATATGGAGAGTGACTGCATCGTTAATCCTAACGCGAGTAAAGCGCCGATGATAGCCAATGGAATGGAAAAGAGAACTACAAAAGGATGAATATAGGAGTCATACAAGGCAACCATGATCAGGTAAACAAAGAGGATAGAGGCAAGAAATGCAATGCCCAGGCTTCCGAATGCCTCGGTCTGGTATTTCATGTCCCCCTCCGGGATGATGGTAACTTCTTTAGGAAGGTCGAGCGCTTTTACCTTTTTCATGACATCCTCTCCGACCGAACCTACCGGGCGTCCGATTACCTGCGACCTGACAGTAATTGAAGGGATACGGTTATATCGTTGTAATATTGTTGTCCCGCTGGCTGGGCGGATCGTAGCGAACTGCTTGAGCTGGATCTGCTGACCCCGGTTGTTGGTAAAGGTAAGACCGGCGATGTCGCTGACACTGTTACGGTCGAACTGATCAAGAACCACATTGATATTATACTCATTATCCCCGTCACGAAATTTGGCATCGGTATTCCCGCTGTAAGCATTCTGTAATGTCATTCCAACATCGGCAGTCGAAAGTCCGAGTTCGGCCATCTTGTCTTTTTCGATGCGGATATCTACCTCGGGGTTTCCGGCTTCAACAGAAAGCTTAACTTCATAGGTCCCGGGAACTTTTTTAACGGCAGCCATCACCTTTTCCGACCAAACAATAAGGGTATCCATGTCGGGTCCTGCAAGTACGATCTGTATCGGGTCCATGTCGGAGGTTCCCATCAGGGAAACAATGCTGGAACGTACTTTCACTCCCGGAAGTTGATTCATAAGATCTTTTTTCATATCGAGAGCAAATTGCTCAGAGGTAAGCTCACGATCTTCTTTTTTTACCATCTTGACATTCATCTCCGATTTATAAGCGCTCGATCCTGATTCAAAGAAACTGGTCGTAGCACCTACAGAAGTAAAAACACTGGTGACCTCGGGTCGGGATAACAGATATTTTTCCGCTTTCAGTGTCATTTGGTTACTTTGTTCAATGGTTGCGTTTTTCGGAAGTTCTATCTGGATGATTACCTCACCACGGTCACCCATACTTACAAACTCGGTTCCGATGAATCCGCCGGCGACAAGAGATATTGAAGCGACAAACAACACTATGGCTCCGGAAAGAACGAGAAATTTATGCTTTAAAGACCAGGAAATAATGTGGGAATAACCGTTTGTAAACGATTCAAGTCCCTTCTCAAACCATTCGGTAAAACGTCCCAGCAGGCTGCCTTTGCGGAAATGTTCGTGTTTAGCCATCCGGGATGCCAGCAAAGGAGTGATGGTAAAGGAAACAAACAAACTGAGCAGGGTCGAAAATACCACGACCAATGCAAATTGCCTTAACAATCCGGAGATCATACTGCTGATCAGAGCAATGGGTAAAAAGACAACCACATCGACCAGGGTAATGGATAAAGCCGTATAGTTGATCTCATTTCTTCCGTCAAGCGCAGCTTTACGACGATCCTTCCCCATTTCCAAATGCCGGTATATGTTTTCCAGGACAACGATGGAATCATCGACAAGGATCCCGATCACCAGCGACATGGCTACCAGGGAGATAACATTCAGGGAGAAATGGAAGAGGCTCATGGCAGTAAACACCGATATCAGGGAGGCAGGAATAGCAACGAGAACAATAAAGGAGTTCCGGACGCTATGTAAAAAAACGAGCATAACAAGCGCTACCAGACAAACGGCTAACAGTAAATCTTTCATAACAGCATTGGCAGAGGTCAGGGTAAAATCGGAAGTATCGTTGGCAACAGAAAATTTCATCCCCTGGCTTTTATACATCTCCTCCATCTGGACAATGGATGCTCTAACTTTTTTTGAAATATCCACCTCATTACCATCCGGCTGCTTATAGATCAGCAATCCCACTGAATTCTGACCGTCGATCCGGCTTATACTTGTTGTCTCTTTTTTTGCATCCTGGATTTCAGCGACATCGCTTAAACGGACAGGACTGCCATTTGAATTGGTACTTAAAACCAGGTTTTTCAGGTCTTCCAGCTCAGCAAATTTTCCCGAAAGCCGTATGATCACCTCCTGACTCAAATCCTTGATCTTGCCGGTAGGGAATTCCATGTTTGCTGCACGGATCGCCTGAGTCACTTGTATGATTGACAGTTTGCGGGCCTTTAATTTTTCGTTGTCTACATTGATGCGAATCTCCCGTTCTTCACCTCCTACAATATCAACTTGCGAAATTCCATTGATGGTCGAGATCATGGGCTTTATCTTGTTTTTAACCAGATCATAGACTTTAGTAGAGGGAATGGTAGCTGTGATTCCAAGCCGCATGATGGGAATATCATCCATGCTGAAATTATTGATGATAGGTGGCAAGACATCCTTCGGGAAAAGGTAGCGGATGTTGTTCACTTTACGCGTTGCCGCTTCCAGTGCACGGTCCATGTCTGCGCGGGTATTAAAGATTATTACCACTACGGAATTACCTTCGGCAGAAGTGCTCTGGATATTATCGATGTTCTCAATCGATGAAATGGCATCTTCAATTTTCTTGGTCACTGAATTTTCAACTTCACCGGGAGAGGCGCCGGGATAGACCGTCACAATGACAAGGACCGGTTCCGAATATTTCGGCAGTAATTCGTAGTTCAACGAAAAATAGCTGACAATACCAAGGAATGTAAGTATCGTAAATATCACCACGATCAGTGACGGTCGTTTTATGGAGAGTTCAGTAATATTCATGGAAATAATTATTTAATCTTATTGACAATAGAAACGGTAGAATTGTGATCAAGGTTGATTTGTCCGGAGGTAACTACCCATTCACCGACCTTCAGTCCGGCAAGAATTTCCACTTCCTGGTCAGTCGCCGTTCCGATCCGGATGTCTCGTAGAATTGCTTTATCCCCTTCCACGACATAAACCCGGGGCTCCTTGATACTTCCCACGATTGCATGCCGGGGTATCATCAGGGTTTCACGGTCTGACCCGACACTGAAAAGGGCTGTCCCGAACATGCCGGCTTTCAGTGGGTGTTTTGGATCATTTATAAGTTCAATCTCGACGGGAAATCGTTTTGCATCATCGGCTTTAACTCCAACCGACATGATAGTTCCCCGGTATTCAACTCCCTGGAACAGGGAGGAAGTTAGGGTTACTTTTTGTCCGGGAGAGATCTGCACGGCTTCGCTTTCCGCGACGTTTGCAATAAACTTCAAACGGCTGATATCGACAATCTCGGCAACAGGGGTACCGGGCATCACCAAGGATCCTTTTTCTATAAACCTTTTTGTAATGGTTCCCTGAATGGGCGCCTTGATGGAAGCATTATCGAGTTGCTTTCGTAATGTGGTTACATCCGTTTCCGCTTTTTTCAAGCTAAGGCGTGCATCTTCAACCTGCTGCGTCGAAATAGCATCATTCGTCAGCAGATCCTCATATTTTTTCAGATCGCTTTTCGATTTTGATAGAGCCGCTTCGGAAAGCGAAAGTTGACTGCGGATCAGTTCATCATCCAAACTGGCAAGGATCTTGCCGGTTTGAACGACATCGCCGGTATTGAAACGAAGGTCAACTACCTTCCCGCTGCCCTCCGACATCAGGGTTAATTCATGGATGGCCGTAAACGTTCCGTTCGATTAGAAGGTTCCACTTATCCTGGATTTACTGAGTTCTTCTATAAACACTGGAATCTTCTGTAAATTTCCATCCATCCTGGCTTTTGCATCTATCTTCTTTTTGTTGTAAATTAATGTCACCGTACATGCCCCAACCAGTGCAACGATGACGAAAGCTATTATGACTATCTTTTTCATTTTATATATTTCCTTAATGACCTATTGACTTAATGACTTAATGACTGATGACCAATGACCTACTTATTCTCAACAATTTCCAGCAATGTCCCGTTTGCCTTACGGTATTCCAGTTCCGCTATCTTCATCTGCACCAGCGCCAACGAGTGATTCGTCTGGGCGTCGCTTAATCCCGATTCGGCATTCAGCAGATCCGTGAGGGAAATAACACCTTTCTGGTATTGTTCCTGGGAAATGGTGTAAACCCGCTCAGCCAGGCTCATATTTTGCCGTTGCCGCAGTTCATCATTGATAGCATTGACCAGCCTGTTTGCCGCATCTTTTGCCGTTACATTCAATATCCGAAGGGTATTATCCTCGGTAACATGCAATTGGTCGAGTTCTACTTTCGACTGATTCACACGGTTTCTCTTCTGAAGGCCACTGAAAACCGGTACATTTAATCGAACTCCGATCAGGCTGGTATTGAACCAATCCGTAGATTTTCCAAAAACATAATAGGTATTGCTCTGGTTAAGATAATTCACCGAACCGATAAGATTGACGGAGGGGAAATATTCCGACTGATTCATTTTGACATTGGTAGCAGCAAGTTGTTTCTGTTTTTCAATCATCCGGATGTCGATATGTGTCGAAAGGTCAGGTTTAACGTTCAGGTCGAGCCCTGCAGCCATAACGGTATCCGGGAATGCAATTGGCTGATTCAGGTCGAGGCCCATAAAATACCGTTGCATGTTCAGTTGCTGGTCATACATTACCTGCAGACGGTCAATTTCCGTCTGGACATTCAATTTATTAACAACGATACGATCAAGGTCTACCTTTTTAATTAAACCGTTTTCATACTGGCTTCTTGCGATCTGTTCTGCTTTTTCCAGCTTTTTCAGGTTTTCTTTCTGATTTCCGATCTGCTTCAGGCTGATCTGGGCAAAATAAAACGATTGAGCAACTTCAAATACCACTTCCGTACGGACTCTCTCCGATTCCAGCCTGTTTTGATCCATCGCCAGCTTTGCCATACGCATTCCAACCAGGTAAGTTTGGTTGTAAATGATCTGTCTGATATCCAAAGCACCGGAAAGATTATAGGTAGTTCCAAATTGAACCGGGATCATCTCACCGGGCCTTCCAAAGAACTCACCGGGAATGAGCTGGGTAGGCAGGTTCACATAGTCATCAAAACCTCCCGTGACGTTGATATGTGGTAAACCCGTTCCGACCGTTTCACGGTAACGATACTTTAATTTGGTCTGTTCGAGGGTGTTGATTTTTAACCGCGGGCTGTTTTCAATCGACAGCTTCAGGCACTCCTTCAAGGTGATCACCCTTTCCGCTGGAGCCTGGGCATAAGATAGGACGGATGAAAATAAAATCAATAATCCGGCTGCGACGACTCTAATTCTCATTGGTAAGATATGTTTTAAGGTCGCGCAAAAATAAACGGACCAGCTCATACCGTAAAATTAATCTCGCCGAATGACGGATATTGGTGGATGAAATACGAAGAAAGGGGGTTGAGTCATATCACCTGGCCATTAACCCATGACCTCCCTCTCGCCTTAAGGAGAGGTGGTTGGGGGGTGAGGTTCAGCGTCAGTCCCGTATGCATCTAACCGGCAACGCATTTGCCTTGCTGCTTTCGTAGAGTGAAACACTTTGATTCCGGTTATTGACTCCCCGGGTGATGATCTTGTTGGAGGAACCGGGGGTGGAAGTCCAGAACAGGGTGCCTTCCGGTGTATCGGACGACGTGAATGCCCAGGTTGTATTCAGGTAAGCCATGCCCTGAAAGAGGGCTTCGAAACCTCGTGGGATCAAATAAAGGTCTGTTAAAAAAGTTCCTGCAAGACTGTTGCCCTGGTTGGCATCGATCAGAGCCTGGAAGTCGGCGGCTGAAGGAATATGCCATCCCGGGGGACAAACTCCCTGGTACTCAGGTGCGGCCGTGATGCCATACTGGATGAGCTCATCCCACTGGTAGGCTGCAGTTCCCAATTGACAGTTCGCCTGTTGATCATGGGGACAGTATTTTTCCGTGATGCAATTATCTCTTTGATGGGTGGATGAGTGGATCCATGTTCCGTAATTCAGATTTGCGCCCATCCAGCACTTTGAACCAACCTGGATGGTGGGATATACCTTGCCGTCGCGGATATCGGTCAGGTTATTGCCACAGGTAAACAAAGGAGCGGGCTGAACAGTAATGGTCTTTGCGCTGCTCGCACTGCATAAGGAAACATTCGTGTATGAGTAAGTGATGATCTTGATCCCGGTTCCTGCCAGCGAGGGGTTAAACACCCCCGTTGTTGAATTGACTCCTGCTCCTGAATAGATACCTCCAAGGGGTAAACCCCCTTTTAACTGTATGGGTTTGGCATTGATCGTTGTGAGGCTGTCAAAACAGCGGGTAAACGTTACAACCGGGCCAGGTGCATCGACCATTGTGATTTTGTTAGAAACGGCAGGATTACCCGTTGCACACGTGAGGTTTGAGGTCAACGTGCACCAAACGCTGTCACCTGCCTGGGGAGAAAAGGAAAAACAGGTGGAATCGGTACCTGCGTTATTTCCATTTACTTTCCATTGATACGCCGGGGTTGTTCCACCGTTTGTCGGTGTTGCCGTAAATGTAACAGTTGTTCCCATGCACACCGGGTTAGCTGAAGGGGAGACCGAAATGCTTACCGGCAGGTTTAGATTGACGACCATCGCTATGGAATTTGATGTGGCCGGATTATTGGGTATACAAACGGTATAGGAAGAGGTAAGAATGCATTACACCTGATCACCGTTTACCGGAATGAATGTAAAGACCGGACTGTTGGTTCCGGCATCGTTTCCGTTTACCTTCCATTGATATTGCGGATTGCTTCCGCCATTTGTCGGGGTTGCAGTAAATGTAACAGTTGTTCCCATGCATACCGGGTTAGCTGAGGGTGAGACCGAAACGCTTACCGGCAGGTTAGGATTGACGACCATCGTAATGGAATTCGATGTTGCCGGGTTATTGGTTATACAAACGGTATTGGAAGAGGTAAGAATGCAGGAAACAAGATCATTGTTTACAGGAGCGTAAATATAGGTTGGATTGTTGGTTCCGACATCGTTTTCGTTTACCTTCCATTGATACACCGGGTTTATTCCACCGTTTACAGGTGCTGCGTTGAAGGTTACCCAGGCGCCGGTACATACATTATTCTCAGAAGCCGTAATGAAAATATTTACGGAATCGACTGGATTTACTGTGACAGCATAATCCGAAGGGGTGCCAATACAGCTTCCCACTTTTGGAGTGATGTGATAGGTAACCATTCCGGGCGATGGATCATGATTGACCAGAACCTGGGTGATCATAAACCCTGAATCTGCGGTAAAGCCTGTGATATTCCCGGAGACAAGGGTTGCTGTCCAGTTAAATGTTGCCCCGGGAACATTTGATGTGAGCAGGATGTCTGTTGATTCGCCGGAACAGATCTCTTTTAGAAGCGGGCTGTTTGTGACAGCAGGAACTGGAGTAGTACTCAGAACAACCGTATCGCTTCCGTAACAGTTATTTGAACCTGTTACCTTTACCATGTATTCAGCAGCTTGACTGGTTGTGATCGTCTGCTGTGTTCCGATATTTAGTTGACCGGTGGTGAGATTTGACCAGAGGTAGGTACATCCTTCCCAGTACCCGGCATCGAAGGTAACGGAATCTCCTATGCAAATGGTTCTGTCCTCTCCAAGATCGGGGTGGGGGCTTGGTAAAATGGTAACAATCTGCCAGGCCGTATCCATGCGGTTATCATAGTGTCGTACAAATAAGGTTACTGTGTATGTGCCAGGTGAAAAATACATATGGTACGGCTTCGGAAGGTCTGAGAAATTAAAATCCCCCGAACCGGGATCACCAAAATCCCAGTGGAGACTATCGGCAGGTGGATAGAGTATTGCCGAAAATGTAACCGAGTCATACTGACATTGTCCGCTGTGGTTGATATACACGTAATAACGCTGTAAAAACTGTGGGAATCCCCACATCGCTGTATTTCCAAGAAGATCGACTGCATGCCGTTGAAAATTACATTCAATACCATAGCCAGAAGGGTTGTTGATTACATGAAGGAATGCTGAGTCTTGTTCCGTACAATATATTTTATTATCAGGGGCCATCTGGAGTCCGGAAGAAATATAAATTGTAGCAATAATAACTTTAGATTGAACAAATGCCAAGAAGTCGGTTTTTGTAGCGTCAAACTGTATTATTTGACCTTCGTTTATATCTGGACCTCCACTTTCGACCAAAAATAAATATTTTGAATCACGGGAAAATTCCAGAATACCTTGATCATCTCTCAGGTTGACATGCGTAGTGAATAAAGGAGTTATTTGTCCTGTCTGGGAATTAAAATTACAAACTTCCATTAGACGACTATTAGCATCAGTGGAATTCGTATATGTAGCAATTAATTTATTACCATCGGGTGAAATTTTAATTGATAAAGTATAAGCTGAGTATAAACCAATAGAGTCAACAACAATAGGAATTAAACTATTGCTGAAAACTACAGTAGTATCCAACCCTGTATCGTTGATCAGATATGATGCATATAAAGAAGAATTATTATGTTTTCTGGCCACAACCCAGACAAACCGGTTATTGTGATGCCGTGTCCCGGTTACTGCCTGGCGTACATCCCAACTGCTTGCTATCGGAATATTCTTCAGCCCGGTTGGGATATCTCCAAGTCCTCCATCAAGTTGCATACTTATGATCGAATAACGTAATCCATCATCACTGTTATAATCGCCAACGGTAAAAAGAAAAAATAAATTGGAATCCTGCAGGGACGGAACAGCGAATAATATCTGTGTTTGCCAACCACCATATGGATTAAGATCATCCCCGTTTGGCATTTTGTGATGGGTCCTGTTAAAGACCCTGTATCCATCAGAATAAAATAAAAGATTACCCAGGGAATCAGAAACTGTACAACTGGCGAATCTTTGCCAGAAAATTGTCGAACAATCCTCAAGCGCAACCGGTACTCCTGAATTAAAGGTCACCCCTGCATGATGACCAAAGTACCAGTTGTTGAATTCTCCCTGGGAGAAACAAAATAACGGGAATAATATACAAATTTTACAAAACAGGACTCTTAGCGTAAATGATGCTTTCATAGGTATATTATTCCCGTATTTTTTTGCTAATTATAAAAATCTTTTTCATGATTCAGTTATTATAATGTTGAATTTATGTAAAGTTACCAACTTAAGATAACTATTGATTATCTTTTCTTTAATAAGACACACAAAAAACGAAAAAGGTTTAGTATTTTTTGTGGTATTCTTAGTTTTACCCTCTGATCGTAATAAATTGCTCGGAAGAACCTTTTTGACCCATGGATGTGTATTATAGGGATCCAAGGGTCGTACTCACTCTAAGTTATTCTTCCCCAGTTTTTGAATGGAATTATCAAAACCGGGGGTATTTATTATTGTAAAACCTTTTTCCCGAAATGGATTCCCTTCATTTGAAAAGCAGTAGAAGATGAACACCGGAAATAAATATTCCGTAAAGGAAAAAATGGATAATTGTAGAAAGAAAGAAACATATGAGCTTATATAACTATTTTGCTTAATCATCGAAGTTGTCAGATCAGGTTTATAGAGGTAACTTTTTCATTTCCCGGAGTGCTTCAATTCCAGACAACATATCCATTCTGATGACCGGTAACAGCAATTTCAATTCTTCTTTTTAATTTTTTTCGAAATACGGTTAAAAAAATAAGATTATAATCCGTTAAATATAAAGTAAAAAAAACTCATTGTCAATTGTCAAAAACCGTAAAAAAAATAACTGAGGGAAGTAGGAAAAAATAGAAAGGCAATTGGAAAATGTTACAGGGAATCAACAGGATATGAAAACAACTACCGTGCATTTCTCCTGCCGTTTTTGACTGCTTATAATTGGATACAGTCGGATTTACCTGATGATATGATTATTGTCTTGCCCTATCCCGGGTTAACGACTTCCTCCCGGTTTTGACATCGTCCCTACGCTTTCGACACGTCATCAGTAGTTCACTTTCACTCGTCTCCTTAATACTTACCTGATTCTATCTTGTAGAACCGTTTCCTTAACGCTCACCTCAATGGCTCTTAACCTATGCAGCTTAAGGTGGTTTAAAGCCAATGCCTTGAACACCGGTAATTCATCGTAAAGTGACATCTTTTCGAAAAAAATTTCGATCCCGCCGGAGGCGGGATAAATAGTCAAATAGTCAAAATGTCAAAGTGTCAATAATCCCGAAGACAACGGGCGCTGAAACCGGATGTCTTGTTGCCGCCGTATCGGTAGACTCCTGGGTCGTAGTAACCGAGGTTACGGCGCCACGCGCGGCCGTAACTGATCTCCGACGATGACCACCAGTTGCCGTAGAAGCCAACAAGGTAGAAGCCACCATCGCCGTCGCGGATGCCACCCGGCAGACCTGAGAAACCGAACAGGTCGGCGCCGTTACCATTTCCATACCAGCCGCTGGTGGTCTTCAGGTTTGTGCCGGCATCATAACCACGCCATTTAAAATTTAAATCCCATTCCGGATCACCAATGCCATACTGGCTGTCCACTGCTCCTTCCAGCACCTTCCACTCTTCATCGGTGGGCAGGTGCCAGCCCGGCGGGCAGATTCCCTGTACTCCTTGCTGTGTAGTATATTGCATCATCTCCGACCACTGGTAAAGGCCACCGTACTTAGTGCAACTGTCTGGTTCGTTGTTGTAACAGTACTTCTCGATGATGCCGTTATTGGTTTGATTCAGGCTGCCGTTGATCATCGTACCTACGTTCAGGTTTTCCTTCAGCCAGCACTGGCTTAAGATCTGAATAGTGTTGTACACCTGTCCCTCATAAGTGACTGTTGGCGTACTCGGGCAGGGAATGTTGGTGGCGAATTGGAACGTATATGCTGTATCATGATCAGTAGTATCCAGAATGCCTGATTCCTGAACCACAAAACCTGATTTAAGCTGAGATTGTTTTAAAGACTGCTTGTCATGATTACTGCCGATGTACTCAAGTTTGCATTTTGTTCCTATTGTTGGCCCTTCCGTTAGAATTTTTATGCTTTGTGCAATCCCGTTCCACCAGGCTGTTAGGAAATAAATCCCTTCATCACCGGGGCGAAACCTAAAGGAATGGGGGCCTTCGTCAAGCTCCCGGTCAACATTCGCTATGGTCCTTCCCCTGATATCCGAAACCATCATCTTCACCAATCCTTTCGCCGGCAGATACAGCGATATGACCGACTGCTCCCTGACCGGGTTGGGAGTGCTCCGGAACAGTTGAAATTCCTTCTCTTTCTTGGTGATGGAACCGACTCCCACCGGGTAATTCATTGTATACCCGATGTAAAGCAACTGATCGCCGGGTGTAATCTGATAAGCAAGCGTGGTGTCGGGCCAGTAAAGCATGACGGAACCCGACTGCGTCCGGTTCATCACTTTAATGCTGTCGAGCTGGATGTAAGCTCCGTTGTTTACGGCGGTGAAGGTCAGATCAATGGTGTTCTGACTACTGGCACCTGAAATAATTCCTGTCACCAGGAAAAAAAGTAAAATTTTTGCTTTCATAGGACATTGTTTTGATGGGTTAAAATTCTATGATCATTTTCGGATATCTTATTCGATGTCTTGCTTTTCTGAATTATGTTGGGTAACTCCCGGATAGAAAGCCCTTCTGCCAATATCGCTTTGCCCTTTCTGGGTAAATCTTTCTATATTATTTGATACGATATTGTCAACCAGAGCATCAAGAAGGCGAATCGGATGGTCCTGGGATATAAGATCATCCAGTTTGCTATATAAAGTGAGTTGATTACGATCCTCAGGTATTATAAAATGCATAGATCTAAATTTTGATCTAATATACTATATATCAAATAGATATAATGAAAAAATTAAAAATGTTATTATCAAGTTATTAACATATGATCAATCAACATTTTTACACAGCCTCTTAAGGCGAGGGGGTTGGGGGGTGAGGTGTGATGACCTCTTGAAATCCAAGTTCTGTTAATTTTACCAAAGATCCATGTGCATCGTTCTGAAGGTGAATCCTGTATGCCGGAAATTCCCTCCTGAATGGATAGTTTTCCCGTTGATATTCAAAGGTGGCAGGATCGGTGCGGAATCTGTCATCATCCGTTCTTATCGGGTAGGTATGTAAAATCGCCTCTTTGATTATTTCTTGTTGATTCTTATTTTTGGCATCAATCAGGATATCAGGTATTTGAGGTTCAGGTATTCCTTGCGGATACCAATTCAGTAATGGCAAATGAAAATGATCAGCAAGCGCCCTTACGATCATGGCGGTGCCATTTGCCTTCCCTTCTACGGAATATCCTGCAATATGCGGAGTGGCAAGAAAAGCAGCATTAAGTAGTTCCGGGTCGACCAGGGGCTCCCCCTCCCAGACATCAAGCACCATACCCGATAATTTTCCGGTCGACAATCCTTTTTTCAGGGCTGCCGTTTCCGTCACCTCTCCCCTGGAAGTATTGATCACCCAGAAACCTTTTTTGATTTTGCTTACGACCTCTTCATCGATCAGATGATACGTCTTGTACTCCCCCGATCTGTTCAGCGGGACATGAAGCGTAACAAGGTCGGATTCCTGCAACAGTTTTTCAAGTTGAACAAATCCTGAAGAACCTTCAATCCTCTCCCGCGGCGGATCATTAAGCAAAACTTTAATGCCCAGTAGTCTTCCGAGCTTTTCAACTCTTGACCCGATATTCCCCACTCCGATTATTCCCAGGGTCTTATCCTTCAATTGAAATTGTTCTTTCTCAGCAATTGAAAAAAGGGCCGATGCGATATATTGGAGGACGGCCGAAGCATTACTTCCGGGTGTATTCACCCATCGGATATTATTGGCTTCACAGAAAGCCGTATCAAAATGATCAAAACCTATTGCTGCCGTTGCAATGAATTTTACGGAAGTTCCCTTTAACAGCTTTTCATCACACCTTGTTCGTGTCCTGACAAAAAGTGCGTCGACATTTTCGACCGTATTCCGGGTAATTAGTGTTGTGGGTAAGTACCTGATATCCACATAGGAGTCAAGTATTCCTTTCAGAAACGGGATTTTATCATCGGCAATGATCCTGATCATAAATCAACGTGATTCGAATGAAAATTTCTGCAGCGAAGTTAAGAATTTGATACCGTGGTTCTTCAATGGGTTATCATTAAATGCGTATTCCGGCAACAATCCCGGGATACATCTTTATATTGATGCGGCCATCATATAGTTCATCAAACACCCACCAGGGTGCAATATGCGACTCTACCATATCGCCATATTCATCCGTGATGTCCGATACCGTCACATTCCAGGAGAGGCCTCCGAACACCTCGAGACGTTTTGTTACTCTCCAGGAGACGATGACATTCAACTTATTAAGCAGGTTCATCCGGTTTGTGAACCATGTCCCTTCATTCATCTGGTAGCACAGACCTTCGATGGAAAGGTTCCATTTTTCCGACAGGGGTATCATTCCGCCAAGACCATACCCCCATCCCCAGAGGATCCTGTTATTGCGGTAACCAACACCGGTCGATAAAATATTATAAAACTGACGTACCCCCGTTTTGAAACTGAATACACCGTACATCGTTTCGGTCGTGCTGAACTCAAGTGCATGGTAACCGTTCCTGACGAAGCTCAAAAATCCAATAGGAACACCTTTTTCCAGAGAGTCGACGTAGTTGAAAGGTGCGATCTGGACGCCTTTAAGTTTTCCGGCAAAATTGAAGAAACCTGCCATTTGCATCCCCTTTGATTTTTTTTTCGCAATGTTTGTAAAACCAGCTATCTGGGTGATTTTCCCTCCACCGCCGTAATTCATGAAACCTGAGACCTGCATCCCGCGTGATTCCTGAACTGCAATGCTGGCAAATCCGGAACACTGAAATCCCTTCATATTCCCGGTCGCAACATTGCAAAGTCCCGCAAACTGCCAGGCGGTAACATTTTTCAAATTGATGTTAAACAATCCGGAAAATTGAGCACCCCGTGTCTCTCCCAGAACAATATTACCCAGGCCGCTGAACTGGACTCCCTGCATCCGGATTCTGATAAGACTGAACAACCCGGAGAACTCTGCACCATTCAATCCACCCGAATATCCCGCTAACAGATTAATGGAGAATCGGTTGGTTACTTTCCATGAAGAGAGACCGTTGGTCCCTACCGGGGTGATAAAGCTGAACTGGAAAGCGCGGGTTTTCAGGGAATCTGTCTCCTGTGCAGGGAGATCATTGGCTACTAATAGCAGGATTAAAGTCAGGGTAATTAAACTTTTCATATTCATTTGAAATATCATTTTAATGGTTAATCATCAAAATGACAATCCGGTTGGAAAAAACCCCTATCGCGGTTGGAATTTTTATGCAATGGTCAAATGGATTCTGAAAGGAAGTTAAGAATTTGATACCTCCGGTATACCTGACAAGCTTTGTAAATAGGGAACAATAATATCGTTTTTATAATCGCTGGTTCCGTCGTATGTCAGGGTAACAACGGGTATCCCGGTGATCCGCCTGATCTCCTGGGTCATTGCTTCAGTAACAAGCGAAGGACAACAGAAAGCTGGGTTGGTCTGAACAAAAAGTCTTATATCCGGGTAATTTTCCATGATATAGAAAATCTTCAGAATGTTTTCGTAGGATTCACCCGAATGATATATGTTGATATTAAATTTCGAAAGATTTTTTTCCAATCTTTTTGGATCTATAACCGGCTTCCCCCCGATGAATTTTTTAAACTGTTTGTAATATTTTCCTTCCAGCACCTTCAGGCTGGAGAGCATAACCCTGTACAAGCCGGTTTCAAAGTAGTCGCCCCGTGCAACAGCCCGCCGGAGAACATTTTCTATGGTAATTTTCACCAGGTCGGTATAAGGTGTGGTGATCACCTCTCCGCCGGCATTTTCAATGGCATGGATCAGGTTCTGATTCATGATGTCGTTATCCCTGACGTACAGGTCGCCGAAAATAGCCACGCCGGGTCTCCGGCCCTCAACCTTCTCTACTTTATCAAAAAGCGCTACCGCCTCGCTGACCGTTTCATCCATTGGGCGGTTTCCAAGAAATGCTTTTTCCAGAATTATGGTACTTTTTCCGATTGTCAGGTCTGTCTCCCCTTTGTTCTTTTCATAGGGCCTGATCTTGCATCCTACTTTGCGGATCAGTCCTGCCAGTAAATATGCGAAGTAGGCATAATAACTGGCGCTCAGCGAGATTTCGAGGTGGGATAATTCCCCATAATAAACCCCGGCTTTTTCAAATCCATGACCATAGGATTCTAAAAGGTTTTTAATATAATGCGGATAAAACCTAAGGTTACAGGCAACCCACCCTTTCGCCATCCAGAGGATCGTCTTCTCGGGATTGAGCTGGTGCGTCTCCACATAGTCGATAAATTCCTGTGCAATAATATTTACGGGCAGGCATTGACCGGTATTATGGGCCATACTCTTTTTTATAATCGTCTCATCCGAATGAAGTACCCTTGCATCAATCCCGATCCTTCTCAGGTTGGCAACCAGAAGCGGTGAAACGAGCGAATCCCAGTTTGGGAATAATAAAACCTTCCCGTTTATCCTGGTCTCAACCAAAGGCAGAATGTTTGCATTCTTATAAGTTGGTTCCGGCGTCAGAATGGAGGCATGATTCCTGAAAGATCTCACTGCCGCTTCTATTCGGGTTTCGTAGCCCACATTGGAGTCGTGGTCATCAATCTGAAGGATGAGATACGGCTTTTGATGTAGGTTCATCAACTTCTTGAAATAATCGATGATGAAAGAATCCGGAGCACATTTGAATGCCGTGACCAATACCGGATAAAGGTTTTTTGTCACGGCAGCTACTTTTGCGATTTCCAGGATCTTTGCCGAATAGTACCAGGGAACTTTTTTTAGTAAAATCTCCATCTCCTCCGGAAAATGTTCATCCACAGGGATCATATCCTGGAAAAAGGTCTTTATTCCCATCCCGGTGAAGATATCCGGGATCCCTTTATTCATCGTTTCTGAGAGAACGACATAGGGCCTGCCCAGTAGAACGACAGAAATAGTACTTGCGATCGCTATCTCTTTGCGATAGATACTAAACAGATGATTTTTCTTTTCGTTATAAAATCGGAGGGCTTCTTCAAAAGCAATCCAGATATCTGCAGAGGTGATATCAGAATCCAGCAATGGTTTTAAGGCCAATTGTAATTGCCGCAAAGCATGATTTTTCCCTTTGGAAAAATTTAACAGGGGCGAAATGATCTTTTGTTGTATTCGTTTTTCCTTTAAAGCAAAAACCAGGGAAGCAGCATACTGTGTATAATAGCAGTATAACCGGTCACTACTTTCCGGTTTTTCCCTGGATTCAAGATAAAATGGCAGGAAAATATATTCTACTTTTTCGGCCAGGTATGCTACGTGACCATATATGGAATCGATAGGGGCGCAAAATTCTGCTCCAGCTATTCGTTTTCCCGTCTTCACCGAATCAATGAAATTTTCGCTGGTAATTGTTTTAATTGATAAATTGCTAAAAAAACGCTTCCAGAGACTTAACTCTTCAAATAAATGTAAGGAAGCAGGTATCCCGATGACAACATTACTTTTTAGTGTATTCGTATGCCTTACCTTGAAAAGCTTTTTCCTTTCTTCCAGTAAATTGAATCCGGAAGCCAGATTGTGTACGAATTTCTTTGTGTCATCATCACGGCCACAAAGAAAGCCATAGGTTTCCGACTGACCACGAACCGAAGCATGACTAATGCGGCAATGATTTGAGCATAACTTGCAATCTTCCGTATGTATCGGTATGATCTCTTTGTATAAACCGGTTCCGCGGAAGAGGGTTTTCTCCTTCCTCTCTTCCATGAGCAAAAGAGCGGTTCCCAAAGCGCCCGTCAGATGACAGTATTCCGAAACAAATATGTTTTTCTTTAACTTTTGTTCAAAGGCGGCGACGAGCGACTTGTTTTTAGCCGTAGCTCCCTGAAAACAGATATGCTCTCCGATCGAAGCTTCGATGGCAACTTTTTTCAGGTAATTCTCCCTGACGGAATGGAGTATTGTGGCAAGAATCTCATCGACCGAATATCCTTTATTTAAAAGATGGTTGATATCCCTTTCCATAAAAACAGTACACCGGTCGCTTGAAAGCGGAGCCTGAACTCCCTCAGTCCTGGATGAATAATCAACCAGCGAACATCCCAGTTTTTTAACTTGTTCCTCTATGAAACTGCCTGTGCCGGCAGCGCAAACGGCATTCATTTGTGAAAAAGTCACTACTCCTTTATGCATCAATGTAAACTTTGCATCCTGGCCTCCGATCTCTATGATGGTATCCGTTTGGGGATTTAATTCAAAAGCTGCCCTGGCGTGTGCCGTAATTTCGTCGACAATCATATCTGCCCCAATGATCTTCCCGATGAACTTCCTTCCGGACCCTGTAGTCCCGGCTGCTTTTATATTAATAGAAAATTGTGACTTTGATGTCAGATTTTCGATGGCCTCAAAGATAGAACGTACGGCATCCAGGGGTCTTCCTGAAGTATAGGTATAAAATCCGGCAAGGGGAGTTTTGTCTCCCTCCAGGAGGATGGCCTTGGTACTGGTCGAACCGATATCGATTCCAAGGTAAACATCGTGGATCAGGTCACCGGAGATAGTCTTGTAAAGATCTACCTGTACATCAACGGTATGATCGGTAATCAAAGGGGCGTAACTCCAAGAATCTGAATTCCGGAATTCGGGATATCCCGGACTGTTCAGTAGTAGGGGTCCGTGAAAATACGTTTTTGCCGTATCCTCCCTAAGAATTATGTCTTCGAAAGAAATAACAGGTTTTTTAAAAACCTCCGGATCCTGATCAATAAATAACCGGCATGCGCCAATAGCTCCAAATAGATGAGCATCTTCATGTTGCAAGAGCCGGGTATTTAATTGAGCTTCCAGATGCTTGACAACAGCAGCATTTTTTGCAACCCCACCTGTAATAAGGATAGGTTCTGCAATGGATTCCCTGCTGAACAAAGAATCCACGATATTTTTTGCCAGTCCTTTGCAAAGACTGTCACAAATCGCTTCCAGAGGGTATCCCTGCTGTTGGGCATGAATAAGATCGGTCTTGGCAAATACGGCACACCTCGAAGCAATATCGGGAACCGGTCCGGTATTATTCTGGGCCCTTTGACAAAGCTCATTAATACCTGAAAGGTTTAGCCGCAAGGCCTGCTGATCCAGGAAACTACCGGTTCCTGCAGCGCAGGAGGAATTTGTCTTGGTCGATTCATAAGTTCCCTTTCCATCAAACCGGATAAGCATGAATTTTTCAGCACCAACCCACAGGATAGAACGGGCGTTGGGACATATTCTTCTCGAAGCAGCGATCATTACCACCTGAGGATTGAAGAGGTGGACCAGGTCAGGATTCAGGGCCGAATGATGAGAAGCAGCAATTCCCATGACATCCTTTTGGTCAATTTCATTAAATGCATTTAACAAACTTTCCCGGATTTGTCCCTTGTGAAAAAGATAAATCTTTTTCAGGATCTTTCCATTCAGATCCATCTGGACAAGGGCAAGTGACACGGAACCGATATCTAATCCGAGAATAGATTTTATTTTCGATTTTGCCGGTTGAATGTTTTTTTCAATCATGAAAAATCATGCCAATCAAAATAGATTCGTTGGTATAATCAAAAGTAGAGAAATCAGACACCCGAATAACCAATTTTAAATTTATAACTTTGACCGCCTTAATTGACCCCTCCCCCTGGGGGTGAGGTCATTAAATAAATCATTTCATGCAAGTCTTCATCAATAACCGTGAAATTGAAATTTTCAGGGGAGCAAGGGTCATAGATGCGATCCTGCAATATTCGAAGCATGCGCATAATCTGGTTAAAATAGGCCAAACAATGGTCTTTGACCGGTTCGGCAATATTACCGAACCCGATGGAGAACTGACTGAAGGACAAATTCTGTTTCTGAAAAAAACAAAAACACATGATTAGAAAAGTATTTTTACCTCTTGCTGTGATCGTACTTATTTTCTATTTGCGGACCGCAGCACAACCATTAGTTACTGCCGGACCGACCGAGATTATTATCCTGCATACCAACGACATGCATTCCAAGATCGACAATCTTTCGAAGCTTGCCTATCTTGCCGACAGTCTGCGGAAAACACATCCTGTTGTTTTCCTGGTTGCGGCCGGCGATAACTTTACCGGAAACCCTGTTGTCGATATGGTCGAAGATAAAGGTTTTCCTATGATCGATCTGATGAACCGTTGCGGGTTCGATGTAAGCGCCATCGGCAATCATGAGTTCGACATGGGTCAGGAATTGTTCAATTACCGTATGGACCAGGCTACATTTCCTTTTATATCCTGCAATATACAAGTGACCGGTGGAACTATGAGACAACCAAAACCTTTTTTTGCCATGAATGCAGGAAAGGATATCAGCATTGCATTCCTGGGGGCTATTGAACTGAACGATCAGGGAATTCCTGATACCCATCCCTCTAAAGTCACAGGACTAAAATTTAGTGACCCGATAAAGAAAATGAAAGAATTTGCCTGGTTGAAGGATAAATATACTTTACTTATCGGTCTTACTCACCTGGGTGTCGAGACGGATGCCATCCTTGCAGATTCCATGCCGCAACTGGACCTGATCATCGGCGGTCATTCACATACCCTGATCGACAAGCCCTTAATACGAAATGGGGTTCAAATCGTTCAGGCAGGAGCAAACCTCAAGTATGTCGGAAAAACGACTTTGGTCGTCGATAAAGGCAAGTTAATTGAACGTAGGGATGAAATAATTCCTATGAGTGCCCTCACCGGGATCAATCCTCAAATCCAGACTTTGATTGAAAAATATAACCAAAATGAAGCTTTCAGCCAGGTAGTCGGAGTAGCAGAAACCCCAATAGAGGGTTATGATGAACTTGGCAGTTTTATGACTGATGCTATCAAAAAAAGGCTCAAGGTCGATTTTGCCTTCCAGAATCAGGGAGGCATCCGTGTTCAAAATATTCCTCAGGGGAATATCACGATGAAAGACGTTTACCAGCTTGATCCCTTCAACAATCAGATCGTGATTTACAATATGAACCTGTCGGAGATTATTTCCCTGATTTGTAATGCATTCAATATCGAAAAATCAATCGATCTTCAGGTATCCGGATTGAATTACACCGTAACAACCGATAGTGAGGGAAAATGTGCAGGCGTCGAAATAGTCGGCTACCAGGGTAAACCTCTTAATCCTGCTAAAGAATATACCGTTGCGGTTAACAGTTATATGGCTGCCAGCTACCGGTTCAATCACCGCGACCCGGGAACTACAGCCTCACAAACAACTGTGCAGGTTCTGATCGATTATCTTTCCGACGTAAAAAAAGTTAACTATAGCGGGGTGAAAAGGGCATTCCTCAACGGAGAAAAGTGAATAACCCTGTCTATCAAAATCTGCTGATCATTTATTACTCCGGTACAGGTAATGCCAAACGTACCTCGGAATGGATAATTGAAAAAGCAAAAGAAGCAGGGATTAATTCGTACCTGTTCTCATTCCCTCAATTTTTGAAGGGTCAATTCCCGGATCTAAAGGGAAAAACGCTTATTGGAATTTGTTCCGCCACACATGGATTCAACCTGCCCCACTCAGTATTAAAAATGATTTTCCGGTTTAAATTAATTCCCGGATCTGATATTTTTATAGTCAATACAAGAGCAGGTATGAAGTTGTCGAAGTTATTTCTTCCTGGTCTCAGTGGTCTTGCTCAGATTTTACCTGCAATTATCCTGCGAATTAAAGGTTACCGGGTGGTTGCCATGCGTCCGGTTGACCTGCCATCAAACTGGATTTCCCTGCATCCCGGATTAAAACAAAAAGTTGTCAGTTCCATGGTTGTACATTGGAAAGTAAAAGTTGAAAAGTTTGCAGATGGTCTCTTTGCAGGAAAGCGTATTTACTGGCCGGCATTTGTCTCATTGCCATTTGATCTTTTAATCGCTCCGGTCGCCTTAGGTTATTATTTCGTCGGAAGATATATTCTTGCTAAAACATTTTTTGCATCCGACAAATGTAATGACTGCATGCTTTGCATAAAAGCATGCCCGACGAAGTCGATCATCCTGAAAGACAATCGCCCATACTGGAAACTGACCTGTGAAAGTTGTATGCACTGCATGAATTTTTGTCCGCAGCGGGCCGTTGAAACATCCCATAGTCTTGTTATCCCGCTGACCTGGTTGCTCGTTGCCGTAGTAAATCCTTTTCTTTCCAAAATAATCCTGGCTTTCTTCCAGGATTATCTGAAACCGGTTCAATTTTTCGATTCTACAATAGTCACAATTTTTCGGTGGACCTTTGCTATCCTTTTATTTACAGGAATCTATTACCTGGTCCATTACCTTATGCACTTTAAACCGGTATGGCGGTTCATGAGCTGGTTCACCATTACCCGGTTTATGTTCTGGCGCAGGTATCATATACCCACAGAGGGATGATTATCCGGTCTATTTTCCCCAGAGAGATTTTATCAGTTGCGGAATTTCTGAATTCTGGATATACGGACCCCTGATACTGTCGCGTTCATCGGCAAAACCGGCGAGGAGTTCACTGCCTGATCCTCTGGCAAACAACGGGATCAGGGAGTTGGTATGGTCGGGTGAGTTGAACTGCATGACCGGAACCTTCCCCGGACCATTGTCCTTGATCGGGACAAACGGGGGGCCTCCCCAGAGGTAGCCCGTCTCATGGTCGCCCGTTACAATAACCATGGTCTCTTTCCAGTTGCTGTGACGGTTTACCCACCCGATCACCGCCTTCACGGCATCGTTCAAACCGGCCATCTCTTCGATTGTCCGGCCCTTCTGGTTATCATGCTCAGCCCAGTCGATGGCTCCTCCTTCGATCATAAGGAAAAATCCCTTGGGATTATCGTCCATGACATTCAGGGCGCCAAGGGTCATATCGGCCAGCGTGGGAATCTCTTTTAAATAGTGAGTTACAAAAGGCGGGGAAGCGTTCGTCTCACCTTTACCCATGGCTCTTGCCATCTGCAGGGTTGAGTGCACTTCGGGGCAACCCAGAACACGTTTTTGGGGAACACCCTGCTCAAGCCTCCTGAATTCATCCAGGTTCTGGATGACCGTCCAGGGATCGGCTGTTCCATCCCCATCGCAATCGTTCACGGTATAGGATTTCCCTTCAAAAAGAAAACGGGTCTGCGCACCAGAACCTTTTACCAGTTGCACCCACAAAGCGCTATCCCCGACAAAATCTGAATTTTCCCATTTTTTTCCTAAGGTGCGGCCGTCATCATCAAAAGCCGGGTTGCCGCAGCCCATTATCACATCACACCGGCTCTTCAGGATCATGTCCCTTGTGATCTGGGAGTAATTTGACCGGGACCGGTTGTGTGTAACAAATCCTGCCGGTGTTGCATGACTGAATGGGACGGTGGTCACAACCCCCGCCGATTTTCCCAATGACTTGGCAATCTCTACCAGGTTGGTAAGGGTATCGAAATTTATAGAGATCCCGATGGCTTTGTTATAGGTTTTGAAACCGGTTGCCATAGCAGTAGCTGCTGCCGAAGATTCGGTAGCATTTCGCCTTACATACCCTGTATCTTTCCAGGCAGCCTGCGGATCATAACCAACTATTTTCTTGCCGGTCCCTTGATATACCTGGTAATTTTCATCTGCATTGGCCGGGTAGGTCGCCATTGCCAGCCGTACGGGGAAATCCTCATAGTATTGTTTTTTTCCTAGATAAAAATCTGTCGCCCTGATTGTGTTGTATCCCATCCCGTCTCCAATGATCAGAATAAAATTTTTGGGCTTTGATAGTTGGGCAGCAAACTGGGAATACACCGGAAAACTACCGATTAGCAGAGTTGAAACCAACACAACCGGAAGCAGAAAATAGAATTGATACCTGACTATATTTGAATTCACCTGATATTGTATGAAATAGTTTTTTCTGCAAAAATATGGAATCCGACCACCAGTTTCCGGCATTCATCCACTTTTTTCGGCAGATCAAAGAAAAAAAATTTCCATATCCTTTTCTGCGATTTACATTTGTCAAAACTTTTTTCCCATGGAAACAATTTCACAAATCTTCGCATCCCTCGACATTTTTTCCGTCCTCATTAACATTTTTCCTGACATTTTTAATCCCATAGCCGACTCATTTAAGAGCATTGCTGTCCAATGTTATTCGAGTTTTGAAAAACTTATCGCTCTTCATCCTGCAATTATTTTCAGTGTTCTGATCTTTCTAAGCTCCTGGGCTTTGTTCAACTTTTTGAAGTGGGCCCTGAAATCGAGGTTTCTTTTAATTAAAAAATAGTTTCTTTCCTTTTGTAATTTTTTCTCCGGCAATAGTCAGTTTGTTTATCAGACTTCACTCTTTTCTGTTTTCTTGATCTCAAATTCCCTTTATTGAAATCATTTAGTTAGTATTTTAGCTCTTATTATGAGTGGATAAGTTCTAAAAAGGTTTGTTAAAAATCCTCTCTGGGAGGATTTATAAAAAATTATTAACACATGAAAAAAAAAGTTAATGGTCCTGATCCGGAAAGACAGGCTCAAATGGATGAAATCTATCTGAACATTCCTCCGGATGCGATCCCATGGAACACCGAAACTCCTCCACAGATACTGGTCGAATTGGTCGACAATAAAAAGATAAGACCGGGAAAAGCGTTGGATCTGGGTTGTGGAGCAGGTAACTATGCAATTTATCTGGCTGCGCATGGTTTTGATGTAACAGGGATAGATATTTCTCCTGCTGCAATAAAACTTGCACAAGAGAATGCGGAAAAGAAGAAGGTCAAAGTCGATTTTCTCGTAGCTGATTTATTAGGAGATCTGCCATATATAAATTTTGGTTTTGATTTTGCGTTTGATTGGAATGTACTTCATCATGTTTTTCCTGAACAACGTGAGGTTTATATTCAAAAAGTAGCCAATCTTTTGAAGAAAGACGGTATCTACCTTTCTGTTTGTTTCCACGAACTGGATCCTCAATTCGGTGGAAAAGGGAAATACCGGAATACTTCCCTTGGTACCCGTTTATATTTTTCAAACCAGGAGGAATTGAAGAGCCTTTTTAGATCCCATTTTATGATTCTGGAAAATAAAATAATTGAAGTCCCTGGTAAAACGGGACATCATGTTGAAAATTATTTTCTGCTGAAAACGTGCTGATTTACTATCTGTCTTTTAAAATTGATTCCATAAAACTGTAATTTCCGATGAAAATTTTGTAAATTGGTACATTAAAATCATTGAATGAATCGTTGAGTTTTTAAAAACAATCGCTATGGAAACCTTTGAGAAAATACTGGTTCTGAACAATGATCTGGAAGCCAGTCTTATGGAAGAGGTTTTGACCGATCGCAAAATTCCATTCGGGATCGTGCCAATTACCGACTCTGCCCTCGGGGGCATCATTCAACTCGAAAATGGATGGGGATATGTGGAAGCTCCGTCGAAGTTTAAAAAAGAGATTACCTCAATTTATAGGGAAATTGAAAAAAACAGACTACTGAATACAACAATCCCAAATCCAAAATCCTGATCAGAATGGCTGTTGTTGGTTGGAAAAAATTACTCCAGGGATATCCCTGGTTTAAAGGGGAAGGTAAATATCCGATCCTTGCTTACTCCGAATTCATGCCTCCCGTTAACACGGGTATTAATCCTTGTACAGGGGAGCCTTATCCATGGGTTTTCAGGGAAGAGGATCCTAAAGGCTGGTATGTATATGAAATTGAAGAGGAATACCAGTTGCGTCCCGGACTTGTGAATATTGGGAATCAGGTGATGGAACATCTTGTCCAGCTGGGACGGGGGACACTTTCTCCCATTCTTTTGGGCCATAAGGGACGGAATCTGGCAAATAATGTTTATTGGCCACCGGAACTCGCTGCGCATGCAGGGAAATTCCATCATGAACGATATACGGCATTCCTGCCCTTAGCCTTATCAAAAACAAAAGATGACAAGGGGCATATCCGGTGGACTTTTTTCGGGGCAAGTGAACAAGGACCGGAGCAAGCTTTCTGGCAATCTTTTTATGAATCAGAAACCAGTGAGTTGCCAGAATTGATGTTTACCGGACTTATTCAGAAAATTCTTTCGAAAGCATATGATAAAAATTTCCGGACCGCCCGGGAGTTAAGAAATTTGAATTTCCGCTTCCTGGCGACCGGGCATACGGCTCCCTTTGATTATTGGGAACCTGCATCCTACCCTTCCTGGATAAAAAAATATCTTATTTCTGATAAAGATTCTTTTGAAGATGTCAGATTCCTTTTGACCTTCAGACCCTTTACATATCTTCCAAAAACTGTGAAAGAGAAATATCTTTCCGGTCATCTTTCTCTGCTTCCTTTTCCCGGCAGTTTAGTTGTTTGGGGCAATCCGGATTATATCCGTCTTCAGAAACAGCTTTATACTGCGATCCAGTTCCCAATGCTTCGTCTGGTTCACCGCAATGAAGCACCCCATGGAATCAGGGTCCCGCAATCGGGATGGTTGCATCAACCTAGGGTGGAGGGTGAAAAAGCCGATATCCTGGAGGAATTGATCGTTAATAATTATATCCGTACCAGCCGGTGGGATCGTTCATTCCGTTATGAAGATAGCTTATTAAAAAGCAACAAGGTTGATCCTGTATTAAAAACTTTATTCAGTACAACCCTGGAAGCGCTCGACTTGTATAACAAACCGATGGCACGGAACAGTCAAATTCTTAACGAAGATTTTGAGTTGGTTTTAGACGGTCCACACGCCGGGAGAGAAGAGATCGGTGAAGCTGCACGGAAGCTCCTCGCCGGAGGTCTTTACCGCTACCGGTTTTATTTTCCTCCGATGCAGGTAGGGAAACATGAAGTGTTCTGGCATCGGCCTTTGATTGCGTACCTGGCACAGGGGACAAATCAACCGGAAATATTAGCTGATCAGCTTACCGGTTTTCTCACAGCATACAAATCTGATGAACCTGACCCGGGAAATACAATAAAATTATGGCCCAGGCTGTTAAAACGGGAGTTGCATTTGTCGGTTTTTCGCAATTTCGATACGGTTCATGATCACTATCTGCACCAAACATCGCTTAACTTAGCCAGTCTCCTTGATGCTCATGAAGTGTTCGATGGGAAAGCCCTTCAACGACATTTCGCCAGGAGCCTGTTAAGGATCCCGAAAAAAGAAACCCTGGAGCAATGGCTGGATTCGCTTCCGGAATTATCCAGGGATGAAAAAATTGCAAACAAGATCAAAGCCTCGGTTGAGAAATTATTGACAAAACAGGATAACACGTTTTTCCCTTCTGATAATCTGACTTATCATTCAACAGCAATCCGGGTTTATGAAGAAGTATATTGGAAAGAGATATTTGAACTCGCTCATGGGAAGTTTATTAATAAAGATAATGCTGATGTAGTTCAGGATGATACGACACTTAGCCACGTTACCCATAAGCACCGTGATCTTCAACGACTCGGCGATTATCTGATCCGTCGTCATCGTGAAAACATTCAGAAAGCAGAGATGGAGCATAGGGCTGAAGTTGGAGAGTTACCCTTCCTCTGGGAAACCGATTTTGAGTTTCACAATTATGGTGGATGGCAGGCAAATCAGGTCGGTAGTGAATACGAGCGTGATATAGTCATAATTATTCCCGGGAAAAATCGTTTGGAAACGGTTATCATTGCCGACCATTACGATACGGCATATATGGAGGATATTTTTGATAAAAGCAGTGGCGGTACAGGCGCAAGGATTTCGGCTGCAGGCGCCGACGATAATCACTCGGCAACCGCCACTTTGTTGATGGCAGCTCCTATTTTTCTTAAACTTTCAAAGGAAGGAGAACTTGAACGGGATATCTGGTTGGTCCACCTGACCGGCGAAGAATTTCCTTCCGACTGTATGGGCGCCAGGAATTTCTGTCAGCAATATGTTCAGAAAACCCTGAAAATGAGGCGTGAAGATGGATCATTTTTGGATCTTTCAATGGTTGATGTCAAAGGAGTATTTGTGATGGATATGATTGCCCATAACAGGGATAATGCACGGGATATATTCCAGATCTCTCCGGGGAAAAATGAATCTTCATTGCAACTGGCTTATCATGCACACCTGGCCACACTTCAACGGAACATCCTTTCGGAAAAGCTAAATCTAACACCGGAAAGGATAAATTGCGGAGAGGGTAAGAGAAGCAATGATGGTAAGACTATCCCATCAGTTGCCCGTCATCTTGTTGTAGATGGAGAAGTACGGACCTGGGATGACCCTCACAGTACCCTTTATAACACGGATGGGATGATTTTTTCCGACACGGGAATTCCTGTCGTTCTTTTCATGGAAAACTATGATATTCACCGCACCGGTTACCACGACACCCACGATACCATGGAAAATATCGACCTTGACTTTGGTTCAGCAGTCTCATCCATCGCTATCGAATCTGTGGCTCGAGTTGCTCATCTTCCATCTATCACCTGGTAATATTTATGGAAAATTTTCTACATTTTTTCGAAATCCTGTTCTCTTCCGAAAAGCTGATCAAGTATGGGGGATTGGCTTTACTCCTTCTGGTAATCTATGCCGAGACGGGCTTGTTCTTTGGATTCATCTTCCCGGGAGATGCGCTGTTATTTACTGCGGGTTTGTTTTGTGGAACCGGAGACCTTGCTGTTAATATTTTTCTCCTCGTTATTTCTGTGGCTTTTGCAGCTTTCCTGGGGAATGTGACGGGGTACGGAACGGGAAAATTTCTTGGTAAACGACTTTTTCAAAAGAAAGATACCATCTTCTTCAGGCAAAAGCACCTTGAAAAAGCAAGGGAATATTATGACAAATATGGTGGTGTCTCCCTGATCGGTGGCCGTTTCCTTCCTGTAGTACGAACTTTTGTTCCCATCCTGGCAGGTGCGATCGATATGAATTTCTGGAAATTTAACTTGTTTAATATTTTCGGCGCAGTTCTCTGGTCAGGGACACTGATCCCGATGGGATATCTCCTTGGAAGGGAAATCCCTGCTTCGGCCGATCATGTGGAATATATCATCCTCGGAATTACCATGATCACAATGACTATTATGATCCGTGGAATTATTAAATCAGCGAGAAAAGACAAAATGAAAAAGCAATGAAGATTTTGATTTAGTTCCTTTCTTCAAAAAGATTTCTCCGGCAAAAATTTTTTCCTGAAAAAATACTTCAGCAAAACCTGGTCTACAAAATAAGTGAAAAGGATAAGAAAACAAACGATAGAAATGACCGGCAGGTTGTTTCCCAGGATCTGTATTACCGGATTACCCTCTTTTGGTGCCGGGAAGATCAGACAAATCGCGAGTACAATCAGCGTACCTGCAATCAGCCCTATTTTCAGGGCAAACTCGGTGAACAATTCTTTCCATGCCATATGACGCTGGATTTTGATCACCATTTTATCCGTAAAAGATGAGGAGAGGGAAAAATCGGGTTCCGCCCTAAGGGCCTCAGTGATCATCGCCTCAATTTCGTGCTGATTCTTTCGTTCCGAATTCATGGATGTAAAATTAAATATTAATCCGAATCAAATAATACCGGTTGAATATCAGGGACCAGCTGCATAACTCTTTCACGCACCATTTCCCTGCTTCTGTTCAGATAACTTTTAACGGTGCCTTCCGGCATCCCTGTAATTTGTTCAATCTCTTTATACGACATTTCTTCCAGGTGGTAAAGGGTGATCACTGTCCGGTAATGAACGGGCAAGGCCTCTATGACCTTATGTACTATCTTTTTAATATATAACCTGTCCACCTTATCCGATGCGGTTTCCAAAGACATCTTTCCATAGGAGACAGATCCCAGATTGTCGGTCGGATAGAGTTTTTCTCTCCCTTTTTTTCTCAGATGATCGATACATGTATTATAGGCGATTGTCCCGATCCATGTCGATAGTTTTGAGTCTCCCCTGAACTTTCCGATATCTTTAAATACCCTTATAAAAATATCCTGGCACAAATCTTCAGCGTCCTCCCGCCGGTTGATCATTCTTAAAACCATATGCCAGACCAGGTTTTTATGCTTATCAACCAAAAACCTGAAAGCATTGGTATTTCCATCTTTTATCTGTGCTATCAGCTCAGCATCTTCCATCTGGTGCATTTGTCGCTCGGAACTGGTAAAAGGTTGCAGTCAGGAAAAATAAATTTAAAAATAATTATGAAAGCTGCAACATTTATGATCCCAGTTTCGACTTACTCTTTGAAAATCACAAAAATCAATACAAAAACAAATTATTATGGTCGAGAGTATTTTCATTACAGCCATTGTTTTCTTCAGTGTTTACCATTTGATCAAGCTTTTTACGGATTATTTCCTTAAAAGAAAAATCATAAAAGCCGGTCATATCGAGAAAGCCGGGATCTTAGAACCTGTCGACACGACACAGGAAGAAAACCGTTATCCTACCCTGAAATGGGGACTGGTCTTCTTGATGGCAGGAGCAGGATTGATTATAATCGAACTGCTCAGCTGGGGTGGCAAATTCACATGGGTGAAAGATTATTTTTCAGCTATGCCCATGGGAATAGAACTGGTGTTTATTTCTCTTGGGTTCCTGATCTATTTCTTTATTGTTAATTCAAAAAAGAAATAGTCATCCAAATTTTCATTCTTCGATCCGTTACTCTTTCAGGAAGTGATTGGAATGAAGGGCCACACATGCATGTGGCTCTTTTTTTTGATTTTCATGGATCATTTTTTATTGTTTAATTTAGACTGATTTCAAATAATTAATATACCTTTGTCGTTAAAATAGAAAATGATGGGTGGGATATTGATTTCTTCTGTCATTTTAAAAAAAGTATTTAAAAAACGAATTAATTTTTTAACACATGAAGACCATAAGAATTTTATCAGGAACAGGTATATTGCTGACAGGTTTTATTTTTAGCGGGTTTACACAAACCACGATGAGGGGGATGGACATGAAGGCTCCCGCTTCTCCGGTTCAAAAAGGAATTTGCGTTTTATACCCTACTCAGGGTAATTCTGCTTCCGGAACGATTGTTTTCACAAAAGTTGATGGAGGGATTAAGGTAACTGCTGATGTTCAGGGACTTAATAAGGGTAAACATGGCTTTCATATTCATGAGTTCGGGGACTGCAGTTCTCCGGATGCCAATTCCGCCGGTGGTCATTTCAACCCCGAAGGAAAAAGTCATGGAGCACCTATGGATATGGAACGCCATATGGGGGATATGGGGAACCTGGTGGCTGATGAATCAGGGAAAGCCCATCTTGAATATGTGGATCACACTATTACTCTTGATGGGGAACACTCAATAATTGGGCACTCGGTGATCTTACATAAAAATGAAGATGATCTGAAGAGTCAGCCCACAGGGAATGCCGGTCCCCGGATCGCCTGCGGGGTAATCGGGATTGCCCGCTAATTTTTGTGTTTTTTTATTTAATTAAATCTCTATGAAAAGAATCATTGGAATCATAATGGTTTTATTGTTTTCATTAAACCAGATTTGGTCACAGGAAAACAAAGAAACCCGGATACCGCTTCTTGGAGAAATGGCTCCGCAGTTTACCGCTGAATCTACCAAAGGGAAAATTACTTTCCCCGACGATTATGAAATGAAGTGGAAAATCCTGTTCAGCCACCCTTCGGACTTCACTCCCGTATGCAGTTCGGAAATTATTGAGCTTGCATTCATGCAGGAAGATTTTGAGAAGCTTGGGACTAAATTGGTGGTCATGTCCACCGATGGACTTGAAAGCCATATAGAATGGATTAAGTCGTTGGAAACTATAAAGTATAAAGGGAAGACAACACCTAAAATTAATTTTCCGTTAGTTGCCGATAAAACGCTGGCTATTTCAAAGAAGTATGGAATGATCCATTCCTATACCAGTGTTACCAGAGATGTGAGGGGCGTCTTTATCATAGATCCCAATGATCGTATCAGGGCTATTTTCTTTTATCCTTTCGATGTTGGAAGAAATATTGATGAGATAAAGCGGACGTTGATTGCATTGCAGACCACGGAAAAAAAGAATGTACTGACCCCGGCAAACTGGATACCCGGACAGGATTACCTTTTATATGCTCCAAAATCGACGGTTGATGCCGAAAAATTATCGCAAAAGCATGATCCTGACCTCTATTCTCTGGATTGGTACATGTGGTTCCAAAAAAATAAATGATCCTTTAAAAAGATTATCTTTGAGTCAGTTTATGACAAAAATATGAAACCGGGAATGACGGGGAACCTCAAGCATCATGTTCAAACGGAGGTTGATGCTTCCTTTTTATATTTCACGTTAAGCAAGGTCATTGAAGATAAAACATTAGCCGGGATATACCTCGAAATGTCGGGGATCGAAGAATCTCATGCCAGGAAAATGTACCTGAAATGGCATCCTGATGAGTCTGAAATTGTGTTGCCTCCCCCATCACAAAAAGCAAGGATGCTCATCATGCTGGCAAAAGTTTTTGGCTGGAATGTTGTCGTTTCCAGTCTTATGACAACCGAACAGAGAATTGCAAAGTCAGATGTTGAAACAAGGAAAGCGAGGGGGGAGCCGGTTACCGGGAAAGAATTCAATCATGTCAGGATCCTCACCAATCTTACTTCATCCGGTGAAGGAATAAAAGGTGGGATCCTTGCCAAACTGGAAGGAAGACACAAATCGGTTGGCGGGAACGCGTTACGGGCAGCAGTTCTTGGCGCCAATGACGGTCTTGTGACCAACATGAGCCTGATCATGGGGGTAGCAGGAGCTGCGGCGAACGATAAGGCCATTATCATTGCAGGGTTTGCCGGTTTACTGGCCGGAGCATTGTCGATGGCATTAGGTGAATGGTTGTCGGTACAAAGTTCCCGTGAACTAAACCAGCGACAAGTTGATATTGAGATTGCCGAACTTGAAAACTCCCCAGAAGAGGAACAGGTAGAACTTTCTCTGATGTACCAGTCAAAGGGTGTCGAAAAGTTCAAGGCAGAAGAGATGGCACGACAAGTTTTTTCAAATAAAGAAACGGCCGTGGATACGCTTGTAAGGGAAGAGCTCGGACTAGACACCGAAGAACTCGGCGGATCAGCCTGGGAGGCAGCCTTTACCTCTTTTTTTCTGTTTGCTTTCGGGGCGTTTATACCTCTTTTACCATTTCTTTTCCTGAAGGGATTTTATCCCGTACTTGTCAGCCTGGGACTCGGTGTACTGACCTTGTTCGGAACAGGGGCTGCCATCACTTTTTATACCGGTAAAAACATTTGGCATTCCGGTCTCCGCCAGGTCATATTCGGTCTCCTGGCTGCTGCTATTACTTTTGGTATTGGTAAATTGATCGGGGTAACGATTAACTAGAATTTTCCAAACTTCAGACCAGCATTGAGGTTGAAGTTGTTCATGAAACTGCCACCGGTGTTGATCAGATGATAATTTGGCACCCAACGATAGGTTCCCCCGATCCAAAACCTCAGAAATTTTATAATATTGCCTTCGGCTCTGATACCGGGTTCAAGAACAAAAAAGCTATTCCAGTCGAGGATCTCGTAATTCGTATAATGGCTATTATGCCAATTATAATCATAATCATAATTATATCGATATAAATAGGCGGAAGCACCGCCACCGATCAGCAGTGGAAATGAAAAGTGAACAGGGAATTTCGGGAAGACGGTGAATTCCATATGGACTCCGGCATATCCTCCGATAAAATTAGCACCCAGTGTATCCTGAACGTTGCGGTAATAAAGATTGTTAATATTGGCAGTGATGCTTCCTGCCAATCCGATACTGAAGAAATGGTTGAGAATAATTCCCCCCTCGATACCCGGCATAAATGCATTTTTGGATCCAAATTGGGTATACGCAGCTGTTGGACTCACATACCAACCTAAAGTAAGTTTAACATGATTTTCTTTATGTGAAAAAAGGGTTTGCATTTCATCATCGGTTGTTTTTTTAAAATGCTTATGGGTTGTGTCCTGCGAAAATAAAAGACCATTTGCAAAGAGCAGCAGAATGATCAGTGATGAATATTTTTTCATGGTTCCGGTTTTATGTGTCTAAATTACACTTTATTTCTTTTACTCTTTACGGAGTGTTAATAATTAGTAGGTGACCTCACATCCTATATGGGAGATGTCATTAATCTGTTAAAACATTTAAATAAGTTCAGGAAATTCCAATCTGGCAGTATTATATTCGGTAACGATATCATGGATGATAGAGGCAGCGGGCTTAATTTCACGGATCAGCGCTGCGACCTGCCCTATTTCAAGTTCCCCTTCTTCCAGATCGCCATTGAACATGCCCTTTTTGGCCCTTCCACTTCCAAGGAATTCCCGGAGTTCACCGGAAGCGGCACCTTCTTCTTCCATTTTTTTGACGTAATCGAAAAATTTATTTTTAAGAAGTCTTACCGGGGCGATCTTTTTCAAGGTCAGAAAGGTATCGCCATCTTTTGCTTCTACGATTTTTTGTTTAAATGCAGGATGGGCTGATGATTCTTCGGAGGCAACGAAACGTGTGCCGATCTGTACTCCTTCGGCACCCAATGCCATGGCAGCCATCATTCCGCGGCCGGTGGCGATGCCACCGGCCGCAATCAGCGGCAATTTTGTATTCCGGCGGATAAGTGGGATCATGGTAAAGGTCGTTGTTTCTTCTTTACCATTATGACCACCCGCTTCGAATCCTTCGGCTACCAAAGCATCTACCCCTACCGCTTCACATTTTGCGATGGATTTCACATTGGCAATAACGTGAACTACCGTGATCCCGTTTTGTTTGAGGAATTCTGTCCATTTTGCCGGATTGCCGGCCGAGGTAAAGACTATATTTACTTTTTCGCGGATAATGATGTTAAAAAGTTTGTCAACATCAGGATATGACAAAGGGACGTTTACGCCAAAGGGTTTATCCGTGGCCGACTTGCACTTTTTTATATGTTCTTCAAGGATCTCCGGGTACATGGATCCGGTACCTATAAGGCCCAATCCCCCGGCATTGCTTACCGCAGATGCCAACCGCCATCCACTGCACCAGATCATTCCGGCCTGGATGATCGGGTAACGGATGCCAAGGAGTTCGGTTATACGGGTGACCATGAAAGTTCAAGTCAACAGTTGGCAGACTAATTATTTGCCTTTTTTGTAAACAATAGATACCAGACTCTTATCGTCCCCTCCCATATTCACTGTAAGTCCGTATGGCCGGTCGGGTTTTATCTCGATCTGGGCATCCTTTGCTTTCCCGGTTAGTTGTTCCCAGATGGTAACCGCCTGGTGAACTCCTGTTCCTCCCGTCGGATGTCCCCAGCCAATCAATCCACCGGTTGTATTTATTGGAATTTTGCCGTCGCGTGCAGTATTTCCTTCCAGGATAAATTCCGGACCTTTACCTTTTTCAGCAAATCCAATGGCTTCCATGCACATTACACCTGCAATAGTAAAGCAGTCATGGATTTCGGCAGTTCCAACTTGTTCGCGGGTGATACCGGCCGATTCCAGTGCTTCCTTAACGGCTTGTTTCGTCGTCGTTAACTCGGAAGGTTCGACAGGTTTTTTCGTGATATCTTCTTCGACCTGACCCCATCCCACAACTTCGACGGCTTCTTCCGCTGTAATACCGATCCGTTTAAGTCCTTTCTCAGAAACGACGGCAATGGCTGAAGCGCCGTCAGAAACCTTGGAACAGTCGAATACGTTCAGGTGGTCGACAAATGATTTTCCATTGGGTTCCATCATAGCCTGGGCCTCAAGATCCTTTGTGGTGTTGGTATATTCCTGGGCTGTGGGACACAAGCGTGCATTTTCTATTGCATTGCGGTACCAACGGGCAAATGCCTTTCGCGTTTTCTCCCGTCCGTATTTTTCAAAGTAGGCTCCCGCCCGGTCACTGAACTGCCCCGGGAAGAAATAGGCATGGCCGTTTTTACGATCCTGGAACCATCCGGCGCCGGCAAGGATATCTGCTCCATATATTGCTTTCACCATGTTCTGAACCTCCACCCCGATAACCAGAACCACTTCGGCCGTTTCAGCAAGAACACTCTTGATTCCCGTCATTAATGCCAGTCCCCCGGTTCCGCATGCGCCTTCCACACGAACAGCAGGCTTGTAACGAAGACCTTCGTCAATAAAAGGGAAAAAAGCTGCCAGGTTTGCCTGCTTGTTAAAACGAGATGCCATGAAATTGCCAATAACGCATTCATCGACATTTTTAGCGCCGCCAATAAGTTTCAGGGTTCCCTGTCCTGCTTCACGAATATATTGCTCGATTCCTGGACGTTCTTTTTTCGGATTAAACTCTTTGCGACCGGTACCCATCGAAATGGTATTGTACCCGGCGACCATATATACTTTTCTTCTTAACTTTTTCATTTGCCAATTATTTTGATTCTTGATTTTTCTTAATAACCCCTCCCCCTTCCCCCTCCCCTTGAAGGGGAGGGGGTGCCGTGGGTGAAGTCAGATATTTCTAATGAATATCGCTTTCATTCTCCCTTTTATCCCTAATTACAGATAGTTGTTTATCGGTCCATAGGCATGGAAAAACCCCGTGAGTAAGACGGTGTTAACATCGTTTTCGTTGAATGCGACGCCCGAGCTTACCAGCTTCTTGCCTATTTCACATGACCGTTTTGCATAGTTTTTAGCAAGATCGGCACCAAGTCCGGAAGATTCTTTCATTTCACCGAAATATTTTGTGAGGATCTCTTCTTTTGATTTATTCCCGACCACTGATTTCCATAAAGGTGCAACGGGCATGGTTCCAAGCTTTTTATCAACACCGGCCTGGAATTCCGAAATCAAAATATAAGTTTTCTTATCCAGGTCAAATATGGCAACCGGTCTTCCTTTTTCATACTTCAGGATTCCATCTTTCTGGGATCCATCAGAGAATTGTCCTCCTTTCACGTTTGCTGTCAGTAACTTATCGAGTACCGGACTGTGGAGGTCTTCATCTTTCAGATACGGATTCATCACCGACATAATGTAACTACACACATCGACACCCACATAATCGATGAGCTGAAAGATTCCCATCGGGCGGACAAGACACTCCTGACTGATTTTATTAATTGCATAAACCGCTTCAACGAATGTCATTTCATCCCCCAGTTTTTCCACTTCGGTTGTAGCATACAGGATATCACGCATAAAATGTCCGTTCCCGATAAAACCGGCTTTGTCGTTGGCAGGGACAACGACTTTTCTGAGATTCCTGGCATAAACCAGTGCAAATTCTTCTACCTCTTTTAAAGTCCCTTTCGCTTTAATGACTTCAACCAGCTTCTGTACTGCCGGCGGATTGTAGAAATGGAAGCCAATGATCCGTCCTCCAAGTATTGCACCTTCATCCAGGTTTGAAATTGGTATCGATGATGTATTGGTGAAGAACCAGGGATTATTGGGATTATTAGCGTTTATCTTTGAGAAGATATTGACCTTCAGCTCAGGATCTTCTTTAATGGCTTCAAAGATCATTTTCGAATCAAAGGCAACTTCAAGACGGGTAGATACACGTACCAGTCTCATGACATCAAAGATGTACTGGTCGATGATTTCGGAATTTTCGATCAGATCATGCCGGTCGGCATAAAATTTTCTCAGCTGGATTGTTTTCTTTTCGGCCATTTTCACTACCTGTGTTTTCAGGTATTTGATCAGGCCTGTAAGGGCTTCATCGGAGACATCGATGGCATTCAGGACAAAAGCTTTTCCTTTGTTTTCCGGTTTAAGGCTTAGATCGGCCATTTCCAGCGCTGTCAGTAAAAGGATACCGCTTCCCATCTTTCCCGCGGCACCAAGGACAGATACATTTTGTAATCTTTCTTCGTAGGTCATATTAAAATTGATTTATTACGGTTCATTGTATTATTTCATTACCATACAGGTTTACGCTTTTCGAGAAACGCTTTCATCCCTTCTTTTGTTGCAGGCTCGTCGAAGAGTTTTGAAAAGGCATCAGCTTCCATTTTACATCCTTCACTAAAGTTCATGCCAATCCCCTTTCTGATGATCTTTTTGGCTATCGGAACGGCTTTTGAACCGTTGGTTGAAATCCGGGTGGCAAGTTTCATCACCTCCTCCATGAGCATCTCTGGTTCGGTTATCTTCTGAACCAGTCCAATCCGTAAGGCATCGTCGGAACTTATGGTATCCGCAGTTAGGATAAGATAAAGGGCGTTGCCTATTCCAGTAAGTCTCGACAATCGTTGCGTACCGGCATATCCGGGGATCAAGCCCAGATTCATCTCCGGTTGACCAAATTTTGCAAGTTTACTGGCAATGCGGAAATCGCATGCCATTGCGAGTTCGCAACCTCCGCCCAAAGCATAGCCGTTTACGGCGGCTATTACGGGGATGTTAAGTGTTTTAAGCCGGTCAAAAGTTTGCTGTCCTTTGTTTGCAAACTCAAGACCCTGCTCCGGGTTCATGTTTACCATTTCAGCAATATCCGCTCCGGCAACAAAAGCTTTTCCTTCTCCGGTAATGATCAGGACCTTGACATCGTTCCGTTGGGAAAGATCATCCAGGAAGTGATTAAATTCGATAAAAAAATCGGAATTCAGGGCATTCAGGGCGACCGGACGACTAATGGTCAGGATGGCAATGCCATTTGAAAAGGTTGGTTTTAGGATCTTGTATTCCATTGTTAAAATATTTAACTATCGATTAATTTTCGCGAATTAAAAGTAAGAAAAAATATTCTAGAAAATCAAAGTGAAGGAGGAATAAAAAAATTAATGGAAATGGGGTATCTTTACTTCATCCGGAGTAACAATTTAACTTGCCAATATGACTTTTGACGACCAGATCATTTCCTTTAATGAATCGCTTCATCTGGAAGAATCGCTTCCGGAACGAATACGTGTCATGAATCCCTTCCGTGAAACCGGAGGTCTTGTCACTGGCATCACCCGGCAATTCTATCATCGATACTATCACGATCAACGAAAACGTTATCTGATACTGGCTATCAACCCGGGAAGGTTTGGTGCGGGGGCAACCGGAATTCCTTTTACCGACACAAAACATCTTAAAGAGATTTGCGGGATCGATGCCGGGATGGAATCTACCCATGAGCCTTCTTCTGTTTTTGTTTATGATATGATAAAAGCATACGGCGGGCCTGAAAAATTTTACTCCGACTTTTATATCACCTCTGTTTGTCCTCTCGGATTTGTTAGATTAAATGACCATGGAAAGGAGGTTAATTTTAATTATTATGATTCAAAAAAGTTGGAAAAAGCTGTATTGCCATTCATCATCCGGAATTTGCAGGCGCAACTGCGGTTTAACATAAACACCCAAACTTGCATCTGTTGGGGTAAAGGAAAGAATCATCAATTCTTACAAAAACTGAATAAGGAATACTTTTTTTTTAAAGAAATTGAAGTACTTGAACATCCCCGGTATATAATGCAATATCGCGCAAAGCAGAAATCGGCTTTTATTGAAAAGTACCTGGAGGTTTTCAAAAAGATTATCTTTTTACAAACCGGGATGTGTAAACAAAATCATTGTTGATCAACCTGACGGTATAAACTCCGGGCTTAAATGTTGAGACATCAATTCCGTTTTTAGGCAATTCTGAATACCGGTTTAAAACTATGCGTCCACCCGGATCAGAAATCTCTACCCGGTAACTTCCCTGGAAAATTCCCGCCAGTTTAAATGTTCCTGAAACAGGATTCGGATAAAGAGTTACTGTTGGATTCCCTGAAATTTCACTGACAGAAACGGTTGGATCTGCAAATAAATCATTCAGATCAAATATTACCGGATCATTCATATAGGCGGGATGTCCATCACGGTAAACTGCAATCCTGAAAAAATTAATCTCCGGGGCGAACTGCATTAGTTGCATGTTAATTGATTGACTGGAATGGTCACGCAGTATATTCCAGTTGGTATCAAGGCCTATCAGCGTTCCATCGCCTAAATTATTTTTAACTGCATTATAACGGTAATCGTAGTTTTGTGCATTATTTCTCTTGATCTGAAAGTTGGAAGCATACAGGTTGTCGCCCGGGATATTATCGGAATAATCATTATACCTGAAAGTGTGAGTTGGAGCGGCGGGAGTTAGTTCTGCAACCATTGCAACAAGGCTGTCGACGGCAGTGGAACGGGCAAGGGAGGTAACGATATATCCATTGGCAAAACCATTTGAACAATCATTTAGTTCGGAACGGATGTCCTGCACGTTACGTGATCCGTCGCCATTATAATCGGCAGCCTCCAGCGCCTGGCGTAAAGCCAACCAGATCGGTAAATAATGTTTGCTATGAAGAGCGGGACCAGTGAAATCGTCCATCACATGCTGGAATGCGCTATAATCCTCATTGAGTCCCGAAAGGGCGCTTATCATTCCGGAAAAGCCAACCAACATCCATTTTTTTTCATCGGGTTCAGCGGGAAAATGGACAATCATAACATGGTTGTTTATCAGGATACTGGAATAGTTCCAGTCAAGATGACGCGTTATTACCGATTTTCCATCAAGGTCCGTCCCTGCGGTTGCTTCATTCCAGCTCATCAGGGCTGAACATCCCGGTCCTTCAAGTTTGGCCAGAAGGTTGGTTAAATCCAGGAAACAATTCCCCACAAGGAGATCGGTCTGATCCAAATTACTTGGATTTGTTCCTGATGTATTCATTCCTTCGATTACTCCTTGTGCTTCATCTTTATATACCTGCGGAATTCCAATATCATTACCTTGAATGATTAACTGCCTGGCCGCGTCATAATAGGGACCAAACTGAGGTTTTAGATAGTTAACAATTACCTCGGTTATCTTTGAACCGGTAAGATAACCTAAGGCGTACCCTCGTTGGTAGTGGGTTCCCCAGATTTTAATCACGCTTAAGCCAAGGGTATCGGCATAAATTATTCCGTTGACTTGCTGTGCCCGGAGAAAGCCAATGTTCATCAGGACAAGCACGAAAAAGAGACAAATTCTATTCATATAAATTTTTTTAATATGTCTTAAAGGTAATTCAATTTACATGAATTGCAAAATCTTAATTATGTTTGTATTATAAAACCTACTCTCTTATGAAGAAATTTATTATCTGGGCCCTATTAATACTTATTATCATTCTAGGCTGTTACATTTATTGGAAATACTCCTATACGTACAGTGAAGGATACCGGGCCGGGTTGCTTCAGAAGTTTTCCTATAAAGGTACCCTGTTTAAAACCTATGAAGGTGAGATGATCCTGAGCAGCGTTGAAAGCAACAGGAGCATTGCATTAGCATCGGAAAAATTCTTTTTCTCGGTTGCCGATAAACAGGTTGCCTCTACTCTCGCGAAACTGGAGGGCTACATGATCGTGGTACACTACCGCGAGAAAAACGGAACACTTTTCTGGAGAGGCGATACGAAATACCTGGTTGATAGTGTAATGGTCAGGAAATAGTTGTCATTATTTCGCTGAAGCCGGATATTTAAACAGGTTATTTTTCTGCCAGTCGGCGTATATCTTTTGTGCAATGACGGTGGATGCCTGATCAACATAGTTCGCATCAGTAACCGATACATCAGCTGTCCATAACGCTCCCTGTGTATTTTTCGATGTATAGAGCAAAGCTTTCAGGTTAACGGTTGATGTGGTTGTCCAATAACCACCGGTAGCCATCCCGTCGCCCAAATATCCGCCATATCCCCAGTAGCCGCCGAAACCCCCGTAATAGGTGGCGGGTACATAACTGGCCGATTTATCTGTGCCGGTATATTTAAAAATCACCACTGCATCTGCGCCGAGGCTGTCAACCTTCTTTTGAATTGCATCTGTCGTATACTTAACACTCGGATTAAGAAAATCGAGCGATCCGATGGCTTTCAGACCCTGGCTGTTAAAATAAGCCACCATGGCTTGTTCGAAAGGTTTCATGTATTCGAGTTTGTCAAATAAAGGCATTACAACAACTTTGGAGATTTGGGAGTTGTCTTGCGGATTTTTCCAGCTGGTAAGATTGATCTGTGTGCCACAGGAGGTTAAAAAAAGTCCAGCCACTATCACAAGTAATCCAGAACTTAGTTTTCGTGTTTTCATATTTTTTTCTTTTTTATAGATATCAAAGCTACGAAAATATTAGAATCTTAAAATTACTTTTTTCAAAACCTGATACGTTGTCCGGGATAATCAAAGAAATTACTCCTGATAATATCGTTGGGATAGATCAGAATTCTCCCATTTGCGTCAATATCCCTTCCGGTTGCATACTCATATGCGAACCAGGTAAGGGTAGAGCAATTCCAATGGTTGTGGTCTGCCGAATGATACGCTTGCGGTGAGCCGGGAGGAAAATTGATTTTTTTCTTAAACGAAAAAATAGTATAGTTGTCATCCTCCAGCTGATCGGATACAAATTGAGTAAGTAGTTGCTGCTGGCTTTCCGTCAGGGCCATCCGAAGTATATATCTTCTGCCTTTGAACCGTTCACCGAATGAGGTGATTGCTGCAGTTTTACGGACGATCTCTTTACTGTTGAATATAAATTTCCTGGTAACCTGATCAAAGAGAAGGGCTTCGACTACAATCGCTTTTCTCATCGTTTCTTTGACCGATTTTCCTTCAGCGCCCTGCACTACAATTGCGAGGTGACCGAAATTTCTTCCCGAAGCTACGAAGGAACTCCCGGGTAACCAGTTCCAGTTTGGCCGGGCCAGTATATCGCCGGTTTTCAAGGAGAATCCGCCGGGAGGATCGTCAGAATTAATCACTTCGACCTTCATCGGAGTGATAAAGAATTCCGGGAGAATAAAAATCAAGAAGACAATCAGGAGGAATAAAAGACTAACAACACTCCAAAGGTAAAATCGATTTCTAACCGTAGTTCCCATTCTGATTCAACTGGTTAAAGATGGATCCAACATGTTCAGCCGGGCCTTTTTAACAATTATAAGCGTTGTTTCGTAAAACAGTATGATGATGAACGGGAAGAAAATATAATAGAGGTGTAAGGTCAGATTGCCATGGATAAGTCCGAAAAGTAAAGGTCTTTTTTCATGAAGGCTGGTCTCTCTGATCTTAAGAAAATGATAACCAAAAAATTCAATAAGAATGAGCAGGAAAAAGTAAATCAGCCATGACAACATGATTTGAAAATGGATTTTGCCGGTTGATTTTTTCATAAAAAGGTAAATATTTAAAAAGATATAACCGCCTGCCATCCAGATTGTAAATGCCCAAAGGTTCAAACCGGGAAGATTCATCCAGAGTATGTTGTATTGGTACTGATAATTTCCAACCCAAAGAAACGACAAGGTAATGGAAGAAAACAATAACAGTGAATTTTTTGTTATCCAGTCAGGTTTTTCCTTCAGTGGCATCCACTTTAAAATTACAAACCCTAATAATCCTCCTAAAACACCGGTAATTATATCGGTAAGTTTATCTTTTAATACTTCAGGTTTGAAAATATGCATGGCAAAAATTTCCAGGAGTATTTCAATTATCTCGTAGGAGGAAAGAAGAAAAACGAGCCAGAAAATCTTATGCTTTGTTCCGAGAGCGGCAAGAATGAAAAAGATTACAAGTCCGCTCCATATATGGGGAAATGTCCAGTAATCTATAAAAAAAAAGTTGTTTTCAAATATTTTGGTATAAAGCCAACCGGTTTGTTTTAAAAGACAACTGAAGAATCCATCCATCACTGCCGGTTTGCTTAATTATTCTCACTGTCTTTATTATAAAGATAAATCATTATCCTGAAGGATGTCAGGTAAATAATGAACCAGAGAATGAGGTTAAGAATCATCATGTAAACAAAACCGAATCCATAGGTAAACAGGATCGCACCAATTAAAAAAATCGTGTTCAGATAGGCCGCAATGAAGAATGATTTAAGTCTGAGGGCATTCAAATTTTTATTTTCATTTTTCTCCTTTGAAAAGGCGATCATGAAAAGACCAACCAGTACCGGCAGTCCTCCAAATTCTTCAATCATCTGGTTTTTGACTACTTCTAAGTACTTTGATTCCAGGTAGGAAGAAAATATCGCAAAAACTTTCAGGTTGAACAGTTCCGGTTTTATCCCATAATAAAACCTGATGATCAGGAGCAAAATACCGATTCCAGTTAAAACAACGCCCAAGGGCCTGAAACCCCTGGGCAATAAAAAGGAAAATTCTTTCATTCGTTTGTAGGAAATTGGCTTCTAATAATTTTGCGGGGAGATCGGAATTTTTACGGAAGTGCCGTCTTCCATGAAGATTTCGACGCCCACCATACCGAATTTATGATTGGCATTGTAAACAATCCTGGCCACACCCGGAATTCTTGAGTCCTGCTCAACAGTAACTGTTTTTATATACATCCAGTTCCAGAAATAGTCATCATCGGTTGATACGGCTGTTACCGTTCGGGTAATGGTATTACCATCCCCTTTACTAAGGGTATATTTATCGCCAACCTTCGCGTCATATCTTACAATTACAAAAGGCTTCTGATCCGAATTCAGTGAATATTCCAGAATCCCTTCCGAGGTTGATTTGAATTTCAGCTGAGCATTTAAATTGCCCGTAGCATCTTTCATGCCGGGCGGGATCAATTGTGAAAGAGGATTGGAAGGGGGAAGTGCAACCTGAACTAACAAAGTCACGTCGCCACCACTACTTTCGACGATAGAGGCATTACCAGTGAACACAGAACTTCCTGAAGTGAAAACATTTCCCACGACATTGAGTGGGATGTCAGTATCGCCACCCAGGGTAGTGGATAGTTTATTCTTTTTGCAGGCGCCAAAAAGGATCAACACACATAAAACGAGAAAGGATATTTTTCTCATACCGGAAAGTTTTTTCCAAATATATAAAATCCTACATAATAGTCAAGAAAATTTTGGAAATAACTTGTTTTTAAGTCTTAATATGGCTATTTTAGTGACCCCGAAGGGACTCGAACCCCCAACCAACAGAACCGGAATGATTATCCTTTTTACCCCTACCGCCTAAAGAATGAACACTCCAAAAGGGACTACCTGACCGAAGATGAGTTGCTTGCAATCGAAAAACTTAAGCTTGAACCTGGTTCCAGGTTGGCAGAGGTTCGGGATATGTATGTTTTTTCGGCCTATGCCGGAGGTATCCAGGTGTCAGACCTTCTCATGCTGCGATGGAGAAATTTTGATGGGGAGAGGCAGCATTTCAAAGTTCTAAAGACCGGGAAGGAGTTGCATATAAAACTGCCGGAAAAGGCGATAGAGATTCTTAATAATTATCGGACTGCGAAAAATAATCAGGATTCCCTGATTTTCCCAATACTCCAGTCAGATATTAATTTTAACAATCCCAAACAGGTTGCCAGGGCCATTTCATCGGCCACCGCCCAGATTAATGAGCGATTAAAGATTATTGCAGATAAGGCCGAGGTTAAAAAAAAGATAAGCTTTAATACAGCCCGTCACACTTTTGCGACACGCGCTTTAAGAAAAGGAATCAGGATCGAATATGTATCCAGATTGCTTGGCCATGCCACTATTAAAGAAACACAGGTTTATGCCAAGATTGTTGATGAGGAGTTGGATAACGCTATGGATGTTTTTAATGAGAAAAGAAAAGTGACTGAGAAAAGGGTTGTTAAAAAGACAGGTCCTTCAAATAAACCAATGGCAAATCGCAAGAAATAGGTATTTAAAGCAATAACTTTAATTATTTTTTTATTATTTAAAGTAATAGCTTTATATTTGCATTGGATAATTAAAGTAATAGCTTTATGAAAACACAAGAGTTGATCTTAATTCAGACCGATAAAAGGATAAGAGAAATAGCCAAAATCAAAGATGATATTCCTCCAAATGGGTGGATATATACAATTCGAATGGCTCTGGGAATGTCGATGCGACAACTTGGGAAGTTGGCTGAAATTACTCCACAAGGAGTTAAAGATATCGAAACCAGGGAGAAAAGTGGGAATATTACCCTTTCATCCCTGGAGCAAATAGGCAAAAAGTTAAACATGAAGTTGATTTATGGTTTTGTTCCTTTAGATGGATCTTTACAAAAAATGATAGATAAGCGAGCGCTTGATGTAGCAACAAAGATTGTCGCCAGGACAGCCAATACCATGAAATTGGAAGATCAGCCAGTGAGTCAAGCAATGCTGAAAAAATCAATAAAAGCCAAAGCCCAGGAGATTAAACAAAAAAATCTAAAATCATTATGGGAATGAAATTGGATTATATTGGAGGCCAGACTCCTTTAGAGGAAATAGAGATTTCCGGTCTAAAGATAAAGACTATTACTACAGCGGGTGAGCTCAACGAACATGAACAGAATAATATTGAAGAGGCTTTTCAATGGGCGCTTAACCGAAAAATTCCAATTGAGGCTCTGTTAACAAGGGAATGGATTTTCAACATTCATTTCAGGATGTTCAACAAAGTTTGGGATTGGGCCGGGGAAAAGCGCACAACAAATAAAAATATCGGTGTTGATAAATATTCTATTGACACGGCATTAATCCATATGCTCGATGACATAAAATACTGGATTACCAACAAGACCTTTGACCCTGTTGAAATTGCGGTTCGGTTTAAACACAGATTGGTTTCAATCCATTGTTTCCCTAATGGCAATGGTCGACATGCAAGATTATGTGCTGACATACTGATAAAGCAATTAACGGGACAGGATGGTTTTGCCTGGGGTAGTCATAATAGTTTGTATCAGGAAGGCAAGCTACGGGAAACATATATAAATGCTTTAAAGAAAGCTGATGCCGGTGATTACAAACCATTAATTGATTTTGCTGGCTCATAGCCCTCCCCCTACTGGCCGCTCAATGATACCAAAGTAATTCATTCCTGAAGGTTCATGGGAATCTGGTTATGGGAAGTTTCTTTCATAAACCCCATTTTGATAGTAAAGATACGTTGCTGCGGGGAATCGGCAGTGAAGGAATTTCTCCGATAACAATACGCTCACTCTCTGAAAGAATATATTTTGGACGAACGATTTTCTGTACATGAAGCTTTCCCGGTGTGTATTCCAGATACTCTGTAATGACTTCACCGATTTTCTTTGTCTTTTATAGGTCTTCATCATCCGGTTCAATCACTTGTTCTACCCTGGGAAGATCTGCAGGAGGAGCAAGGCGTACTGGTGGATACTTATCTGCCTTATATAGGAAAAGATTTTTTTTAAGGTTTGTAATCTCAACATTCAATTCTGCCAGCCGGATTTCCATATGAACCCAGATGGATATTATCGCCAGAAGAAAGGTCAAGAGGCTGATTACTCTGGGAAGTGACAGGCCAAGTATGGTGGATTTAATGGTCATTTGAAAGGAAGTCTAATGTTATAGTTTGAAAAAATGCTGCCCCAGGTTTGAAAACCCGGGGCAGCATCAGAAAATCGGTTATTGTACCGTACTGGTAGGATCGCATCCGGCCTTGAATTGGATGATCCATTGGGGTTCGCCGGACTTCATTTGAGAATAATCGTAAGTAACTACGTGTAATGCTGTGGGTGCGTTTACCCAATCTGCAGGAGCGGTAATTGAAGCTGAACCTGCGTTACGTGCCTCCGCATCAGGATAAATTATCACCTTGTTTGTCCTGGTATTAATAAGAATGAAGGTGAGCAGTGAAGATTGTTCATTAGGGTCATCAGAGTTGGGTTCCCAGGTTATTTCCATTACCTGGTTCGGCTGAGCTGTTAATACTACGGTTGTAACTGTACTGCCTTCAATATCACAAAGAACAACTTTGGTGTGGTCAAGTTCCAGAGGATCACCTGAAAAGGCGTTCTTTAAGTTGATACTTACCACTTTGTTAAATGGTGACATGGTCTTGATCTTTCCCGCATAAGCGGCGTTAATCAATGTTTAAACCTGACGAATCAGATACACTACAGTCAAAAACTTTGACCGTTGAGTTGCCTGTGCAGGTGTGTTGGGATTCTTCATTCCTTCAGGTTTGGTCCGCATGGTATTAAGACCAAACTGCTTGGAAAAAACAGCAGTCCCGAACTTATTCCGGGTTCTGCCTGTGATTGGATTTTGAACGATTGCCATAATTGAAAGTTTTAGAGTTAATAATTTGTTTTTAGCGGACTTGGTACGGAGTTGACAGGTACTTAATCCGGTTTAATTGATCACAAAAGTACTTTCTAACTATTAAAATTATATCGTAAAACACTGATTATATTTATAGTATGAATGATTATACATTGCTTTGCATTAAATTTTACAAAAAAGACGAATAGATTTTTCATGGGGATTTATTGGAAAGGGATCAGACTTCTATCCTATACGATCGAAAGATTTTCTTGTATGACTTGTCTGTCAGCAGGCGATGTATTTTGCCGGTATTTAGAATGACCATTGCTCTTTAAGTTTTTGTTCGTTGAGCGGAGCGAAACGCAAAAACGAAAAGTGCAATGGCTTATCCCGGCAAAAATGCTTCGCCTGCGACTTCTCGTTTGACTCAGGTCATCAAGCTCGATTAGCACGGGTACTCCTGGCCGGGCGAAGGATGAGCCTTGAGCCAGGGGTACTCTGGAAGCTTTGTATTCAGGAAAAAGTTTATTCGCCAACCTGTATCGGAGGCAGGGATAAAAACGGAATAACTTCACGTAACTACGAATGCCCTGCCGAAGGTAGTGGTTGGCGTTGTTGGTGGTTTGCTTGACTTTCCAGAGTTCGTGGTTCAAAATATATGGTATTAATTCGATTTGGTTGGATTTAATATTACGAGTTATTAAAACTTATACCTTAATCATTTGGAACAAGAAATTTTATTGGAAACCGTAAAAAAAATGCGGAAAACCTCAATTGATTCAGCGATTTTATTACATTATATTTGGCGATCAACAATTTACTATTGATAGCTTTCGGTTGACTGCAAATACTGGTTCTATTAATTTCATAAAGATGGAAAAGAATCTAATTGTTTCATGGTTGATCACGATTAGTCTTTGTTCTCTCTCATTTAAAGTATCCTGCCAAAATAAATGCACTGCACTTTTCCCCTCTATCTGGCCAAATGCTCATGTAGCTGTATGCTGGGAAAATACAGATCCAACTAACTTATTGACTCGCGAGTTGGTTAATAAAGCTATTGAAGAAAGCTGGTCAAAATATTCTTTATTGAGATTTACCGGTTGGGGACAATGTAAACAGGACAGTAAAGGAATTAGGATAAAGTTATCCGATGAATGTCCATGTACTAAAGGGCTGGGTACTCAAATAGACGGAGTACGAGATGGAATGATTTTGAATATTACTTACAGAAACTGGGGTTACCCTTGTTCTAAAAGAATTGAGTTCTGCACTAAGGCAATCGCAATTCATGAATTTGGGCATGCCATTGGGATAGCTCATGAACAAAACAGGGATTCATGTCATTTTAACAATTGTATAGGAAAGGAACAAGGCACCGACGGGGATTGGGAAATTGGAAATTGTGATGAAAGTTCAATTATGAATTATTGTAATCCAAAATGGAACAATAACGGCAAATTGAGTATCCTGGATATCAATGGAGTACGCACTCTGTATGGTTTTAAAAGTCCTTCAAAAGGAAAATCCGTTTCGGGTAATTTATTTGAGGATTATTTTATTCATGGGCGTTTTGATTTAGCATATTTCGTTACCAATGATTCTGTGAAAACGGAAAATATTTGGAAGAAAATTGGAAAAATTAAATGTTACCTTGTTGGCTTGCCTAAGGATATGAATAGTATTAAGGAGGTTACTTATAATTTCCCTGATACATTTTCACCGAATGAGCTAAGTTCAACGAATTTTAATGACCGTTTTGGAGTTTACATTGAAAGTCAGGACGACTTTAGCTTTAATGTTGTAATTAAAATGAAAAACGATCTCACATATCAATTTAGTGAATCTGTATCCATACACAATTAACCGATCTTTTATGAAATCAACTCTACATTTACATCCATTAAAAGGGTATTACCGATTTTTTTTCCTGTTAATTTTTTACACGCTAATAATTAATGGATATTCCCAGAAAGATAGCTTGCACCCCAGAGAAAAAGGATATGATAAGCATATATCTCATAAATCGTTATTTTGTTGTAACTGTGGTTTTTATAAATATAATACAATCCTATTTGACGCATATGAAGGGAGGTTTCTTACACTTGTACCAAAATTTGTTAAAGAAGGTACAATACTCTACATCAGGATTAAAAATGTTAATCGGGATTTCATTGACAATCCGAATATTACTCAAGATCAGATTATAAACCCTTACCTTGAAGTGCCGGCCTTTTTTTCAAATTTAACACCATCAGCAGTACAGGCGCCAATGGATACTACCAAGATTCAAAAGTTACAAAAAGATCAATCTCTTCCTCCGTCGGTTAATGTTTCTAAAGACAAAGAGGATTTTTTGAATTATTACAAAATATTTCTACAAAACTATAACGAACTGCAAAAGATACTAAGCATCAAGAGTGAAGGCTTCAAAGAGTTTGATTTTCCTTTTATCGATGCAGAAGCCTCAAAAGACAACCTTCTTGAACGGTTAAAAATTACATTTAAGAATTTGGATAACCTAGCAGATGCTCCGAGATTAATTTCGACAAAAGCAAACGAAATTGCTCTTGACATAGATTCTTTTTACATGCAAATGACGATTATTTTTAATAAGTTAAATGAAAATCAAACAATGAATCCTATTCTCCTAAAGGGGGAGTTGATTTCGGAAAAGAAAGAAAAATTCACTATTGAAAAAGCTGTGTTGTTGAAAAATCAGGAACCTCAACTTGTAGCTGAAATGAATGATGTTAAGAAAAAGTATAAGTTACTTGCGACTGATTCCGCCAGGAATGTGGTTTATAGCCAAATTCAGAGCATATCAGACAAGATCCGTTTAATAAATCAAAGTGATTTTACATATAAGATGGATCCTATTGTAATTGATGAAGACGGCAAATCGTTTTCATTCACGATAAAGGATAAGCAGGGAAAGGTACTCCGACAATCACCCGTCCTGACCATAAAAACCAAAGATAAATTCAAACTCGATTTCAGTGCAGGATTCTTTTTTGGTTCCCAGAAGAATGATAATTACTACACTCAACCCGGGAAAGTCCAATTTCTTAAACCCATCACAAGTGACAGTATAATAAAAATTGATTCCACTGTTACTCTGGTAAAACCAGGAGAAAGGCAACCTTTCAATTTTTCGATCGGGGCGTTGTTAAATGCTTATTATGATTTTGGTTGGCCTGTTTCTTTTGGGCTATCATTCGGAATTGCCTATCCCGTTGCCACAATGCCTGCGTTTACTGGAGGGATTAGTGTTCTGCTCACAGCAAAACACAGACTAATAATTACAGTTGGAGGCAGTTACGCAAATACCAAGGTCCTTAGCGGTGAAAATATTGCATATAGCAGAAACGGGCAAATGTATGCCATCGATCCAGCGGTACAGTTAAGATATGATGATGTATATAAGTTTGGCTGGTTCGTTGGAATCACATACAATTTTGCGAAATTGGTGAAGTAGAATATGCAAAAAATTGATTCAATATAAACTAAAACAATTTATTGGCTATCCAAATCTCATGAGATTACAGGAAAAGTAAACAAGATGTAGATTAAAAATGAGTTGGATACGATTCATTCAGTGGAACAAATAACCAGAAATTATGGAAAATCATATTTGCATTCTAATCTGGATAATTGTATTATCCGGAATTATGGGAGGACTAATTAATTTTTTCATACTGTTTACTTCTCAAATTGAGAAAAAAAATCAATGGTGGTTACTTTTAATCAAATCTATTTCATTAGGATTAGGGGCTTCAATAATTGTTCCTTTATTTTTAGAAACAATTTCAAGCAACATTTTAGAAGTGATAAAAACTGAAACTTTTCCTGAAAAGAATTATTTTGTGATTGCCGGATTTTGTTTATTAGCCTCGATCTTTTCAAAACGTTTTATTGAAGACGTATTTACCAGAGTTATGAAAGCTGAAAAAGACGCACAAGAAGCAAAAATAAAAGTCAATGAATTTGAGGATAGTAAATCTGAATTCGATGATGATGATATTCCAATGCCTTCAGGAATAGGACTTTTAAAAGGAGTAAGCGACGACATAGAAAATACAAAGAAAGTAATAAAAGCAATTTTACAATCGCAGTATACGTACAGGACACTTTCGGGGATTGCAAGGGATTCAAAATTAGATAAAGAAACAGTGGCAAATATTCTCGCTAACTTAAAAGCAAAGGGTTTTGCTAAGAATAAACAAAATAAGCAGGGTAGTTATATTTGGAAAATAATTGTAAAATGAACTGTATCCAAACAAGAATTTGAAAAAAATGAGATAATTTAACATTAAATCTGAAATACAATAGATAGGTTTGATTAGAAAAAAATATGATAATTTATCGGTACAAGGAAACAAATTATTAAACTCATTTGCGGAGTTTCTAAAATCTGATGATATCAGATTGAATGCAGAGATTGAGGACGGAATAATAAAATGTAAACTTTGGGAATTTTCTTTTATAATCAGATATGAAACCTACTTGTCGAAGGAATTATCAGGATTTACTAATGGAAAGATTAATTTGTATTTAATTCAAAAAAAACTAACCAGGAAGAATCTGAAATTTTAATATTAACCTATAATTTTGATAAAATTGGGAATATCAATAAGTACTATGTAATCGAAGAGTTTTCAAAGTTTTACTACAGAGATTTTGCTGATGGTCTTATTGAATATTGCTCAACCCATTCGATAAAAATCGGATTGATGAATTAAAAAATATATTAGGAGATCAACAACTTAGGGATGGAACATAAAAGATAACAAATGGATATCTGGGAAATCAATAAATTGGCGTTATTTCTGTTATTTTTTATTCCGGGTTTTATCTCGATAAAAGTATATCATTTATTAGTAGCCTCTGAGAAAATTAACTTTGCTGATGCAATCGCAGAGGTAGTTGGCTATAGCTCGTTAAATTTTGCATTCTTTTCATGGGTAATTATTTTAATACATAAAAATAATTTCTCAGACCAACATCCATTTTGGTATTACTTAATTTCCTTTGTCATCATTTTTATCGCTCCAATTTTATGGACAATTCTGTACGTTTTTGCAGGACGTTGTAAAGCATTTCGTAAGTATTTGATAAGTCCAGTAAAAAGTGCCTGGGATTTCTATTTTGATAAAAGAAAAAGTTGCTGGGTGATCATTAATTTAAAGACAAATGAAAGAATTGGAGGAGTATATAGCAGCAAATCTTTTGCTTCTTCATACCCGAGAAAGGAACAAATATTTCTTGAGCAACTTTGGGAAATTGATAAATATGGAAAGTTTGTTAAACGGATTGACCGTACTAATGGAGTCTTGATATCATTGGAGGAAATTAAATCTATTGAATTTTACAACTAATCCATTTATACCATGTCAGAAGAAAAAAAAGACCAAAATGTAAAAAAATCAAAACCCAAAGATATTCAGAAACTGGTTGAGAAACTATCAGAGAAAAGGGAAAAACAAAGAAATTTGTCAAAATCTATCGAGTATATCAAAGAAGGTTATCAACCATCGGATATCCTGGATATCTCGAATCCACCGTCTGGCAATCCACCTTCAGATTCAGTTGACAAGACAACTTCCAAAGAATAATTCATTTGCAAAATCTATCGCGAAAATCAGTACAACTCGCCCAAGATGACTGGAATGAGGCTAATATTAGTTATGAGTAACAGTTGTTAATATAAAATACGAAAAGAATATGAGTTACGAAGAAATTAAAGACAAAATCAAGAAAATTTTGATTCTTAAAGAGAATGATAAACCATCAGATGATGAGCTGTGCATGATGCTTGAAAACAAATTCTTTGAAATTAATGTTACAGCAAAAACTGATCGCGTTGCTTTAGAGAAATTGAGAAATGAAAAGAAATTAATCCTTAGAGAAACTTTGTTACAGGAAAGAAAAAGCTTACTTGATGTTTTATCACCGTACCGGAAGGGCTTCTTGGGTACAACAATGATAGTTGCAGTATTGTTAATTATTATGAAGTTCCAATTAGTCTTTAGAGGCCTTTCATTTATCCTGAATGAACAGTTTAGTATAATCGCCTTCTATATACTATTGTACTCATTAATCCTTCTCTCTTTGTTCTATTCTTACTTTTTGATTAAAAAAGAGATAATAAAAACAATAACTCTAAAGGTGTCTTCTGTTTATTTATTGCGTAATTTTTCGGCTGGGAAAACAATATTTTCAGAGAGCGATGTCATCAGCTTCCTTAAAGTTGACTTCAAGAAAAATCGATATTTTTTGTTTCACTGTGAAAAAGTATTGTTTTCGATCTATAAAGATGGTTATCTGGAAGTTTATAAGAATATTTTCATAATGGAATTATTGAACAAAGATGCAGTAGTGTTGTCATCGATAAATGGTCTTGAAAGGACATTTAAAATTATTACTTCCGAATTTAAGAACGATAATAAATGAACTAAATATTATTCCTATGTATCAAATATCGCTACTATGGCTAAGAATGATAAGCAGATTTCTATCGAAGATTTTTCGTCCAGGATAAAAAAAGTCTTCATCGAACTCAATGATTACTATTTCTATCACGGTCCATCTGATGAATCGTATGGTGATAGCCGGCTTATTGGTAGAAAGAAATTACTGATCAAAATAAAATCCTTATTCCTAAATTCGGAATTTGCTTCTGGGGTATATTTAATAACCGGATACCGCGGATCGGGAAAAACAAGTCTGATCAATAAAGTAATATCCTCCATCGACGATAATCTTGAATTATTGAAAGGAAATCCGGTATCCTATGTTTATGCCGCTTTAATTTTCATCGTTCTGACATTTTTTTCATTTCTGCTAATTTTCCACAAACAGGGAAATATGTCCTTCACTCATACACATTTAATTGTTGTTATCAGCTGCACATTTATATTATTATTGAATTTGATGATTATCCTCTATCAATACTCCGGTAAAAATTTAAAACTTGTTCAACAATGACCTGTTGGTAAAAATCGACCAGATGGGCTGAAGCCAAAAGAGAAAAGCATCTGTTTTGTAGTTGTCGAAAAAACAAAACTATGATGCTTCTCAATAAGGCTGAAAGCCTCATCAATGCAATAATAGAAAACATTGACGGAATAACCAAACCAAGACAAAAATTTATCATTCATCTGTTGATTCTTTTCATGGGGCTTAGAGGCAAATACAACTTTACGAATATGGCGAGGTATGGGACCTATTGCGAACAATCCTACCGCAATCAGTTGAGCGAACCATTTCAGTGGGTTGAGTTTAACAAGAGCCTTATTGATGCATACTGCTGTGAAGAACGATTTGCAGCCTTTGATCCATCGTTTATTCGTAAGAGTGGCAAGAAGACTCCTCACCTTGGGCGATACTGGAGTGGAAAAGACCAGGCCGTCAAGACCGGTCTTGAGATTGGCGCTCTGGCAGTAGTAGACGCCAGAAATAATACAGCTTTCCCCCTTCAGGCCATTCAAACACCAAAGATCTCTTCCAAGGACACCGGTGATAATCTTGTGGATCATTATTCTGATATCATCTTGAAGCAACTTCCAACTCTGATCAGCCTGAAAATCGCCCATCTTGCTGTCGATGCATTCTTTGCCAAGAAACGGTTCATTGACGCCATCCTTTCAAACTCCTCAATGCATGTCATTAGCCGGTTGCGTAATGATGCAAACCTCAGATACAGATTTGCAGGAAAACAGAAGCGCGGACCCGGTCGCAAGAAAAAATACGGCGACAAGGTAAACGTTAAGTACATTGACGAACGCAGAATCAGGTTATGTTTTGAAGAAGCCGATGGTTCGGATGTTTTCTCAGGCATCGTATATAGTGTGAGCATGCAACGGTTCATTCGTATAGTTTATATTCAGCATTATGACAGCGAAGGGATTGGCACATCGCATTCTATCTTTTTCTCCACCGACTTAAACCTTGCACCCGGGAAGATCCTTCAATATTACCGCCAGCGATATCAAATCGAATTTCTGTTTCGAGACTCGAAGAATTTTGCTGGGCTTGAAGATTGCCAGGCCCGCAGTGAAAATAAACTGTATAATCATGTAAATGCATCGATGTCAACCATCGGGCTGGCCAAGGCTTTACACTATCTGAACATTCCTGAGCAAGAAAGAGAGTCATTCTCGATGGCTGACGTTAAAGTGATGTATTTCAATCAGTTTATTACAGATTTTATTTTTTCAAAGTTATCCCTCGATATAACATGCGAAAAATACAAATCGCTTTATGAAGAATGTCTGAGTATCGGGAGGTTAGCTGCTTAAATTTTTAACGGAGTATTGCTCTATTCAAAGCTCAAGAAGAATGATGGATTAATATTGCCAATTAAAAAACAATTCGTTGAATTGCATAATGAAATTGCAAATTGGTATGTTACAAGATTACGCATGAATAAAAATCAGAAGAAATTGTTTGTACCCCTTTCCATTAGATGTTGTCCCAAACTTAGTTGAAATTTAGGTTAAAAACGAAAGACCAGACAAAGCTGGCCCTTCGCTAAGGTTCCGTAATATTGAGTTGCTAAACTTTATATATGGAACCAAAGGATAAAAG
>Ga0172372_10000140_pt1 | contig 109115 bp, 88 predicted proteins | sample LakKiv5m_2_FD_114544 | JGI IMG/M metagenome (GOLD analysis project Ga0172372, IMG submission 114544) | Freshwater microbial communities from Kabuno Bay, South-Kivu, Congo - kab_092012_9.5m | ecosystem: Environmental > Aquatic > Freshwater > Lake | place: Democratic Republic of the Congo... | reverse complement strand
TGATCGACGAGGAGACGGTGACGGGGGACGAGGCGCGGGTCTCCAAGACGAGCGTCTGTGGGAGCTGGGGGGCGGTGGCGGGGACGCTCCGCTACTTCGCCGACAAGTTCGGGATCCCGCGGGCCGCGATCGAGGGGACGCAGCTCCCGATGGATCTCGTGCGCCGCTACGCGACGCGTGAGGCGCCGCGCGTCTCGTACGATCCGAGCAAGCGCGAGCGCCCCCTCGCCCTGGAGCGAGGGCTCACCTACTTCGGGTTCGCCCTCGAGCGGGAGCGGGAGCCCCTCGACGACTTCACGCCGGCGCTCGCCCCGCAGATCCGGCGCGTACTCGCCGAGGCGCTCGCCCGTGGGGAGGCGCGGCATCAGGCGGTGCCGCGCAACCGGCAGGGGATCGACGAGGTGCGCGAGGTCTGGCGCCGCTCCGGTGGGGTGACCCCCCGCCTGCAGCAGGCCGACCTCGCCGCGTGGTACGAGGGGCAGCTCGCCGAGGTGCACGATCTGCAGGGGTTCCGTGCCGCGTCGCTGCGCTTCGATCCCGATCGTGTCGTCTCGCGCGAGGAGCGTGCGCGGTGGATGGCGTTGCCCGGGGCGGTGGAGATCCGCGATCGCACGATCGCGCTGCACTACGAGGTGGAGGAGTCACCGGAGCACGGGACGCTCGGCGTGGTGCGGTTGCAGCTCCCGGAGAAGGTGGCGCGGACGCTGGTCGAGGAGGAGCTGCCCGAGCTCGATCGCCCGTTGCGGTTCGTGGTGACGCGTGGCGCACGTGGCTCGGTGCGCGGGGATTCGCTCGCCGAGGTGCAGGAGGCGTTGCGGCAGCCCTGGTCGCAGGAGGAGCGCCCGTCGCGTGAGGGACGTGGCCCACGGCCTGGCCCAGGGCATGGCCCGCGCAGTGGCCCCCCGGGACCCAAGGGACGCGGTGGGCGCCGGCGTCGCTAGGCTGGACTTCCGGTACAAATAAGTTCGAATTTTCGGGCCTCACATCACCCATGTCGCGTTTTTCCGACGTCTTGTCCAGCTTTTAAGCGGTTGTAAAGCAATGTGTTATCGGTTTTTGTCCAATTTGCTCTTGCGCTTTGGACCGACCGGTCCAATATTGGACATGTGACCCAGCGCAGAATCCAGATCCTCGACGCCGCGGCGGAACTCATCGCCGAGAAGGGCTTCGTGCAGACCTCGGTGGACGACGTGATCGCGCGCGCGGGTCTCAGTGGCAAGAGCCACTTCTATCACTACTTCAAGTCCAAGGACGCGCTCGGGCACGAGGTGCTCGCGCGGCAGTTCGACCTCCTCGGCGAGCGCGGCCTCGCGATCCTGCGCGAGAGCTCCCTCGATCCCATCGAGCGGCTGCTCGTGTTCATCGACTCGGTGGTCGCGATGCAGGTGGAGCGTGGGATGAAGGGGGGCTCGCCCTTCGGCGCGCTCGCCTCGGACATGGCGGAGCAGGACGAAGGCTTCCGGGTGCGGATCGCCCGGGTCTTCCGCGGGTGGATCGATGAGATCGCGGGCCTCCTCTCGCAGGCGGATGACCGCCTCGAGGAGGGCACGGACCCGTTCCGGCTGGCGCGGTTCATCGTCGCGGCGCTCGAAGGGGCGACGACGATGGCGCGGATGAAGCGTGATGTGAGCCTGATGCACGGGGTGGCGGCGGACCTCAAGCGGTTCGTGACCTCCCATGTGCGAGGCCCGGTGACGAGGTGAGTGATCCCATGGTGGAGCGATCGGATATGGCGACGGTGGCGATGGAGCTCGACGCGCTCGGGGTCGAGGTGCGGATGGTCTCGCTCGACGAGGCGCAGCGGCGGGCGCGCTTCGACGCCGAGGCGATGCGGCATCTCGATGCGCTCTATGCGTTTGCGCTCAAGCTCACCCGCGCGCGCGATGAGGCGGAGGATCTGGTCTCGGATACCATGCTCCGCGCGATCCAGCGCTGGGAACAGTACCGCCTCGGCACGAACATCCGGGCCTGGCTCTTCACGATCCTCTATCACGCCTTCGTCAGCCGGAAGCGGCGGGTCGACGCGCGCGAGGTGCAGCCGCTCGAGGATGAGGATGGTCGCATGGTCTTCGAGGCGGTCGGCGAGACCGACCCCGAGGGAGCGTTCTACGACTCCTTCCTCGACGAGGAGATCGTCGGGGCGATCCAAGCCCTCCCCGACGAGTATCGCCTCGCGGTGGTGATGAGCGACCTCCACGGCCTCAAGTACGCGGAGATCGCGGGGGTGCTCGGCGTCCCCGAGGGGACGGTGAAGTCGCGACTCTTCCGTGGGCGCCGGATCCTGCAGGGGCAGCTCCGCGGCTACGCCGAGGAGATGGGCTACCTCACGCCCGGCGCTGGCGCCGCCGTCGCGCTTTAGCGCGGTTCCCGCACCCGCGCATCTCGCACCAGCGGCGCGTGCGGGAGCGGGTGTCATCGGCGAAGTGGCGGCCGCACCGCCGGCCCGCGCAGGCGCGGATCCGATCGAACTCCCCGCGGATGAAGGAGTCCATCGCCGACTCCACGATCGGGATCACCAGGCCACCGAAGGCATCGCCCACCGGGATGAAGCGGCGCACGTAGCGCCCCGCCTCGGTCCGATCGATCCGGCGCGTCCCGACCGCGCGGCTCAGGATCCGGTTCAATTCGGCGAGGGTCGCCTCGCGCGTCGCGTCACCGTTCGGACCATTCCCCTGCTCCGCGAGCGCACGAAGCGCGGCACGCAGGCGTCGCACCTCGACGAGTGCCGCGGCGGCGCCCGAGGGCTGCTCGATCGCCCGGCGCTGGAGCGCCTCGGCGCGGTCGGCATCGATCACGCCGGCGGTGAGGAGCCAGGCCACGAACCGGTCGAACTCCCCGATCGTGTCGACGCGGATATCCTGTCGCACATCGTCGGTGTTCACGAGATCGAGCCAGAGCCGTCCGCCCAGGAGGGTGAATCCGGGCGGGGTGGGGGCGGTCGCGGCGCGGGGCATGGGGCCGAAGTTAGCGCGGCGATAGATTCGGCGGATGCTGACTGACGTCCGACAGGTGGCGGTGGGGTCCGGGAATCCGGTGAAGCTCGCGGCGGTGCGCGCCGTGCTCGGCACCCTCGTCGACCCGGCGGCGATCGCGCCGGTGGTGGTCGCGAGTGGGGTCCCCGATCAGCCGGTCGGGGACGAGGAGACGATCCGCGGCGCGCGCACGCGGGCCCACGCCGCCCGTGAGGCCGCCGACGCCGATTTCGGTGTGGGGCTCGAGGGGGGGATCGTCGATGGCCCCGAGGGGATGCGCACCTGTGCCTGGTGTGTCGTGGTCCATCGCGATGGACGTGAAGGGGTCGGTGGCTCGCTCGCGATGCCCCTCCCCGAGGGGGTCGCAGCCCTGATCAGAGCGGGGGAGGAGCTCGGCCATGCGATGGACACCTTCGCCGCCACGCGGGGGACCAAGCATGGGAAGGGGGCGGTGGGGATCCTGACCGCGGATCGGATCGACCGGCAGGCGGCGTACGAGGTGCTGGTCACTTATGCCCTCGCGCCCTTCCTGACCCCCGCGCTCTACGCGCGCTGAGCCCCGGCCGCGCGTCGGCGCGGCTGAGGCCCATACGCGAGCGGGATCAGGTGGTCGGCGGGCGAAGCACGAGGACGGGGCGCCCCGACGACCGGATGAGCTTGTCGGCGACCGACCCGAGAAAGACGCGCGAGAGCCCGCGGCCCTGTGTCGCGATCGCGATGCAGTCGGGGTTCACGTCCTTGACCTCGTTCAGTAGGCTCCGCGTCGGCGAGAGATCGACGCGCACCGTCGTCGTGACGGTGAGCCCACTCCCGCGGAGTTGTCCCGCGACCTCATCGAGCGAGGTCTTGGCCGCCAGCGTCTCGGCGTCGACGCCGAAGGGATCGGGGCGATCCGCCGCCAGATGGGTGACCACATCCCCGGGCACATACGGCGCGACGACCCGCACCAACTCGACCGCCGACCCCATCGCGACGGCGAGATCGCGGACGATCGGGATGATCGCCGCCGACCGCTCGCTCCCGTCGAGGGTGACGAGGATCTTCTTCGGGGCGAAGGGCTGCTCGGGGTGAGCATCGTTCGCCGGGAGGGTGAGGACGGGCCGCCGCGCATGCCGGATGACGGCGTCGGCCACCGACCCCAGCCAGTCGGGGGCGAAGCCGCCGGCACCGTGCGTGGTCATCACGATCAGGTCGGCGAGGATCCGGTCGGCGAGATCGGTCACCAGGCCGGCGGGGCTCCCATCCTCGGAGATCGGGGTGACGCGGATCCCCCACTCGCCCGCCACACGGGTGGCGAGGGCGGTCACGTACTCCTTGGCCCGCTGCCGGATCGCCTCATCGGCGGCGAGCATCTCCTGCGAGAAGAGCGCCCCCTCCGCCGTCGCGCCGACCACGGCGATCGGGACATGGGCGCGGACCAGATGGACGGCACCCCCGGTGCGTCGGGCCAGCTCGCAGGCCACGGGGATCGCGCGCTCGGCGAGGGCCGAGCCGTCGAGAGGGACGAGGATGGTGCGCAGCATGGGCTCTCCCGGTCAGTAGGGGGAGGGGCAAAACCCCTCCATGGTCAGATTACCATTCTCCATCATACCCCGCCGTCCGTCTTTCCCTCAATCACCGTCAGGGGTCTCCGTCCGTGACGAACAACGCTGCGACCCTCTTCCCCTTCGCCGTCCAGGAGCGCGTTCGCTGGAGCGACTGCGACCCGCTCGGGATCATCTACTACGGGACGTACATCCGGTTCTTCGAGGCGGCGGAGCATGAGATGTTCCGCCGGGCGGGGCTCCCGTATGAACTGATGCGGGTGGAGCGGAAGGTCCAGCTCCCGCGGAAGGCGTTCCAGGTGGAGTTCCACTCCCCGGCGGAGATGGACGAGCTGATGGAGATCCGGGTGGGGGTGGCCAAGATCGGCACGACCTCGCTCACCCTGCGGTTCGAGGCCTTCCGGGCCCGGGATCTGGTGCATCGGGCGTCGGCCACCCTGACGGTGGTCTGCGTGGAGAAGGAGACGATCGCCAAGCAGCCCCTCCCCGACTTCGTGAAGTCGGCGCTGACCCCCTTCCTCCTCCGGACCGCCTGAGCGGGGGCGGGGAGTATCTTTCGACGATGGCTGACGAATCGACCTACTACCGGAAGGGCTTCGGGCTCAAGGCCGAGGTCCAGCAGACGCTGACCGCCGATTATGACGGGCGGTTGGTCGATCTCCTGCTGGCGCGGGACCACACGCTGATCGCGGGACCCGTCACGATCCGGCTCGCGAAGGAGTTCGGGTTCTGCTACGGGGTGGAGCGCGCGGTGGAGTACGCGTATCAGACGCGAGCCAAGTTCCCGGAGCGTCGGATCTTCCTCGCGGGGGAGATCATCCACAACCCGCATGTGAACGCGAAGCTCAAGGAGATGGGAATCATCTTCCTCGCGCCGAGCGCGACGGGATTTGACTACACCCAGGTGGCCAAGGAGGATGTGGTGATCCTCCCAGCCTTTGGGGTGACGATCCATGACTTCGAGACGCTTCGGGCGCTCGGCTGCATCATGGTCGACACCACCTGCGGCTCGGTGCTGAATGTCTGGAAGCGGGTCGAGGTCTACGCGCGGGATGGGTTCACCTCGCTGATCCATGGGAAGTACTACCACGAGGAGACGCGCGCGACGGCGTCGCAGGTGGAGAAGTATCCCGGTGGCACGTACCTCGTGGTGCGCGACATGGCGCAGGCCGAGGATGTGATGGCGTACATCGAGGGGCGCTTCGAGGGAGGGCGCGAGGCGTTCCTCGCGAAGTACCACCATGCCGCGAGCCCGCACTTCGATCCGGACCTGCACCTCAAGCGAATCGGCGTCGCGAACCAGACGACGATGCTCGCGCGTGAGTCGCTGGCGATCGGTGAGGCGGTGGGGCAGTCGATGGCCCGTGCGCATGGGGAGGCGTACCGCACAGAGAACTTCCGGACCTTCGATACGATCTGCAGCGCGACGCAGGATCGGCAGGATGCGGTGAATGCCCTGTTGACGGAGCCGCTCGACGTGATGGTGGTGATCGGCGGCTACAACTCGAGCAACACCATCTCGCTCGCGGCGCTCTGCTCGGAGCAGGTGCGCACCTATCACATCGAGGATGCGCTCGGGATCGACCCGGCGCGCGGGACGATCCGCTATCGCGACCTCGCCAATGGGCAGGAGGCGGAGGAGGGTGGGTGGTTCCCGATGGAGGGGGAGGTTCGGGTCGGGGTCACTGCCGGCGCGAGCACGCCGAACAACAAGATCGGCGAGACGGTCGCGCGCATCCTGGCGACGCGCGGGATCGACGTCGCCTCGATTCTTTGACGCCTTGATGACCACCGCGACGTCGGGCACGGCGGCGGGGTCGGGGACCGCGCTCGCGGTCCTGCTCGACGGATTGATCGATTACGCGGGGCTCTTCCCGCCGGCCGCCCTCCCGATGCCGGAGGCGGTCGCGGCTTTTGCGCGCTACGCGAGCGGTGCGGATCGTGCGATGCTCGGGCGATTCGTCGTACCGGCGGCGCGCCTCGCGGAGTTCACGGCGGCGGTCGATGCGTTGCCGCATGGTGCGCCGACGCCGCGCGCGCCGTGGCGGGTGAGTGTGCTCGCCGAGGCGAGCGATGCGATGGCGTTGCGTGACTGGTCAGCGACCTACGGCGCCTGTCTGCTGATCGATACGGTGGAGGCGAAGGCGGGGTCGATCGACGAGATCGCCGCGCTCGCTGGTGCCTTCGGGGCGGGGGTGACGTTGTATGTCGAGCTCCCGGTGCGTGAGGATCCCGCGTCGCTCGTCGCCGCGCTCGCCGCCTATGGAGTGCGCGCGAAGATCCGCACCGGAGGGGTGACGCCCGAGGCCTTTCCTTCGCCGAAGGAGGTCGTGCGATTCCTCGCGGCCTGTGGGCGCGCGGGCGTGCCATTCAAGGCGACGGCGGGGCTCCATCATCCGCTGCGAGGGGACTATCCGCTCACCTACGAGGTCGATGCGCCGCGTGGGACGATGTACGGCTACCTGAACGTCTTCCTCGCCGCCGCGTGGCTCTGGACCGGCGTCACCGAGGACGAGGTGTCGCCGCTGCTCGAGGAGCGCGAGGCGCGGGCGATCGTCATCGAGCCGTCGCGAATCGCGTGGCGGACCCATCAGCTCGATGCGCCGACGCTGTCCCGCTTTCGCGCGACCTTCGCCGGATCGTTCGGCTCCTGCTCGTTCGAGGAGCCGGTGCAGGAACTCACGTCCCTCATGACCGCTGGGAGTCGTTGACGATGCTCGACCACACACACGATCCCGCGCTGACCTCGTGGGTGCCGTCGGCCCAGGCGATGGGCACCGACTTCCCGATCCAGAATCTGCCGTTCGGGGTGTTCGAGGCCGCCGAGGGGCAGGTCGGCCTCGGGGTCGCGATCGGCGATCAGGTGGTCGATCTGCGCGTGGCGCGTGAGGCCGGGCTGCTCGCGGGGCTCTCCGCCGAGGTCGCCGCGACACTCGAGGGGCACAGCCTCAACGCGCTGGTGTCGCTTGGGCGTCCAGCCCTCACCGCCCTGCGCGCTGCGGTGCAGGGGGTGCTGCGCGCCGATACCGAAGCGGGGCGCGCGGCACAGCGGGTGCCCGGGCTACTGCACCCGATGGCAAGCGTACAGATGCAGCTGCCGGTCGAGGTCGGGGACTACACCGACTTCTATGCGAGCGTCGACCACGCGACGAACGTCGGCTCGATGTTCCGACCGGACAATCCCTTGTTGCCGAACTACCGCCATGTGCCGATCGGGTATCATGGGCGTGCCTCGTCGATCGTCCCCACGGGGACGCCGGTGCGCCGTCCGATGGGACAGGTCAGCGCGAAGCCGGAGGGACCACCGACCTTCGCGCCCACTGCGCGCCTCGACTACGAGCTCGAGGTGGGGGGGGTGATCGGGGCGGGGAATGCGCTCGGGACCACCGTCCCGCTCGCCGAGGCTGAGGCGCATCTCGCGGGGCTCGTGCTGGTGAACGATTGGTCGGCGCGCGATGTGCAGGCGTGGGAGTATCAGCCGTTGGGGCCCTTCCTCGCGAAGAATTTCGCGACGACGATCTCCCCTTGGGTGGTGACACTCGATGCGCTCGAGCCGTATCGCGTGCCGGCCCGTGTGCGAACCGCTGCAGAGCCATCTCCGCTACCGTATCTCACCGATGCGGGGGATCAGGCGCATGGCGCGTTCGATATTACCCTCGAGGTCTGGATCCGCACCGCGCGCATGCGTGAGGCGGGGACACCGGCGGAGCGCCTGAGCCATGGCAGCTTCGCGCAGATGTATTGGACCTTGGGACAGATGCTCGCGCACCATGCCAGCGGGGGATGCAATCTGCGCCCCGGCGATCTGATCGCGAGCGGGACCGTCTCCGGCCAGGAGAAATCGTCGCGCGGCTGTCTGCTCGAGCTCACCTGGCGCGGGGCAGAGCCAGTGACCTTCTCCAATGGGGAGACGCGCGCCTTCCTCGCCGATGGGGACGAAGTGATCGTGCGCGGATGGTGTGAGGCGCCGGGGCGCGCGCGGATCGGGTTCGGGGAGTGCCGCGGCGTGGTGGTGGGCGTATGAGACGCCTCCTGATGCTGCTGGCCTTCGCCACGACCTCGGCCATGGCGCAGGGAGGGAGCGATCTTTATGTCGCCTCGTTCCACGAGGTCGGCACGCATCTGTCGATCGGGCGCCCGATGAACGTCACCAATCGCATGGGCTATGACAATCAGCCCACCTTCACCGCTGACGGGCGCGCGCTCCTCTTCACGAGCATCCGCGAGGACGCACAGGCCGATATCTGGCGCGTGACGCTCGCGACCGATGCGGTGGAGCGTGTCACGCAGACGACCGAGAGCGAGTACTCTGCCTCCCGCACGCCGGATGGTCTCGCGATGAGCGTGATCCGGGTGGAGCGTGATTCCACCCAACGACTCTGGCACTTCCCTTTCGATGGGAGCGCGCCGACGGTGATCCTCCCGTCCCTCCGTCCGGTGGGTTACCACGTCTGGGTGAACGAGGCGAACCTCGGGGCCTTCATCCTCGGGGAGCCGAACGCGCTCGTGCTCGCCGATCCGCGCACGGGGCGGGTCGATACGCTCGCGCGTGACATCGGACGTGCGCTGGTGCGTGTTCCCGGACGCGAGGCCTTCACCTTCGTGCAGCTCGCCCGCGATACCAGTTGGATCAGCGAGGTCGACGTGCGCACCCGCACCGTCCGCCGCGTCGCGCCACTCCCGCCGGGCGCTGAATACCACATCTGGACCCCGTCGGGGCAGCTGATCATCACCAGCGGCACTCGGCTCCTGGTACGTGTCCGCGACCAGTGGGATGTGCTGGCCGACTTCGCCCCGGTCGGGGTACGGGGGATCTCGCGCATCGCGCTGAGCCCCACCGGCGACCGGATCGCCTTCGTCGCGGCGGACGCGGGCGTGCGGTAGGATTGAGTCATCCCTCCCCCTGATCCCGATGCCCTCCAAGTCCGCCCCCCGTCCTCCCGCGCCCTCCGATCACCCGGTGCGCGATGCCGCCGATGCCCTCTGTCGCGCCGCGCAGGAGAGCTCGCATCAGCACGACCGCTTGGCGCGCGTCCTCAAGCATGGGCTCGATGACCTCGAACTCGAAGGGGTGGCCGAGGTCGTCGATCTCTGTGACGGGATCCTCGTGAAGGCGACGGCACGGTACGAGATGGTCGCCGCCGATGGCCGCGCGCGGGACGAGGCGTGGTGGCGGGCGGCGAATGCCCTCTGGATGGCGGCGCGCGAATACTGCCGGCGGCACGCGCAAAGCGATGCGGTCGCCACGCGGCTCAAGACGCATGGTGCCAAGGAGCTCACGGCGATCAGCGTGGAGTACGAGCTCGAGCTCTCGGCGCGGATGGCGCTCCGGCAGGCGCTCGCCGGGTACCTCGCGATCAGGCCCGAGGCGGCGTAGTCGTCAGCTCCGTCGCCTCGGCCCACGCGGCCATGGCGGCGTCGAGGGCCCGCCGCTCCTTGGCCAGCGCCTGATCGAGCTGTGCGGCCTCGCGGGCCTTCTCCGCACTCCCGTCATACAAGCTCGGCTCGGCGAGTTGCGCCTCGAGCTCCGCCACGCGCGCCTCATGGCGCTGTACGGCGCGCTCGGCATCCTCAGCGGCCCGCCTCTGCGCGCGGCGTGCCGCGTGCTCGTCTTCCTGGGTGGACTCGTTCCGCTTGGCCCTCGTCTTCTCCGCCGCGCGCTTGGCCTCGGCGGCGGCCGCATCGGCCTTGGCGGCGTCGGCGACCCGCGCCGCGCGATCAGCCTCCCACTCGACGAAGGGGCCGTCGTAGTCCCGAAGTCGCGTGCCATCGAACCACCAGACGCGTGTGGCGACCTCGCGGAGGAAGGCGCGGTCGTGGCTGACGAGGAGCACGGTGCCCTCGTACTCGTCGAGCGCATCCTCGAGCGCCTCGATGTTCTCGACGTCGAGATGGTTCGTCGGTTCATCAAGGACGAGGAGGTTCGCGTGCGAGAGGGTGATCAGCGCCATCGCCATCCGCGCGCGCTCGCCACCGCTCAGCGTCCCGATCTCGCGGAAGACCTCGTCGCCACTGAAGCCGAAGGCGCCGAGGTGGTTCTGCACCGCGCCGCGGCTCCAGAGGGGGCGCTGGTCGAGGATCGCGTCCATCAGCGATTTGCGGAGCGGAAGGTCGGCGAGGTCCTGTCGGAACCAGGCGGGGGTGATCGAGGAGCCGACCTTCGCCTCCCCGGCCGCCGGAGTGCGATCGCCAAGGATGGTGGAGATGAATGAGGTCTTCCCCGCGCCGTTCGGGCCGACGAGGGCGACGAAGTCGTTACGCCGGATCACCGCGGTGAAGTCCTCGACGAGGGTGCGGTCGGGGACCTCGACTCGGAGCTCCTTCACCGCGATCACCTGATCGCCCCCACGCTCCGCCGGCTCGAATCGCAGTGACATCGCCGCGGGATCGCCGGGCGGCGGGGCGAGGCGCGGGAGCCGCTCGAGGCGCTTCCGCTTCCCCTTGGCCTGGAAGGAGTTCACCCCCGCGAGGTTCCGGCGGATGTACTCCTCCTCCTTCTTCACGTAGGCGATCTGCTTCTGGAGCTCGCGCTCACGCGTGAGGCGACGCTCGGCGCGCTGCGGGACGAACTGCGAGTAGTTCCCCTTGTACCACTCGCCGCTGCGTCCCTCGATATGCAGGACGTGCGTGCAGATGGCGTCGAGGAAGGCGCGGTCGTGGGAGACGACGAGGATCGTCTCGTCGCACTCGCGGAGCCAGTCCTGGAGCCAGGTGGTGGTGTCGAGGTCGAGGTGGTTGGTCGGCTCGTCGAGCATCAGGAGGTCGGCGGGCGCGATCAGCTGCGCGGCGAGGCCGACGCGGCCGCGCTCGCCCCCTGACAGCGAAGCGACGAGGCGGGTCTTGGACTCCTCGGCATCGAAGCCGAGACCCTGGAGCACCGCGTCGACGCGCGCGTGGTAGACGTAACCGCCGAGGTCGGCGAAGCGCTCCTGGTCGCGCCCGAATCGCTCGAGGAACTCGTCGGTGACGGCCTCACCCATCTCGCCGAGCTGCATCGCCTGGTCGGCGATCGACTGCTCGAGGGCGATGACCTCGCGCCAGGCCGCGGCGGCGGCCTGCCAGACGGTGGTCGCGCCCTCGAAGGCGCGGTGCTGGTCGAGGAGGGCATGCCGAAGCCCCGGTTTGCGCGCGACATTCCCCGCCGTGGGGGTGAGGTCACCCGTGATGACCTTGAAGAGCGAGGACTTCCCGGCGCCGTTCCGTCCGATGATCCCCCAGCGATCGCCATCCCCGACGGTGAAGGTGATGTCCTTTAGGAGTTCGGTGGCGCCGAAGGAGATCCCGACGCCGGACATCGAGAGGACGCTCATGTATCCGTGGGGGTGGGGACGGTGAGATCGCCGGTCTCGAGGGCGCGGGTCGCGATCGCGCGGGCGGCGTCGTCGGCGTTGCGCTCGAGGGCGCGGATCGCCCGGCGGGTCCGACGCATCGCCATCGGGATGAAGAAGCGTGCGACCTCGAGGTCCGCTGCCGCGGCCTGCTCTCCGACGCGTCCGAGCAGCGAGGTCACGCGCGAGAGGACCGCGGTCGCGAGGTAGATGTCGATCGCGGCGTTGGCCATCCGCTCCTGGAGGAACTGCCGCTCGATGATCGTCTTGCCATGCTCGATGAGCGCCTTCTCCACCGCGAGGGCGAGCGCGTGGATGTTGTCGGCGACGAGCTCGGCCTCCTCCTTCAGCGCGGGATGCACCTTGGCAAAGCTCGGCTTCACCAGCGTGCGCTTCACACGGCCGGTGAGATAGCTCGAGATCGCGCCGAGCGAGTGGAGGGGATCCTTGAACGCCTTCCCGACCGCCTTCAGCTCCTCGCCAGGCTGCTGGAGCCCCATGAGCGCGATGAGGGCGCGGAGGACCTCATTGGTCCCCTCGAAGATCATGTTGATGCGGGAGTCCCGCAGCGCGCGCTCGTAGGGGTACTCCTTGGAGTAGCCGATCCCACCGGCGATCTGCATCGACTCACTCGCGGTCCGGAAGGCGAGCTCCGAGGCGTAGATCTTGCACGCCGCGGTCTCGAGGGAGAAGTCGACGCCTCCGCGGTCCACCATCCCCGCGCAGAGCATCCAGGCCGAGTCCATCGCGTAGCAGTCGGCGGCGGCGACGGCGAACTTCCGCTGGATCATCTCGAAGGAGCCGATCGACCGCCCGAACTGCTCGCGCTCCTTCGCGTAGGCGAGGGCGAGCTTCATCATCTCGCGGGTGCCGCGGGTGGAGCCCGCCGAGAGGCCGAGGCGCCCGGAGTTGAGGATCTCGAGGGCGATCTTGAAGCCGCCGCCGACCTCGCCGAGCAGGTTCTCCGCGGGTACCTGCACGTTCTCGAAGGTGATCGTGCGCGTATCGCTCCCCTTGATCCCCATCTTCTCCTCGATCTTCCCGAGGGAGATGCCGGGCGCATGGGCGTCGACGATGAAGGCGGTGACGCGCTGCTTCACCACACCGTCGATGGTGACGGGGACCTTCGCGAAGACGGTGAGGACCCCCGCGTAGCCCGCGTTGGAGATCCAGATCTTGGCGCCGTTCAGGAGGTAGTGCGAGCCGTCGGCACTGGGGACGGCGGTGGTGCGCATCGCCTGGGCGTCGGAGCCGGAGCCCGCCTCGGTGAGGCAGAAGGCGCCGATGCATTCGCCGCTCGCGCACTTCGGGAGCCACTGCTGCTTCTGTGCCTCGGTCCCGAAGAGGATGATCCCCTTGATTCCGATGCTCTGATGCGCGCCGAAGTAGACGGCGAGCGCGGCATCGTGCGCACCGATCTCCCCGAAGACGCGATTGAAGACCATCGCCGAGGCGCCGAAGCCCCCGTACGGCTCGGGGATGTTGAGCCCCATGAGGCCGAGCTCGGCCATCCCTTGGCGTACCGCGTCGGGGAAGCGGCCGTCGTGGTCGATCTGCGCACTGTCGAGCGTATCCGCCGCCCAGGTGCGGAAGGCGTCGAGGATCGCCGCGAGCGATTCCTTCTCCTCCGTCGACGGTTCGGGGAAGGGGAAGACCAATTCCTCGCGGATCTCACCGAGGAAGACCCCGCGTGTGAACGACGGATGATGCTCCGGGTCGGCGAGGTGGGGGGCGGTGGCGGTCTGGGCGGGGGCGGCGGAGGTCATGGCAGGCTCGACATCGTGGGGATGCTGAAAGGTACCCAGGGCGAAGGGTTGCGTGCCGGGGCCGAGCGGTCGAGGTTGCGGGCATGGTCCTCTCTCTCCTGACACAGCTCGAGGCGGTCCAGCAGCGGGGCGAAGCCTCCATGATCTGGATCCGCGACCATCTCCCGGCGGGATTCCAGGGGATGGGGCCGCTGGGGGTCGCCTGGTGGCAATGGGCGGCGCTTCTCCTCCTCGTGCCGGCTGCCATGGCCCTCGGCGGGCTCCTGCTCCGCCCGGTGCAGGGGGTGCTCCGTCGTCTGGTGGCGAACACCGAGGCGGCGTGGGATGACCTGCTCGTGGAGGAGATCCGTGGTCCGATCGTCCTGATGGTGAGTGCGATCGCCTCGCGGGTCCTGATCGGGTGGGTCGCGCTCGACCCGCGCCCGCTCGGGTGGGTGGTCGACCTCCACCAGGCGGCGATGATCGTCGCGCTCTTCTGGGCCCTCCTCCGGGTGGTGGGTGTCCTGCAGGGGAGCGCGCCGACCAGTCGCTGGGTAGCCCAGCATCCGGCGCTCCGCTCCCTGGTCCCGCTGGGGGCGCGGATCGCGCGGGTCCTCTTGGTGCTCCTGGGGGGGCTCAGCATCGCCACGGTCTTCGGGTATCCGGTGGGGACGATCCTCGCCGGTCTCGGGATCGGCGGGATCGCGATCGCCTTCGCGGCGCAGAAGACCCTCGAGAATGTCTTCGGGTCGGTCGCTCTCGGGATCGATCAGCCCTTTCGCGTGGGGGATACCGTCATCGTCGATGGGATCGAGGGGGATGTCGAGGCGATCGGTCTGCGGTCCACCCGCCTCCGGACCGCGGACCGGACCGTCGTGAGCATCCCGAACGGGCAGCTGGCGGAGATGCGCACCGAGAACTTCGGCGAGCGCGATCGATTCCGGTTCGAGACGACCGTGGGGCTCGAGTATGGGACCTCCGTCGAGACCATCGAGCGGGTGCGCGACGGGATCGCGGCGATGCTGCGCGCGCAACCGACGACGTGGCCCGAGATCGTCCAGGTACATCTGGCGGCGCTGTCGGCCTCGTCGATCGACCTCCGCGTGGTCTGCTTCATCCAGGTCCCGGCGCCATCCGAGGTGCGTCGCGTCCGCGAGCAGTATCTCCTTGGGATCATGCGGGTGGTGGAGGAGGCGGGGGCGAGCTTCGCCTTCCCAACGCAGACGGTCCATCTGCGCACGGAGCGCTCGTCAGCGGAGCAGGGCCGGTAGGTCGCGGAGGAGGACGTAGCCTCCGGCGGCACTCATCGTGAGGGTGACGATGATCCCGAGGAGGGTGAGGAGCCGCGGATGGCGGTACCCTCCGATGATCGCTGGGCGATGGGCGGCGAGGAGCATCGCAGCGAGACCGAGGGGGAGGATGAGCCCATTGAGCGCCCCGACGAGCACGAGGGTCTTCACCGGGCGTCCAATCAAGAGGAAGACGAGGGTCGAGAGTGTGATGAAGCCGATCACGAGTCGCGGCCACTGCCGCTCGAGCCCCGGGTGGAGGCTTCGCAGGAAGGAGACCGAGGTGTAGGCGGCGCCGACGACCGAGGTGATCGCCGCACTCCACATCACGATGCCGAAGAGCCGATAGCCGATCTCACCGGTCGCCGCCCGGAAGACGGAGGCCGGGGGGTTCGTGGGATCGAGCGCGATACCCTGGGCGACGACACCGAGGACGGCGAGGAAGAGGAGAAGGCGCATCAGACTCGCCACCCCGATCGCGGTCACCGCAGAGCGGGTGACCTCCGGGATGGCCGTCGGCCCGGTGACGCCCGCATCGATCAGCCGATGCGCCCCGGCGAAGGTGATGTAGCCGCCGACCGTCCCGCCGACGATCGTCACGATGGAGAGCACGTCAACGGTCTGCGGGAGCACCGACCGGACCATCGCCTCACCCACCGGGGGATGCGATGCGAGCGCGACGGTCAGGGTGAGACCGATCAGCACGAAGCCGAGCCAGACACTGAAGCGATCCATCGCGTGGCCGGCCTCCTTCCGCACGAAGAGTCCGATCGCGAGTGCCGCGCTCAGCGCGGCGCCGATCGTCACGGGGATCCCGGTGACCACCTCGAGGCCGAGCCCCGCCCCGGCGACATTCCCGACGTTGAAGGCGAGCCCCCCGAGTACCACGAGCGCGGTGAGGGCGGTGCCGAGGCCGGAGAGCACCGCATCGGCGACGGGGCCGGCGCGTCGCCCCGAGGCGGCGATCACCCGCCAGATGGTGAGCTGCGCGACGAGATCGATGACGATGCTCGCGAGGATCGCGAATCCGAAGCTCGCGCCGAGCTTCTCGGTGAAGACCGCGGTCTGCGTGAGGAACCCCGGCCCGATCGCCGAGGTCGCCATCAGGAAGGCCGCGCCGATCAGCGCCGAGCGCGGTCGAGCAGACATCCGAGGGTCCAGCAGGTGAGGGCGACGCCGAGCGAGGTCAGAAACGGGATGGGGATCTGCACGGCACGCGCCCCGACGTACCCGAGGATCCCGCCGAGCAGGGTGGCTGTCGCCGTGCGCGCCGAGCCACCGGTGGTGAAGAGGGCGAAGACTACGGTCACGAGGATCCCCGCACTCCCGAAGGCCGACGCCTCTTGCACGAGGGCGAAGACCCCCTCGGCGTTCAGTGCGAGTGCATAGGCGATGAGACCGAAGGTCACGACACCGCCGCGTGCGAGGCGCACCTTGCGGCGTTCGTCGCTGATCCCAAAGAAGGGGATGAGCAGGTTGTGGGAGACCAGCCCCGAGGCGACGAGCAGGGTGGAGTCGACGGTCGAGAGGATCGCCGAGATGAGCCCGCCGGCGAAGATCGCGAAGAAGACCGTCGGGAGGAGGTCGCGGGCGATGGTGGGGAGGAGTTGCTCGGGATCGCTCATCGGCCCGACGAAGGAGCCACCGATCAGCGCGATGAGGACGGGGAGGCTCCCGATCGCCAGGTAGAGCCAGCCCGCCGTGAGTGCGGCCCGCTGGGCGACGTCGGTGGATCGGGCGGCGATGACGCGGCTCACGACCTCGGTGGCGGCGACCGACCCGAGCACGGGGATCGCCCACGCTTCGAGCGTCGCATACCATGGACCCGCCGCCGTCGGGGCCAGATCGATCTTCCCGCTCGACGTGACGAGCTGCAGCGAAGCCGCGATCCCCCCCGCCTCCTGCACCACCGCGACGAGCATGATCACGAGACCGATCGAGAGCACCCCCCCTTGGATCACATCGGTGATCGCATCGGCGAGCATCCCCCCGAACATGGTGTAGGCGACCACGAAGAGCGCCGCGATCCCGATCGCGGTCGAGGGGGTGAGGTCGCTCACCGTCGCGAGCACCTGCCCGAAGGCGCGGATCTGCGCGCCGGCCCAGAGCACCGAGCTCGGCACGAGGAGGATGGCGGCGAGTCGCTCCACGCCACGGCCGAAGCGCAGCCGGTAGAGGTCGGCGAGGGTGGTGAGGCCGCGGTTCCAGAGCGGACGCGCGAGCAAGGCCCCCATCAGGAGGAGGCAGAGCCCATAGCCGAAGGGCTCGGCGGAGGCGAGGGAGAGCCCCTCGCCATGCACCATGGCGGAGGAGCCGATCACCGTCTCCGCCCCGAACCAGGTGGCGAAGATCGAGAAGGTCGCGAGGAGGGGGCCGAGTCGGCGGCCTGCGACGAGGTAGTCGCTCTCGGAGAGGATCCGGCGCGAGAGGTAGATGCCGATCCCGAGTTGCACCCCGAGGAAGGCGAGGAGCGCCAGGAGGGGGGTGGTCACGTCGGGGCGAGCGAGGGCACGGCCATGGTGCGGGAATCTGCGGCCATCGTGCTCAGGCGAACAGGTCGGGGAGACTCGAGATGGGTCGCGGGGTGGGTGTCGCTTGCCGCCCACTCAGCTGGGCGGCGAGGCCGAGGACCTGTTCCGGCGTCCACCCCGCTGCGCGAAGCTCGGCCAGCCCGGTGTCATGCGACGACTTGCTCAACTTGCGGCCGTCAGGGTGCCGGAGGAGGGGGTGATGGAGGAAGGCGGGTGGGGTCGTGCGACCGAGGAGGCGGGCGAGACGGAGCTGCCGACCAGTAGAGGCTAGGAGATCCTCCCCGCGAATCACGAGGTCGATCCCCTGTTCCCAATCGTCGACGGTCACGGCGAACTGATAGGTCCACTGGCCATGGCGGTCGCGCACGAGGAGATCGCCGCACTGTGTCATCGGGTCTTGGGTCTGTGGGCCGAGCCGCAGGTCGTCGAAGCGCTCCGGTACCTCCCCCGACATGATCACGCGCAGTCCCTGACCCCTGACCCCTGATCCCTGACCCCTCTCGCGACCCCTGCAGGTCTCAGGGTACACGAGCTCATCGCCTTCATTCGCCTCTGAAGCCCGTGCGATCTCCGCGCGGGAACAAGTGCAGGGATAGACCAGCCCACGCGCCGCGAGCTCGGCGAGGCGCATCTCGTATCGCGCGGGGGTGTCGCTCTGGCGCTGCGGCACCGGCCCAGCGCGGAAGTCGTTGGTGGTGAGCCCGTCCGGCACGAGGCCGAGCCAGTCGAGGTCGTCGAGGATCCCCTGCTCGTACGCCGGGCGGCATCGTCCGCGGTCGTGGTCCTCGATCCGGAGCAGCACGCGTCCCTCGAACCGTCGAGCCAACCCCCAGACCCAGAGGGCGTTCACCGCGTGCCCCAGGTGCAGCGCGCCGGTGGGGGCTGGGGCGAATCGCGTCGTGAAACCGGGGGTGGGGGCGCGCATGAGCGAATCTCTCGTTTGTCAGGTGGTGATGGCAACTGGTGACTCGAGTTCCTACCTTTCGTCGACCGATGTCACAGGTTCCGTCGCGCTCATACGATATCCCCGATCTCTTCGAGCGATCTTCGCTTGATGCCGTGGTCGCCCGCGTCCGCCTGCTCAACGCTGGTCAGCATCCAGTATGGGGCCGGATGAATGCGGGTGAGATGCTTGCTCACTGCCGTGTGGCGTTTGCGATGGCGTTGCGGGATGATTTTCCGCGGCCGAACCGACTACTTCGGCTGTTGTTTCGCATCGTGGTCAAGCCACAGGTCACGGGGCGGATGCGGACCAAGAGAAATCTTCCTACAGCTCCCATCTTCAAAGTAGGGCCGCAGCAGGACTTCGTCCGGGAGCGAGATGGTCTCATCGCGGATCTAGAGCAGGTGCATCGCCTCGGACCCTCATTCCTTGATGGTCGCGAGTCTCCGACGCTCGGACCTCTCTCCGCGACCGAGTGGAACGTCATGTTGGCAAAGCATCTCGACCATCATCTCACGCAGTTCGGCGTATGATGGCGACCAACCTGTCGATGGCTGCCGATCCCGATTTCGTGACCGTCGTCGAGGTCGCCCCGCGCGACGGCCTCCAGAATGAGTCGACCCCGCTCCCCGCGGAGGTCAAGGTGGAGCTCGTCGATCGGCTGAGCGCGGCGGGATGCCCGACGATCGAGGTCACCTCCTTCGTCTCCCCGAAGGCGGTCCCGCAACTCGCCGATGCCGCGCAGGTGATGGCGGGCATCCGTCGTCATGCCGGCATTCGCTACACGGTGCTGACGCCCAATTGGCGAGGCTTCGAGGGGGCACGCGATGCGCGTGCTGATGGGATCGTCGTCTTCGGTGCGGCGAGCGAGACCTTCTCGCAGAAGAACATCAACTGCTCGATCGCCGAGTCGCTGGCGCGTTTCCGGCCGGTGGTCACCGCGGCGCTGGAGTCAGGGATCGCGGTGCGCGGGACGGTCTCCTGTGCGCTCGGGTGTCCCTACGAAGGGGTGATCGCCCCCCACGCCGTGGCCGATGTGGCGCGCGAACTGCTCGCGATGGGGTGCGAGGAGATTAGCATCGCCGATACGATCGGCGTCGCAACCCCGGAGCGCACGCAGCGGGTGATGGAGGCGGTGCTCGAGGTGGTCGATCCCGCGCAGATCAACGCGCACTTCCACGACACGCAGGGTCGTGCGCTTGACAACCTCGAGGTCTGTCTGGAGCTCGGGATCCGCAGCATCGATGCCAGTGCGGGTGGGATCGGCGGATGTCCCTTCGCGCCGGGGGCCACGGGGAATGTCGCGACGGAGGCGGTGCTCGCCTTCCTCGAGTCGCGTGGTTTCACCACGGGGATCGATCGCGGCGCGGTCGCCGCGACGGGGCAGTGGCTCCGCGATCAGCTCGCGCGGCGCTGATCAGTACCCGAGCCCGACCCGCCGCCGGAGATGCCGGTTCGCCGTCATCTCCTCCACCATAAAGTGCGCGACATCCTCCACCGAGATGCGGTTCGCGCCTTCGGGTAGATAGTCATCGCTCCAGCGATAGACCCCGGTCCGCTCGCCGGGCACGATGTCCCCGGTGCAGACCATCGTCCAGTCCACATCGCCGTCGCGCATCGCGTGCCACGCCGCCTTGTGGCGATCACTCACCTGCTTGAAGATCGCGGGGAAGGTCGGCTGATCATGACGGAGCCCACCATGCACGGAGTCGAGGATCCCACCGCCGGCCACGCCGAGCACGCGGCGCACCCCATGCGCGCGCATCGCGGCGACGATGTTCCGCATCCCCTGCGATTGCGCCTCGCCCGGCTCGTGCACGCCAGCCCCACCTAAGCCGGAGAGCACCACCTCCGCCCCCGCGACGACGCGCGCGACGGCCTCGGGATCGAGCACATCGCCCTGGACGATCCCGAGCCCGGGGCGCGGGACGAGCTTCGCGGGATCGCGCACCAGGGCGCGCACCTCATGCCCGAGCGCGAGCGCGTATTCCAATAGACGGCCGCCGACGCGACCGGTGGCACCGAAGAGCGCGATTCGCATGTCGATAAAGATGGGGCAACGGCTCAATGAAAATCATGCCCCCGCGCGAAATCCTCCCCCGCACCGGCACGGATCGGGAGGAAGGTCTCCCCGCGGATGTTCCAGACCCCATCCTCCACCTGGAGCACCCCGCGCACGAGGAGGATCGGCTGCTGCGCGAGCAGGGTGAACTCCGACTCGGCCTGCTGCGGCCGCACCACGACGTTGATCGTCCCCGTCTCGTCCTCGAGGGTGAGGAACATGAACCCCTGCGCCGTCGGCGGCCGCTGCCGGCAGATCACGAGCCCCGCATGGGCGACGCGCGCGCCATCGCCGAGCGTATGGAGCTCGCGCGCGGTCCGCACACCGTTGGGGGTGAGGGTCGCGCGGAGATGTCGCATCGGGTGCCCCGCGAGGGAGAGCCCGGTGAGGCGATAATCGGCGGCGGTGAGCTCCGGTGGAGCGAAGGCGGGGAGATGGGCGGGGACCGCGGTCTCGGGGAAGAGGGCGAAGGGGCCCCACCCGCCACGCTGCGCCTCGAGCACGCGCCAGAGTGCCACGCGTCGCCGTCGCCCTACGGGCTCGTCCATCACGAAGCCATCGAAGGCCCCCGCCTCCGCCAACGCGCGCAACGCGCGACGATCCAACCCGAGGCGATCGACGGCATCGGCGATCGAGACGAAGGGCGCCTGTTGCGCCGCCTCGATCCGTGGGCGCGCCTGCGACCCGAGCCCACGCACCGAACGGAGCCCAAGTCGCACGGCGGGGGCGGCGGTCCGTGTCGGACCGGGCTCCAAGGTGTGATCCCACCGACTGCGCATCAGGTCCACCGGGAGGACGCGCACCCCATGGCGCATCGCATCCTCGATCAGCGTCCCGGGGCCATAGAACCCCATCGGCTGCGCGTTGAGGATCGCGCAGAGGAACTCGGGGGCGTAGTAGTGCCGTAGATAGGCGCTCGCATAGACGAGGAGGGCGAAGCTCGCCGCATGACTCTCGGGGAAGCCGTAGTCGGCGAAGGCCTGGATCTGGTCGAAGATCCGTTGGCCCACGTCGGCGGGGATCCCGTTGCGTGCCATCCCGTCGATCATCCGCTGTGCGATGACCGCCATCCGCTCGCGGCTCCGCTTGTGCCCCATCGCCTTGCGGAGGAGGTCGGCCTCGCCGGGGGTGAAGCCGGCGGCGGTGATCGCGACCTGCATCCCCTGCTCCTGGAAGAGCGGGACGCCGAGGGTGCGCCGCAGGATCGGTTCGAGCGTGGGGTGCGGATAGGTGACGGGTTCGGTCCCGGCGCGCCGGCGCAGATAGGGATGCACCATCGCCCCCTGGATCGGTCCCGGACGGATCAGCGCGACCTCGACGACGATGTCGTAGAAGCAGCGCGGCTTGAGGCGCGGGAGGGTGTTCATCTGCGCGCGGCTCTCCACCTGGAAGACCCCTACCGTGTCGGCGCGACAGAGATCGTCGTAGACCGCGGGGTCGGCGCAGTCGAGTTGGCTCAGGTCGATCGTCACCCCGCGCGTGCGACGGATATAGGCGAGGCAATCCTGCAGCACGGTGAGCATCCCGAGTCCGAGGAGATCGATCTTCACGAGTCCGACCGGATCGAGGTCGTCCTTCTCCCACTGGATGACGGTGCGCTCCTCCATGCTCGCCGGTTCAATCGGGACCACGGTGCGGAGCGGCTCCGCGGTGAGGACGAACCCGCCGACATGGATCCCGCGATGTCGCGGCGCGCCGGCGAGCTGCGCGGTGATCTCCTGCAGGTGCTGGAGCCGTGGGTCGCGCGCGTCGAGCGGGCGCTCCGTCGAGGACGCGTGGGCGAGGAGACGGGTCGCCTGCTCGGGGGAGAAGCCCAGCACCCGTGCGGCATCGCGCACCGCGCTCCGCCGACGCCAGGTGATATGCTCGCAGACCATCGCCGCATGCTCGCGTCCGTAGCGTGCGTACACGTACTGCAATACGCGCTCCCGCTCGCGATGGGCGAAGTCGATGTCGATGTCGGGCGCCTCGGTGCGCTCCTCGCTCAGGAAACGCTCGAAGAGCAACTCGAGACGGATCGGGTCGACCGAGGTGATCCCGAGGCAGTAGCAGACCGCGCTATTCGCCGCCGAGCCGCGCCCCTGACAGAGGATCCCCTCGCGTCGCGCGAAGCGGACGATGTCCCAGACGATCAGGAAGTAGCCGGCGAGCCCGAGCTTCGAGATCAACGTGAGCTCGTGCGCCAACTGTGCCGCATGCCGCGCGGTGCGCCCCTCCCCCCACCGCTCGGTGGCTCCTATCTCCACGAGCTGCGCGAGATAGGCATCCTCGCTCACTCCCGGCGGCAACGGGAAGTGCGGCAACGTCGGCTTGAGCGTCTCCAGCCGAAAGGCGCAGCGCTCGGCGATCGCCACCGTGCGCGCGAGCGCGGCCTCATGTCCGCGCCACCGCGCCGCGAGCTGCGCCGGTCCCTTGAGATGCCATTCGGCGTTCGGACGGAGTCGCGTCCCCATCTCGTCGAGCGTCGCGCCATGCCGGAGCGCGGTGAGCACATCGTGCGCCATCCGCTCGCGTGGGCGGGCGTAGTGCACATCGTTGGTCACCACCCACGGGAGCGCCATCCCCTCGGCGAGGGCGATCAGTCGCTGCGTGAGCGCCCGTTCCTCGGGGAGCCCATGATCCCAACACTCGATCGCGAACCGCTCACCGAAGAGGTCATGCACGGTGCCCGTCGCATCGCGTGCCGCGCGCACCGCCGCCTCACCGCCCCCGCCCTCGCTCGCGGCGAGGAGCTGCGGGATCCACCCGCGCGTGCATCCGCTCAACGCGAAGAGCCCTGTGGTGTGCTGGGCGAGTTGCTCGAGCGTCACGCGGGGTTCCCCACGTGGATGATCCAACCGCGCGCGTGTGATCAGCGTACAGAGGTTCCCCCATCCCTCGCGACTCTCCACCAGGCAGACGAGATGGGTGCGGAGCCGTGGGATCTGATCCTCCCCCACCACGCGCCCGGGCAGGGCATCACGCACGGCTGACGCGAGTGCCGCAGGGAGCGGCACGTCGACGGTCAGCTCGGCGCCGAGGATCCCCGGCAGACCAGCCTCACGCGTGGCGGTCGCGAAGCGCACCGCGCCACCGACGTCATCGTGGTCGGTGAGGGCGAGCGCGGTGATTCCGAGGTCGCGCGCACGGGCGACGAGCGCCTCGGGATCGCTCGCGCCATCGAGGAGCGAGAAGGTCGAGTGCGCATGCAACTCGGCGTACGGCACCGTCGCGGACGGTGCGGTGGGGGAGCGCGACAGAGTTCAGTCCTCCCACCCCTGCACCCGCCACCCACTCGCCTCGCGATAGATCACGAGCAACTCGCCGGCGGTCGCACTCACGCATCGCCAGTATTCGCGCGCGAAGGGATTGGATTGCCACCACGCGCCGGAGAGCCGCTCCGGGCCCTGCACCTGCGTGAGCGCATGTCGCGTGCCGCGCCAGCGGAGTTCGTGTGGCGTGCCATGGGCATCGGTACTGACCTGGATCGCTTCGGGAGATCCGAGCAGACGGAGCGCGCGACCATCTGGCGTCGCCGTCATGGTCGGCACTCCGAGCGTGTCGATCGGCGGGGGAGCGGTGAAGGTCTCGATCGTGTCCCACGCGCCGGCGCGCTCGGGGGCGTGCGAGTCGCGGCGCACGGGGCGCACCACGGCATCGGGGCCGAGGGTGGTGCGGAGGCGAGCGAGTGCGGCATCGGCGGCGGCTGCATCGCGCCACGCCGGCGTGAGGAGATCCCCCTGCTCGGCGGTCGCCGTCACCGCCTGCGCGATGCTCACCTCCACCTGCTCGACCGGGGCCTCGAGGGTCCAGGTATCGAGGAGGGCACGACACCGTTCGAAGAGCGGGCCCACGCGCGCCATCGGTGTGGCGGGGCGCACCTCGCGGGTCACGCGGCGCGGGCGATCGCCGGCGATGGTGAGGGTGATCGCGATCGCGGCGGCGGCGCGTCCATCAGCGGCGAGGGCACGGACGAGGCGATCGAGCGCCGCGCGCACCACGAAGAGGATCGGTTCCATCGTGGTGACGGCGGCGGGGAGCTCATGGGTGACGCGACGTGGGTCGTCGATCGTGGCGAGCGTGGCACGGCGAGGATCGTCGGCGCGCGCGAGGCGCCAGAGGGCGAGCCCCTCCGCGCCCCATCGCCGTTCGACATCGAGGGGATCGAGCGCCGCGACCTCACCGGCGGTGCGGAGGCCAAGTGCGCGCAATGTCTCGCGTAGCTCCTCATCCATCGGGAGCAAGGCGAGGGGGACGCGCATGAGATAGACCGCATCCTCGCCCGGCGCGATGTGCACCGGTTCACGCTGGGCGCGCGTGCTCCAGGTCGCGGTCTGCGCCGCGATGCAGGTATCGGCGACGGCGACGCGCGCGGCGGGGTGCCAGGCGCGCGCGAGTCGGAGCAGGAGCGTGGCGAGTTGACGTTCGCCACCGATTCCATCGAACCCCTGCGCGCCGATCCACCAACTCCCCGGCGCCTCTCGGAGTGGGGTGACCTGCGGACTCGCGCTCAGGAAGGCCGCACTCGCACGCGCGATCTCGCGCGTGAGCGTCAGCTCATCCCAGGGCCACGCGATGAGCGTCGCGCAGAGCGCGCGTGCCTGTGGCAGGGTCATACCGGTGCGGATCCCCTGCCGTGCCGCCTGCGCCGTGACCGTGCGGATCGTCGGGCCGCGCACGAGCACGATCGGCTGGGTGTCCCAGTGGGCCGGTGTGGGCGCCGCGTCGTCCGCGTCGCGCGGTGCGGCGAGCCATGCCGCGGCGATCGGGAATCTCGGGATGCGCACACAGGCGACGCGCGAGGGCGAGGTCATGACCGATCTCCAGCACCACGGGATGAGAGTGAACGCCCCCCTTCTCGATCATCGCCACGGCGCGCCCCGCGCTCCCGCGTCGGGCGAGTCGCAGTCGCAGGGCCGCGCCGCCATCGGTGGCGCGCGTGCCATCGCCCAACAGGAGGAGCGCGGCATCGGACTCGCGGGCGAGCTGAGCGAGGCGAACCGCGATGGGGCGGGGGAGGACCGGTCCACCATCAAGCACCACGAGGGTGAAGGCCCCCGAGCGCAGGAGGAGGTCGGCGCACCAGGGGGCCCGCGCGGGATCGGGCGGTCGCACGACCCAGATCGCATCGAGGGTCCCCGCCCAGTCGCGCGGATCCAGGGTGCGGGTCGCGTCGATCCACGCCACGCCGAACCCCGCGCGCAGCGTCGCCCGCACCAATCCGCGCGCGAGCGTCGTCTTCCCGAGTCCCGCCGGGGCGACCCACTCGCTGATCCGCCCCCGCGGGATCCCCCCGCCGGGAAGGGCCGCATCGAGCGCGGCCATCCCGGAGGGGAGCCCGGGGCTCGCGCTCGGGGCACCGGCGACGACCGAGGCGATCTGCAGACGAAGGGCAGCGAGTGACATACCGAACATAACCCGAAGAAGGGAGGGGTAATTACCGAAGAAAATCCGAAAATAGCAAGGGGGTCCAGACCCGCCGCCGGACCGGATCCCAGCTGCCCGAGCGCTATCTTGTTGCCATGCCTAGCCGAGGCCCCCGCCCATGAAATGGTCCTGGTCGATCGGCCGGATCGCCGGGATCAGCGTCCGGGTCCACGCCACCTTCCCCCTCCTCCTCCTCTGGGTCGCGCTGCGGCAGGGGGGCGGGACCGCGGCGGCGATCGCCGGGGTGGTCGCGATCCTCGTCATCTTCACCATCGTCCTGCTCCATGAGTTCGGGCATGCGCTGATGGCGCGCCGCTATGGGATCGGGACGCACGACATCACGCTTCTCCCGATCGGCGGCTTGGCGCGCCTGGAGCGGATGCCGCGCGAACCGCGGCAGGAGCTCGCGATCGCCGTCGCGGGGCCGGCGGTGAACGTCGCGCTCGCACTGCTCTTCGGGGGGATCCTCTTCGTCACGCAGGGGGTCCGCTCGCTCGAGGCGCTCGGGGTGCTCCTCCTCCCCTCGCAGGGGCTCACCCTCCCGGGGATCCTCGCGCAACTCGTCGAGATCAACGTCGGGTTGATCCTCTTCAATCTCCTCCCCGCCTTCCCGATGGACGGCGGTCGTGTGCTCCGCGCCCTCCTCGCCCTCCGCTCCGGCGACCTCACGCGCGCCACGCGTCATGCGGCACTCGTCGGACGGATCTTCGCCGCGCTCTTCGCCTTCGTCGGCCTCTTCGTCTGGAACAACCCCTCGCTCGTCCTGATCGCCGTCTTCGTCTGGCTCGCTGGGGCGGGGGAGGCGGCCTCCGTCGAGACCGAGGCGGCCCTCGAGCGCACGACCGTCGCCTCGCTCATGATCACCGATCTCCGCATCGTCGCCCCCGAGGCGACGCTCGCCGAGGTCGCCGATCTCGTCATCGCGGGGTCGCAGCAGGATTTCCCCGTCGTCGCCGAGGGGCGCTACCTCGGGATGGTGGGACGCGCCGATCTCCTGCGCGGACTCACCGCGCTCGGGCCGCAGGCCACCGTGCACGCCGTCATGCAGCAGGGTGGTCCGAGCGTCGCGCTCCACGAGACCCCCGCCACCGTCCTCGCTCGACTCGGTGAGAGTCCCACGCGCGCCGTCCCCGTACTCGACGGCGACCGTGTGGTCGGGATCCTCACCGCCGAGAACCTCGCCGAGTTCATGATGCTCCGGCGCGCCCTCTCCTGATCACGAGATCCTCCTGATGCCACGACTCTTCTTGCTCTTGGGTTCGCTCTCTGCGGCGATCGGTGTCGCCGCTGGCGCGTTCGGCGCGCATGCGTTGCGCGCGCGCGTGGAGCCCCGCCTCCTCGAGGTCTGGGAGACGGGGGCCCGCTATCAGATGTATCACGCCCTCGCGATGCTGATCGTCGCGTGGCTCCTCGCGCGCGGGGGGCTCGATGCCACCGCCCCACTCCCGCGCGCGCCGATGGTCGCCGGCTGGTGCTTCGTCGCCGGGACCCTCCTCTTCAGTGGCTCCCTCTACGCGATGACCCTGACCGGGGTGCGCGCCCTCGGCGCGATCACCCCGATCGGTGGGGTCTGCTTCATCGCGGGATGGCTCGCCCTGGCGTCCACGGCGCTCCCTCCGCTTCCGCCTTCTGCTCCAACGCCGTGAGCTCGGTGGCGATGAAGGCCTGCACCGCGGCCTGGATCGCCGGGAAGCGCTCCTTCACGATCTCGAGCTGACGCCGCTGCGTCCCGGTCGGCTCGCCGAGTGACCCGAAGTTCGTCGCCGTGCCGAGCCGCCCGAGGAGTGAGGTCTCCGTCGGCTCGGCGAAGCGGCCCGCGGTGTTGTCGCCCTGCAGCTGCTCGCGGATCCCGCGGAGCTTCCCTTGTGCCGCACGCACCTCGGCGTCGAGGGTGGTGGTGCGCGTGATCTGCTCCGCCGCGCGCTCAAGCGCATCGAGACGCGCCGAGACCTCGCCGAGTTGCGCATTCACCGCGAGCACGACGCGCTGCACCTGCTGCGCCTCGCGATGGTACGCGAAGGCCCGCTCGCGCTGCGCGACGGTGAGGGTCGCGTTCGGGAGGAGCCGCACCTCGAAGGGCGCGGGCGCGGTGAGCGCGGTGCGCACGCCGGCCACGCGCTTGAAGAGCTGCACGCGATAGGCCCCCGGCACCACATAGGGGCCGTTCCCACCACGCGCCCCACCCTCGGCGTTGCCACCACCGCCGCCGAAGCCGAATCCACCCCCCGTTCCACCACCGATCGGCGTCACCCCCGACCAACGGAGGTTCCAGGTCACGCGATTGGTGCCGGCGGCGTTGATCCCATCGAAGCGCGAGACGATCGCCCCGCTTGGATCGCTGATCTCCACCTCGACACTCGGCGCCTCCTCCTCCTGCTCCGCCTTGAGCGCGGGCCAGCCGGGGAAGGGGACGTCGGCGCCGCTCCGGTTGAGCGCCTGCTCGCGCGTCTGCCGCGCCTGCTTCTGCGTGCGATACGCGGCGCGCAGGTGATAGGTGAAGGTCGCGCCCACCGGCGGGTTCGAGGCGTAGTAGTGCATCGCGCCCTGGAACCCGACCCCGCTCCCGCCGAGCGGCGACGACGGCTGGAACATCAGCGCCGGTGCGGTGGGGAAGAGGGTCGCCTCGGCGCGGAGCGCCTCGGGGGTCATCGTGCGCAGCGCGGAGTAATCGTCGAGCACGTAGATGCCGCGGCCGAAGGTGCCGAGGACGAGGTCGTTCATCTCCGGATGGATCGCGATGTCGTAGACCGCGATCGTCGGGAGCCCACCCTTGAGCTGCTGCCACCGCGCGCCGTCATCGAACGAGACCCACGCGCCGTACTCGGTGCCGGCGAAGAGGAGCCCCGGCTTCACGGGATCCTCGCGGATCACATGGGTGGGACCGCGCTCGGGGAGCCCGGTGGTGATCAGCGTCCAGCTGCGGCCGCGGTCCTTCGAGCGGAGGAGGTAGGGCTTGAAGTCGCCGCGCTTGAAGTTGTTGATCGCCGCATAGACCACGTTCGCGTCGTGCGCGGAGGCGGTGAGATAGGCGACGAAGCTCGTGTCGGGGACCCCGGCGATCGACTCGATCTTCCGCCAGGTGGTCCCGCCGTTCTCGGTGACCTGGATGAGACCATCATCGGTGCCGGCGTAGATCACCCCCTCGGCCTTGGGGGACTCGGCGATCGCCGTGACGGAGCCCGCGTACGAGGTGGAGGTGTGGCGCGCCACCGCGTCCACGCTCCAGAGACGTCCCTGCATCTTCATCGCAGTGCGCGGGATGTTGCGCGAGAGGTCGGGGCTGATCGGGCGCCAGTTGTCACCGCGATCGTCCGAGCGGTAGATCCGCTGCGAGCCGAAGTACAGCCGCGTCGACTGGAAAGGCGAGATGATCAGCGGCGAATCCCAGTACCAACGCGCCGGATCCTCACCCGGCTCCTCCTCGGGCACGATGCGCACCGCGTTCCCGGTGCGCTTGTCGAAGCGTACCAGGCCGCCGTTCTGCGACTCGGCGTAGATGGTATTGGGGTCGGTGGGATCGACGCGGCTCTGGAAGCCGTCGCCGCCATTGGTCACGAACCAATCGGAGTTGCGGATCCCCGCGATGCTCGCGGTGCGCGCCGGCCCACCGAACGAGAAGTTGTCCTGCGTCCCACCATACACATGGTAGAACGGCACCTCGCGGCTGATGTCGATCTTGTAGAACTGCGTGACTGGGAGGTTGCCGAAGAACTTGTAGGTGCGGCCACGATCGAAGGTCTCGTAGAGGCCGCCATCGGAGCCGATCAGGAGATGCTCCGGGTCGGAGGGGTCGGCCCAGAAGCCATGGTTGTCGACGTGCTTGCCGGCCTCACCGAGGCGGACGACGGTGCGCCCCGCATCCTCGGAGACCATGGTGTAGGTGTCGAGGATGTAGAGGCGATCGGCGTCGACCGGATCGACGAAGATGCGCTGATAGTAGAGCGAGATCGTCGAGTACCCGCTCTGCCGGCGCCAGCTCACCCCATTGTCATCGGAGCGATAGATCCCCCCGCGCTCCCCCGCCGCCTCGGCGATCGCGTAGAGCACGTCGGGATTCGACGGCGCGCGGGCGAGCCCGATGCGCGCCTCCCCCTCAGGGACGCCGCTGATCTTCTTCCAGGTCTTGCCGCCGTCGGTGGAGCGATGGAGTCCCGACTCCGGCCCGCCGGCGAGATAGCCCGCCACGTGGCGATGCCGCTGCCAGGTGCTCGCGACGATGATGTCGGGGTTGCGCGGATCGAGCTCGAACTCGTTCACGCCGGCCCACTTGGCGCCGCTGAGGAGTTTGGTCCAGCTCTCGCCACCGTCGGTCGACTTGTAGAGGCCGCGCTCCCCGCCCTCGGCCCAGAGCGGGCCCTGCGCCGCCACGTAGATCACGCGGGAGTCCCGCGGATCGACGACGATCTTCCCGATATGCTCCGACTGCTTGAGCCCCATGTTGCGCCAGGTGCGGCCGCCATCTTCCGACTTGTAGACGCCGTCGCCGAAGCCCACGGAGCGCTGCGCGTTGTTCTCGCCTGATCCGACCCAGACGACCTCGGGATTCTTGGGGTCCAAGGTGACGACGCCGACGGAATAGGAGCTCTGGCTGTCGAAGATCGGGTTCCAGGTGGTCCCGGCGTTCTCCGTCTTCCAGACCCCACCCGACGCCACCGCCACATACCAGGTCTTCTTGTTGGGGTGCACCGCGATATCGGCGATGCGCCCCGAGGTGAAGGCGGGGCCGATGGTCCGGAAGCGGAGGCCGTTGAGGGCGGCGGCGCTGATCCCCGTGGAGGAGGTCGAGTCGCTGGAGGTCGCGGCGGCGGGTGCGGCCGCGGTGGGGCGTGTGGTGGGGCGTATGGTGGGGCGGCTCTGGCCGAGCAGGGTCGTCGACCAGAGGGCGATCGCGAGGAGGGGAGTGCGCATCGAGGGCTTCACGGAAGAGAGGGGAAGGGAGACCTGCAATTAAGATGGCGCGCCATCGGCGCGGCGTCACCTTCGGGCGGTCGACCCTCGCTGGGCCTCAACAGGGTCGGTAGCTTCCGCGTACTCTCCTCTCGCATGAATCCCATGCCTTCGTCCTCCGCGCGGCGCCTCCTCTCCCTCCTCGGTCTGATCGCGCTCGTCGGCTGCGCGCGCGCCGCCGAGGCGCCCGATCCCCAGCTCGTCGCGCAGTGGACCCGGACCTCGCTCGCCCTGGTGCGGAGTGAGCGGCTCGGCCCGCCGGTCGCGGCACGGATCTCTGCCTACGCGGCCCTGGCCCTCCATGAGGGATACGCCGCCGATGCGCGATCGGGGGCGCGGTCCTTCGCCGGTGCGCTGAACGGGATGCCGCTGCGCAAGGGAGTCCCCCTCGAGGGACCGGTCGATGGTGCGATCGTCGCCGCGATCGCCGAGCGGGTCGTTCTCGATTCCCTCCTCCGTGATGGGCTGGCGAGTTCGGTGCGGCGGGTCGATTCCTTGGCCGAGGCGCAGGTGGTGGCACGCCAGGACGCTGGGGTCAGCGCGGGTGAGGTGGAGCGCTCCCGGCGCGAAGGGGAGGCGCTCGGGGCCCGGATCCTCCGCTGGGCCGCCGACGATGGTTTCTTCGTCACGCGCGGGCGGCCCTGGGTCGCCCCGCGGCAGCGCGACCAGTGGGAGAACACCGCCACGCTCGATCAATATCTCCCGCAGACCCTCTCCGGGCAGTCGGACTTCGTCGCGACGGGGAATCCCAATCTGCGGCTCGACGCCGAGTCGGCGACGGAGAAGGGACTCTTCACGAACCGACCGAAGGCGGCGGGGGTGACGACGCTCCCGTCGTTCAATCCGACGATGCCGACGGAGCCGTTTTGGGGGACGTTGCGGCCGATGACCATGGCGAGGGATGCGGCGTGCACGATCGCGCCCCCGCCAACCTACGCAGAGCGTTCGGGGTCGTCGTTCCATGAGATGGGGCGCGTCTTCTACGACTCGGTGCGGATCCTCTCGGAGGAGAAGAAGCAGATCGCTCTCTTCTGGGCGGACAATCCGGTGGCGACGGGGACCCCGGGCTTCCATTGGATCAGCGTCGTCAATCAGATGATCGCGCGGCGCGCCCTCACCGCCCCCCAGGCGGCGGAGCTCTATGCGCTCACCGCCATCGCGATCCACGACGCCTTCATCGCGACCTGGGCGGAGAAGTACCGCTCGATGGTGGTGCGTCCGGTGGCCTATGTGCAGCGGGTCTTCGATCCCACGTATCGGACGGTGATTCCCACCCCCCCCTTCCCGGAGTATCCGAGTGGGCATTCGGTGCAGTCGGCGGCGGCGGTGCGGGTGTTGATCGATCTGCTGGGTGACACGATCAGCTATGTGGATTCGAGCCAGGTCGATGTGGGGCAGCCGGCGCGGCCGTTCTCGAGCTTCTCGGCGGCGCGCGAAGAGGTGGCCTGGTCACGGGTCTGGGCGGGGGTGCACTATCTCCCGGCGGTGCTCGATGGGATCACACTCGGGGAATGCATCGGGCGACAGACGGTGGGGTTGCGCGAGCGAGTGGCACGGTGAGGGGGCGGGGTTGCTGGCTCATCATCGGTGCGTTCCTCACAACGGCCTGTGGTGAGCACACACCAACGGTCGGGGCATGGGAGCAGGGGGATGGGTTCCGCTGGCGCCCACTCGATGTGGGGGACGCCGCGCCATCGGCGCGTGACGCGAGGGCCGGCTTCACCGCGCTCACACCGTCACGAACGGGGGTCATCCACGCGTATGTGCTCGATACGCTGCGCGCCCTCACCAATCGTGATCTCCTGATCGGGGCCGGTGTCGCCGCCGGGGATATGGACGGCGACGGGTACCCCGATCTCTTCGCTGCCTCGGTCTCCGGTCGTGCGACGCTCTATCGCAATCGTGGCGGGTTCCGATTTGAGGATGTGACGGAGTCGAGCGGGCTCCGTGTCGACTCGTTGAGCGTCGGCGCGATCTTCGCCGATGTCGATGGGGATGGGGATCTCGACCTCATGGTCGGCACGCGCGGCGGTCCGGTCATGCTCTGGCAGAACGATGGCACGGGGCGCTTCACTGATATCACCCAGGCGAGTGGGCTCGTCGGCGGCTACGGCGCGACGACCCTCACCATGGCCGACGTGGATCGTGATGGGGATCTCGATCTGTATGTGGCGACGTACAAGACGCGCAACGCGCTCGACGTCCATCCCCCGCAGGCGCGCGCCTTCGATCAGGTGGTGACGAAGCGTCCGGATGGGCGCTACGCCGTGAAGCCGGAGTGGGCCGCGGAGTATCGGATCGAGGATCGCCCCGACCTCGGCGGGATCGTCCGCTCGCAGCGTGCCGATCCCGATCTCTTCTTTCTCAATGATGGGAGGGGGCGCTTCACGCGCACCCCGATCCAGGGACCCCGCTTCCGTGATGAGGCGGGTCGCCCCCTCACGCAGGAGCCCGACTTCTTCACCCTCGCCGCCCGCTTCTACGATGTGAACGGCGATGGGGCCCCCGACCTCTACGTCTGCAACGACTTCGAGGATCCCGATCAGTTCTGGCTCAATGACGGCACTGGGAACTTCCGGCTCGTTCCGCGCACGGCGCTCGCCGCGACGAGCAACACCTGCATGTCGGTCGACTTCGGGGATGTCGATCGCGATGGCACCGTCGATCTCTTCACCGCCGACATGCTCGCGCCCACGCTCGCGGCGCAGCAGCGACAGATCCCGACGCACACCCCGCTCCCGAAGCCGCTCGGCATGGATGGGCATCGTCCGCAGTGGATGCGCAATATGCTGCACGTCGGGCGCGGCGACGGGACCTGGGCTTCTCTCGGCGACTTCGCCGGCGTCGCCGCGACCGATTGGACCTGGGGGGCGGCCTTCCTCGATATCGATCTCGATGGTTTCGAGGATCTCATCACGCTCAACGGGCATCACTGGGATGCGCGCGACGCCGATACCTTCGATCGGATCCGTGACGCCTTCCCGCGGGTGCCATGGAACGAGGAGCAGCAGGAGTTCCCGCGACTCGCGATCCCGAACATCGCCTTCCGCAATCGGGGCGACCTGACCTTCGCGGCGATGCCGAAGGGATGGGGGATCGGCGCGATGCCCGACATCGCGCATGGGATCGCGCTCGCCGACCTCGACCTCGACGGCGACCTTGACGTCATCGTGTCGCGCCTAGATGCCCCGACCGCCATCTATAGGAACGACGCGACCGCACCGCGCCTCGCGGTGCGCCTCGCTGGTGAGGCGTCCAATCGCTTCGGGGTCGGTGCGGTCGTGCGCGTGCGCACCAAGGGGTTCCCTGAGCAACAGAAGGAGATGACCACCGGCGGGCTCTATCTGAGCGGGAGCGAGCCGCAGCTCGCCTTCGCGATCGATCCCGATTCGGCAGCCGAGCTCGAGGTGCGCTGGCCCGACGGGCGGGTCTCGGTCGTGCGCGAGGTGGGGGCGAATCGGCTCTATGAGATCGCGCAGGCCGGCGCGCGGCCCGGCGGCGAATCACCGACGCCGCCGGGTGCCGCGACAGCGCCGGCGCCGCTCTTCGCCGATGCCACCGCGCTCCTCGGCGGCCATCGCCACACCGAACTCCCCTTCGATGACTTCCGTCGGCAGCCCCTGCTCCCGAATCGCTTCAGCCAACTCGGCCCTGGGCTCGCCTGGCTCGATGCCGACGGTGATGGGCGGGAGGATCTCGTCGTCGGTGCGGGGCGTGGGGGTGCGCTCGCCCTCCTGCGGAACAGCGGCGACCGCTTCACGATGCGGTCCCTGGGTGCGCCCGCGACCGGCGACCTCACGACGATCCTTCCCTGGCCCAGCGCATCGGGGGGGACGGATCTCATCGTCGGGCAGTCGAACTATGAGGCGGCGTCCTTAGAGGAAGCGCTCGCGCGTCCCTCGGCGATGCGCTACCCCCTGCGCGGCCCCGCCACGAGTCCCGGGGCGATTCGCGCGGGTGACACCGCAAGTGTCGGCGCCCTCGCGGCCGCTGATGTCGATGGGGATGGGTGGCTCGATCTCTTCGTCGCGCCGCGGGTGATCGGGGGGGCGTGGCCACTCCCCGCGCCGTCGCATCTCCTGCGCGGTGGAGCTGATGGGCGCTTCACGGTCGACATGGACAACGCATCGGTCCTGCGCACCCTCGGGTTGATCTCGTCGGCGTTGCTGGTCGATGTCGTGGGAGATCATCGTCCTGATCTCGTCGTCGCGGCGGAGTTCGGCCCGGTCCGCGTCCTCGAGAATGTCGGGGGACGGTTCCGTGATGTCACGGCGGCGCTCGGGCTCGATGCGATCCGTAGTCGGTGGAACGGGCTTGCCGCCGGCGACTTCGATGCCGATGGGCGTCTCGATCTGATCGTCACGAGTTGGGGACGGAATCTCCCGTGGGGCGCCTCTCCGGCGCGTCCGCATCTCCTGATCACCGGTCCGTTCGGCGAGGCGGGCCCCGGACTCCTCTTCGCGCGCGCGGACTCGATCACCGGGCGTGAGATGCCGCTCGAGTCGTTCGCCCGGTTGGGTGCTGCCATCCCAGCGGTTCGGCGCCGCTTCGCCACACATGCGGAGTTCGCGGCGGCCTCCGCGATGCAGGTGCTCGGTTCCGACTCGGTGCGCGCCGCGCGGATCGGGGCGACCACCTATGACCATCTCCTGCTGATGAATCGTGGGACGCGATTCGAGGCGAGCCCGCTCCCCGCGATGGCGCAGTGGGCCCCCGCGCATGGGGTGGCGGTCGCCGACTTCGACGGGGATGGGCGCGAGGATCTCTTCCTGGCGCAGAACCTCTTCCCGACCGAGATCGGGACCCCACGTCTCGAGGCGGGGGTCGGGCTCGTGCTGCTCGGGGATGGAACCGGTGCTTTCCGGTCGCTCCGGGTGACCGAGTCCGGCCTCACCATCCGGGGCGACCAGCGGGGGGCGGCGGTCGCGGATTTCGATGGGGATGGGCGCCCCGATCTCGCGGTCGCCCAGAACGCCGGGCCGACCACTCTATGGAAGAATGTGACGGGACGCCCCGGGCTGCGGGTACGGTTGGCAGGGTCGGGGTCCGGGAACCCCTCTGCGGTCGGGGCATTGGTCCGCCTCGAGGGGGAGGGGTGGGTCGGACCGGTCCGGCCGGTCACGTTGGGCGGGGGCTATTGGTCGACAGGGTCGTTCACCCAGGTCCTTTCGGATCCGAGGGTGGCTCGAGCGGTCTGGGTCCGTTGGCCATCGGGACAGGACGAGCGCTTCCCGGTGCCGGGAAATGTTCGGGAGGTGCTGTTACGTCCTGGCCAGACCCTGCGTCCCTGACCCAGCAGACGGCGTATTGCCACTTGTAATAGGATGTCGTACGTTAGCCCCTCGTTACACCCCTGTGACCTGACAGCGTCCGCTGCCCAGGTCCGATCGTTCACCAGGAGCCAGTCCCACATGAAGAATCGCCACGTCGCGAGGCTCACCGGCTTGTTGCTCGTCGCGAGCACCCTCGGGTGCGTCAGCAATGACGACTACAAGATCACGGACCTGAGCAACCAGTTCGAGGTCGCCCCGCTCTTCGTCGGAGTCGACGAAGGGATCCCGGTGCAGATGACCGCCACCCAAGGGGACGAGACGGTCGCCGTCACCTGGGAGAGTTCGAACACCAACGTCGCGACGGTGAATGCGACGGGGCTGGTCAGCACCAATTGCACACCGGCGGCTGGCGCGACCTCGTGCTTCGCGGCGATCACCGCGACGCAGAGTGGTGGGGCGAAGAAGTCGGCGAGCCTCACCGTCTACAATCTCGTCGGCATCCCGCTCACGAGTGGGACCGCCGTCTCGGTTGGGGGCGCCATCGGCGACTATATCCTCTACCGCATCTACGTGCCGGCAGGGAAGACGGGCCTCTCGGTGACGATGAGCGGGGGCACGGGCGATCTCGATCTCTATGTCCGCCGTGGCACACCGCCGACCACCGCGTCCGGCGGATTCGCCTGTCGGTCGTGGAACGCCGGCAACGGCGAGACCTGCTCCTTCACCAACCCGGCGTCGGGTACCTGGTACGTCCTCATTGATGTCTACGAGGATGGGGCTGGGGCGTCGCTCCGTGCGACGGTGACCCCGTGAGTGCCCTGAACATGACTCCAGCCAACTCCACCTCGAGGTCCCTCATGTCGCGTGTGTGGTCCCATGCCCCGCGTCGCGCGCTCGTCGCGCTGGCGGGTATCGCCCTCACGGCCGCCGCGGCGGTCGCGCAGAGCGCGGTCTTCACCGGCAAGGTGACGTCGGCGGGCCAGCCCCTCGGCGGCGCCAGCGTCGGCATCGCCGAGCTCGGCGTCGGCGCCACGACCTCGGTCGACGGCACCTACTCCTTCACCGTGGCGCTCGGCGCCAACGCGGGTCGGAGCGTCACGCTCCGTGCTCGCGCGATCGGCTACACCCCGAAGGCGCAGTCGGTGACCCTCAGCGCCGGCCGCTTCACCAACGACTTCGCGCTCGACAAGGATGTGCTCAACCTCGAGCAGATCGTCGTGACGGGCGTGGGTGATGCGACCTCGCAGAAGAAGACGGCCTTCTCCGTCGGCGTCGTCGATGCCTCGCAGATCAAGGAGGCCCCGGCCTCCTCGCCGGTCGGCGCGCTCGCCGGCCGCGTGGCCGGTGCGACCGTCGTGACCGTCTCCGGGCAACCCGGTGCCGCCCCGGCGATCCGCCTCCGCTCCTCGACCAGCCTCACCGGCTCGGCCGACCCGCTGATCATCGTCGACGGGACGATCTCTCGCCTCACCCTCGCGGACATCAACACCGAGGACGTGGAGCGCATGGAGGTCATCAAGGGCGCGGCGGCCAGCTCGCTCTACGGCTCGGACGCCGCCAACGGCGTGGTACAGATCTTCACCAAGCGCGGCGCGCAGCTCGCCGAGGGCCAGACGACCTTCACCGTCCGCAACGAGTTCGGCCAGAGCTGGTTGCCGAACAAGGTGCCGGGGAACCTGACCCACGAGTTCCAGCTCCTTCCCGACGGGAATTTCAAGCTGGACGCGAACGGCAACCGCGTGCAGGAAGCGGACCGCATCTCGGACAATCCGTATCCGGTCGTCTATGATCAGCTCGGGCAGGTCTTCCGCCCCGGTCAGTACCTGACCAACTACGCGTCGGTCGGCCAGCGCCGTGGCAGCACGAACTTCAACGTCTCGTTCCACAATTCGCGTGAGACGGGTGTGCTCGGCCTGCTCAACGGCTTCAGCCGCCAGAACTTCCGCATCAACCTCGATCAGGCGATCACCGAGCAGCTCACCTTCTCCGCGGGCGCCTTCTACGGCCGCTCGAGCTCGGACGAGGGCGAGAACTCCGGGATCTTCTTCGGGCTCCGCTTCCTCGAGCCGAACATCGACCTCCTGGCGCCGAACACCGATGGCTCGCCGTTCAACGCCGTCGTGCGTCAGCCCCCCCTCTCGGGGAACGTGGTCAACCCGCTTTACGGGCTGAACAACTACGACATCAGTCGCGATCGCGATCGCTTCAATGGCACCTTCCGCGTCACCTACAAGCCGCTCAGCTGGCTGACCGCGGAGGGCAATGTCAACTATGAGCAGTCGGGGAACATGTACAAGTCGTTCACCCCGACCGGCTTCCTGAACTCCGCCGGTGCGGTGGATGACGGCAGCCTCTTCCAGAGCTCGACGGTGGAGCGCACGAGCAACCTCGGCGCGACGCTCACCGCGCAGAAGAAGTTCTCCTGGTTCACGAACACCACCAAGCTCGCCTGGGTGTTCGAGGATCAGTCGATCAACAACGTGAATGTCACGGCGGTTGGCCTCACGGTCCCGCGGGTGCCGGAGTTCAGCGCGGCCAACCAGGGCCTCGACATCTTCCCGGGCTCGCGCTCGGTGGCGATCCGCGCGAACAACCTCTTCGCGATCACGACCTTCGACATCAAGGACCGCTACATCTTCGACGCCCTCGTGCGTCAGGACGAGTCGTCGCTCTTCGGTGCCGACCAGCGTCGTCAGCTCTACAACCGTGTCTCGGGCGCCTATCGCGTCTCGGAGGATTTCTCCCTCCCCGGCGTCGACGAGTTCAAGCTCCGCGCCTCGTACGGCACGGCGGGGCTTCGCCCCGGCTTCGATGCGCAGTATGAGATCTTCTCGCTCGTCGGTGGCAGCCCGACCCCGGTGACCCTCGGGAACCGGGATCTGCGCCCCGCCTTCTCGAAGGAGACGGAGGTCGGGCTCAACCTGACCTTCCTCCAGAACTTCACCTTCGAGTACAGCTACTCGGACAAGATCACGACCGACCAGATCCTCCTCGCCCCGGTCTCGGCGGCGACGGGGTACCGCAACACCTGGACGAACGCCGGGACCCTGACGGGGAACACCCACGAGGTCGCCCTCGGCGCGGTGCTCCTCTCCAAGGGGGATATGTTCTGGCGCGTGAACGTGACCGCGGATCGGACGCGGCAGAAGATCACCGAGCTCAACGTCGCCCCCTTCCTCGCAGGTCCGGATGGGAACACGCAGCTCTTCCGCGTGGCGCCCAATGAGCCGTTCGGCGTGATCTACGGCTATAGTTGGATCCGCAGCGCCGCCGATCTCGAGGCCTCGCTCGCCTCGGGCAAGCTCGCGGGCACCGCAGCGGACTACAAGCTCAACGAGGAGGGCTTCTACGTGAAGGCCTCCGACTGGCGCACCATCAATGAGAAGCCGCTCCGTCGCTACGCCGAGGACGGCACGGCGATCTTCCAGATCGGTGACGTGAACCCCGACCTCAACCTGGCGGTGAACACCACCTTCCAGTGGGGCGGGCTCTCGCTCAGCGCGTTGATCACGGCGGTGCAGGGTGGGGATATCTACAACTACACCCGCCAGTGGCCGTTCAACGAGCAGCGCGATCCGCTCTATGACCAGCGTGGCAAGGTCGAGGAGGAGAAGAAGCCGGTCTCCTACTACCAGACCTTCTACAACAACTTCGACGCGAACGACTTCTTCGTGGAGAAGGGCTCATTCGTCCGCCTGCGTGAGCTCGCGGTGAACTACCAGCTCCCGAAGGCGCTGGTGAAGCCGGTCAGCTTCCTCGGGTTCGAGAACGCGCGCCTCGGCATCGTCGGCCGCAATCTCTGGACCTCGACCAACTACTCTGGCTATGATCCGGACGTCACCGGGACCTCGGGGCTCGGCGGCAATCCGTTCGTGTACCGCGTGGACTACTTCACCTATCCGCAGTTCCGCACCTTCACCTTCATGCTCGAGCTCGGCTTCTGAGCCGCGCCCATACGAGGAGATCGACCATGCGAATGACGACCTTCCGTGGCCTGGGCCTGGTCGCCGTGCTGACGGTGACGGGGTGCAAGTCGCTGGATATCACCAACCCGAACGCGCCGGATGCGTCCCGCGCGCTCTCCGATCCGGCCGCCATCGAGGCGGTGGCCGCCGGCTCGGTGCGGCAGTTCATCAATGCCTATGAGGGGAACAACGCCGTGGCGCCCCTCACCGCGATGGCGCAGTCGTACAGCGCCTCGTGGAACAACTTCAACATGAACTTCTACTCGAGCCTCGACGCCGACGGGACGCGCAACTCGCGCTCGTGGCAGAATGATCCGGCGGCGGCGGGCCGGACGAGCGTCGAGCAGTACTGGGAGGGTTACTACAGCTCCCTCTCGCTCGCGACGAACGTGCTCAAGGCGATCCGGAAGAACAACCTCGTCATCGGCACCGCGGCGAACACCAAGCGGGCGGAGGCGGTCGCGCTCCTCATGCAGGGCGCCGCGCTCTCCGGCATCGCGATGAACTATGACAAGGGCTACATCATCGACGAGGATGCCGACCTTGCGAACCTCGAGTACTCGAACCGCAAGGAGGTGCGGGATGCGGCGCTCGAGAAGTTCGATGACGCGATCGTCATCGCCTCGGCGAACACCTTCTCCACCCCACCGGCTTGGCTGAATGGGCATGCCTACTCCAACGTGCAGATCGCGCAGGTGGCGAACACGATGGCGGCCTACCTCCTCGCGAACTGGCCCCGCACCGGGGCCGAGAACGCGGCAGTCGATTGGGCGCGCGTCGTGAGCTACGCCTCCCGAGGGATCTCCTCGACCACGCCGTTCAACTTCCAGTTCGAGGGTGACGGCTGCTCGGCGTGGTGCCCAGAGGTCCTGGTCTGGTTCAACTCGCTCGACACCGGCCGCCTCCACACCCGTGTGGCGAACCTGCTTGATGCCTCGCAGCGGACCCCGTGGCCGGCTGGCGGCAATCCGCAGCCCAACTCGGCGGATAAGCGCCTCGGCGACGGGTCGTTCGGGACCGCGGGGATGATCGCGGGCTTTGGCAACGTGCCGAAGACGGCGAATGGCGGGACCGACTTCGCTTACTCCACCCAGGCGATCTTCAACATGGCCCGCGGCTCGTACCACCAGTCGAACATCGGCCACATCCGCTACGATGCCACGGGCGCGCAGTCGCCGACGGGCATCTATTCCGGCTACGGCACCGTGCCGGTCTTCTCGGCGGCCCAGAACGATCTGCTCTGGGCTGAGGGGCTCATCGAGTCGAACACGAACCTCGCCCTCGCGGCGACCAAGATCAACAACACCCGCGTCGGGCGTGGTGGTCTTGCGGCTGCGGCCGCGGGGGATGGGCAGGCGGGTCTCCGAACCAAGCTCCGCTACGAGATGGAGATCGAGCTCCTTGGGCTCGGGGCGGCGCCGTTCTACTACCGTCGCCGCGTCGACGGGCTCGTGACCGGGACCCCGCGCGAGATGCCGGTCCCGGCCAAGGAGCTCGGCGTCTTCGGCCAGGCGCTCTACACCTGGGGTGGGGCCACCCCGAACTCCCCGACCCCTCCCTGATCATCGGGCGGACCGTCGATACGTGAAGACCGAGGGGGAACGCCGACTGGCGTTCCCCCTCGGTCGTTTCACCCCTATCCTTGAGGGGTATGGATTCCCCCCGGTCTCGCGTCGTGCCGCTCACCAAGCGTGCCCTCGTCGCGCTCGTCCTGAGCGTGGCCAGCCCGTTCCTCACGGCACCCCTCGCCGCGCAGGGCGCCTTCGCGACGCTCAAGGGGGTGGTCACCGATGCGACCTCGCAGCAGCCCATCATGGGCGTGCGGGTCGTGATCGCCGCTACCGGGCGGTACGCGACCACCGATTCCCTCGGGGTCTTCGAACTCAGGGAGATCCCCTCCGGGGTGATTCGCTTCTTCTTCACCGCATCGGGGTATCCGCGCACCTCCGTCGTCCTCGCGCTCGCCAAGGGTGAGCGGATGGTCCAGCGCTTCGAGCTCGAGTCGATCGCCGCGGAAGCCGCTGCAGCCGGAGATGCGTCCGCGGATTCGGCGGCGGGCCGCGTCCAGCGCCTCCCCGCCACCGAGGTGACCGGGGAGCCATCACGCGGCGTCCGCTACGAGGATTTCGAGCGCCGGCTCAAGACGGGGCGCGGGCAATATGTGACGCGCGAGGTGATCGAGGAGCGCGCCTACAACAATCTCTCGGATGCTGTTCGCGGGCTCCGCGGGGTCGCGATCGAGTGCGGCGGGAGCCGCGGGTGCCTCATCCGCATGGCCCGGTCACTCCCGGGCTGCTACCCGCAGTACATCGTCGATGGCCGCCCCGACAACTTCTTCGGCCCCAACGTCGCGGTGCGCGACATCGAGGGAATCGAGGTCTATACCGGGGCGGCGGATGTCCCCGGTGAGTTCGCGGGGACCGATGCGGGGTGCGGGGTCGTCGTCATCTGGACGCGGAACGGCCCACCCCCGCCGCCCCGCCGTCCGTAAGCGCGCGAGCAGGGCGGGCTAGAACGCCGTCCCGAGCAGCATCGCGTTCAACACCAGCCGGTCCATCGCGCGCCACCACCCGCGGAACATCGGGTCGTTGGTGAACATCACCACGTTCCCGCGCCCGACCCGCTCCTGCACGATGAAGCTCGTGCCGCGGAGGAGCTTCTCGCTGTTCTCCGGGAAGGTGAAGCCGGCGCGCCGGAGCGGCCCGGTGGTGGGGAAGACGCCCACATTGCCGCCGTCGGTCGAGAGGCCGTAGGCATCGCTCCCGCTCACGAGCACCGTCATCCGCTGCTGCTCCATCCCGAGCGTCAGCCAGTGCGTGAGGTCGAGGACCACATCGAAGTGGTTGCCGGGGAGATCGGCGAGGCGAGCCTCGCAGGCGCTCGGGCTCGCCGCCGCCCGCAGCGAATCAACGGGGGCGGTGGTCGCGGCAGCGGACTTCACCTCCTTCTCCGGGCAGGTGATGCGCCGCGCCGAGGTGAGATCGACCTCCTTCCCCATCGCCCAGCGCGTCGCGCCGCCGAAGGTGATCAGCGCGCCACCATTCTGCACCCACCGCTTGAGGTTCTCCCCCTTGCCGAGTCGGCCAAGCCCACCGCTCGGGACGAGGATCACGTTGAAGCCAGAGAGATCGCCATTGAGGGCGTCGGCCGCGATCGGGGTGAAGCGGATCCCGTAGCGCTGCTCGAGGCTCCACCAGATGGCGCCGTAGCTGGTCTGCGAGATCCCCTCGTTCGCCACCACGGCGATGCGCGGCGCCTCGAGGGAGATGACCTCCGCCGATCCCGTCCCGTACTGGGCGGCATCGGGGAAGGCGGAGTTAACCCCGCGCACCTCGACTCCCGCCGCTTCGGCGAGTGCCTGCACGCGATCGGCGAGCGTGGCGTCATTGCGCGAGACGCGCGCGACCCAGGTCCCGCGCGGCCAGGTGGTGTTCCCGGTCTGGATCGGCTTTGAGGCGATCGCGATGCGGTACCCCTCCTGCAAGAGATGCGCGGCGAGCTTCCCCGCGCCGTTCCGATCGTTCTTCCAGAGGAAGGCCGAGGTCGCGTTCCGCCCCTCTACGATCCCCCCGGGGATCGGGTGCGGGAGCCGCTCGCCATTGAGCATCGCACCGCCCGCACTCGAGAGCAGCGCCCCCGTCACCGCGGGGGCATCCTCGGTCCAGAACGCCTCGACGCCGAAGGCCACGGGGAGCGCCCACGCCGAGATGTCGTAGAACTCGAACCCTTCGTCCTCGCTTCCGTCCCCCGGGCGCACCTTGTTCCGTTCGAAGCGCGCGACCTGCTCCTTCGCGAAGGTGGGATCGAGCTCGGGGTCGGGCTCCAGCACCGCCTTGGCGACGCGCCCCTGGGGCTGCGCGAGGTCGACCACATAGGCGCCGGCGGGGAAGGTGCGTGCCCCCACGGCATCGGTCGCGTAGCTGCGGGCCTTGGCACTCGAGAAAGGCGCCGTGGTGCGCGTGACCTCGATCCCATGGCGCAGGAGCGCGGCGGCGAGCTCGGCGGCGCGCGCGGGATCGTTCCCCGGGAGGAGCACGACGCGCTTCATGGTCCCGGTGCGGCCATCGATGATCGCCTTCTGACGGAAGGCGGCGTAGTCACGGACCATCTCGCGCGCGCCCTTCGCCGAGGTCTCGAAGGTCGCGAGCGCCGCCACGTAGTGCTTGGCGATCCCATCACGGAGCGAGAGCAAGGTGCCGTCCTCGCGCCGCTTGAGGAGGGCTGGCCCACCATCGGTCTCATACGTGGTGCCCATCGCGCCGGTGAGGCTCGGCCACGAGTCGTAGTAGCCCGGGTAGTAGAGATCGAAGGCATCGCGGACGAAGTAGAGCCACCCGCGCTGATCGAAGGCGGCGGCATTCCCACGCCCGATCCGCTCCCCCCAGCTGAAGGGCCAGCCGGAGATGTTCGCGTTCACCGGGCGCGCCGGCGGGGCCATGTAGTAGGTGCTGGTGTAGCCGTGCAGGTCCGCGACGACCATCGGATGCCAGCGGAGGAGCCCGCCGACGATGTGCTGCACCTCCTGCTGCGTCATCGCCATCAGGTCGCGGTTCATGTCGAACCGGTAGTGATTGAACCGACCGGCGATCGACCAGGGCTGATTGCGCTGCTGCTCGAGGGCGAGCCGATCGGGGCTCCCGACCGCGATCGAGTTGCTCCAGGTGGCGAAGCGCTCATGCCCATCGGGGTTGGAGCTCGGGTTGATCACCACGACGGCGTTCTTCAGGAGCGCGACGGTCGCGGGATCCTCGGTGGCGGCGAGGTGATAGAGCAGCTGCATCGAGGCCTCGAACCCGGGGACCTCGTCGCCATGCACCGAGCCCGAGAACCAGACCACGGCCGGCGTGCGCGCGACGAGGGCATCGACCTGGCCCTGCGAGAGGCCGCGCGGGTCGGCGATCTTGTCGAGGTCGGTACGGATGGCGTCGAGGCGCGCGATGTTCTCCGGCGCCGAGACGAGGTAGATGCGCATGGTGCGCCGCTCGTTGGAGACGCCGATCTCCTCGACGCGCACGCGGTCCTTGGCAGCGTCGGCGATCCCGAGGAGCACCCGCTCCTGCAGATGGTACTGCGTGTGCCAGGTGCCGACGGCGTAGCCGAGGATCGACTCAGGGCGGGGGATGCCGGCGCGGTAGGGGCCGGTGTAGAAGGAGAAGTTCCGGTCGTCGCGGAGCGAGTCGACGGGGACGCGGCCCTGGGCCATCAGGGCGCCGAGCGGCGCCATGAGGAGGGTGCCGAGGGCGGCGAGGGCCACGAGCGCGGACGAGAGACGGCGCATGAGAGACTCCGGGAGATGAAGGGCCACGCGCGGCCCGGGGACGACTAGAACTCTAGCTGCGTGCCCAACTCCACCACGCGATTCGGGGGGAGCTGGAAGTACTGCGTCGCGGAGCGGGCGTTCCGCGACATGAAGGCGAAGAGCTGCTTGCGGAAGATCCACATCGAGAGGCCGTGCTTCTTCCAGGGGCCGCGGCGTGGGATGAGCTGTTCGCGCCCGAGGTAGTAGCTCGTGTCGAGCGGGCGCGCGGCGACGCCGGCGTCGCGGCACTGCTGCACGACCTCCTTCACGTCGGCGCGCTCCATGAAGCCGTAGTGCGCCGTCGCGCGGAAGAAACCCTGGCCCAACGCCTCGATCGTGGTGCGTTGGGCCTTGGGGACCTCGGGGATGTCATCGGTCAGGATCGAGAGGAGGATCACCGTCTCGTGCAGCACCTTGTTGTGCTTGAGGTGGTGCAGGAGCACGACGGGGACGCCGGTCGCCTCGGAGGTCATGAAGACCGCGGTCCCCGGGACACGCACCGGGGAGCGACGGCTGATGTCCTCGAGGAAGGTGTCGAGCGGGAGCGACATGTCGACGACCCGCTCGCGGAGGATCTCGCGCCCGCGTTTCCAGCTCGTCATCAGGGTGAAGAGGGCGATGGCGACGACGAGCGGGACCCATCCGCCGTGCCAGATCTTGAGGAGGCTCGCCCCGAAGAGGGAGCCGTCGATGATCAGGAAGAGGAGGAAGAAGGCCGCCGACTGCCACCGCGGCCATCCAAAGCGCGTGGCGGTCACCACCGTGAAGACCGTCGTCGTGATCATGAAGGTCCCGGTGACCGCGATCCCGTACGCCGCGTCGAGCCGCGCCGACTCCTGGAAGGCAAGCACGATCAACAGACAGCCGACCATCAGCGCGTTGTTCACCTCGGGGATGTAGATCTGCCCGAACTCCTTGGCGGAGGTGTGGGTGATCGTCATCCGCGGGCTGTACCCGAGCTGGATGCACTGCTGCGTGAGCGAGAAGGCCCCGGAGATCATCGCCTGTGAGGCGATGATCGCGGCGAGCGTCGCGAGCCCGGTGAGCGGGTAGAGGACCTCGCGCGGGGCGAGGAGATAGAACGGATTCGCCGCCGCGGTGGCATCGCGCAGGATCAGCGCGCCCTGCCCGAAGTAGTTGAGGACGAGGGCGGGGAGAACCAGCAGGAACCAGGCGAGGCGGATCGGCCGGCGGCCGAAGTGCCCCATGTCGGCGTAGAGCGCCTCGGCCCCCGTCACCGCGAGGACGACGGCGCCGAGGATCAGGAAGCCCGCCGTGCCATGGGTCCCGAGGAAGCGCGCCGCATAGCCGGGGTGCACGGCGAAGAGGATCTCCGGGGCGTGCAGGATCTCTCGGACGCCGAGGGATCCGATCGTCGCGAACCAGAGGAAGGTGATCGGACCGAAGATCTTCCCCACCGCCGCGGTCCCGACCCGCTGGGCGAGAAAGAGGCCGACGAGGATGATCAACGTGACCGGCACGACGAGGGGCTCGAGCGCATCGGAGCCGATGGCGAGCCCCTCGACCGCGGAGAGGACGGAGATGGCGGGGGTGATGATCCCATCGCCGTAGAGCAGGGCGGCGCCGAAGAGTCCGAAGCCGATCAGGACGGCGCGGTAGCGCAGGTCGCTCTGTCGGAGGAGGAGGGCGAGCATCGCGAGCATTCCCCCTTCGCCCCGATTGTCGGCCCGCAGCACGAAGACGATGTACTTCACGCTCACCACGAGGATGAGCGCCCAGAGGATCAGCGAGAGGACCCCATAGACGTTCTCGGGGGTCGGCGCGATCCCGTACTCCGGCTTGAAGCAGGCGCGGAGCGCGTACAGCGGACTGGTGCCGATGTCGCCGTAGACGACCCCGAGGGCGGTCAGCGTCAGGATCGCGAGACGCGTCCCCTTGGGATTGGGGTCGCCCCCATGATGACCGCCGGCGTGGTCGGTCAGCGGGGTGGCGTCAGATGAAGCGGCGGGGTCCGGCATCGCGAGGGAAAGCTAGCGATACCGGACCCCGGGTGCAGCCTCGTGGGCCGCCTGGCCGCTACTCGTAGCGCAGCGCGACGATCGGGTCGAGGCCGGCGGCCCGCCGGGCCGGATAGACCCCGAAGATCACCCCGACCAGCGCCGAGAAGCCGAAGGCGAGCCCCACCGAGGAAGCGCCGATCTGGGTCGTCCACCCCAGGAGCTTGGTGAAGGCGGTCGCCCCACCCGCCCCGAGCAGGATCCCCAGGCCACCCCCGAGGAGGCAGAGCACCACCGCCTCGATCAGGAATTGGAAGAGGATGTTGAGGCGCGTCGCCCCGAGCGCCTTCCGGATCCCGATCTCACGCGTCCGCTCGGTGACCGAGACGAGCATGATGTTCATGATCCCGATCCCCCCCACGAGGAGGGAGACGGCGGCGATCCCGGCGAGGAGCATCGAGAAGACCTGGGTCGTCTCCCCGAGCGTGCTCAGGAAGTCGGCCTGATTACGGATCTGGAAGTCATCGGGCCGGTCCGGGCGGAGCTTGTGCTCGCGCCGGAGGACCTTCTGGATGTCCGCCATCGCGTCGGGAATCTGCGCCTCGCTCGGCGCGAGCACCGAGATCGAGCGCAGGCGGTCGGAGCCCATGATCCGGAACCGCGCCGTCTGGATCGGGATCAGGATCTGGTCGTCCGGGTTGCTGAAGGGGCTGGCCTGCCCCTTGGACTTGTAGACGCCGATGACGGTGAACTGGATGCCGCGGATGCGGATATCCTCGCCCACCAGTGCCTCGGGGGTCTGGAGCCCGAGGTTCTCGAGGACGGTGGGGCCCACGACCGCGAGGCGCTGCCGGCTCTGGTCCTCGGCGGTGGTGAAGAAGCGCCCCGCCGCGAGCTCGTACTTGCGGACCTCGGGATAGTTGGCCGTCGTGCCGACGACCTGTGTCCCCGCGTTCTTGTTCAGGAACTGCACCTGCAGGTTGCTCGACATCTCGGGCTGGATCGCGGTGATGATCTCCCCGCGCTCCTCGAGCGCCATCGCGTCATCGAGGGTGAGTCGGCTCCGGACATCGAACGACATCACCCCCCCGGTGCGGGCCTGCCCGGGGGAGACGGTGAGGAGGGTGGTCCCGAGGGAGCTGATGCGATCCTTGACCGCCTGTTGTGCGCCGCGGCCGAGGGCCACGACGGCGATGACGGCGGAGACCCCGATCACGATGCCGAGCATCGTGAGGAGGGAGCGCATCTTGTTCGCGCGGAGCGCCCCGAGGGCGACGCGGATCGTCTCGGCGAAGTCCATGGGTTACCTCCCGCCGCCGCCGGCGCCGCCCCGTGCGGCGCCCGCCCCGCCGGTCGTGCCCCCACCGAGCGGGGAGCCACCACCGGTCATCTGGCGCATCCGGTCCTGGTTCTGCTGGCGCTGCGCCTGGAGGGCGGCGGCGCTGAGGAGGGCGACCTTCTCACCGGGCTTGAGGCCGCTGACGACCTCGGTGTAGTCGTAGTCGGCGACCCCGAGGCGGACGACACGGGGCTCCCAGGTGCTATCGGCCTTCTGGACGAAGACGAGCCCCGAGCGGCCCCCCGAGCGGCGGGCGCCATTTGGCGCGCCACCGGCCGAGGCGGGGGCTCCTGCCGGGGCGGCGGCGCCGTTGCGACGTCCCCCAGCGCGACGTGCGGTGGAGTCGCCCCCCGTGCCGCGCGGGCGCCCTCCTGTCGCGGCACGTGTGGTGTCCCCACCGGCGGGGCTGGGACGCATCCCGCTCCCCTGGCTCGCGCGGATCTGCGCCTGCACGCTGTCGGGATCGAGCCCGAGGATCGTCGCCGCCTGCGCCGCCTCACGCACCGAGCGGATCGCCTCGTTCGCCACCGCGATCACCTCCTCGCGCCGCTCCGAGACGATCGAGACCTCCCCGTTCATCCCCGGCATGAGGAGCCCGTCCCGGTTGTCGAGGGTCACGAGCACGGGGAACATCGTCACGTTCTGCTGCACGACGGCCTGCGGCTCGATCTTCTCCACCGTGCCGCGGAAGGGGCGATCGGGGAAGGCGTCGACGGTGACGGTGGCCTCGAGGCCGGCGCGGACGGCGCCGATATCGGTCTCGTTCACGAGGGCGCGGGCGCGCACGCGGGTGAGGTCGGCCATCTTCACGATGGTCGTCCCGCCGCCGACGGCACTCGTCCCGGACTGGACGACCTGCCCGAGGGCGACCGGCTTCTCGATGATCGTCCCGAGCACCGGCGCCGTCACACGTGCCTCATCCAAGCGCTGCTGGGCGATGTCGAGCGCGGCGCGCGAGCGGACGATCGCCGACTGTGCGTTGGCGAAGTCGAGCTGCGCGGCCTCGTTCTCCTGCGCGGTGATGATCCGCGCCGCGAGCAGCTCATCCGAGCGCTTCTTCTGGATCGAGGAGACCTCGAGCCGCTTCTCCGCCGCCTCGAGGTCGGCCTTGGACTGGTCGAACTGGTTCTGCACGTCGCGCGTGTCGAGTTGGACGATGAGATCACCGGCCCGCACGAGGGTCCCGGTCTCGACCGGCATCTCGATCACCTGGCCGGAGGCGCGCGACTTCACCTCGACGACGTTGATCGGTTCGATCACGCCCGTCGCCTCAGCCTGCACCACGATGGTGCGGCGGGCGATCTCCGCGGTCCGGATCACGAGGGGCTGCTCGGCCTTCTTGCCACACGCCGTGAGGAGGGCGGCGGCGATGAGGAGCAGGAGAGGCTGACGGGTCACGGCACGAACTCCGAGGGAGGACGATGGGAAGCGGGGCATCAGAGGTCCCGCCCGATGAGGGCCTCGATCTGCGCGCGCGCGGTGCGCGCGTCGAGACGGGCCTGGATCAGCGCCTGGCGCGCCGAGATGAGGGTGCTCTGCGAGGCCAGGAGGTCGAGCAGGGTGCCGGCACCGAGGTTGTAGCGCTCCTGCTGCACGCGCAGGTCCTCCTCGCCGGCGAGCACCGACTGCTGCTGGATCTCCACGCGCGCCTCGGCGGTGCGGAGGGTCCCGAGCTGCTGGATTATCAGCTGACGCGCGTTGAGCTTGGCGTCACGGAGCGCGGCCTGCGCGTTCTGCTCCGCGAGGCTCGCCTGGAGCACCTGCTGCTCGCGATTGAGCCCATTGAAGACGGTGAAGTTCACGCGGAGGTTCGTCGCGATGTTCTTGTTGCGCGTGTCACCCAGGAAGGCGAAGCCGGGCTGCGAGGCGGCGAAGTTCTCCGAGAGCCCGAGCGAGAGGGTCGGGAGGTAGGGGGTCTTCGTAGCGCGGGCGCTCTGTTTGGCGGCGTCCGCGGTCGCGATCGCTTGCCGGACCGCGGGGCCCTGCTCGGCCAAGCGCAGGAGCTCGGCGTCACTCTGCGTGACCCGGAGAGCAGCGTCGCGTAGGTCATCGGGGGCAGCGGTCACGAGGGTCGCGGACCCCACGAGCCGAGAGAGGCTCGCGTTGGCGGTCGCGAGGGCGTTCTCCGCCGAGAGGACGGCGAGCCGGGCATTGCCGACGGCGATCACCGACCGGAGGGAGTCGGAGCGCGTCGCCGCACCTGCGCCGACTCGGGCATTCGCGGCCTTCATCTGCTCCAGCGCCTGTTCCAGCTGCTTGGTCGCCGCGCCCTGCTGTTCACGGGCGGCCAGCACCGCGTAGAACTGTTGCTTCACATTGAGCGCCACGTTGAATTCCTGCGCGACCTCACTTGCTTCGGCGGCATCGACGCCCGCGCGCGCGGCCTGCAGGTCGAACCACCGGCGGCCCCCATCGAAGAGCTCGAGGTTGGCGCTGAGGCTGTGGTTCGCGCGCCAGGGCACGTCGTTGGGAAGGATCGTATCGAGGTCGAGCAGGTAGCGCGTCCCGTTCTGCCGATTGGCCCCCGCGCCGAAGGAGAGGGTGGGGAGGTAGGCGGCGTAGCGCGTCCGGACCGTCCCAGCCTGCTGCCGGACGGCGTTGCGGGCCTGCACGGCGGCCGGGGCGTTGCGCTTGGCGAGCCGCACGGCTTCGTCGAGGGTGATCGGGCGAGCCGCCTCCTGGGCCCCGAGGGCCACGGGAAGGCACACCATCAACAGTCGGACCATCCGCATCATCGGCTAGCGCTCCTGGCGGCCGCGCTCGCGCGCCTGCCGCATCTCGTCATATCGGGTGCGCTGCTCGGGGGTGAGCAACGCCTGGATCTCCTGCCGCGCCGCATCCCCGACGGAGTCGAGGGCCGGGCGCACGGGGGCCATCAGGGAGTCGTACCGGCGGTTGCGGGTGTCGAGGATCGAGTCGAAGCGGGCCCGCTGCGAGGCATCGAGACCCAGTTCGGTGGAGATGCGCTCCCGCATGCTGCGGGGGTCGCGCCATTCGCGCGCCAACCGCTCGCGTAGGATCACGCGGTCGGCGACGATGCCGAGGACTGCCCCGACGAGGACCACTGCGGTATAGAACGCGAGGGCGAGGCCTTTGGTTCGAGTCATCGGGGTCTCCTAGCGCTGACCCGGGGCACGGTGCGCCCCCGGCCGGTCGTCGTCGAAGAGCCCTCGCCGCGCGAAGACCGGCTGCACGTCGGCCGGGGTCTCGATTTGTGATTCGTAGGCCATGCGGGTCTCGATCGCGCGGGCGCGCATCCAGAGCGAGCCCGACACGATGAGGGTCAGCCCCGCCGCCAGGAGCCCCAGGCGGTAGGTCCGCTCGGAGATCGCCCACCACTCCCCTTCCTCGCGCCCCTGGGCCACGCGCGCCAGGATGCGCGCGTGGAGCCCGTCCCAGTAGGCCGGATCGGCGGGTGGGGCGGTGAGCGCGCGAAGGTGCTCGGTCAGATCATCATCCCGGTGCAGCGCCGGGCCGCGGGTCTCGTCGGTCATGCATCACTCCTCAGCGCCCCGAGTAGCTGGCGCAAATGGGATCGGGCATAGTGCAGGTCGGAGCGGGCCGTCCCCTCGGGGATCCCGAGCAACTGGCCGATCTCCGCGTGGCGGTACCCCTCCACGTCGTGCAACGTGATCACCGCCCGCTGGCGGGGCGGCAACGCCGCGAGCGCCGCCCCGAGGCGCCGGCGGATCTCATCCGAGACGGCAGGGTCACGGAAGGGAGAGGAGACGGTCTCCGGTAACTCGTCGGTGTCACGCACCTTGCGCCGACGGGTGATGTCGAGCGCCGCATTCGCCACGATCCGGTGGAGCCACGCCCCGAACGCCTGGTCCGGGAGGAAGCGTTCCAGGGCGCGGTAGGCGTGGAGGAAGCCCTCCTGCACCGCATCCTCCGCATCCTCGTGGTTGAGCACGATCGCCCGCGCCACGGCGTACGCGCGCCGCTGGTGCCGAAGCACCAGGGTGCCGAAGGCCGCCTCCTCGCCCCGCTGGGCGGCGAGGATGAGCTCCCGCTCGTCCGCCGGCCGGTCAGGCACCATGCGGACGGTGGTCGGGGTCCAGGGGAGGACCATCGTGGTCATGCGCGACGCTCACGTTGCACAATCTCCTATACGGCGGAGCGGGGGCCGACGTTGGGGCGGAACCGCGGGGGTCAGGGACCAGGGGTCAGGGACCAGGGACCAGGGGTCAGGGTACAGCGGGTCCCGCGAGCCCGAGGGTGGGGGCGATCCGCCGCATCGCCTCGATCACGAAGGCGATGTGCGCCTCCAGTTCGACGCCAAGCTCCGCTGCGCCGTTAACGACGTCTTCGCGTGAGACTCCGCGGGCGAAGGCCTTGTCCTTGAGCTTCTTCCGCACCGAACTCGCCTCGAGATCCAGCACACTCTTGGATGGGCGCACGAGGGCGGCGGCGGTGATCAGCCCACAGAGCTCATCGACGGCGAAGAGGGCCTTGGCCATCTGGGTCTCTCTGGCGACCCCGGTGAAGGGGGCGTGACCGAGGATCGCCTGGCAGAGGTCCTCCGGGTAGCCAAGGGTGCGGAGGTGGCGCACCCCCTCGCTCGGATGCTCGGCGTCGGCGGCCTGGGCGTCGTTGGGGAAGCGCTCGTAGTCGAAGTCGTGGAGGAGCCCGGCGAGCCCCCACCGTTCGACGTCCTCGCCGAAGTGGGTGGCGTAGGCCCGCATCGCCGCCTCGACCGCGAGCATGTGGCGCCGAAGGGAGAGGTTCGGGGTCCAGGCCTCCATGAGGGCGAGGGCCTCATCGCGGGTCGGTAGGGTCTCTGGCATAGCCAGAGAAGCTAATCAGTGCGTCAGTAGAGGTTTCCCTGACGCGTGTGCGGGGAGTTCTCCGATGCATCTCACTGCCGGCCCCTGACTGTCAGGAAAGGCCTGAGTCCCGAATGTTCGGCACGCGGCGAACGGCCGCGTCGGTCCTGCGGGGCCGTTCCGCGTTCCCCCATCCGTCGGAGCAGGGCATGCACGCGCATGTGGACACCTTCTCGTACGATGACGCCATCGTCCGAAAGTTCCTCTGGGCCACCTTCATCTGGGGGCTCGTCGGGATGTTGGTCGGGCTCTGGATCGCCCTCGAGATGGCGAACCCCGCCTTCAACCTCGGGCTCGAGTGGTTCTCGTTCGGGCGGCTCCGACCGCTCCACACGAATGCGGTGATCTTCGCCTTCGCGGGGAACGCGATCTTCACCGGCATCTATTACTCGACGCAACGCCTGCTCAAGGCGCGGATGTTCTCCGACGGCTTGAGCAACTTCCATTTCTGGGGATGGCAGGCGATCATCGTCGCCGCCGCACTCACGCTCCCCCTCGGGTTCACGCAGGCCAAGGAGTACGCGGAGCTCGAGTGGCCGATCGATCTCGCGATCGCGGTGGTCTGGGTGGCCTTCGCGATCAACGTCTTCGGGACGATCGCCAAGCGACGGGAGCAGCATATCTACGTCGCGATCTGGTTCTATATCGCCTCGATCGTGACGGTCGCGATCCTGCACATCTTCAACAACCTCAGCGTCCCCGCCGGGGCGCTGAAGAGCTATTCGATCTACGCCGGCGTCCAGGACGCCTTCATGCAGTGGTGGTACGGGCACAACGCGGTGGCGTTCTTCCTGACGACGCCCTTCCTCGGGCTCATGTACTACTTCATGCCCAAGGCGGCGGATCGCCCCGTCTTCTCGTACAAGCTCTCGATCCTCCACTTCTGGACGATCGTCTTCATGTATATCTGGGCGGGACCGCACCACCTCCACTACACCGCGCTCCCGGATTGGGCCTCGACCCTCGGGATGCTCTTCTCGGTGATGCTCTGGATGCCGAGCTGGGGGGGGATGGTGAACGGCCTGCTCACGCTGCGCGGCGCGTGGAACAAGGTGGCCGAGGAGCCGGTGCTCAAGTTCTTCGTCGTCGCCATCACCGCGTACGGGATGAGCACCTTCGAGGGACCGATGCTCTCGGTGAAGAGCGTGAACGCGCTCGCGCACTACACCGACTGGATCATCGCACACGTGCACACCGGGGCGCTCGGGTGGAACGGGTTCCTCACCTTCGGGATGATCTACTGGTTGGCGCCGCGGCTCTTCCAGGCGCCGCTCCACTCCAAGAAGCTCGCCGAGTGGCATTTCTGGGTCGCGACCTTCGGGATCCTCCTCTATGTGGCGGCCATCTATTCCGCGGGGATCACCCAGGGGCTCATGTGGCGCGCCTTCGACGAGACGGGTCGGCTCCAGTACCCGGACTTCGTCGAGACGGTCATGCGGCTCATGCCGATGTACTGGGTGCGCGTGGTCGGCGGCACGCTCTACATCATCGGGATGCTGATCTTCGGCTACAACATCTGGCGCACCTGGATGGCGCGGCCGCGGACCTACGAGGTGCCGGTCCTCTCGGCGCCCCCGCTTCGGCCGGGCGCGACGCCGGCACATCCCGCCCCCGTCGGGGAGGGGCTCCTCGCCCGCTTCACGTCGGCCCGGTGGCATCGCCGCTGGGAGGGCGCCCCGCTCTTCTTCACGGTGATGGTGATTCTCGCCGTCGTCGTCGCCTCGCTCGCCGAGATCCTCCCCACCTTCCTGATCAAGTCGAACGTCCCTACGATCGCGAGCGTGAAGCCATACACGCCGCTCGAGCTCGCGGGGCGTGACCTGTACATCAAGGAAGGGTGCTTCAACTGTCACTCGCAGATGGTGCGCCCGTTGCGGCATGAGACGGAGCGGTGGGGCGAGTACAGCAAGCCCGGGGAGTTCGTCTATGACCATCCCTTCCTCTGGGGCTCGCGTCGCATCGGTCCCGATCTCGCGCGCATCGGCGGGAAGTACCCCGACCTCTGGCACGTGGAGCACTTCAAGGCGCCGCGGGCGGTGGTGCAGCGCTCGATCATGCCGGCCTACGCGCATCTCCTCGAGCGCCCGCTCGACTTCGCGGGGATCCAGTCGCGGGTCGATGCGATGGCGATGCTCGGCGTCCCGTATGGGGAGGCATTGACCCGTGCGCCGGCGATGGCGCGCACGCAGGCGGAGGCGATGGCCGCGGGGATCGAGTTGGCGGGTGGACCGGCAGGGCTCGCCGACCGTGAGGTGATCGCGCTGATCGCCTATCTGCAGCGACTCGGGAAGGACATCCAACAGGCGGCGGCCACCACGGCGGATGCCGCTGGCGTCGCCGGAGGGGTGGGGCGATGAAACTCGTCGATGTGATGAGTGCGTCGGGGCTCTCGAGCTACGCGATCGTCGCGCTCCTGCTCTTCGTGGCGGCCTTCCTCGCCATCGTGATCCGCACCTTCTCCCCGGGGTCGACGGCGCGCTATGAGGCGCCCTCGCGGCTCCCTCTCTCGGACGATGTCGTGACGCCCGCGCCGCGGGCGCAGGAGTGACGATGACCCCCCAGAACGAGCAGGATCGCCTCCTCGAGCACGACTACGACGGGATCCGCGAGTACGACAACCCGATGCCGGGGTGGTGGCTCTGGATCTTCCTGGCGACGATCATCTTCGTGCCGATCTACTACCTCGCGCCGGCGCCCTTTGGTGCCGGGGATGGGAATGCGGCCGAGTACGCGGCGGAGGTCGCCGCGTATGAGGCGGCGCATCCCCAGCAGGCGAGCACGGGGCCCTCGCCGGAGCAGTTGCTCGCGATGGCGGCCGACCGCGAACAGGTGGAGGAGGGGCAGGAGGTGTACGCCACCAACTGCGCCGCCTGTCATGGGCCGAACGGGGGCGGGGTGATCGGTCCGAACCTCACGGATGATGCGTGGTTGCATGGGGGATCGCCCGAGGCGATCCACCGCACCGTGCGCGTCGGCGTCCTCGAGAAGGGGATGCCAGGGTGGGAGCGGTTGCTCAAGCCGGGGCAGGTCGATCAGGTGGTGGCGTACGTGATCTCGTTGCGTGGGAGCACACCCACCAATCCGAAGGCGCCGGAGGGGGTCGTCGAGCCTGCCGCGCCCACGACCACGCCCTAAGGCGTCCCCGCACTCCGGACTCGTATGACCGCGCCTGCCGCCCCTGCTGGTCGCGTCCTCGCCACGCTCAACGAGGACGGCTCACGCCGGTGGATCCGCCCCAAACCCTCCTCGGGGACGTGGCAGATCCGTCGGCGCGGGGTGGCGTATGCGCTGATCGCGCTCTTCCTCGCGGTTCCGCATCTGCGGGTCGCCGGGCGTCCCCTGATGTTGCTCGACCTGCCGCGGCGCGAGTTCACCTTCGTCGGGGTCACCTTCCTGCCCACCGACACGCTCCTCCTGATGTTGCTCTTCGTGAGCACGTTGATCGGGATCTTCCTCCTCACGGCGCTCTTCGGGCGGGCGTGGTGCGGGTGGGGGTGTCCGCAGACGGTCTGGATGGAGTTCCTCTTCCGGCCGATCGAACGGCTCGTGGAGGGGGGGTATGCTGGGTCGCGGGCCTTGGATCGCGACCGACGGCACTTCGCCCCCCGCCGGCTCCTGAAGTACGGGATCTATGCCGTGCTCGCCGCGATCCTCGGCAACACCTTCCTCGCGTATTTCGTCGGGACCGAGGCATTGGCCGAGTGGATGCAGCGCTCGCCATTTGAGCACCCCACGCCGTTCCTCGTGATGGCGGTGGTGACGCTCGGGGTCTTCCTCGACTTCACCTGGTTCCGGGAGCAGACCTGTCTCGTCGCCTGCCCCTATGGGCGGTGGCAGTCGGCCTTGCTCGATCGGCAATCGTTGATCGTCGCGTACGATCGTCGGCGGGGTGAACCGCGCGGCCATGGGAAGGGCGAGCGTCCCGGCCTCGGCGATTGCATCGCCTGCAACGCCTGTGTGCAGACCTGTCCCACGGGGATCGACATCCGCGATGGGCTGCAGATGGAGTGCATCCACTGCACGCAGTGCGTCGATGCCTGTGACGAGATCATGACCAAGGTCGGACAGCCGACGGGGTTGATCCGCTACTCGTCGCAGGACGCGCTCGCCGGACAACCCCCGCGGCTGCTCCGGCCGCGCACGGTACTCTATCCGGTGGCCTTCGTCCTCTTCTTTGGCGGCTTCATCCTCGCGCTCGCCACGCGGTCCCCCGCGGAGATCACCCTGCTCGGTGGGGTCGGCGCGCCATTCACGCCGGAGGTCGGTGGGGCGGTGCGCAATCAGGTGCGCATCCGGATCGCGAATCGCACGGACGAGGCGCACACCTACCGGATCACCTATGTGGACGAGGAGGGGGCGCGGCTCATCGCGCCGGAGAACCCGGTGCTCGTGCCGGCGGGAGAGACGGTGACCACCTCGGTCTTCGTGGTGCAGGACCAGGATCGCTTCGCGGGAGGGACGCGGCGTGTTCGCTTCCGCTTCACCGATGGCGATGCCTTCACGCGGGAATACGACTGGACCCTCGTCGGTCCTGAGGTGCGGTGATGGCGCGCGCGCGCGGGTGGTATTGGCCCTGGCTCCTCGGGGTGGGGATGCTCGGGATCGTCGGGGTGAACGTGGGGATGTTCTTCACCGCCCGCGGGGACAAGAACGGGGCGGTCGTCGAGCCCGACTACTATCGCAAGGCAGTGACCTGGGACTCGACGATGGCGCGGCGGGGGGAGAGCGCGAAGCTCGGGTGGACGGCGACCGTCACCCTCGAAGCCGAGGCACGGGCTGCGGCGCCGACCGCCGTCCGGATCGAGCTCGAGGATGCCGGCGGCGCGCCGGTGGACGGGGCGTCGGTTGCCGCGACGCTGATCCATAACGCCGACGCGGGGCGTCCGCTCGCGGTGCGGTTGCGCGAGCGTGCGTCAGGCGCCTACGAGGGGACCGCCCTGCTCGCCTTCCCTGGACGCTGGGAGGTGCGGGTCGTGGCGACCCGCGGGACCGAGCGGTTCGAGGTCACGGCGCATACCGACCTCCTCCGTCGCGAGGCCCCCCCCACGCCGGCCACGGCGTCTCCGATCGTGCTCCCACTTCCGACCCCCTGACCACGATGCTCGCCCTCGTCGGTTCGGTCTTCGTCGCCGCCCTGCTGGGGAGTGTGCACTGCGCCGGGATGTGCGGGAGCTTCGCCTGTCTCGCCTCCGGCGGGGACCAGTCGCGTGGGCCGGCCGCGCTCCGCAGCACCGCGGCGTACAATCTCGGTCGACTCGTCTCCTATCTCACGTTGGGCGCCATCGCCGGATCCGCGGGTGCCGGGCTCGACCGACTTGGCACCGTCGCCGGGTTCGCTCGTCCCGCCGCCGTGGCGGCGGGGATCCTCCTCATGCTCTGGGGCGTCGCGACCTTCCTCGTGACGCTCGGGGTGCACGTCCCCAGTCTCGCGGTGCCGCCCGCCCTCGCGCAGCGCGTGGCGGGGATGGTGCGTGCGGTGCAGACCCGTCCCCCGGCGATCCGAGGCGGGGTGCTCGGTCTCCTGACCGCGGCCCTCCCCTGTGGGTGGCTCTACGCTTTCGTCGCCACGGCGGCGGCTGCGGGCGGCACCGTCGGTGGGATGCTCGTGATGGCGGCGTTCTGGATGGGGACGGCCCCGATGATGGTCGCGGTCGGGATCGGTGCGCAGCGATTGTTCGGTCCCGCGCGCCGGCACCTCCCCGCGGTGACCGCCCTGCTCCTGGTGGTGATCGGCTCGTTGACGGTCGCCGGGCGATTCACGCCTGGGCGCCACCTCGCCATGTCGCACGCAGCGGCCGACGCGCCCACGGCATCCACCGTCCCATCGAACTCGCATGAGCACGGTCGTCATCCCTGAGTTCGGCGCCGCAGGCGCGGTCGAGTTGCCGGCGGAGGCGACCTGCGCGCACTGCGGGTTGCCCGCGCACGGCGACGCGCGGCCGGTCGACGGCGCGCGTTTTTGCTGCGCCGGCTGCGAGACCGCGGCCGCGATCCTCCGACAGAGCGGGCTCACCGGCTACTACGCCCTCCCGGAACGTCGGGCCACGCGTGTCGATGCGAGTGGGCGCGGCTTCGCCGAGTTCGATCACCCCGCCTTCCATGCGGCGCACGTCACCGTGCGCCCCGATGGGCTCGCCGAGACGGCGCTTTATCTGGAGGGCGTGCACTGCGCCAGCTGTGTCTGGCTGGTGGAGCGGATGCCGATGGTGGTGCCCGGGGCGATCCGAGCCGAGCTCGATGTGACGCGGGCCTTGGCGCGGATCGTCTGGGACCCCGCGCAGGTCACGCTCAGCGCGCTCGCCCGTGGGCTCGATCAGTTGGGCTATCGTCCGCATCCGTACCGGGGACGACACGCCGACGAGGCGCGCCGCGCGGAGGATCGTGCGATGCTCATGCGCATCGGCGTCGCGGGCGCGATCGCGATGAACGTGATGGCGATCGCCTTGGCGCTCTACGCCGGTCTCTTCGGCGGGATCGAGGCGGCGTTCGAGCGCTACTTCCGATGGGCGAGCCTGGCGCTCGTGGTGCCCGCGGTGCTCTGGCCGGGCCGCGTCTTCTTCACCAGTGCCTGGGCGGCGGTGCGCGCCGGCGGGCTCCACATGGATGTCCCGATCGCCCTCGCGCTCGGCGTCGGGGTGATCCAGGGCGCGATCAACACCTGGCGGGATAGCGGCCCCGTCTACTTCGACGCGGTCGCGACGCTCATCCTCCTGCTCTTGATCGGTCGCTATCTGCAGCATCGCGCGCAGCGGACGGCGGCCGATGCGGCGGCGCTGTTGGGGGCCCTCGCGCCAGCGACCGCTCGCGTCGTCGATCCCGTGACCGGAGCGGTGGAGGAGATCCCGACCGAGGCGATCCAGCCGGGGATGGAGCTCGAGGTGCGCGCCGGCGACACGTTGGCGGCGGATGGCGTGGTGCTCGCGGGGGATTCCTCGCTCGATCTCGCCCTGCTCACGGGGGAGTCGCGCCCGGTCCGCGTGGCGCGCGACGAGCGGGTCTTCGCGGGGACGGTGAACCTCAGTGCGCCGCTGCGCGTGCGCGTCGATCAGGCAGGGGCCGAGAGCCGCCTTGGCACGTTGCTGCGCGATGTGGAGCAGGGCGCACGCGAGCGGGCGCCGGTGGTGCTCTTCGCCGATCGGATCGCCGGGGCATTCATCGCGGTCGTCCTGACCCTCGCGGCGCTCACCGCCACCCTCTGGTGGTCGCGCGACCCCGCGGCGGCGATCGATCACGCGATCGCGCTGCTTGTCGTCACCTGTCCCTGTGCGCTCGCGATGGCGACCCCGCTCGCCTTCACCGTGGCGATCGGACGGGCCGCGGCGCGTGGGATCCTGATCAAGGGGGGGCATGCGCTCGAGTCGCTCACGCGCCCCGGCACCCTCTTCCTCGATAAGACGGGGACACTCACCGAGGGGCGACTCACCCTCGCCGCGTGGGAGGGGGACGACGCCGTGCGTCCGCTCGTCCTCGCCGCGGAGCGGCATTCGCGGCATCCGATCGCGACCGCCTTCGCGGCCGCCTGGCCTGCCGCCTGGCCTGCCGCCTGGCCTGCCGCCGACGAGGTGATTCCGATGGCGACGGTGCGAGAGACGCTCGGCGGTGGGGTCGAGGCGGAGGTCGCGGGGCATCTCGTGCGGGTGGGGCGTCCCGCGTGGGTCGCGCCCACCATGGCTATCGATGACACCGTCGACACCCAGGTCCTCGTCTCGGTGGACGGTGCGGTCGTGGGACGGGCGACCTTCGGTGATGCGATCCGCCCGGAGGCCGGTGCGGCGGTGCGTGCGCTCCGTGACGCAGGATGGGAGGTCCGGATCCTCAGCGGCGATGCGCCGAGTGTGGTCAGGCATGTGGCGGACGCACTCGGGCTCGCCGGGGAGCGGCATGAAGGGGGCGCCACCCCGGAGCGGAAGCGCGACGCGGTGCGCGAGGCCCGCCTGCGCGGCCCGGTCGTGATGGTCGGCGACGGCGTGAACGATGCGGCGGCGATCTCGGGAGCGACGGTGGGGATCGCGGTGCGCGGCGGGGCCGAGGCGAGCATGGCGGCGGCCGATGTCTATCTCGCGACCGGCGGGGTTGGGGCACTCCCCGACCTGCTCGATGGGGCGCGCCGCACGACCCGCATCATCCGCCGCAACATGGGGATCGCCCTCGCCTACAACGCGGTCGCCGTCGCGCTCGCGATGACGGGGCGACTCGATCCGTTGGTCGCGGCGATCCTGATGCCGGTGAGCTCGGTGACCGCGATCGTCGGGGCCTGGCGGAGTCGGACCTTCACGACGAGCGTGGGATGAGCGTGCTCTTCGTGTTGATCCCGCTCGCGCTCCTGTTGGTCGCGCTCTTCGTCTGGGCCTACGCCTGGTCCACGCGCTCCGGGCAGTTCGACGATCTCACGACCCCAGCGATGCGGATCCTGCATGAGGAGCCGACGCGGCCCGGAGCGCATTCAGGATCACCGCCACATCGATCCCCTCCTGGATCAGCGCCCCCACCGTCGGGGGGATGAACCCGAGGGCGGCGACGACCATCGCCGCGCCGGAGAGGACGAGTCCGGCGATGATGCTCTGCCGCGCGATCGCCACGGCACGCTGCCCGATCCGCACCGCATCCTCGACGCGCGTGACGTCGTCGGCGAGGAGCACGACGCCGGCGGCCTCGGCGGAGACCCCGCCCCCATGCGCGGCGAGCGCGACCCCGACGGTGGCAGCGGAGAGGGCGGGGGCATCGTTGGTGCCATCCCCCACCATCAGCACACGGCGCCCACTCGCCTCGAGCGCCTTCACCGCGGCGACCTTCCCATCGGGGAGGAGATCCCCCTGGGCCTCGCTGATCCCGAGGGCCTCGGCCACCGGGCGCACATTCTCCACGTGGTCGCCGGAGAGCAGGACGGTCCGGGTGAGCCCGAGCTGCCTGAGGCGCTGGAAGAACGGTGGGAGATCGGCGCGGAGTCGGTCGCCGAAGGTGATCACGCCGATCATCGGTGGGGTGCCGTCGTCGAGCCCCTCGACCACGACGTAGGCGCGGAGCCCACCGGCGGTCGTCGGGTGCAGCGCATCGAGGGCGGCGCGCCGCTCGGGGTGGTGTTCCCCGACCAACGAGCGATTCCCGACGCTGACGCGATGGGCGTTCACGAGGCCGGTCACCCCGCGCCCAGCCTGTTCGACGATCTCGCGCGCCGACGGGATCGTGAGTTGCCGTGCGGTCGCCTCATCGAGGACGGAGCGGGCGAGGAGATGGCCACTCCCCATCTCGATCGCGGCGGCGTAGCGGAGGAGCTCGTCAGCGGAGGCGCCAGCGATCCCCTCGACGGAGGTGACTGCCGGACGGCCATGGGTGAGGGTCCCCGTCTTGTCGAAGACCACGGTATCGACGCGCGCCAGGAGCTCGAGGGCGGTCCCGTTGCGCACGATCACCTGGCGGCGGGCCGCACGGTTGATCCCGCCGATCACCGCGACCGGCGTCGCGAGGAGGAGGGGGCAGGGGGTGGCGACGACGAGCACGGCGAGGACGCGCAGGGGATCACGGGAGATCACCCAGGCGATGAGGCAGGCGAGGATCGTGATCGGGGTGAACCAGACCGCCCAGCGGTCGGCGAGGCGCTGGATCGGGGACTTCTCCCCCTGCGCGGTGCGGACGAGCTCGACGATACGGGCATAGAGCGAGGCGCTCGCCAGCGCGGTGGCACGGAGCACCAGGGGCGAGGCGGTGTTCACCACCCCGGAGCGGACCAGCGCGCCCGGGCCGACGCGCTCGGGCATCGGTTCGCCGGTGATGCGCGAGGTGTCGAGCGAGCTGGAGCCCTCGACCACCTCGCCGTCGCAGGGAATCATCTCCCCCGGGCGCACCAGGAGCAGGTCGCCGACAGCGATCCGTTCGACCGCGACATCCGACACCGCGGTCCCGATCAGGGGATCGCCGGCCGCGGGGCGCTCCGACGCGAGTCGGTGCGCGATGCGTGGCGCCGCCGCCTCGAGCTCACGCACCGCATCGGAGGCGCGGCCTTCGGCGTACCGCTCGAGGAGTTCGCCCCCCGTCTGCATCAGCACGATCACCAAGCCGGCGATCGGCTCGAGGAGGACGATCGCCGTGACGATCGCGAGCATCGCGACGACATCGGCGGCGAACTCGCCGCGGAGCATCCCCTTGATGGTGCGCCAGGCGACCGGCGCCCCAAGGAGGACGAGCCCTGTCATCAGGGTCGGGACCGACCAACGCGCGAGGTCGGGGTGCAGCCGGAGCGCGAGCCCGAACGCCAGGATCAGGAGCGTCTGGATCGGCGCGGCCGCTGGCGCGAGCGGAAAGGGAAGCGCCCTGCGCCCCTCGAGGGGCGCAGGGCGCTCGGCGGCCGGAGAATCGGCCGCGGTCATCTCAGTGCGACTCGGTCGCGGGCGCCGCCTCGTGATGGGCGTCGAACTTGCGGTTCGTCAGCTCCATGGTGACGAAGACGACCGCGAGGATGCCGATGAGGCCGATGATCAGCCCCTTGAAGGCGGCGGCGGTGTCGCGTCCGGACATCGGGGTGCCTTTGGTCATGGGATCAGGTACCAGGGATCAGGGGGAGGGATCAGGCGACGCGGACGGAGACCATATGGTCCTTGTCCGTGAGCGTCTTCATCACATCGAGGCCCGTGGTGATCTGGCCGAAGACGGTGTGCACGCCGTCGAGGTGCTTGGTGTTCGGCTCCGAGAGCACCATGAAGAACTGGGAGCCACCGGTGTTCGGGCCGGCGTGGGCCATGGAGAGGGCGCCGACGGTGTGGCGCTGGGGGTTCCCCTTGGTCTCGCAGGGGATGGTCCACCCCGGGCCGCCGGTGCCCGGCGGGCCCTTCGGCGTCCCACCGATCTTCGCATTGGGGCAGCCCCCCTGCACCACGAAGTCGGGGATCACGCGGTGGAAGCGGATCATGTCATAGAAGCCCTCGTTGGCGAGCTTCTCGAAGTTGGCGACCGTGCCGGGGGCGTCCGTCTCGTGGAGCGTCGCGACGATGGTGCCCTTGTTGGTCTCGAAGGTGGCGGTCTTCATGGGGGGAAGTCGGAGGGTGTGCGTGGAAATCTACTCAGCGACGGGGGCGCCTGCCCAGCGAGACGGTGAAGAGATAGTACCGGGGGACCTTGCACCCGCTCCGCAGCGCGGGCTCGAAGCTCCACTGGGCGATGGCGGCCTTGAGGTTGGTCGTGTACCAGCCATCCGGCGACTTGAGCATCGCGAAGGTGGTCATGTCGGGTCGCCCGAGGGTATCGACGAGCACCTCGGCCTTGATGGTGTCGCCGCGGCTCCGGCGCAGTACCACGGGGGGCACCGGACGCTTGATCGGGGCGGGGTCCATCTTCATCGGCGTCGGGACCCGCTCCACGTCGAGCCGCGGGTCGAGGCGGGCATCCTCGCGGGCGAGCTCGCACGAATCCGTGGGCGGGGCGAGGAGCTGGGCATCCTGCGCCACGGGACTCTGGCGCGCGGGGGCGCAGGCGAGGGGCGCGCCGAGGAGCGCGATCGCCAGGAGCCCGGTGAGGCGAACGGCGTGAGGGTGTGGAGATCCGGCGGAGGGAGGGACGGGCATCGATCGGGGGTCAGAGGGCGGCGGAGGGGCAGCGGTCGGCGAGGACGCAGTCGCCGCAGCGGGGCCGGAGCGCCGCGCAGGTGCGACGTCCATGCCAGATCATGAGATGCGAGAGCTGGGTCCAGCTCTCACGCGGGAAGAGGGGGATCAGCGCCTGCTCGATCTTCACGGGATCGGTCTCGCGCGTGAATCCGAAGCGGGCGGAGAGTCGTGCCACGTGGGTGTCGACGACGATCCCCTCGTTGCGACCGAAGGCGTTTCCCAGGACGACGTTCGCCGTCTTGCGCCCGATTCCCGGCAGACGCACCAGTGCGTCCATGTCGGCGGGGATCTCGCCCCCATGCTCCGCGACGACCTGCTGGGCGAGGCCGAGGATCGACTTCGCCTTGTTCCGGTAGAAGCCCGTGCTCTTGATGACCTCCTCGATCGCCGCGAGCGAGGCCTCCGCGAGCGCCTGCGGGGTCGGCCACCGACGGAAGAGCTCGGGGGTCACCATGTTCACGCGCGCATCGGTGCACTGCGCCGAGAGGACCGTCGCGACGGCGAGCTCGAAGGGGTTCCGGTGCGTGAGCTCGCAGTGCGCGTCGGGATAGGTCGCGGCGAGCCGCCGCTGGATCTCGAGGGCATGCGCGCGCAGTGCGTCGCCACGTAAGCGAGCGGGGCGTCGAGTCGCGGTCTTCTTCGCGGTCTTCTTCCGGGGCGCGGTGCGCCGGGGCTGCTTCGCGGCCATGGGGTCAGCGCGCGCCGTGTCGACGCCGCTGCGCGAAGGCCACCACCTCGTCCACGGTGCGCGTGTTGAGGACATCATGGGCGGTGAGCCACCCCTTTCGCGCCATCCCGATCCCGAGCGCCATGTTATCGAGCCCGTCGACCGAGTGCGCATCCGGACCGATCACGATCGTCGCCCCCGCCTCGCGCGCGGTGTGGCAGAGGCGCCAGTCGAGGTCGAGCCGGTGCGGGTCGGCGTTGAGCTCGAGGGCGACGCCGACGCTGGCGGCCTTCTGACTGATCGCCGCCATGTCGATCGCATAGGGCTCGCGGGTGAGGAGGAGGCGCCCCGTCGGATGGCCGAGGATCGCCATGTGCGGATCGTCCATCGCCTTCAGCACGCGGTCGGTCATCTGCGTACCGTTCATCCCGAGCCGCGAGTGCACCGAAGCCATCACGTAGTCGAAGCGATCGAGCACGTCCACGGGATAGTCGATCCGTCCGCAGGGGAGGATGTCGGCCTCGACCCCCTTCAGGACGCGGAAGTCGGTGAAGCTCGCGTTGATCGCGTCGATCTCGTCGTGCTGCCGCTGCAAGGAGTCGAGGGTGAGCCCGCCCGAGTAGAAGGCCGACTGCGAGTGATCGGAGATCCCCAGGTAGCGCCACCCCCGCGCTCGCGCCGCCGCGGCGAGCTCGGCGATCGTCGCCCCGCCGTCGGAGTATTGCGAATGGCAGTGGAGGACCCCACGGATCTCGGGGAGGGTGATGAGGGCGGCGAGGCGCGCGCCGGCGATCACCTCCGATTCCCCCATCCCCTCGCGAAGTTCGGGGGGGAGCCAGGGGAGCCCGATCGTCTCGTAGAGCGTGGCCTCGTCGAGGAGGGGGACGGGCGATCCATCGGCGCGACGGAGCTGCTCGCGTTCGAGCGAGAGCCCACGTCGCGCGGCGCGGGCCGCGACCTCGCGCACATGGGCCTCGCTCCCCGTCGCGTGGAACCAGGTCACGACGAACGCCTCGGTCGGGACGCAGTGCAGGACGAGTCGCAGGCCGTCGTCGAAGCGGATCGCGACGGTCCGCGTCCCGCTCCCGACGGAGTCCCGCACCCCGGGCGTCCGCGCCAACGCGGCCCCGATGCTCTCGGGGTCGCGCACACAGGCGGCGACGATCTCCACCTCGCGGACCGTCTCGCAATGCCGGCGGATGGCCCCGGCGATCTCGGCGCGCACCACGCCGGGTTGCCGACGGACCACCGCCAAGAGACGCTCGGCTTCCGCGCGCCCATGCGGGAGGAGGATCTGGGCGCCGCTCTCCTTGAGCCAGGCGATCCCGCGCTGGACCTGTTCCGCCGTGCGGGCGCCGAAGCGCGGGAGCTTGGCGAGTCGGCCGTCGCGAGCGGCCTCGTCGAGCTCCTGGAGGGTGTCGATCCCCAGTCCCTCGTGGATCCGGCGGATGCGCGAGGGCCCCAGTCCGGGGATGCGCAGCATCTCGAAGAGGCCCTCCGGGGTCGATTCGCGGAGGCGATCGAGCAGGGCGGCGTCACCGGTGTCGTTGAGCTCCTCGAGCACCTCGACCACCTCGGGGGCGAAGCGGCGCTTGTCCCGCTTCAGGAGCTCGCCCACCGGGCGCGCTTCGTCGGCGGCCAGGGAGCGCGCCGCATCGGCGAAGGGGGCGGGCACCGCGGGATCCTCCCCCTGCAGCTCGAGCAGGGCGACGATCTCGTGCAGGAGATGCGCGGCGGCGCGGGAATCCATCATCCGTGCAATATACCGGAGCGGCTCATGGCTCCCCGCCCTTACCCAGTCACGAGCGATTCGGTCTCGTCGAGGAAGGTGTCGATCGCGGCCGCGAGCGCCACCGGCTGCTCCACATAGGGCACATGGCCACAGTCGTCGAGCCAGCGGTGCCGTGCGCCGAGCGCCTCGGCGATCGCCGCCGCGGAGGCGATGGGGATCGGGTCCTGTCGCCCATGGACCACGAGGGTGGGGATCCGGAGGGTGCGGAGCGCGGGGAGGAGGTCGAAGTCGCCCAGCGACTCCCAGGTGGATTGTTGCACGCGACCGGTGACGCGGAAGGGGGTGAGGTCACGGGCACGCTCGGGATCGGCGAAGTAGCCGGCGACGCTCAGTTCGAAGATCCGCTGTTGGTAGGCCACCGGGTCCTGCGCGCGGAGCCCACTCGTCTCGAGCTCGGCCCGCAGGCCGGCGATGCGTGGGTGCTTCTGCCGCGCGGCCATCTCGGCCTCGAAGGTCGCGCGGTAGGCGCGGCTCACCGGGGCCGGGTTGATGAGGACCAGCCGGCGTGGCAGCGGACCGGCGCGTCCCCCGGCGGACTCGATGGCGTAGAGCAGGGCGAGCAGGGCCCCCCAGGAGTAGCCCACGAGGGTGAGCGGGCCCGGGGCGAGCTCCCCGATCACCGCGGTGCAATCGGCGACATGCGTCTCCCAGGTGATCGGGGTGCGATCATCAGTCTTGGAGCGTCCCCCGCCGCGCTGATCGTAGAAGAGCGCGCGCCGCCGCTCGGCGAGGAAGAGGAGTTGCGGTAGGAGGTAGTCGTGATGCGCCCCCGGCCCCCCATGGAGCACGACCATCGTGCTTGGCTCTTCGGGGTCAGCTCCCAGCTGCCAGCCGCCAGCCGCCAACGGCAGGTAATCGCACCAGTAGAGCGGCAGCGGCGTCGTCTGCGTCGTGCCGAAGTGGTCGGGCGCGGGAATCGGTGGCATAGGCGTCAGAGGAAGCTGCACGCGATGCGCGCGGTGTTGCAGTGCACGCGCACGGTGTCCTGGATGTCCCGACCATAGCCCCCCGCGATCACGATCGCGACGGGGACGCCGATCGCGCGCGCCGAATCGAGGACGAGCGCATCCCGCCGCATGAGGCCGTCGAAGGTAAGGCGGAGTCGGCCGAGGGCATCGCCTTCGTGTGGGTCGGCGCCAGCCAGGTAGCAGACGAGGTCGGGGCGGGCGCTCGCCAACACCCCGGGGAGGGCGGCAGCGAGGCGCTCGAGATACTCGGTGTCCTCCGTCCCGTCCTCGAGCTCGATGTCGAGCGTGCCGGGGACCTTCCGGAAGGGGTAGTTCCGCCCGCCATGCATCGAGAAGGTGACGCTCGCATCATCGCCGGCGAGGATGTCGTGCGTCCCGTTCCCCTGATGCACATCGAGGTCGATGATCGCGACGCGCCTGATCCGCCCCTCGGCGCGGAGCGCCCGCACCGCGATGGCGACGTCGTTCAACGCACAGAACCCCTCGCCATGTGCCGCGAAGGCGTGGTGCGTCCCCCCGGCGAGATTCATCGCGATCCCGGCCTCGAGCGCGTGCCGTGCCGCCTCGAGGGTCCCGCCGCTCGCCCGGAGCGAGCGCTCCACCAACCCAGGGCTCCAGGGGAATCCCATTCGCCGCTGCTCCGCCGCGGAGAGCCGGCCATCAAGCACGCGGGCCAGATAGTCGGGATCGTGCACCCGTCCCGCATCGGTCAGCGAGAGCCGCTCGGGATCGTGCACCCGTGCGGCCGTCACGATCCCCTCGGTCACGATCGCGTCGCGCAGCAGGCTGTACTTGGCGATGGGGAAGCGGTGGCCGTCCGGGAGCGGGATCGTGTAGTGTGCGCTCGACCAGACGTGGAGCGACATCGGCGAGCGGTGGTCAGCGCGCCGTGAAGTCGGTGCGCGCCGTCACCGCCCGACAGGCCGCCGCGATCACCGTCGCCGCATGGTCGAGGTCGTCGAGGCTCACCAACTCGTTGGGTGAGTGCATGTAGCGGTTCGGCACCGAGAGGAGCGCCGTCGCCACCCCGTGCCGCGCCAGGTGGATCGCATCCGCATCGGTGAAGGTCTGCCGCCCCTCGGCGCGGAGGGTGTGCGGGATCGCGAGCGATTCGGCGGCATCGCGGAGGATCCCGAACGCCACCGGGGAGACCACCGAGCCGCGCGTCAGCACCGGCCCACCGCCGATACGCGCCTCGCCCAGCTCCTTTTTCTCCACCCCCGGGTGATCGGTCGCGAAGGTCACGTCGACGACGATCGCCATCGCCGGGTCGATGCGCTCGCCGGCGACGCGTGCGCCGCCCCCCTGATAGCCGATCTCCTCCTGGGTGGTCGCGACCGCGACGACGCGCGCCTCGCCGGGATCGGCGGCATAGCGTCGGAGCGCCTCGAGCACCACGAAGGCGCCGATGCGATCGTCGATCGATCGGGAGACGATCCTCCGGTTGGGGAAGTCGACCGTCCGTGAGTCGATCACCCCCGCGTCGCCGACGGAGAGGAGCGCGGCGGCCTCGGCCTTGGACGACGCCCCGATGTCGACCCAGAGGTCGGTCATCTTGGAGGCCTTCTCCCGGTCCTCCGGCTTCATGAGGTGGATCGGCTTCTTCCCCACGGCGCCGAGCACCTCGCCCGCTCGCCCGAGGAACCGGATGCGCTGCGCCACGAGCACCTGCGGGTCCCACCCGCCGATCGGGCCGATATGGACGTAGCCCTCGTCGTCGATGTGCGTGACGATCACGCCGATCTCATCGATGTGGCCGGCGAGCATGATCGTCGGGCTCCCGGTGGGGTTCACCACCGCCATCGAGTTCCCTGCGACGTCGGCGTGCACCTCCGCGGCGAAGCCCTTGGCCTCCTCGCGCCAGACCGCGGCCGCGGGGCCCTCATAGCCGGAGGGGCCGGGGGTATCGAGGAGACGCTTGAGGAAGGTGATGGCCGTGGGGGCGAGCATGACGGATCTCAGTCGGAGGAGAGGGGGAGGGCGCGCACGAGGTGCGTCGGTGCGGGCGCGAAGAGCGTGGGGGCGATGCTGGGGGCGAGACACGCCACCGCGTCGATGAGCGAGGGGCCGGGGAGGTCGACCAGCGCGGCGTCGATCGCCAGCACACGGCGCGCCTGGGCCCACGCCCATGAGGGATCGGCGAGGCGGTGCGAGAGCGCCTCGCGGATCTGATCGAGCGTCGCCCCGGTGCGTGTGAGGATGATCAGCTCGGGGTCAGCGGCCCGGAGGGTCTCCGTGGGCACGGGCTGTCCCTCGAGCGCGGTCGCGTCCGCGGCGAACAGGTCGATCCCGCCGGCCCGTCGGACGACCTCGGTCACCCAGGGGCCGATCGTCGTCATCGGATCGTCGAGACGGTCGCCGAGGCGGAGCATCGCGACCCTCGGACGCGGGGCCCGTGCGCCCTTCAGCGTCTCATGGATGGCGCGAAGCCGGGGATCCTCCCCCAGGAAGGTCATCGCCCCTCAGCGCCGCTCGTAGACCTTGCGACCGGCGAACCAGGTGGAGCGCACGCGCACCTGCGAGAGCATCGCGTCGGGGATCCGCAGGAGGTCCTGGTCCAGCACCACGAAGTCGGCGTGCTTCCCCGGCGTGAGGGAGCCGAGTTCACGCTCTTGGAAGGCGGCGTAGGCGGGCCAGATCGTCATCGACTTGAGGGCCTCCTCGCGCGTCATCCGCTGCTCGGGGAACCACCCCCCGGCGGGCCACCCCTTGGCATCCTGCCGCGAGACGCTCGCCTTGAAGGAGATCAGGGGATCCACGTACTCCACCGGGAAGTCGGAGCCGTTGGGGATGATCGTCCCGGTCTCGAGGAGTGAACGCCAGGCATAGGCGCCACGGAGCCGGGTCTCCCCGAGGCGATTCCCCGCCCAGTACATATCACTCGTCTGGTGCGAGGCCTGCATGCTCGGGATCACCCCGAGCGCGGCGAAGCGCGGGATGTCGTCGCTGTGGAGGATCTGCGCATGCTCCACGCGGAAGCGATGATCCGCGGTGGGACGGGCGGCGAGCGCGGCCTGATAGGCATCGAGCACCAACCGATTCCCGCGATCCCCGATCGCGTGCGTGTTCACCTGGAACCCGGCCACGAGCGCACGGTCCGCCACCTCGCGGATGTGCGCGGGGGCGGAGACGAGGAGGCCACTCGTCGTGGCATCATCGCTGTAGGGTTCGAGTAGCGCGGCGCCGCGCGAGCCCAACGCCCCGTCCTGGTAGAGCTTGATCGACCGCACCCAGAGGCGTCCGTCGAAGAGGCCGCTCTGCGGGCCACGGCGGAACCAGGCCTCGAGGGTCGGGGCATGGTCGGAGATCATCGCGTAGAGGCGCATGTCGAGGGCCCCGTCGCGGCCGAGCTCCTCGTACAGCTCGAGGGTCTGCGCGGAGGCGCCGGCATCATGCACGCCGGTGAGCCCCCAGCGATGCATCTCGGTGATCGCGGCGGTGATCATCGCCTTGGTCTGCGCTCGCGTCGCCGCCGGGATGCTCCGTTCGACGAGCCCCTGCGCGTTGTCGATCAGGACGCCGATCGGCTCGCCCCGCGCGTCGCGGACGATCTGCCCACCACTGGGATCCTTCGACGCGCGCGTCAGCCCCCCCCGCTGCATCGCCATCGCGTTCGCGAGCGCGGCGTGCCCATCCACCCGCTCGAGATAGACCGGATGATCGGGGACCGCACGCGAGAGGGCCTCATGCGAGGGCCACCGGGTGTCGCCCCAGTCGTTCTGATCCCACCCCCGCCCGATGATCCACTCCCCCTTGGGGGTCTGCTGGGCCCGCGCCACCACGCGCGCGATCACGCCCTCATACGAGGTGGTCCCGACGAGATCCACGTTGCTAAGCGCCTGCCCGAGCCCGAGGACATGCGCATGCGCATCGGTCATCCCGGGGATCACGGTCAGGCCATCGAGGTCGAGCCGCTGAGTCGAGGCACCGGTGAGCGCCTGCGCGCCGGCGCGATCCCCGACGAAGATCACGCGCCCCCCTCGGATCGCCATCGCATCGACCACCGGGCGCGCAGCATCGGCGGTGTAGATCCGGCCATTCGTGACGACGAGATCGGCGGGCGTCTGCTGGGCGGAGGCGGGGAGCGAGGCCCCGACGACGAGGGCGAGCAGGAAGGCGAGAGGACGAGACATGCGCAGGGAAGACGGAAGGTGGACGAGCGACGAGCTCAGCGAATCCTACTGCCGACCCAGGCGGCCCGGAACGCGAGCTGCGCCGCCGTCGGCGCGCGGCCAGCCTCCTCGAACGCCATGACCTCGACGTTCGGATCCTCGGCGAGGGTGAGGGTCGCCGTGCGCTCCCCGGTGCGGCCGATCCAGGTGAGGCGGAGCGTCGTCCCCGGGCGGCGCTCCGCGAGGAGGTCGCGCAGGGCGGAGGTCGTCATCACGGGAGCCTCATCGATCCGCGTGATCCGATCCCCAGCGGTGAGCCCCGCCTGATAGAGGGGGCTCCCGATCAGGGGAAGGCTCGCGAGGACGAGTCCCCCCGACTGCTCGGTGAACCGGACCTCGCCGAGCCAGGCCTGCCCGGGGCGGGCGGGACGGACGAGGAACCCCGCCTGGGCGAGCAGCGTCTCGTATGCGGGGCGCTCGCTCCCGATCACGTACCGCGCGAAGAACTCCCGCGCGAAGGCGGTGTCGCGCGTCACCTCGGCGAGGGCGGTCTGGGCATCGGCCACCGTGTAGGTGCGGACGGGGGCGAGCGCCGCGGTCTGCTCTCGGCCGAAGCGCGTCCACATCCGTCGCATCACCTCGTCGAGCGTCACCGGCTCCGGCCGGGCGCGCAGGGTGAGGTCGAGCGCGAGTCCGAGGGCCTCGCCATAGGTGTAGTAGGAGAGGAAGGTGTTCGCGCGATTCTGCGGGTCGATCGAGACCGCGGCGTCCACGAAGGGAGCCTGCTGACTCATCGCGACCGCACCGCCGAAGCCGCGCGCCGGGGAGACCGTCATCGCGTTCACCGCCCCGGTGAGTCGCCGTGCGTACGCCGCAGGCGAGACGATCCCGGCGCGTGCGATCGTCAGCACGCCATAATAGTTCGTGAACCCCTCGGCGAACCAGAGCTCGCCACTCATGTTCGCCTGCGAGAAGTCGAAGGGCTCGAGGGACCGCGGCCGGATCCGCTCGACGTTCCACGCATGGAAGAACTCGTGCGAGACCGTGCCCAAGAGGCCGAGCAGGTTGGTGCGCAGGGCGCTCGACGAGGTGAGCGAGGTCGAGTTGCGGTGTTCCATCCCATCGCCGGCGCAGGTGGCCCGGTAGCAGGCGATGAAGGTGTAGCTCCCGAAGTCGAAGCGTGGGAGCTCGCCGAAGACCGCGGCCATCTCGTCGACGACCTTCCGCGTGAGCGTCGCGAAGGAGTCGACCTCGGCGCGCGTCCCCTCGTGGTTGACCGCGAGATGGATCCGCTGGGTGCCTCCCACAGGCCCCGCCTCCCAGCTGCGGACCTCCAACGCGCCGAGATGCGTCGGCGAGTCCAAGAAGTAGGCGAGGTTGGGCGCCCGGAAGGTCTCCGCGTCATCCGTCGGTTGGAGCTGCGTCGCGATCCCCCAGGCGGGATCGGGACGGCGGAAGGTGACCTCGATCGGGCGCGTGGCGAGCGCCGGCGCGTAGGCGAAGGTCGCGGGGATGTTCAGGTGCGCCCGGGTCTCATCGATCCCGGCGTAGGTCCCATCGGCGCGGTCGGCGAAGAGGGTGTACCGCACCAGCACCTCGCCGCGGTGTCCCGTGACCGCCCATGCATGGGGGGAGAGCCGCGCGACGGACAATGCCCGCCCGGTGGGATCCGTCGCCTGCATGCGATACACGTTCTTCGCGAACTCATGCAGGGCGTAGCGCCCCGGTGAGCTCCGGGCCATCTCCACGCGGAGTGGACCGGCAGGGACCGCGGTGAACCGGATGGTGACCTCCCCCTCGTGATGCCCCCGATTGGGGAAGGCGATCTCGTAGCGGATGGGGGCGGCGGGGCGGGATTGCGCCGAGAGGGAGGGGGCGGCGGTGGTCAGCGCGAGGATGAGGACGAGCAGCGAGGTCGGCATCCTCTCAAACTACACGCCGCTCGGGTCATCTCGGTGGGTCGGTCCGTCCCGTCTTCAGTTCCAGGAATCGGCGCACCGCGGCGGGGTCCAGTGGGGTCCGAGGCCGTGCGAGCAGCGCCTCGATCGCCTCGATCTCCCGGGGGACGGCCGCCGAGACCCGTTCGACGCCGGCCGGGGTCACGAGATAGTCGTCCTCGATCCGCACCCCGATGTTGGCATAGCGCGCGACGGCTGGCGCGATCTTCGCCGCCATCCGCCGATTCCCTGGGGTGTCGGGGAGGATCGTCAGGAGGTTCTCCCGCACATAGATCCCGGGCTCGATCGTGAAGGCGCTCCCGATCCCGAAGGTCCCCGTCAGGGTGTACTGCTCCGGATCGTGCACCACGAGGCCGATCCCATGCCCGAGGCCATGCATGTAGTAGAGCTGCAGCTGTGGGCAGGTGCGGGGCTGTTGGGCCGACCCACAATCGTAGGTCGCCTCCGGCGATTCGATCAGTCCGAGTCGCGCGAGCCCGTTTCGCAGCACCGCGGTCGCCGAATCGGTCATCGCCCGCGCCGGGCCACCGAGTCGGATCTGTCGCTCGGCGGCGGTCTGGGCCCCGAGCACCACCTCGTAGATCTCGCGCTGCGCGGGGGAGAAGCGCCCGCTCACGGGGACCGTGCGGGTGATGTCGGCGGCGTAGCCATCGTACGAGGTCGCCATGTCGAGGACGATCACCTCGCCGGCCTGCGCGACCCGCTCCGACCGGTTGTAATGCAGGGTGGTCGCATTGGGGCCCGACCCGACGATCGATCCGTACGCGGGCCCATCGCCACCGGCCTGTCGCCAGGTGGCCTCGGCGATCGCCTGGAGCGTGAACTCCGCGACGCCGGGTTGCACCGCGGCGAAGGCGGCGAGATGGCCTTGTGCGCTGAGCTCCGACGCGATGCGGATCCGCTCCAACTCAGCTGGACTCTTCCGTCCACGAAGGCGGTTCGCCTCACGCCGCGCGTCGATCACCTCGATCTTCGGGTTCGCGGTGCGCAGGCCATCGATGAACTGGTCATGCAGCGAACGCTCCGTCATCCGAGAACCGATGTCGCCGAGGACGTGCAGCCGGCCATGGATGGCGAGGAGGGAATCGAGCACCGTGGGGAGCACTGCGGCGTCGCGCCCCTCGAGACCGAGGCGCGGGCGCACGCCGGCGACGCCGAGCCGAGCACCGGTCCAGACCTCACGCGCTGGGTCACGTCCCTGCACGAAGAGGAAGTCGCGGCGTTCGGCGCCCCGCTTCACGATCACCAGAGCCGCCCCGGGCTCGGTGAAGCCGGTGAGGTAGAAGAGGTAGGGGTGCTGCCGGAACGGGATGTAGTCGGGGACCGGCTCCGGGGCACCGAGCGCGAGGATCACGCCGTCAGGGAGGGCGCGGACCAGGGAATCCCGGCGGGCCGCGAACTCGGCCACAGGGAGCTGCGCCGCGAGGGGCGCCGCGAGGCAGGCCAGGAGCGTGGCGTGCCGGAGGGAGCGGAGGGGTGAGGGCATAGGTCTCGAGAAGATACCATCACCATCCGCCGCCGCGGTCAGGGGAGGCGAGACGCCCCGCCGGTGACCTCAGCATCGGACCATCGGGCACCGTAGACTTCAGCAAGGTCCACCCTCGTCCCCGGAGTCGTGTCGTGATGTCCTGGCGTCCCCTGGTCCGCAGCTGTGCGCTCCTCCTCCTCTCCGCGCTCCCTCTCACCGCGCAGTCGCGGCTGACCTCGCCCAAGGAGTTCTTCGGGCATGAGATCGGCGCGGATTACGTCCTCCCGAACTACACCAAGTTCCTCGCCTACTGGGAGACCTTGGCACGGCAGTCGGATCGGATGGAGCTCGACACCATCGGGAAGACGGCGGAGGGGCGTCCGCAGGTGCTGGCGATCGTCTCGAGCCCGGAGAACCTCCGGAACAAGGAGCGGTATCGGCGGATCGCCGAGCGATTGGCGCGCGCCGAGGGGGTGAGCGAGGCCGAGGCACGGCAACTGGCGAAGGACGGGAAGGGGATCGTCTGGATCGATGGCGGGCTCCACGCGACGGAGGTGCTTGGCGCGCAGCAGCTGATCGAGACCAATTGGCAGCTCGTCTCTGCGACCGATGAGGAGACGCAGCGCTTCCTCGACGACCTGATCATCGTGATGGTCCACGCCAATCCCGACGGGATGGAGCTCGTCAGCGATTGGTACATGCGCGAGAGCGACCCGAAGAAGCGGGCGATGAACATCCCGCGCCTCTATCAGAAGTACATCGGGCATGACAACAACCGTGATTTCTACCTCGCGGCGCAGCCCGAGTCCGAGCACATGAACCGGATGCTCTACACCGTCTGGTACCCGCAGGTGATGTACAACCATCACCAGACGGGGCCGGCCGGGACGGTGATGTTCGCGCCCCCGTTCCGCGACCCGATGAACTACAACATCCACCCGTTGATCAAGACGGGGATCGACGTGGTGGGTGGGGCGATGCACAACCGCTTCATCGTCGAGGAGAAGGGCGGGGTGGTGATGCGCTCGGGCGCGGGGTACTCCACCTGGTGGAACGGCGGGCTCCGCACCACCGTCTACTTCCACAACATGATCGGGCTCCTCACCGAGACGATCGGCAATCCGACGCCGATGGAGATCCCCTTCATCGCGAACCGCCAGCTCCCGAGCGCCGATCTCCCGATGCCGGTGAAGCCCGGCGTCTGGAAGTTCCGGCAGTCGGTCGACTACTCGGTCACCGCGAACCGGGCGGTGCTCGACGTGGTCTCGCGCAACCGCGAGCACTTCCTCTTCAACATCTGGAAGATGGGGCACGATCGGATCCAGCAGGGGAATCGGGACAGCTGGACCATCTGGCCGAAGCGGGTCGAGGCGGCGCAGGCGCGGATCGCGGCGGAGAACCGCGCGCGCACCACATCGCAGGGGGAGGACTCGCCGATGACCTTTCTCGGCGGGATGGCAGCGGCGGGGCAGTCGCGCACCGGTCAGGCGGCACAGGCGCTCATGGGCGTGCTCAATGATCCGGCCCTGCGTGATCCGCGTGCCTACATCCTGTCATCGGATCAGGCCGACTTCCCGACGGCGGTCAAATTGATCATCGCGTTGCAGAAGGCGGGGATCGATGTGCACCGCGCGACCGGCCCGATCTCGGCCGGCGGCAAGCGCTATCCGGCGGGCTCCTATGTCGTGAAGACGGGGCAGGCCTTCGGCGCGCACGTGCTCGACATGTTCGAGCCGCAGGATCACCCGAACGACTTCCGCGTCCCCGGTGGGGCGCCGACCCCGCCCTATGACAACGCGGGGTGGACGCTCGCGATGCAGATGGGGGTCGGGTTCGTGCGGAGCATGGACGAGGTCACCGGCCCGATGGAGAAGATCGCGCCGACCGCGCGCGTGGCTCCCGCGGCGGGGAGCGTCGCGTCGGGCGCGGTCTGGTCGCTCTCGCCGGCGTACAACGACGCCTTCATCGTGGTGAATCGCCTGCTCAAGGCGGGGAGCCAGGTCTCGCGGAAGGCCGATGGCACCTGGATCATCCCGAACACGGCGACGAGCAAGGGGATCGTCGAGCGCGCGGCGCGCGAGCTCGGGCTCTCCTTCGGGGCCGGGAACGCAAGCGGGGCGACCGCCGTCAAGCCGATGCGCATCGCCCTCTGGGATCGCTACGGCGGCTCCATGCCCTCGGGGTGGACGCGCTGGTTGCTCGAGCAGTACGAGTTCCCCTTCGAGGTCGTCTACCCGCAGCAGCTCGACGCGGGGAACCTCAATGCCAAGTATGACGTGCTCCTCTTCGTCGACGGCGCAATCCCGGCACCGCGTGCCTCCGGCGCTGGTGGCCGAGGCGACTTCATGGGTGGGGCCGGTGGGCCCGACACCACCGCCTTGCCGGCGGAGTTCCGTCGGATGGTGGGGAGCATCACCGCCGAGCGCACCATCCCGCAGTTGAAGCGGTTCGCCGAGGCGGGGGGGACGATCATCACGATCGGGAGCTCGACGAATCTCGCCGCGCACCTCGGGCTCCCGATGAGCAATCACCTCGTGGAACGGACGCCGGAGGGGGCGGATCGCCCGCTCGGGAACGCGAAGTTCTATGTGCCGGGTTCGCTCCTCGAGGTCGCGGTCGATAGCACCGCGCCCGGCGCGCTCGGGATGGGGCGCCGCGCGATCGTGATGTTCGACAATAGTCCGGTCTTCCGCCTCGCTCCCGATGCGGCCGCGCGTGGCGTGCGGCCCCTCGTCTGGTTCGATACCGTCTCCCCGCTCAGGAGCGGGTGGGCGTGGGGCCAGAACTATCTCGAGGGCGGGGTCGCGGCGGCGGATGCGCAGGTCGGCCGTGGGCTGGTGCGCCTCATCGGCCCCGAGGCGCTCTTCCGGGCGCAGCCGCACGGGACCTTCAAGCTCGTCTTCAACGGATTGATCGGGACGACCCGCGCGGGCATGTGATCGCGCTCGTCGTCGGACTGCTCTGGATCGTCGGGGCGTACGTCGGGGTCCTCCTCGGCCTCACGTCGCCCCTCGTGCCGTTGCTGATGGCGCTCGGCACCACCGCGGTGCTCGCGGGGATCGCGCAGCTCGCGATCGTCCGCTCGGGACGCGAGACGCCGTCGCTCGCGCGCACGGTGCGTTGGGTCTTCGGGGGGATGGCGGTCGGGTTCGTCGTCGTGTTGCTCGTGCCGGCGCCGGTCGCCGGTGGACCGCTCCTGCTCGGGTTGCCGCGCCTCACGGCGGTCCTCCTGCTCGTGGTCGGCGCGATGCCCTTGGTGGTGCTCCCGATCGCCTATGCGCGTGCCTTCGAGGCTGAGGTGATGCCACCAGGGGAGCGCGGCCCTGATGCGTGAGGTGGTGGGGCTCGCCTACTTTGCGATCTGCGCGGCGATTGCCATCTGGGCCACGCGTCGCACCCGCACCGCCGATGATTTCTTCGTCGCAGGGCGCGGCGTGGGGCTCGTCCCCTTCGCGATCGCCGCGATGGCCTCCACCCTGAGTGGGTTCGCCTTCATCGGGGGGACGGGGCTCGTCTATTCCATCGGGATGACGGCGATCTTCCTCATCCTCCCCGCTGGTGTGACCAACACGCTCGGTGCGTGGGTGCTGGGAAAGCGGATGCATCGGTTGGGGAGCGCGAGGAAGCTGCTCACGGTCCCCGATGCCCTCGCGGCGCGCTATCGCTCACCGGCCACGCAGGGGCTCAGTGCCGTCGCGATCCTCGCCGGCGTCATAGGATATCTCGCAACGAATGCGCTCGCCCTCGGGGTGGTGATCGATGCGCTCTTCCAGACGGGGCTCGGGCCGGGGATCTGGATCGGCGCCGCGGTCACCTTGGCCTACTCGGTGAGTGGGGGGATCCTCGCGGGGATCTACACCGATGTCTTTCAGGGGCTCGTGATGGCGATCGCCTCGACGGCGGTCTTCTTCTATGCGCTGGTGGCGGGCGGCGGGCTCGAGGCGATCACCCGCACGATCGAGGCGGCGGATCCGACGCTGCTCGGCCCCTGGGGCGCACGTGGCGCGATGACGGCGCTCTCCTTCTTCTTCGTCTTCGCGGTGGGGTCGCTCGGGCAGCCGCAGATCGCGCACAAGTACTACATGCTCCGCGATCTCGTGCGCCTCAGGTGGTATCCGGTCCTGATGACCGTGGCGATGGTCCTCTCGCAGCTGCTGCTCTTCTCGGTGGGCGTCGCGGTCAAGGCGCTCGTCCTCCGCGGCGAGATGCCAGCGCTCGCCTCCCCCGACGAGGCGACCCCGCAGTTCCTCCTTCGCTTCGTCCCGGTCGTCCTCTCCGCCCTCGTCTTCGCCGGCGTGGCCGCCGCGATCATGAGCACGGTGAATTCCTTTCTGAGCATCGGGGCGGCCGCACTCACGCATGACCTCCCGCGGGCGCTTGGGCGCGAGCCGATCCGGCAACTCCTCGTCGGACGGATCTGGACCGTCGTGATCGCCGTGCTGGCGGCGCTCCTCGCGCAGCAGGCGGGGCTCCTCGTCGCCTTCCTCGGGATCCTCGGCTATGGGCTTTTCGCCTCGACGCTCGTCCCCGCGCTCGCGGTCGGGCTCAACTGGACCGGTGCCACGCGGGAGGGGGCGCTCGCCTCGATCGCGACCGGACTCACGCTGACGGTGGGACTCGAATGGCTCGTCTGGTCCAAGCGCCTCACCGTCCCCCAGGGGATCACCGTCACGGGACTCACCCTCGTGACCTCGTTGCTGGTCTTTCTCTCGGTCTCGTGGCTCACGCGCGCACGAGCGCCATCACAACTCGACCCCGACGTCCGCGCCATCCTGCTGGACGCCTAAGGCCGTTCCCTGATCCGTGAACCCTGGTATCTGGTCCCTGATCCCTGCTACCTGAGTATGGCTTTCGCGATCGTCTGCAACTGCATGTTGCTCGTCCCCTCGTAGATCGTACCGATCTTCGCATCGCGATAGAACTTCTCCACCGGATAATCGGTGGTGTAGCCGTAGCCACCGAAGAGCTCGACCGCGAGTGAGGTGACGCGCTCGCAGACCTGCGAGGAGTAGAGCTTCGCCATCGCCCCGACCTGTGCGATGTCGTGCCCCGCATCACGGAGCCGCGCCGCGTTGTACACCATCAGGCGCGCCGCCTCGAGCTCCGTCGCCGCCTGCGCGACCTGGAACTGGATCCCCTGGAACTCGGCCAACGGCTTCCCGAACTGCTTCCGCTCCTTGAGATACGCGACCGCCGCATCGAGCGCGCCCTGCGCGTTCCCGATCATCTGCGCGCCGATCCCGATCCGCCCCTCGTTCAGCGTCTCGATCGCGATCTTGTACCCCTGACCCACGGGGCCCAGGACATCAGCATCGGGGACGAAGACCCCATCGAGGATCAGCTCGGTGGTGCTCGAGGCGCGGATCCCGAGCTTGCTCTCCTTCTTCCCGACGGAGAACCCCTTCGCCTCACGCTCCACCACGAAGGCGGTGATCCCCTTGTATCCCTTGCTCGGGTCGACCGTCGCGAAGACGACGTACAGCCCCGCCTCGGCGCCATTCGTGATCCAGAGCTTCCGACCGGTGAGCGACCACCCCCCTTCGACCTTCGTCGCGCGGGTCTGGAGCGCGAAGGCGTCCGAGCCACTCCCCGCCTCGGAGAGGGCGTAGGCGCCGACGGTGCCGGCGCAGAGGCGCGGCATCCAGCGCGCGAGCTGTTCCTCGGTGCCAGCGGAGAGGAGCGGGTGCGCGACGAGCGTGTTCTGCACGTCGACCATGATCGCCGCCGCGGCGTCGACCTTGCTGATCTCCTCGACGGCGAGCGTCACCATCATCACCGAGCCGGCGGCCCCCCCATGCGCCTCGGGGGCCTGGATCCCCATCAGCCCCATCTCGAAGTAGGCGTCGATCAGCGTCGGGTCGAGCTTCCCGGCCTGTTCCATCGATTGGACACGAGGGGCGACCTCCCCGCGCGCGAACTCCGCCACCGCATCGCGGAAGGCGAGTTCGTCATCGGAGAGCATGGTCAGCGCGGGGCGGGCGAGTTCGGGAGCGACGGTCGGACGCGACATCGGACACCACGGTTGGGGGGAAGACCCCAGAAATCTAGCGGCGCACCGGATCGTAGTTCAGGATCGGCGCGAGCCACCGCTCCGCCGTCGCACGCTCCATCCCCTTCCGCGCCGCATACGACTCCACCTGGTCCGGCTCGATCTTCCCGACGCCGAAGTACTTGGCCTCGGGATGCCAGAAGTACCACCCCGACACCGCCGATGCCGGGAGCATCGCGAAGCTCTCGGTGAGATGCACTCCGACGTTCTTTTCCGCGTCGAGAAGGTCAAAGAGGGTGCGCTTCTCGGTGTGGTCGGGGCAGGCGGGGTAGCCCGGCGCGGGACGGATCCCCTGGTACTGCTCGCGGATCAGCGCCTGATTGTCGAGCGCCTCGTTCGGGGCATAGCCCCAGAGCTCGCGCCGCACCCGCTCGTGCATCCGCTCCGCGAACGCCTCGGCGAGCCGGTCCGCCAGCGCCTTGAGGAGGATCGACGAGTAGTCGTCGTGCGCCGCCTCGAAGGCCGCGACCCGCTCGTCGAGCCCGACGCCGGTGGTGACGACGAAGGCGCCGAGCCAATCGGTCACCCCCGCGCTCTTCGGCGCGACGAAGTCGGCGAGCGCGAGGTTCGGGCGCCCATCCTTCTTGACCATCTGCTGTCGGATCGAGTGGACCGTCACCCCGCGTCCGGGGAGGATGATGTCCTCCTTCCCGTCGGAGTGTGCCTCGAAGAAGCCCACCACGGCACGCGCGGTGAGCCACTTCTCCCCGACGATCTTCTCGAGCATCCCCTGCGCATCGCGCCAGAGGTTGCGTGCCGCCTCGCCGACCACGGGGTCGTCGAGGATTGCGGGATACGACCCCGCGAGCTCCCAGGTCTGGAAGAAGGGGGTCCAGTCGATCCGCGGGACGAGCTCCTCGAGCGGGACGTCGTCGAAGACGCGCACCCCCTCGAAGCTCGGGCGGGGCGGGGTGACCCCCTCCCACGAGATCGCGACCTTGTTGGCGCGCGCCTCCTCGAGTCGCTGGCGCGGCGCGTCGTTCTGCCGAGCGGCGCGCGCCTCACGCACCTGCTGGTACTCGGTGCGGACCTCCTCCACGAAGTTCTCGCGGAGTCCCTCGCTCAACAGACTCCCCGCCACGCCGACGGCACGCGAGGCGTCGAGCACATGCACCACCGGCGCCGAGTAGTTCGGGGCGATCTTCACCGCGGTGTGCACCTTGGAGGTCGTCGCCCCACCGATGAGGAGGGGGACGGTCCACCCCTCCCGCTCGAGCTCGCTCGCCAGGAAGGCCATCTCCTCGAGCGAGGGGGTGATCAGTCCCGAGAGCCCGATGATGTCCACGCCGTGCGTGCGCGCCGCCTCGAGGATCTTCGCCGCCGGCACCATCACGCCGAGGTCGATCACCTCGAAGTTGTTACACTGGAGCACGACGCCGACAATGTTCTTCCCGATGTCGTGCACGTCCCCCTTCACGGTCGCGAGGAGGACCTTCCCCTTCGCCTGACGCTCGCCGCCCGCCGCGGCCTGTTCGGCCTCGATGTACGGGATGAGGTGTGCGACCGCCCGCTTCATCACACGCGCCGACTTCACCACCTGCGGGAGGAACATCTTCCCCGCGCCGAAGAGGTCGCCGACGACGTTCATCCCCTGCATCAGCGGCCCTTCGATCACCTCGATCGGGCGATCGTACAGATGGCGCGCCTCCTCGGTGTCCTCCACCACGAACTCGGCGATCCCGTGGACCAGCGCGTGCGTGAGTCGCTCCGAGACGGGGGCCTCACGCCACGAGAGGTCGACCTTTCGCTGCTGCGCCTGGCCCTTCGCTTCATCGGCGACGGCGAGGAGGCGCTCGGTGGCATCGGGGCGCCGCGCGAGGATCACATCCTCGACGCGCTCGCGCAGGTCGGCGGGGATGTCCTCGTAGATCACGAGCGCCCCCGCATTCACGATCCCCATGTCCATCCCCGCCTTCACGGCGTGGTACAGGAAGACGGAGTGGATCGCCTCACGCACCGCGTTGTTCCCGCGGAAGGAGAAGGAGACGTTGCTCACCCCGCCGGAGATCCGCGCATGCGGGCAGCTCGCCTTGATCTGCCGCGTGGCCTCGATGAAGGCGAGCGCGTATCGGTCGTGCTCCTCGATCCCCGTGGCGACGGCGAAGATGTTCGGGTCGAAGATGATGTCCTGCGGCGGGAAGCCGACCTGCTCCACGAGGAGCTTATAGGCCCGCTGGCAGATCGTGACCTTCCGCTCGACGGTGTCGGCCTGCCCCTGCTCGTCGAACGCCATCACGATCACCGCCGCGCCGTAGCGGCGGACGAGCGTCGCCTGCTGCAGGAAGGCCGCCTCGCCCTCCTTAAGGGAGATCGAGTTCACGATCGACTTCCCCTGTACGCAGCGGAGCCCCGCCTCGATCACCTGCCACTTGGAGGAGTCGATCATGATCGGGACCTTCGCGATCGCCGGCTCCGATGCGAGGAGATTGAGGAAGCGGGTCATCGCCGCCTCCGCGTCGAGCATTCCCTCGTCGAAGTTGATGTCGATGACGACGGCCCCCGACTCCACCTGCTGGCGTGCGACCTCGAGGGCCTGGTCGTAATGCCCGCCGAGGATCAGGTCGGCGAACTTCTTGGACCCGGTGACGTTGGTCCGCTCGCCGACGTTCACGAAGTTCGAGTCGGGGCCGATGACGAGCGGCTCGAGCCCGGAGAGGCGGAGGACCGGAGGGGGCGTCGGGATCGTACGCGGCGCGACGTCCCGGACGGCGTTCGCGATCGCGCGGATGTGATCGGGGGTCGTCCCGCAGCAGCCGCCAACGATGTTCACGAGCCCCGACTCCGCGAACTCCTTCAGGATGGCCGCAGTGAACCCGGGAGTCTCGTCGTAGCCCCCCATCTCGTTCGGGAGGCCGGCGTTCGGGTGGACCGAGACGTGACAATCGGCGATGCGCGAGAGCTCCTGCACGTAGGCCCGGAGCTCCTTGGCGCCGAGGGCGCAGTTGAGCCCGACGCTGAAGGGACGCGCATGCATCACCGAGGTCCAGAAGGCCTCGGTGGTCTGGCCGGAGAGGGTGCGCCCGCTCGCGTCGGTGATCGTCCCCGAGATCATGATCGGCACGCGGAGCCCGCGGGCGGCGAAGACCTCCTCCACCGCGAAGATCGCCGCCTTGGCGTTCAGCGTGTCGAAGATCGTCTCGATCAGGATCAGGTCGGCGCCGCCGTCGAGCAGCCCTTCGGTCGCTTCGACATACGCCTCGACGAGCTCCGCGAAGGTCACGTTGCGCGCGCCGGGGTCATTCACGTCGGGGGAGATGCTCGCCGTGCGGTTCGTGGGGCCGAGGACGCCAGCCACCCACCGGGGGCGTCCGTCCTGCGCCTCGAACTCGTCGCAGAGGCGCCGCGCGAGGGCGGCCCCCTCGACGTTGAGCTCGCGGACCAGCGCCTCCATCCCGTAGTCCGCCATCGCGATCCGCGTGGCGTTGAAGGTGCTCGTCTCGATGATGGTCGCGCCCGCCTCGAGGTAGGCGCGATGGATCCCACCGATCACATCGGGGCGGGTGAGGATCAGGAGGTCGTTGTTCCCTTTGAGGTCGCGCGGCCAATCGGCGAAGCGGGGGCCGCGGTAGTCGGCCTCGGTTAGGCGATGCTGCTGCACCATCGTCCCCATCGCGCCGTCGATGATGAGGATCCGCTCGCGCGCTTCGTCGTGGAGGCGGGCATTGCGCGTCTCGCGCGTGAAGGGGGTCGGGCTCATCGGGGGGTCACCTCTCCGTTCAGTCCCTCGGCGGAGGTCCGTGGATGCGGGCGAAGCCCGAGGATGTGGCAGAGCGCATACGCGAGGTCGGCGCGGTTGAGCGTGTAGAAGTGGAACTCTGTCACACCGGCCTGTGCGAGCTGCTGGCACTGCTCGGCGGCCACCGTCGCCGCGATCAGCTTCCGCGTCTCCGGGTCGCCATCGAGTCCGTCGAAGACGCGCGCCACGCTCGCCGGGATCGCGGCCCCGGTGGCCTGCGCGAACTTCCGCGTCTGCGTGTAGTTCGTGATCGGCATGATCCCCGGGACGATCGGGATCGTGATCCCCGCCTTCCGCACGCGGTCGAGGTAGCGGAGGTAGGTCCAGTTGTCGAAGAACATCTGCGTGATCGCGCGCGTGGCGCCGGCGTCGATCTTCCGTTTGAGGTTGTCGAGGTCGTCCTGCGGGGAGCGCGCCTCGGGGTGCGTCTCGGGGTAGGCGGCGACGGTGATCTCGAAGTCGTGACGCCGCTTCAGTCCCTCGACGAGATCCGAGGCGAAGGCATAGCCCTCGGGGTGCGGCGTGTAGGTGCCATCGCCATTGGGGACATCCCCTCGGAGGGCGACGATGTGCCGCACCCCCACCGCCCAGTAGTCATCCGCCACCGCATCGACCTCGGCGCGGGTCGCCCCTACGCAGGTCAGGTGGGCGGCGGGGACGAGCGCGGTCTCCGTCATCAGGCGGCGCACCGTGTGGTGCGTGCGCTCGCGGGTCGAGCCGCCGGCGCCGTACGTGACCGAGACGAAGCGCGGATTGAGCGGCGCGAGGCGGGTGATCGAGCGCCAGAGCGTCTCCTCCATCTCCGCCGTCTTGGGCGGGAAGAACTCGAAGGAGACGAGGAAGGGGACGGGTAAGGCGAGAGAGCTCACAGCAGACTCCAGAAAGCACGAAAGCCCGAGGCGTCGAGGCGCACCGGGCTGGCGCTTTAGCGGGATGTTTAACGTGGCCGCAAGTTGCCTCGAAATCGCCACGGAATCGGTTGTCTCTAAAACCTATCATCCGGATGAACGGATGGCAAGGGAAGGGACCAGGGGTCAGGGACCAGAGGTCAGGTTGCGTTCGAATGATCCCAGTGGCGGTCCTTCGGTTATGCACATCTCAGGAACCGGCGGTATGCTGTCCCTGTCGCTCGCGGACTGGATGCCTCCCCCCTCCGCGGCTGCGGACCTCTCCCGGTTGGACTGACCCTCACTCACCTCCCATCCGGAGCACCGTATGACCCAGTTCTTCCGTTTCCCACGCCTCGCGCGAGGCGCCCTCCTCCTCCCCTGCACCGCGGGACCGCTCCTCGCGCAGGGGAGCACCCCCACACCGACGCCGACCGAGTTGTTCGTGAAGTGCGTCGAGAATGCGGCCGATGTCTTCGTGCGGTGTGTGGCGGACCTCCCCTGGTACGCGGAGGGGCTCTGCTACGTCAAGTACGCCGCCGACGGCATCCTCTGTGTTCCGGGGACGCTCCTCAAGCTCATGATGAGCTGATGGACGCCCTGGTCGAGGCCCGTGGGGTCGAGCACAGGATCGGGACACGCGCGATCCTCACGGGTCTCGCCCTGACCATCGCCCGCGGCGAGGTGATCGGGATCGCCGGCCCCAATGGGGCGGGGAAGTCGACCCTCGGGCGGCTCCTCCTCGGTTTCGCCACCCCGACGGCGGGGACCATCACCATCGCGGGCGTCGATCCCGCGGCGCATCGGCACGCGCATGGCATCGGGTTCCTCCATGAGGACGGCGGCCGAGGGTGGGAATATGCGACGCCTCGGGCCCTCCTCTCGCTCCATCTGGAGGACCCGGATGCGATCCGAGGCGATCCGATCTGTCGCGTGCTGGCAATCGATCCACTCCTCGACCGTCGCGTCGCGACCCTCTCCAAGGGGCAGTGGCGTGCGGTGCAGCTCGCCATGGCGCTCGTCTCGCGCACCCCCTTCGTCCTCCTCGATGAGCCCGAGGCGGGGCTCGATCCCAGCGCCCAGGGGCGCCTGCATGAGGTGGTCGGGATGCGAGCGGCCGAGGGGGCGGCGATCCTCCTGCTCTCGCATCATCTCGACTCCCTCGCCGTGGTGGCGGCCCAGATCCACCTCCTCGTGCAGGGGCGATTCCACGATCGGTTCGATCCTACGGGGATGAGCGCGGCGGCGCTGCGGTCGCGGTACACCCACGGGGTCGACGCCCCGGCTGCCGATACCCCCATCGTCGGGAGGTCCATCTGATGCGGTCGTCTCCGATCGGTCGTCTCCCCTCGATGTGGCGGGCCCCCGCGCTCCTCCTCGTCAGCTGGCGTCGGTGGCGCCCGGTCCTCGCCGGCACCGCCCTGACGACCCTCGCGGTCGGTGTCGTTGGACGGGGCCGTGGGGAACTCATCATGGCGGTCCTCCTCTATGCTCCCCCGATCGCCGCCCTCGTCGTGCTGGGTGGGGCCTTCGCCCACTGGCGGCGTCCCTCCGTCTGGACGACGATCGCGCAGCGCCGGGCGGCGGGGATCGCCGATGGGTGGCGGCTCCTCGTCCTCGCAGCCCTCCTCTATCTCGGGGTCCTCCTCCCCATCGCGGGGACCGCCTTGGCGACGCTGGCCGTCACGGCAGGGGGACCGGAGCGCGCCCTCGACCGCGCCGCCCTCTTCGCGGTCGCGTGGGGCGGGATCAGCTTCCTCACCGTCGCGACCGTGGCCGTCGGCGTGCGTCGCGGCGTCGCCGGGATCACCATCGCCTGGATGGTGTTGCCGGCGATCCTCGCGGTGGTCGGTCCCGCCCTCGACCTCGCGAAGGAGGTCACGGAGTCGCTCGCCTATCTCGCGCCCCCCGTCCATGCGGCGACGCGATTGCACGAGGTGCTCAGCGGCGAGCGGGTCGATCTCACGCGACGGGTCGTGACGCACCTCGCGACCTTCCCGCTCCTCTGTGCCGGCCTCCTCACCATCGGCCTCCAGCGCCTCCTCCGCGCCCCGACCGAAGTCGACCCCTGATCGATCGCGCGTCTCGCCCTCAGACGACTGCGAGCAGGAACCGCTCCACGAGGATCAACAGGAACCACGCGACGATCGGTGAGAGGTCCGCCATCCCGACCGGCGGGAGCGCGCGGCGAAGCGGCCCGAGGAACCACTCGGTGAGGCGATGGGCGAGTCGGCCGATCGCCGACGCCCCCCCGCCGAACCAGCTCGTGACGACGCGGAGGAAGATCGCGAGGTGCAGGAGCCCGATCGTCCAGCGCACGAGCAACGTCGGGACGCCGGCGCCTCCCGCGCGCGTGGCGAGGAACGCCCCGCGGAGGATCTCCCGCAGGAGCTCGAGCCCCATCACCAGCGCCACACCCCCGAGCAGGACCGTCGCGAGCCCCCACCAGGGGAGGTTCGCAGATCGGTGGCGGATGCGCAGATGCCAGAGCCGGCGCTCGAGGGCGCCGAGCGCCGGGTCGGTGAGCGCGCGGACCCTGCGCGCGAGCCGTCCGAAGGGTGGGAGGCGCCGGCTCCGCGCGGCCCAGGCGAGCGCGGCGAGCGGGGTGAGCAGGAGCAGGGTGCCGAGGATCAGCGCGCGGACCCAGAGGAGGGCGACGCCGAGCAGGGCGAGGAGGGCAGCGGGGGAATCCATGGGGGAATTGTGACGGGAGAGGGGGAGTCGGAGGTAGGGTGGGGTGTGACGGCTGGCACGTCGACGGTCGGTGGAGTGGTGGTCCCATGGCGCGGGACGCGGAGGGTCGGACATACTCCCGAGACCGCGCCTATGTCGTCCTCTCTCCCCTCCGCTCCGATCGACCCCTCGCTGCCGTTGCGTGCGAAGGCAGGCGACCGCCAGGCCTTCGCGCAGTTGGTCGAGCTCTGTTATCCGCGCGCGTTGCGGTTCGCCCTCCACATGGTGGGGAACCGGGAGGATGCGGAGGAGGCGGTGCAGGACACCTTCGTCCGGGTGTATCACCACCTGGGGCGGTTCCGGGACGATGGGCGGTTCGAGCCCTGGCTCTTCCGGATCCTGGCGAACCGGTGTCGGACGGTGTTGGCGAAGCGGCGGCGGCATGCGGAGGTGATCCAGTACGGCGACGTCCCGGATCACGATGCGCCGACGCCGGTGGATGGGCCGGATTGGATGGAGGAGATCCACAAGGTGCTGGCGACGCTCCCGGTGGGGCAGCGCGAGGCCTTCCTCCTCCACCACGTGGAAGAGTTGGCGTACGAGGAGATCGCCGCGGTGACGGGGGTCCGACTCAGTGCGCTGCGAATGCGAGTCAAACGGGCATGCGATGTGTTGCGCGTGCGCCTTGCCGAGGTGAGACGGGATGAGGGATGAACGAGACGAGGTGATCGAGGCGGTGCGCGGTGCGCTACGCACCTCGGTCGCGGATCAGGGGGACCCGCGCGCGGTGGCGCGGATCTTGTCGGCGGCCTTCGCCGCGCCGGCGCCGTCGCGCTGGCGGCGGTGGCTCGACGGGTGGCACCTGCCGGTGCTCTCGCGCGCGGGGGCGGCGGTGGTCGCCGTCATCGCGGTCGCGGCGGGGTTCGTCGCGCGTGGTGTGCTCCCGAATCGCGAGCCCATGGACCCGATGGCGGTGACGGGGGAGCTCCCGATCCCGGTGGTGCCGGCGTCGGATCCGCGTGCCGGTGCGGTCGCGACGCAGTTCGTCTTCGAGGCGCCGACCGCGCGATCGGTCGCCCTCGTCGGCGACTTCAACGCCTGGATCCCCACCGCCGCCCCCCTCCTCCGCCTCCCCTCCGGCGTCTGGACGGTCACGGTGCCGTTGATGCCCGGGCGGCACGTCTACGCCTTCTTGGTCGATGGCGCCCGGCTCGAGGCCGACCCACGGGCGGCCTCGGTGGTCGATACCGACTATGGGCGACCGAGCTCCGTCCTGATGGTGCCCGGTCGATGAGGGTCACGAGCGCCCCGCGCCGGTGGATGGTCGGTCCGGCACTCGCCGCGCTGCTGCTCGGCGTGTCGCTGGTCGTCCCCGCGCTCCAGGCGCAGACATCCCCGGTCGCCCTCGCGATCCCCGATGCCAAGACGCGTCAGGTGGTCGAGCGGGAGATCGCGCGCGCCGTGAGCCGGGGCCTGCCGAGCGCCCCCCTCGTCGCGAAGGTAATGGAGGGGGTCACCAAGCAAGCGGCGCCCGATCGCATCCGTGCCGCCGTCGCCGCGCAGGCGCAGCGCCTCGAGGAGGCACGGGGCCTCCTCGGTCCGACGCCGACCGAGGCCGAGCTCGTCTCCGGCGCCGAGGCCCTCGCCGCGGGGATCCCGACCGCGATGCTGAAGCAGGTGCGGGCGGCGTGGCCGGCGCAGTCGGTCGTGATGCCACTCGATGTCCTCACCGAGTTGGTGGCGCGCGGGGTGCCGCCGAAGCAGGCGCTCGAGCGCGTGGTCACCCTCATGCGGCGCGGCGCGACCCCGGTGCAGATCGCCGGGCTCGGCGCTGCCGTGCAAGCCGATGTCGCCGCCGGGCTCGCCCCCGATGCGGCGCTCGAGGTGCGGGCGCGCGGGGTCATGTCGCTCCTCCCCTCGCCCGCCGCCGCCGCGGCCCTCGCGCCGAGCGGTCGCCGCCCGTAGGAGGAGGCGGGGCGCGGCGCGTCGAGATAGTTTCGACAGATGTCGCGCCGGCGTCCCCCCCACGCCCTCCTCCTGCTCGCGCTCCTCGCGCGGGCGCTCGGGGCGCAGGGTGACCCGCTGCTCCGCCTCGATGCGGGATTCGCCACCATCCAGCAGCCCGCGATCGGCTCGGTGCGCGGGCGTGAGATCGCGGACGCCGCCCTGGTCGCCGCCTTCTGGCGCCGCCCCCTCGATCGCTCGACCCTGCTCGCGAGCGGGAACCTCACCTACGCGCGCGATTCCCTCGCCGCGATCCAAGGGGTCGCCGCCCTCAGCGTCCCGTGGCGCCGTGAACCCAACCTGCGCACCGATGTCGGCGTCGCGGGGGCGAGCTTCTCGCTGCGGAGCGCGGGGACCGGTGGCAATGCGAACGCCTTCGTGCGGCAGCATCTGGTACGCGATGACGATGGGGGGTGGGTGGGCGGGGCCATGGGCCGCACGCGCCGTGACGGGGTCCCGAGCGCGACGACCTCGGCCGATATCGGGCTCTGGCGTCGATGGCGCTTTCTCTATGGCAGCGCCTCGGTCGCCTACCAGCACTCCAGCGATTGGCTCCTGCTCTACACCGCGGGCGAGCTCGATGCCCGCTCGGAGGCGGACTACGATCTCATCGATCTCCAACTCGTGCTGCAGGCCCGTGGTGGGCCGCACGACCTGACCCTCTCCTGGACGCGCCGGCGCGTCTTCGCCGACGGTCCACTCGCGGTCCCGGCGCTCCAGGGGAGCGGGACCTTCCAACTCACCGATCGCGTGGCGCTGGTCGCGAGCGTCGGGCGTCAGCTCGCTGACCCGATGCGCGGTCTCCCACAGGCCGATCTCGCGATGGCGGCGGTGCGGGTGAGCTTCGGCCCCCAGCCCCTCCCGGTCATGCCGCGCGCGGTGGTGGCCGAGGCGGTGGTGCACAGGGAGGTCGGGGCCGACTCGAGCGGTGCGACGAGGCCGCGCGCGATCCTGGAGATCCGCGTCGAGGCGAGCGATACGGCGGCGGTCACCGTCGCGGGCTCCTTCTCGCAGTGGGACCCGATCCCGCTCCGCTGGGAGGCGGGGGTGTGGGTCGCGCGGGTGCCGATCGAGCCGGGGACCCACCGGCTCGGGGTGCGCGTGGGCGTGGGGCCCTGGCGCGCCCCGCGGAACCTCGCGCGCGTCCGCGACGGCTTCGGCGGCGAATCGGGACTCGTGGTGGTACCTTAGCGCCCATGACCCCGTCCTCGCGTCGCGACTTCCTCGCCGGGCTCGCCGGAGCCGGGCTCGCCCTCCCCATGCTCTCCGAGCGCGCCATGGCGCAGCTCGTGCGCGCGAACCTCATCGCGGGGGATCGCCCCGCGGCCGCGCTTGCGGATGATGAGAGCTACTGGTCGCAGATCCAGCGCGCCTTCGATGCCGATCGCGTGATGATCAACCTGAACAACGGGGGGATCTCACCGACGCCGTCGCATGTGCTCGAGCAGCTCATCCGCGACCTGCGCTTCGTGAACGAGCTCCCGGTCGAGCACAACTGGCGGATCCTCGAGCCGCGGATGGAGAGCACGCGCCGCGAGCTCGCGCGCGAGTTCGGGTGCGACCCCGAGGAGCTGGCGATCAACCGCAACGCCTCCGAGGGGATGGAGACGATGATCCTCGGGCTCGATCTCCGGCGCGGGGACGAGGTGATCGTCACGAATCAGAACTACGGCCGCATGCTCCAGACCTGGGAGCAGCGCGAGCGCCGCGACGGGATCGTCCTCAAGCAGGTCTCGTTCCCCGTCCCGCTCACCGATCCGCAGGTCCTGGTGCGGGCGATCGCCGCGCAGATCACCCCGCGCACCCGGGCGATCGAGCTCCCGCACATCACGAACCTCACCGGCCAGATCCTCCCGATCCGCGACATCGTCCGGCTCGCCCGGCCCCAGGGGATCCCCGTCTTCGTCGACGGGGCGCATGCCTTCGGGCACTTCCCCTTCACGCGTGACGCGCTCGAGTGCGACTACTACGCGACCTCGCTCCACAAGTGGATCCACGCGCCGATCGGGGCGGGGTTCCTCTCGGTGCGGCAAGCGAAGATCCCGACGCTCTGGCCCCTCATGGCCGCGCCCAAGGCCAAGGACGCCGACATCCGGAAGTTCGAGGAGATCGGGACGCACCCGCAGGCGAACTTCAATGCGGTCTCCGTCGCGCTCACCTTCCATCGCGGGATCGGGATCGAGCGGAAGATCGCGCGCCTCCGCTACCTCCGTGATCGCTGGGCGAAGGCGCTCCTCGCCGAGAGCCCGCGCGTCCGGGTCCTCACCGAACTCGGCCCCGCCACGGCCGGCGCCATCTGCATGTTCGATGTCGAGGGGATCGAGCCCGGCGCCCTCGGCGGGTGGCTCATGGCCAAGCATCGGATCGTCACCACGCCGATCATCCATCCCGAGTTCAAGGGGATCCGCATCACCCCGAGCATCTACACCACGCCGGATGAGCTCGATACCTTCGTCGAGGCGGTGACCACCGCCATCCGACGAGGGATCACATGAGATACTGGCTGATCAAATCCGAACCCGATGTCTTCTCCTTCGCCGACCTGCAGGGGGCGCCGAAGAAGACCACGCACTGGGACGGGGTCCGCAACTATCAGGCGCGGAACACCCTCCGCGACGAGATGAAGCGGGGGGATCGCTGCTTCTACTATCACTCGAACGCCGAGCCCTCGGGGATCGCGGGGATCTGCGAGGTGGTACGCGAGGGCTATCCCGACCACACCGCGTTCGACAAGAAAGACCCGCACTACGATCCCAAGTCGACGCCCGACGCCCCGACCTGGTACATGGTCGACGTGAAGGCGGTGAAGGCCTTCCCTCGGTTGCTCTCCCTTGGCGAGCTGCGTGAGGTCGCGGCGCTCAAGGGGATGGTGCTCCTCCAGAAGGGGAGCCGGCTCAGTGTGCAGCCGGTGACCACGAAGGAGTGGGAGACGATCTGCGCGCTGGCGGGCGTCGCGGGGTGACGCGGTCGGTCGCTGACTAGAGCAGGTCGAGGAGCATCGCGAGCCCGCTCCCGAATCCGATCACCACCACCACGCGTCGGACCCAGGTCTGACCGACGCGCTGCGCGAGGAGCGAGCCGCCGATCCCCCCGACGGTCGCCCCGATCGCCATCGTGAGCGCCACCGGCCAGTCCACGATCCCGCTCACGGCGAAGATCACCACCGCCACGAGGTTCATCAGGCCGCCCCCCCAGTTCTTGAGGCCGTTCATCTGGTGGATGTTCGTCAGCCCCATCAGGCCGAGGGCGGCGAGCATCAGGATCCCGGCGCCGGCACCGAAGTAGCCGCCGTAGATCCCGACCCCGAACTGGAAGAGGAGGAAGCGACGCGGGGGGAGGTCGAGGGTCCCATCGGGGCGGGCGATCGTCCGCGTCGCGATCCACGACCGGAGGAGGGGGCCTTGGACCATGAAGAGGACCGTCGCCCCGAGGATCAGGTAGGGGACGAGGGCGGCGAAGCGCCGTTCAGGGGTCGAGAGGAGGAGGAGCGCCCCGATGATCCCCCCGATGATGCTGGGGACCGCCCAGGCCTTGGCCCAGCGCCGGGCCCCCCGGAGCTCGGCCCGGTACCCCCACATCGAGGACATCGTCCCCGGCCAGAGGGCGACGGTGGAGGTCGCGTTCGCCGTGATCGGGGGGATCCCGAGGGCGACGAGGGCGGGGAAGGTGACGAGGGTCCCCCCGCCCGCCATGGCATTCATGGCGGCGCCGACGGCTGCGGCGAGCGCGGTGAGGGGGAGGAGGGTGGCCTGGTCCATCGGTCAGGAGAAGGATAGTCGAACCCGACATCCGTGCTGGGGTACGAGTCACTATCTTTCCCGCGATGGGCGGACGTCGATGCGTCCGTCGCGGGTCGCGCGCCCTGCGCGATCGCTCCTCACCCTCCGCAGTCGGGACCCCTCACGATGTCCGGCACGACGACTCCCCCCACCGGCGACCATCTCGAGATCAAGGACTCTCGCACGGGCAAGATCTACTACGCCCCGATCACCGACGAGACGATCCGCACCGCCGACCTCAAGCAGATCAAGGTCAATCCCGACGATTTCGGGATCATGGGCTACGATCCCGCCTTCATGAACACCGCGTCGTGCCGCTCGGCGATCACCTTCATCGACGGCGACAAGGGGATCCTCCGCTACCGCGGGTACCCGATCGACCAGCTCGCGGAGAAGTCGAACTTCCTCGAGACCGCCTGGCTTCTGCGCCATGGCGAGCTCCCGACGCAGAAGGAGTACGACGAGTTCCAGCATCACATCACGTACCACACGTACGTGCACGAGAACATCAAGCGCTTCATGGAGGGCTTCCGGTATGATGCCCATCCGATGGCGATGCTCACCGCCGGCGTCGCGGCGCTCTCCTCGTTCTACCCCGATTCCAAGAACATCCACGACCCGAAGGAGCGCGACATCGCGTTCATCCGGCTCCTGGCCAAGATGCCGACCCTCGCGGCCTTCGCGTACCGGCATGTGAAGGGGCTCCCGTATGTCTATCCCGACAACTCGCTCTCGTACGCCGAGAACTTCCTCTCGATGATCGCGCGGATGTCGGAGCCGAAGTACGAGGCGAATCCCGTCTTCGCGCGGGCGATCGATATCCTCTTCATCCTCCACGCGGACCACGAGCAGAACTGCTCGACCAACGCCGTCCGCGCGGTCGGCTCCTCGCATGTCGATCCCTACTCGGCGATCGCCGCTGGCGTCTCGGCGCTCTACGGCCCGCTCCATGGCGGGGCGAACGAGGCGGTGCTCCGCATGCTCGAGGAGATCGGCGATGTGAAGCACATCCCGGCCTTCATCGAGTCGGTGAAGAGCGGGAAGGGGGCGGCGCGCCTGATGGGCTTCGGCCACCGCGTCTACAAGAGCTACGACCCGCGCGCCAAGATCGTGAAGTCCCTCTGTGACGACGTGCTCCGCGTGGCCGGCCTCACCAAGGACATGGAGATCGCCCTCGAGCTCGAGCGGATCGCGCTCAGCGACGAGTACTTCATCTCGCGTAAGCTCTATCCGAACGTCGACTTCTACACCGGGCTGATCTACCGGGCGATGCACTTCCCGACCGACTACTTCACCGTGCTCTTCGCCATCGCGCGGACGGCGGGGTGGATGGCCCAGTGGGAGGAGCTCCTGCTCGACAAGGAGCAGAAGATCGCGCGGCCGCGGCAGATCTACACGGGGCCGTCGGAGCGCGCGTATCAGGCGAAGGTCGATCTGTCGCATAAGATCACGAAGTAGCAGGTCTCAGGTGGTAGGTGTCAGGTGGCAGAGGGGGTGGGGCCGATGGCCTCGCCCCCTCTGTGCTAGCGTGCCACCTCTTACTTCTGTCCCCTGACCTCTGGCCCCTGATCCCTGCTCTTACAGCTCCCCCGCACCGGGCACTTCCCACAGTGCTTGACCCGCGCCGTGCAGATCAGGGCGCCCAGCTCCATCAGCGCCTGATTGTGCGTCCATGTGGCGCGGCCGGTGCGTGGCAAGGTCGCCTCGGCGATCGCCCAGATCGCTTTTTGGTCGCGGGCACGCTTGGGGTGCAGCTTCGGCGCGAAGACGCGGGTGAGGACGCGGGCGACGTTCGTGTCGACCAGTGGGGCGCGTCGTTCGAAGGCGAAGGTCGCCACCGCTCCCGCGGTGTAGGGGCCGATCCCCGGGAGCTGACGGAGCTGCTCCGCCTCGGTCGGGAATCCCTCACGGACGACCGCGCGCGAGACCTTGTGGAGGTTCCGCGCGCGCGCGTAGTAGCCGAGCCCCTCCCACTGTGCGACGACCTGCGATTCCCGCGCCTGCGCGAGCGCCTCGACCGAGGGGAAGCGATCGAGGAAGCGATGATAGAAGTCGATGACGCGCGCGACCTGCGTCTGCTGGAGCATCAGCTCCGAGATCAGGATGCGATATGGGTCGCGGGTCTGGCGCCAAGGCAGATCGCGCGCATGGCGGCGGTACCAGGCTCGGAGCCTGGTACCAAAGGTGCGGAGCGCGTCCTGGTCGAGGCGTGGCGTGCGAGGTGCCGCGCCCTTGGCACGACCGGTCCCGCGCGGCACGCTCAGTGCGGATCCCAGGTCGGGACGGCGGAGAAGAGCCCACCGTCGACGATCAGCTCGCGCGCGAGGAGCACCCCGACGACGATCGAAAGTGCCCCGGCGGCGAGGCGGATCCCGCCCTGCGCCCGACGGACCGAGGCCGCTGCATAGAGAGCCGGGGCGGCGATCAGCGCGGTGACCAGCATCATCCCGGCGATCGTGCCAAGGCCGAAGACGGCGAGGTAGGCCACGGCCTGCCAGGTCTCACGGATCGCACTGAGCGCGAGGATCGCCACCGCGGCTGAGCCAGCGAGGCCATGCACGATGCCGATCAGGATCGGGCGTCGGGTGCTGGTGGTGACGGGCCCTGTCATGTCAGTGGGCCGCGGCCGCAGATTCGCGAAACCCAGGCCGATCAACATCACCGCCACCCCGAACTCGAGGCCCAGCCCGATGCGCGGGGGGATCACCAGGCGGAAGGCGATGATCGCGCCGCCCACCAGGAGGATGGTGATCGAGTGCCCGATACCCCAGAGCACCCCGAGTCGCGCCGCTCGGCGGACGGTGCGTTCCTCGCTCACCGAGGTGGTGACGGCCGCGATGTGATCGGCGTCGGTGGCATGTTGGAGACCGAGCAGGAAACCCAGCGCGATCCCGGAGAGTGGACTCAGCATGGCGGTCAGGAAACGGTCGTCGTCTTTCGCTTCAGGAAGTCCATCAGGATGAACTGCCCCAGCGTCATGGTGTTGGTGAAGTAGGCCCGCCCGCGGGTGATCCCGCAGACCATCTTCACGAACTCCACAAGCGCGCGGTCGCGCGCGAGCATGAAGGTATGCACCGGGATCCCCGCCTTGCGACAGGCCGCCACCTCGGTCAGGGTCTCCTGCAGCACGAAAGGGTCGAACCCCATCGGGTTCTTGTAGATCTGTCCATCGGGGAGGGTGAGCGCCGACGGCTTCCCGTCGGTGATCATGATGATCTGCCGCATCTCCTTCCGCTGCGCGTTGAGGATCCGCCGCGCCATCTTGAGCCCCTCGGCCGTGTTCGTGTGATACGGCCCCACCTGCGCCGAGGCGAGGGCGCCCAGGGGGATCTCCTCCGCCGAGTCGTGGAAGAGCACCACGGAGATCGTGTCGCCGGGGAACTGCGTGCGGATCAGATGGGTGAGGGCGAGCGCGACCTTCTTCGCTGGCGTGAAGCGATCCTCACCATAGAGGATCATCGAGTGCGAGCAGTCGAGCATCAGCACCGTCGCACAGCTCGAGCGGAAGTCGGTCTGCCGCACCATGAGGTCGCGATAGTCGAGGTCCATCGGGACCTCGAGTGACCCGGTACGGAGCATCGCGTTCTTGAGGGTCTCGTTGACGTCGAGGTTGAGCACATCGCCGAACTCGTAGGGTCGGCTCCCGGCATCGGACTCGACTCCCGTCGCCAGATGCGGGGTCTCGTGCGAGCCGACGCTGCTGCGCCCCATCCCGCCGAGGATGCCGCGGAGGGCCTTGTAGCCGAGGAAGTCGATCCCCTTGCCGGTGAGGTCGAACTGCACCTGCTGCGCGGCGGCCTGCGCGAGCCCACCGGGCCCGAGCACCGAACGCGGGTCGGCCTTCCCCTCGCCGGTCGGCTTGGCGGTGAGGAACCCTTCGGCGATCAATCGCTGGACGATCTCATCCAACAAGGTGGAGAGCTTCGCCTCGGAGATCTCGTCCCCGTCGCCGCGGAGCGCCTCGAGCATCTCGGGGGTGAACTGCCCGCTCGAGATCAGCGCCTCGAGAATCGCCTGCCGCAGCGCATCGAGGGAGCGGTCCCCGGAGTGGTCGGCGTCGGAGAGCCCCCACGGGTCGGGGTTCCCCCCGCCCGCGAACCCCGATTGGAGGAGGAAGTCCGCCAGTTTGTCGAGGAGCGCCTGGAGATCGACGGCATCGGCCGATTCGGGGCGGAACTTGGAGTAGGTATGGAAGCGCATGGGGGGCTATCCGCCGAACACCCGGAGGGGCCGCGAGGTTCCGTCCGAGGGGGCTCTCTGGCGACCTTTCGGGGAGTCGCATGTCGCGTTCCCTCTTCCGTACCGCGCAGAACCCCTTCCGGCTCCTGGTCCAATACCGGGACTTCCGGCTCTTTTGGATGGGGCAGACGGTCTCACTCGTCGGGTCGTGGATGCAGCAGATCGCGGTGGGGTGGACCGCCCTCGAGCTCTCCAACGACCCCTTCCTCGTGGGGCTCGTCGCGGCGGCGGGGACCTTCCCGATCCTCCTCCTCTCGATCCCCGGCGGCCATGTCGCGGACCGGCATGAGCGGCTACGGATCGTGCGCATCGCGCAGGCCCTGCTGCTCGCCGAAGCAGCGCTCCTCTGGCTCTTCTCCGTCACCGGGCACCTCACCATCGGGTGGCTCCTCGCCCTCTCCCTCTTCGGTGGGGTGATGGCGGCGTTCGAGATCCCCGCGCGGCAGTCGCTGATCGTCGAGCTGGTGGGGAAGGAGGACCTCCCGCAGGCGATCGGACTCAACTCCACGGGGTTCAACCTCGCGCGCGTCGCGGGCCCGAGTATCGCGGCGCTCGTTGTCGCCACCCTCGGGGTGTCGTGGACCTTCGGGTTGAACGCGCTGAGTTATCTCGCCGTGTTGATCGCGCTCTCGCTGATGACGCCGATCCCGCGCGACCGGGCGGCACGCCCTTCGCGCAACGTCTGGCATGGCCTTCGGGAGGCGTACGCGCACATCCGGTCGACCCCGCCGCTCGGGATGCTCCTCGCGATCGCGATGGGGTTCTCGATCCTCGGGGTCCCCGTGCTCTCGCTCCTCCCCGTGGTGGCGCGCGACCAGCTCGGGCTTGGCGCCGATGGCTACGGGTCACTGATGGCGACCTTCGGCCTCGGGGCGGTGGTGGGCGCGCTCGCGATCGCCGCGACCGGGGGTGGGGCCAAGAAGGGGCGACTCTTCCGTCGTGCCTCCTTCGCGCTCCCGATCCTCCTCCTCACCTTCGCGCTCTCGCATCAGGTCATCCTCGCCGCGATCCTCCTCTTCGGCGTAGGGCTTGCGATGATCCTCAACAACGCCCTTGTGAATGCGAGACTCCAAGAGCTCGTCCCCGATACGCTCCGCGGGCGTGTGCTCTCCATCTATGTCATGGTCTACGTCGGGGGCTCCCCCATCGGGAGTGCGACGAGTGGGTGGGTGGCGCGTGCGGCGGGGGTAGAGTGGGCGATCGGCGGGGGCGCGGTGCTGATGTTCCTGTTCGCCATCTGGGCCTTCCGCCGACAGCCGCGCCTCGCGGCCTAGTTCTCGTCCTGCTCCGTCTCCACCGGCCGCTGCGACCGCCGCGCCGCGCGTCCGTAGCGTCCCCCCTCGGAGCGCGAGAGCTTCCGCCGCGCCACCAACGCTTCGAGCACGAGCTCACAGGCGACCAGCAGATCCGCGGGATCCTCGGTCGCGAGCCCCGCTTGGGTGAGCTGCTCCACCAACCCCGGCACCACCGAGAAGCCGATCTGCGCCGAGGCGGTGCCGGCATCGTCGCTCACCTGCAGCGCCTGCCCCTGTTCGAACCAGAGGATGATCGCGTCGAAGTCGATCGCGACCTCACGCTCCTTGAGCGTGGCGTCGGCGGCGCGACGGATCAGCTCACGGGCGATCGGCGCCCCACCGATCAGCTCCCCTTCGTACTCGAGCTCGATCTTCCCGGTGATCGCGGGCAACGCGGCATAGACATCGGCGAGACGCGGGACGATCTCGGTCTCCCCCAACTGCATCGCGCGCCGCTCGGCGTTCGAGATCACATTCTCCAGCAGGGTGATCGAGAGGCGCTGCGAGACGCCGGAGCGCTGGTCGATCCGCTTCTCCGCGCGCGCCTCGAAGGCCACGCGCTCCGCCACCTCGGCGACGATCGGGGAGAGCCGGAGCGGGAGGCCCCCACGATCGGTCCATGCCTCCTGCGCGGTGATCTTCTGCGCGAGTTCCACCGACGTCGGATAGTGCGTGATGATCTCGCTCCCGATCCGGTCCTTGAGCGGGGTGATGATCTTCCCGCGCGCGGTGTAATCCTCGGGATTGGCGGTGAAGGCGAGGACCACGTCGAGGGCGAGCCGCACCGGGTAGCCCTTGATCTGGACATCCCCTTCCTGCATCACGTTGAACAACCCGACCTGCACCTTCCCCGCGAGATCGGGGAGCTCGTTCAGCGCGAAGAGTCCGCGATGCGCGCGCGGGAGCATCCCGTAGTGGATCGAGAGCTCGTCAGAGAAGAGGTGCCCGCCACGCGCCGCCTTGATCGGATCGAGGTCACCGATGAGGTCGGCGACCGTCACATCGGGGGTCGCGAGCTTCTCGACGTAGCGCTGATCGGGGGCGAGCCAGTCGATCGGGGTGTCGTCCCCGGCGGTGCGGATCAGGTCCCGACCGAACTTCGAGATCGGGGCGAAGGGATCGTCGTTCGTCTCGCTCCCCGCGATCACCGGGAGCGCGGGATCGAGGAGCGTCGTCAGCGCCCGCAGGAGGCGTGACTTCGCCTGCCCACGGAGTCCGAGCAGGATGAAGTGGTGCCGCGAGAGGAGGGCGTTCACGATCTGCGGCATCACCGAGTCTTCGTAGCCAAGGACACCGGGGAAGAGCGGGGCGCGGGTCGCGAGCTTCGCGAGGAGGTTGCTGCGGATCTCCTCCTTCACCGAGCGACCGCGCAGGGCGGGGGCGCCGAAGGGGGAGGACGTGAGGGCGCCGAGGGTGGTCGGCAGGGGCTGGGTCACGGGAGCGCTCGGGTGAGGGAACTCGTGGTCAACGCGCGGTGGGGCGGACTGGTTCGCGGGCGTCGGGGTGCCCCCCCGCGCGCCTTCGCGAGTTCACCCCGCGGCGCGGATCTCCACGAGATTGTCATAGAAGACCGGTCCCGCCCCCATGTCGGTGAGGCGCTGGCTCGTCGTCGCATTGACGTTCCGGCCATCGGGGGAGGTCTTGGCCCACCAGATCCCCGGCGCCCACGCCACCCCTTCGCGGATCCCCTCACGGAGTCGCGCGGTGGCCTCGAAGTGGCCGCGATCGTTCTCGACGATCACCCGCATCCCATCGGTGATCCCGCGCCGTTCGGCGTCGCGCGGATGGAGCGAGACCTCGGGCTCGCGCGCCGCCCGCTGGAGCGATCCCACGTTCACGAAGGTCGAGTTCATGAACTGGTGCGCTGGCGAGGAGATGAGCGCGATCGGGAAACGCGACGCGAGCGCGGGATCGCGCTCCGGCGACTCGTACGGTGGGGTGTAGGTCGGGAGGGGATCCATCCCCATCGCCGCCATCCGCTCCGAGTAGAACTCGCACTTTCCGCTCGGCGTATGGAATCCGCCCTCGGCGAAGGGGAGGTAAGGCGTCGGGAGCTCGAGTCGGACCCACCCCTGCTCGCGGAGCGCGTCCAAGGTGACGGAGTGCATCCGCGGGTCACTCGTCTCGAGCGCCTGTTCGATCAACCGCGCGTCATCATCCTGCAGGCAGGGATCGGTGAGTCCCATGCGCGCCGCGAGTCGGCGGAAGATCTCGGTGTTCGGGAGTGCCTCGCCCAGCGGTGCGATCGGCGGCGTGTTGAGCGTCGCGTAGAGATGTCCGTACGACCAGTGCAGGTCGTGATGCTCGAGCTGCGTCGTCGCCGGGAGGATCCAGTCGGCGTAGTCGCAGGTGTCGGTGCGGAAGTGCTCGAGGACCACCGTGAAGAGATCCTCGCGCGCCATCCCACGTGTCACGGTGAGATGATCGGGGGCGATCGCTGCAGGGTTGGAATTGTAGACGACGAGCGCACGCACCGGCGGGCCGCCGACCCCCGCATCAGGAGTGGTGAGCGCCTGTCCCAGGAGCGACATGTTGATCGTGCGCGTCCCGGCTGGGATCAGGTCGGGGCGCTGTAGCGCATGCTTGTTGAACGCGAAGTTGGCGCTCGACGAGAGCTGCACCCCGCCGCCGGCGCGCCGCCAATGCCCGGTCACCGCCGGCAGGCAGCTGATCGTTCGCACCGCCATCGCCCCACCCGCGTGCCGCTGCAACCCGTAATTGATGCGGATGAAGGCGGCGCGCGCCTTTCCATACTGCCGCGCCAACGTCACGATCCGCTCGGCGGGGATCCCGGTGATCTCGGCCACGCGCGCCGGCGGATACTCTCGCACGCGCTCACGCAATTCATCGGCGCCGAGCGTGTACTGCGCGAGATAGTCGTCGTCCTGCAGCCCCTCGTTGAAGAGCACATGCATCAGCCCAAGCGCAAGCGCGGCATCGGTGCCGGGGCGGATCCCGATCCACTCGTCGCACTGTTCGGCGGTGCGCGTCTTGATCGGGTCGATGCAGATCACCGGCGCGCCGCGCTCGCGCGCCTGCAGCACGAAGGGCCAGAGATGCGGATTCGAGGTGAGGGTGTTCGTCCCCCAGAGGATGACGAGATCGCTCTCGGGCACGGTCTCGATATCGGTCCCGATGCTCGCGCCGAGGGTCATGCGCATCCCCATCATCCCGGCGGTCGCGCAGATGGTGCGATCTAAGAGTGAGGCGCCGATCCGATGGAAGAAGCGGCGGTCCATCGATTCGCCTTGGAGCAGTCCCATCGTGCCCGCGTACGAATATGGGAGGATCGACTGCGGTCCGTCCGGTGATGCGATGATCGCGTGCAGTCGTGCGGCGATCGCGTCGAGTGCCGCATCCCATGAGGCGGGCTCGAAGCGTGCGCCGGGCCCCTTCGGTCCCACGCGACGGAGCGGGGTGAGCACCCGATCGGCGTGATAGGTGCGCTCCAGATAGCGGTTCACCTTGGTGCAGAGGAACCCTTGGGTGACCGGGTGGGAGGGGTCGCCCTGGATCCGCGTGGCGCGGCCACGCTCGACCGTCACCAGGGTGGCGCAGGCGTCGGGACAGTCGTGTGGGCAGGCGCCGCGGATGACCTGGCTGGACTCCATAATGGCTTAAGTTATTTGCTGGCAACGGTTTATGCAATCATGCCCGACAGGAGTGATCCTGTGACCCGTTCGGATCCTCAGTCGTCCTTCTCCCTGAAGCGGTTCAACTCGTTGTCGTTTAACAGGTTGTCCGCTTCGTGCCGTTGACGTAGCCGATGGGTGATAATATGATTATCGCCCATGCGCTCGACCGCGAACGATTCGCGGGACCGCGCATAACCCCCATCCAAGAGAGACCTGTCCCATGAAGCGCATCGTCCTCGTTGCCTCGATCTTCGCTCTCGCCGCCTGCGGTGGCGCCAAGACCGAGGAGGCCGCTCCGGCCGCTGACTCGACCGCCGTCGCCCCGGCCGTGACCGATTCGACCGCGACCGACACGACGAAGACCGACTCCGCCGCCGCCCCGGCCGCGCAGTAAGTCGTCGTCCGACGTAGTGACGAAGGCGCGACCCGCTCGGCGGGTCGCGCCTTCGTCGTTTCACCCCGCGATGGGGCGCCCCGCGCCGATCAGACCGCGCGGATCTCCCGTACCGACACGGACGCGGCGTTGCCGACCTCCGCATCCCGCACCGTCAGCGTCGTCCCCGGGGCGACCTCGCGACGCACCATCGCGATCCCGATCGCCTCGCCGTTCGCCCGCACGACGCTCGAGCGCACATCGCCCACCTCCACCCCCTCCTCGTTCACGAGGACCGCGCCCACCGGGAGCGGAGCCCGGGAGTCGATCCAGCGCAGCAGACGGTTCACATGCCCGCGGAAGTGGATGCGCGCCACCACCTCCTGCCCCGTGTAGCACCCCTTCGCGAAGCTGATCGCCCCGAGGGTATCGAGACAGGCCTCCTGCGCGATCGTCTCGTCGGTCATCTCGATGCCGAAGGCGGGCACGCCCGCGTCGATCCGTTCCGCGCGCTGCTGCGCCGCCGTCGCCATCGGCCAGCCGGTGGCGAGAAGCGACTCGCGGAGCGCGTCGATCGTCGCGCGGTCACCGATGCAATCGAAGCCTGGGGTCGCAGTGTCGCGCGCGCGCATCACCCAGAGGCGCTGTTCCCCTGGCGTGACCCAGCATCCGCCAAGGGGCGCGAGCCCCTCGAGGGCCACCGGATCGATCCCGCCCCAGATCGCGATCGCCGCAGCGGCACCATCCCCGCGCACGCCGAGGCACCCCGTCGCCTCGGTGATCACCGCATACCGCGCCAACCGCGGGTTCACGTACTTCTTGATCATCGCGACGAACCCCTCGGCGGCCGCCGCCTCGGTGTCGACGAGGAGATCGCTCCCGCGATCCATCACGCGGCAGAGGGCGAGGACCCGTCCCTTGGCGGTGAGTGCCGCCGCGTACTGGCCGCCCCCCTCGGCGAGTGCGGTCACCTCGTTGGTGAGGAGGCCGTTGAGCGCGGCCTTGGCCTGCGGTCCGTCGAAAGTCATGCGGAGGCGATCGCTCCGTTCCATCAGGAATAGGTTGGTCACAAGGGATCTCCGGAGGGCGAGGCGCGTAGGGCGCGGACGCGATCGGGGGTGAGGTCGGCGAGGGATTCGAGCCAGGCATCGGCTTCGATCGCCTCGTGCGCGGGGGCGGCGCCGATGAGGATCGTCCCGAGTCCGGCGCGACGTCCGGCGCGGATGATCGCGAGGGCATCGCTGACGACGTACGGATGGAGGCGCTGCCCGGGGAAGAGCGTCTGGGTCTGCGCGAGTGCACGCGTCCACGCGGCCGGTAGCCCCGGCGTCAGGTCCTCGGCGCCGAGGATCGGGCGAAAGAGTCCCGCGCATCCGGCGCGCTCGAGGAGGGCCTCGATCTCGCGCCGAGCGGCGCGGCTCACGATTGCGAGCCGCGCGACCGCCGAGAGGCGCTCGAGGGTCGAGAGCAGCGACGGCGCGAGGGTGATCCCACGGGCGATCCGGTCGGCGAAGTGCTGCTCCGCCCGGAGCGTCGCGATCGTGACCGCGGTGGGATCATCGGGCGCCCCGAGGTGTCGACGGGCCTCGGCGATGGCCGGTTCGACGCCGAGCGATCGCACCTGCGCCCAGGTCGCGTCGTCGAGGATGAGCCCATCAGCGGCGAGCGCGGTGGTCAGCGCCGCGCGGCGCGCCGGGGCCGTCTCGATGAGGAGTCCCTCGATTTCGAAGCAGAGGACCGGCACATCCATACCGCGAATCCTAACGGCGGATCCCCTCGCGCTCGTAGGCCTCGTCGAGGAGTTCCACCGGATGACGCGCGGTGACCTCGCGCCCAGCGAGCACCAACCCGCCCCCGATCTGCATCAGGCACCCCGGGTTCCCTGTCGCGACTACCTGCGCCCCTGATTCCGCGATGCGGGCGAGCTTGGGCGCGAGCACGCGGGTCGCGACCTCCGGTTGGATCAGGTTGAAGATTCCCGCGCTCCCGCAGCACTGGTCGCTGTCGGCGAGGGGGACGAGCCGAATCTGCGAGGCAGCCCGGAGCACGACGAGCGGGGGATCGACCACCCGCTGCGCATGCTGCAGATGGCAGGGGGCATCGTAGGCGACGAGAATCGACGCCTCGTGCGATGTCGCGCCATCTGCTCCCCCCGCCGCCACAGGGCCCGCGGCCGCGAGGAGCTCGCTCACGTCCCGCACCCGTTCCGCGAATCGTGCCGCCCGCTCGGCCCAGGCCGGGTCATCGGCCAGGAGATGCCCGTACTCCTTGCACATCGCGCCACAGCCGGCGGAGTTGAGCACGATCGACGCGGCCCCGCTCGACTCGAAGGCGGCGATGTTCGCGCGCGCGAGGGCCCGTGCCCCCTCCAGATCGCCGGCGTGCGCATGGAGCGCGCCGCAGCAGCGCTGCCCGGCGGTCTCGCGCATCGTCCAGCCATTCCGCGTGAGGGTGCGCTCCGTCGCTCGATTCACCTCGGTGAAGAGCCCCTCCATCACACAGCCGGTGAGGAGCGAGGCGGTCCCGCGTCCGGGGGTCCTCGGGGCGCCTGTCGTCGCCGATGACGACGGCGCGCCCAACGTGCCCGCGCGTGTCCGCCGCGGACGCGCGGTCGACGCGAGCATCGCGAAGGGCATCGCGAATCGTGCCGGCAACACCCGCGCCAGCGCGCGGGCCACGCCAAGGTCCCGCACCAGGCGTGCCGCCACGAGCGCAGGACGCAACACCCACTCGCGTGCGAACCCCCAAAGCAGGAGCCGCCCGACGATCGGGAGCGGTCGATACGCCGCCACCGTCGCCCGCGTCACCTCGAGGAGGTGGCCATACGGCACGCCACTCGGGCAGGCGGTCTCGCATCCACGGCACCCCAGACACCGATCGAGATGCTGTCCGACGATCGGGTCGTCCGGCGCGACCGTCCCCTCCAGCAACGCGCCCATCAGCAGGAGACGTCCTCGCGGGGAGTCGTTCTCGTCCTCGAGCGCGAGATAGGTCGGGCAGGCGGGGAGACAGAAGCCGCAGTGCACACAGCGGTCCAATCCAGCGCGCGCCGCCTCGAGCGGAGAGCCGGGGAGCGCGCAGGGCGCCATCGGCGGGGTGAGCGAGCCGTGTGCCATCAGGGCGATCCTAAGAGGCCGGGGTTCAGCACGTGATGCGGGTCGAAGCGCTCGCGCAGTCGGGTCGAGAGCGCATCCCACCGCCAGGGGCCGGGTCCAGCGCGCGGTGCGGCGTGCTGACGCACCAGCGGCCAGGTCGCGTCGCCATCGACCACCGTGAGCCGCCCGAGGCGCGCCAGCGCCTCCTGCGCCACCGCGACGACGGGGGCGTTCCCGCCGATCCGCACGAGCCATCGCCACGCCGCCGGATCCGTCGCCGCGGGGATCGTGCCGATCATCGCCGTCCACCCAGCCCCCACGTCCATCGGAAGCAGCGCCAACGGCGCGTACGGCCCCCTCGCAAACGCCATCACCGTGTCCACCGCTGAGGCTGGCGCCTCGAGGACCATCGTCCGATCCACCGCCGGTCGCGCCCGCAAACGCAGATGGAGCTGCGTGATCACACCGAGCGTCCCCCAGGCGCCGATCATGAGACGCGTGAGATCGAACCCCGCGACGTTCTTTACCACCCGCCCACCCGCCTGGATCACGCGCCCCGTCCCATCCACGCATTCGAGCCCGAGCACCAACGTGCTCGGCACGCCCAACCGCTCGGCGAAGGGGCCGGCGGTCGCCGTCGCCACCGTCGCGCCGACCGTGCCGAGATCATCGCCCCAGGGCAGGAGGGGGCACCATTGGTCGTGAGCGCGGGTCGCCGCCTCGAGCTCGGCGAGGGTCGTCCCTGCGCCGCAGCTCAGGGTGAGGTCCGATGGATTGTACGCGGTGATCCCCGCCATCGCGGTCGTCGTGAGCTCGTCGCTCGCATCGACGGGGGCGCCCACGTCGTTCCAGCGTCCCGCGCCTCGGATGCGCAGGCGGCGGCCCTCGCGTGCGGCCTCCCGTACCAGGGCGGCGACCGCCGCGGCATCAGTGGGCGCGTGCACTCGGCGCCGCCAACCATTCACGACAGCTCCGCACCGGGACCACCTTCCCGGGATTCGCCCGCCGCTCGGGGTCGAACACGTCGCGGAGCGTGCACATCGCGTCGAGGGTGTCGCCGCTGAAGAGGGCCGGCATGTAGTCGAGCTTGTCGAGCCCCACGCCATGCTCCCCGGTGATCGTCCCCCCCACGGCGATGCAACGGTGCATGATCTCCGACATCGCGCGTGCCACCCGCGCCGATTCCGCAGGGTCGTCGGCGTCGTACGGGATGTTGGGGTGGAGATTCCCGTCGCCGGCATGGAACACATTGCAGACACGGACGTCATGCCGCGCCCCGATCGCCTGGATCTCCTCGAGGAGGTCGGCGAGACGGGTGCGTGGGACGACGGCGTCCTGCACCACCAGATGTGGGGCCACGC
>Ga0172372_10000139_pt1 | contig 109279 bp, 99 predicted proteins | sample LakKiv5m_2_FD_114544 | JGI IMG/M metagenome (GOLD analysis project Ga0172372, IMG submission 114544) | Freshwater microbial communities from Kabuno Bay, South-Kivu, Congo - kab_092012_9.5m | ecosystem: Environmental > Aquatic > Freshwater > Lake | place: Democratic Republic of the Congo... | reverse complement strand
CTGAGCGTGTCGATCGAGGCGCAGTCTGCGGCTCGTGGCCGGATCATCGACGCTGACTTCGCCGCCGAGACCTCGGCTCTGACCCGTGGCCAGGTGCTGCTGTCGGCCTCGCAGGCGATCCTGACGCAGGTCAACCAGCAGCCCGAGTATGCCCTTATCCTCTTGAGGTGAACGTATGCGACGTCGCAAGATCGATCCGTTCCGCGCTAGTATGGAAACTGTTTCAGGGCCTGCCCTGAAGGGAGGTGAGAGAATGTCCACCTTGATCAGCAATGACCTTTCGCTGCCGGCGGGCTATGGCCTGCCATTCCCGACCGATGCCCTGCGCGAGCCCTCCTCCGCGCCCCCATCGCGTGTGGGTGGGGAGGCTGTGCCGTTGGCAACGCCGACCCAGGGCGCGCCCGTTGGTGCCACTGCCGCTGCAGGGAGCCTGGCCAGTGAGTCTGGTCTGGTTCCCGATGCATCGGGTGCCCGCGCGGCAGACAAGGCGCAGGACAAGAAGGGTCAGGAGGCCCTGAAGAAACTGGCCGACGACCTTGGCGAGGCCTTGTCCAGTTCGGCCCGCGAACTCAAGATCTCCATCGACCCCGCTCTGCGGCTCGCGGTGTTCCGCATCGTCGATTCGGAGTCGGGGGACGTGGTCCTGCAGGTGCCTTCGGAGGTCGCGATGCGCATCAAGCAGACCCTGGCGGAGGCGGAGAAGGAAGGCACCTCGCCGGCCGGGGCACTGTTGCAAGGCAAGGCCTGAAGCCATGGCCACCAGCAGCATCGGCTCGACCGGCATCGACGTCAATTCGATCGTCAGCCAGTTGATGGTGATCGAGGCCAGGCCGCTCAACACGCTCAACAGCCGGGTCTCCAAACTCAATGCCAACCTGTCGGAGTACGGCAGGGTGCGCTCCGACGTCGGGTCGCTGCAGAGTGCGGCGCGGGCGCTCAGCAGTTCGACCTCGCTGGACGTGTACAAGGCCTCGCTGTCGCTCTCCAGCGTCGGTTCCGCGACCGCGAACAGCACTGCGTCGGCCGGTACCTATTCGCTCAGCGTGACCGCGCTCGCCAGCACGCAGACCTTGGTCTCGCCCAACAGCACCGATGGCGGCAGCACCAAGATCACGGATGCGAGCGCCGTCATCAGCGGTGTGGCGGACCTCGTCATCGACAACGACACGCTCGGGAAGTCTTTCACCGTTGCTGCCAACAACCTGAGCCTGAACGGCATCCGCGATGCCATCAACAGCGCCTCGGACAACTTCGGGGTGGTGGCCAGCGTCATCAACGACGGCAGTGGCTTCCGTCTCACCCTGCGCAGCAAGGACACGGGCGCCAGCAACGCCATCACCGACATCAGCGTGAACGGCAGCAACAACCTCAATTTCCTGCGCTACGACGGCGGCAACTACAACCCGAACGGCAGCAAGGTGGGTCAGTCGGTGGCCGCCAGCGATGCCACCGCAGTGATCGACGGCGTCACCGTGAGTTCGAGCACCAACGCATTCACCTCCGCCATCCAGGGCGTCACCTTCGTCGCGGCGTCCACCACCACCTCGCCGGTCACGCTCTCGGTCGCGCGCGACGACGATTCCGTGGTGACCAAGGTGCAGAACTTCGTCAATGCCTACAACACCCTTCTCGCCAACAATTCGAGCCGATACGGCAAGGATGGCAGTCTCAAGGCGGACGCCACCCTGCTGTCGATGATGTACGGGCTCAGCGGCGCGCTGGCGACGAGCGGCGGTCCGACCGGCAACGCCTTCGCCTATCTGTCCGAGATCGGGGTCTCGTCCGACAAGAATGGTCGCTTGAGTCTGGATGGCGCGAAACTGCGTTCGGCACTGGCCTCCAACTCGAGCGCGGTCGGCAAGCTGCTGGCCGATTTTGACACCGGCGTGGCCAAGCGCTTCGACACCCTGACCACCTCCTATCTCTCTACCGGTGGGCTCATCGCCGGCCGCGAGGACGGTATCCGCGCCTCGACCACGCTGCTCCAGGCGCAGATCACGAGTTTCAATTCCAGGCTCGACCTGATCGAGAAGAGGCTTCGTGATCAGTTCTCCAACCTCAACAGCCTTCTGGCCAAGTCGCAACAACTCACCGCCTCTCTTTCCAAAGCACTGGGCTAACCGGGAGACCCAAGCTCATGTCCAACAGCCGCGCCGCAGCCGCCTACAGCGACAACCAGTTGGAACTGGTGGTGAATTCGGCCACCCCGGTCGAACTCATCGTCCTGCTCTACGACGGTGCGATCGACTCGTCACGCCGGGCGATCCACGCCATCGCCGCGGGAGACGTGCCGGCCAAGGCCGCGCACATCTCGCGCGCGACCAACATCGTTGCCGGTCTGGCTGGCTCGCTCGACCTCAGCCAGGGTGAGATCGCCCAGAACCTGGCGGCACTCTACGACTACATGCAGAGGCAGTTGCTGCAGGCCAACCTGCGCAACTCGACGGAGAAGCTCGAAGAGGTCGCCCGGCTGCTCGACGACCTGCGCAGCGCATGGCGGACGCTGGCCGAGCAGGAGCGCGAGAGGTTCAAGCGGGGCGGACCGCCCGACCGTGCGGCGGCTGCCGCCAGTGCAGCCTGACGCTGCGGTCGCGGCAGCGCTCGCCGATCGCCTGCGCGAGGCGGTCGGTGTTTCGCAGCACATGCTGCAGTCCGCCGCTGCCGGGGACTGGTCGCGGGTAGCCCTGCTGGAGATGCAGCGTGCCGGTCTGCTCGACGAGCCGACACTGGCCTCCTGTCGTGGCCTGCCGCAGGACCTGCGGGCCGACATCGGAACCCTCCTGTCGCGGTGCCTGTGCCTGAACGAGGAGTTGGCGGAGCTGACCGCCATCCACCTGCGCGACCTGAGCGAGGCCCTCATCCTGCATCAGGCCGCCCCCGCAACCGAGGCGGAGCCGCTGGCGCCGCAGGGCGGGGGCGTCTGAGCGACGCCGACCGTGGTCAACAGCGTCGACATCCGCGCCCTGGTCCCGCTGCCGGCGCTGAGTGGCCCGGAGCTGGCGGGAACCCAGCTCACCGTCGGCGAGATCGTGCGGGCGCGGGTCATCGAGCGGGGTGCCCCGGGGCAGCCGGTCCTAATGCTCGGCGGCGCGACCCTGGCCATGGAGTTGCCGTTCCCGGTCACGCCGGGCCAGTCGCTCGACTTCACCGTGCTCGAGGTGAAGCCGGAGGTCCGGCTCGGCGTGCAGCGGCCGGCACCCCCCAACGGACAGCCGACACCCAGTGGCGACCCCGTCCCTGAACTGCAGATCTCGCCCGAGGCCCTGCTCCTGAGCCGCGTGACCGGTCGGCTGGCGGCGGCCGATACGCCGTCGCCGCAGCCCCTGCAGGTCGCCTTGCCGGGCGCCGAGGGCGAGGCCCTGCTGCAGGAGCCCGGCCAGCTGGCGATGGCGCTGCGGCAGGGCGTCGATCGCAGCGGCCTGTTCTACGAGCGCCACCTCGCCCAGTGGGTCAGTGGTCAGCGCGATGCCGACCGCTTGCGGCAGGAACCGCAGGCCGGATGGCCCGGCGAACGCCGCCGCGGCGCCGCGCCCGACCTCGCAGCCCGCCTCATCGCTGCGGCTCCCGAGGATGGCCCCGCGGGCATGGTCCGCCAGCAGATCGAGACCTTGCAGCAGCAGGCGCTGGTGATGCGCAGCGAAGTGGCTCCCGGTTTCCGGATGGACTGGCGGCTGCAGGTCGAGGAGGACGGTCAGCGGCGGCAGGGCGAGCCGGAGTCGCGGCGCTGGGCGGCCGATGTCAGCAGCGAGGTCGGCAGCCTGAAGCGGGTCGAGGCGCATCTCAGCCTCGCCGGTGACCGACTGCAACTCTCCTTGCGTGCCGACGACGATGCGCTGGCGCGGATGGGGGCCGGACGGCAGGACCTGGAGTCGGCGCTGGTCGCCGCTGGCCTGCAACTGGTGGCACTGCGCCTCGAGCCGCTGCCGGCGGCAGCCGAAGGCGAGGCCTGAGCGTGGCCCGCCCGGCCTCGGAACGCCGCCGCGGGGCGGCGCCCCGCGCCGCGGTGGCGCTGGCCTACGGCGAGGCGGAGGCGGTACCGACGGTGCTGGCCAAGGGCCGCGGCGAGCTGGCAGAGCGCATCATCGAGAAGGCCAGGGATGCCGGCATCTACGTCCACGAATCGCCCGACCTGGTGCGACTGTTGCTCGAGGTCGATCTGGACGGGCAGATCCCGCCGGCGCTCTACCGTGCGGTGGCCGAGGTGCTGGCCTGGCTCTACCGCCTCGACCAGGGTGGGGCGGTGGGCAGTGCGCCGCCAGCGCCCCTCGGCCTGCCCGAGACCCTGCGTCCGCGCTCGCGCTGGGCGCTGGGCGAGGCGGGAGAGGCCGAAGGCGAGGGCCGCTGAGGCGCCGCCGGGCGCCGCTCGCGTCCCTCAGCGCACGGCGATCGCGCCGGCCAGGTCCTGCTCCAGCTGCGCCACCTGTTGCGCGTCACCGAGCCCCGGACCCGAGACCAGGAAGGTGTCCTCGGCGCGCTCGCGCAGCGTGTTGACCTTGGCCGAGTGCACCGCCACCGCGTGCCGCAGCAGCACCTGAGCCATGCGCGAGAGCAGCCCCGGCTGGTCGGCGGCGATCACGGTGAGGATGCGGTAACGGCGGTCCTCGCCGCTGCGCAGGTTGATCTCCGGGCTGATCGGGAAGTGCCGCACCTGGCGACTGACCCGACCTTGCAAGGGCGGTGGCAGCGGCTCGTCCGAGGTCAGGGCGGCGAGCAGGTCGTGCTCCACCAGCACCACCACGTCGCGGTAACGGGTCGGCCCGCGACCGGGGTCCATCACCAGGAACACGAACAGGTTGTAGCCGTTGCGCGTGGTGTGCAGTCGTGCCTCGACGATGCTGTAGCCCATGCGCTCGAAGGCGCCGGTGACGCGCGCGAAGAGGTCGGCCCGTTCCGGGCTGTAGACCAGCACCTGCAGGCCCTCGCCGATGGGTGCCAGGCGCCCGCGCACCAGCGGCTCGCGCGTGGCGTGGTGACCGAACAGCGAGCGTGCGTGCCAGGCGATGTCACCGGGCGCGTTGCGCATGAAGTAGTCGGGCTCCAGTGTTGCCCAGAAGCCGCGGTTGGACTCGGCGTCGAGGGCGTAGAGGCGCAGGATGCTCTCGGCCTCGGCCTGCCGCGACTGCAGCCAGGTGCCGTCGGCGCCGCGTTCGCCGCGCAGCTGGCGCAAGGACTGGCGGTAGAGGTCCTCGAGCAGTTTTCCCTTCCAGGCGTTCCATACCTTGGGGCTGGTGCCGCGGACGTCGGCCACGGTCAGCAGGTAGAGCGCGATCAGCGCGCGCTCTCCCGGCACCCGGGCGCAGAAGGCACGGATCACCGCCGGGTCGCTGAGGTCCTGCTTCTGCGCCGTCGCGGACATCAGCAGATGCTGTTCGACGAGGAACTCGGCCAGCCGCGTGTCGTCGGCGGCAAAGCCGTGGCGACGGCAGAAGCGTCGCACGTCGAGTGCGCCGAGTCTGGAGTGGTCGCCACCGCGACCCTTGGCGATGTCGTGGTAGAGCGCCGCCACCCAGATCACTTCCGGGCGCTCGAAGTCGGTCATCAGCCGCGAACACAGCGGGTACTCGTGGGCGAACTCGGCCTGGGCGAAGCGCCGCGCGTTGCGCAGCACCATCAGGATGTGCTCGTCCACGGTGTAGACGTGGAACAGGTCGTGCTGCATCTGGCCGACGATGCGACCGAACTCCGGCAGATAGCGGCCGAGGATGTCGCAGCGGTTCATGCGCTGCAGGCTGCGGGTCAGGCCCCTGTCCTGACGCAGCAGTGCATTGAAGGTGGCGACGTTGCGCGGGTCGCGGCGGAAGCCGGCATCGACGTGGCGGCGCGCGCGCCAGAGTTGGCGCAGCGCGGTGGCGGTGAAGCCGCGTACCTCCGGGCGCTGCGCCAGCTCGAGGAAGGCGCGCAGGATGGCCGGCGGGTGGCGCTCGAAGACCCCGGCGTCGCGGATGTCGAGCAGACCGTCGCGGATCAGGAAGTGTTCGTCGATCAGCTGCCGGGACACGATCTGCTCGCCGTGCAGGTGGTCGTCGAGCAGACGCAGCAGGATGCTGTTGAGCAGCACCACCGACTTGCTGGTGCGGTAGTAGCGCTGCATCAGCCGCTCCGAGGCGCGCCGGCCGCGGCCCTCGGCGAGGCCCATCTCCTGCGCCAGGGCGGTCTGCCAGTCGAACAGCAGGCGGTCCTCGCGGCGCCGCGTCAGGCGGTGCAGGCGGATGCGCAGGTCCTGCAGGAAGCGGCAGTCGCGGCGGATCTGCGCCGCTTCGCCGCGGTCGATCAGGCCGGAACGCAGCAGCGCACCCCAGTCGGCGCCGAAGCCGCAGGCGCGGGCCATCCACAGCACCACGTGGAGGTCGCGCAGGCCGCCAGGCGCCTCCTTGATGTTGGGCTCGAGGCTCGACGCCGCGTCCTGCTGCCGGGCGTGCCGCTGCTCCTGCTCGACGCGCTTGGCGTGCACGAACAGGCGCACGTCGAGCGCCTGGTCACGCGCCTGTTCGAAGCGCCGGAACAGCCGGCGGTCACCCACCAGCCAGCGTGCCTCGATCAGGTTGGTGGCCACCGTGATGTCGCTGCGCGCGGCCTCGAGGCACTCGTGCACGGTGCGGACGCTGTGCCCGACCTCGAGGCCGACGTCCCACAGCGTGCCGATCAGGCGGTCGAGCAGCGGCTGCTCGTCCGGTCCTACCGGCGCATCGAGCAGCAGCAGCAGGTCGACGTCGGAGCAGGGGAAGAGCTCACGCCGGCCGTAGCCGCCGACCGCCGCCAGCGACCAGCCACGCGGCATGCCGGTCTCGTCCCACAGGCCGCGCAGGGCAGCATCGACCACCGCCGACCAGCGCCGCAGGAGACGGCCGGGGGATCCGCCAGCGTAGGCCGCCTGCAGCTCTCGGCGCTGCCCGGCGATGTCCGCCCGCAGCTCGCCGACCCGCGCCCGCAGCGCGTCGGGGCTCATGGCGGAGCGGGTGTTCCGGCCGAGACGGTGAGTACCTCGAAGCCCTGTGCGGTGACCGCCACCGTGTGCTCCCACTGCGCCGAGAGCGAGTGGTCGCGGGTGACGATGGTCCAGCCGTCGCCGAGTTGGCGGATACCGGCCTTGCCGGCGTTGATCATCGGCTCGACGGTGAAGACCATGCCCTCGACCAGCTTGAGTCCGGTGCCCGGGCGCCCGTAGTGCAGCACCTGCGGGTCCTCATGGAACACCTGACCGATGCCGTGGCCGCAGAACTCGCGTACCACGCTGAAGCCCTGACCCTCGGCGAATCGCTGCACGGCGTGGCCGATGTCACCGAGGGTGGCCCCCGGGCGCACGGCGCGGATGCCCTCCCACATGGCGCGATAGGTGACCTCGCACAGGCGTCGCGCCAGAACCGAGCCCTCGCCGACCACGAACATGCGGCTGGTGTCGCCGTGCCAGCCGTCCTTGATGACGGTGACGTCGAGGTTGAGGATGTCGCCGTTCTTCAGCACACGCTCGCCCGGCACACCATGGCAGACCTGATGGTTGACCGAGGTGCAGATGCTGCGCGGGTAGGGCGCATGCCCGGGCGGCGCGTAGTTGAGCGGCGCCGGGATGGTGCCCTGCACCTCGACCATGTAGTCGTGGCACAGGCGGTCGAGTTCGCCGGTGGTGACGCCGGCGCGCACCTGCGGTGCGATGAAGTCCAGCACCTCGGCGGCGAGCCGTCCGGCGGCGCGCATCGACTGGATGTCCTGCGCGGACTTGAGGGTGATCGAGGACATGGCGGAGCCGTGGGCGTGTGTCCCGCATTCTAATCGACGGCTCGCCGCGTCGCGGTCTTGAGCAGACGGGCCGCGCCAACGTATACTTGCCGGTTGGCGATCAAGCCAAATTCTCACACCCGTCTCGTTAAGGTGTCTGCGTGGCTTGGCCGGGCCGATGGTCTGGCAGGATGTGCGGGCGGAAGCGGGTGGCGGACCAACCTTAACAAGGAGCAAGACCCATGGCAGCTACCATGCGCCAGATGCTGGAGGCCGGCGTCCACTTCGGCCACCAGACGCGCTACTGGAACCCGCGGATGGCCCCCTTCATCTTCGGCCACCGCAACCGCATCCACATCATCAACCTCGAGAAGACCGCCGCCCTGTTCGGCGACGCGCTCACCTACGTGCGCAAGCTGGCCTCGAACAAGGGCACCATCCTGTTCGTCGGCACCAAGCGCCAGGCGCGCGAGATCGTCGCCGAAGAGGCGGCACGCGCCGGCATGCCGTACGTCGACCATCGCTGGCTCGGCGGCATGCTGACCAACTTCAAGACCGTCAAGACCTCGCTCAAGCGGCTCAAGGACATGGAGGCCGCCATCCAGGACGGTTCGCTCGAACGCATGAGCAAGAAGGAGGCGCTGTCGTTCTCGCGTGAACTGGAGAAGCTGCAGCGCAGCCTGGGCGGCATCAAGGACATGAACGGTCTGCCCGATGCACTGTTCGTGGTCGATGTCGGCTACCAGAAGATCGCCATCCAGGAGGCGAAGTCGCTCGGCATCCCGGTGGTCGGCGTGGTCGACACCAACAACTCGCCCGAGGGCATCGACTACGTGATTCCCGGCAATGACGACTCGGCGCGCGCCATCCGTCTCTATGCGCGCGACGTGGCCGACGCCATCCTCGAGGGGCGCAGCCAGGTGATCCAGGAGATCGTCAAGGCCACCGAGGAAGAGTTCGTCGAGCTCGAAGCCGGGGCCGGCGCGGCCTGAGTCCGGTACGGCAGGGGGGTCGGGAGGGGGCGCCAGGCGCCCCTTTTTCCGGGCCACCACGACATCCGCAACACACAGCAAGACGGGAGCAGAGATGGCGGCAATCACCGCAGCGATGGTGTCGGAACTCAGGGCCAAGACCGACGCCCCGATGATGGAATGCAAGAAGGCGCTGACCGAGGCCGATGGCGACATGACCAAGGCCGAGGAGATCCTGCGCGTCAAGCTCGGCAACAAGGCGAGCAAGGCGGCGGGTCGTGTCGCCGCCGAGGGCGTGGTGGCCACCTTCATCGCCGCCGACGGCAAGACCGCGGCCATCGTCGAGTTCAACTCCGAGACCGACTTCGTCGCCAAGAACGACGAGTTCCTGCAACTGGCGGCCGACACCGCGCGGCTGGTGGCCGAACAGGCGCCGGCCGACGTCGCCGCGCTGTCGTCGCTTGCGCTGGGTGGCGGCACCGTGGACAGCGTGCGTGCCGCACTGGTCGGCAAGATCGGCGAGAACATGAGCATCCGCCGCTTCCAGCGCGTCGCCGCCCGTGGCAGGGTGGCGCAGTACATCCACGGTGGCAGCCGGATCGGCGTGCTGGTCGATCTGGTCGGCGGCAGCGACGAGCTGGCCAAGGACGTCGCCATGCACATCGCCGCCAGCAAGCCGAGGGCGCTGCACGCCAGCGAGGTGCCGGCGGAGCTCATCGAGTCGGAGCGCCGCGTCGCCAGCGAGAAGGCGCGCGAGGCGGGCAAGCCGGCGGAGATGATCGCGAAGATCGTCGAGGGCACGGTGCAGAAGTTCCTCAAGGAAGTGACCCTGCTCGGTCAGCCCTTCGTCAAGGACGACAAGCAGACCATCGAGCAGCTGTGCAAGGCGAACCGCGCCGAGGTGGCCGGCTTCGTGCTGTACGTGGTCGGTGAGGGCATCGAGAAGAAGGTCACCGATTTCGCTGCCGAGGTCGCCGCCCAGGCCGCTGCCGCCGCCCGCTGACGCATGGCCATCGCCTACTCGCGCGTGCTGCTCAAGCTGTCCGGCGAGGCCCTGATGGGGGACGCCGGGTTCGGCGTGCACCGGCCGACACTGGACGGCATCGCCGGGCAGGTGCGTGAGGTGGTGGAGATGGGTTGCCAGATCGCCATCGTCATCGGCGGCGGCAATCTGTTCCGTGGCATGTCGGCGGCGGCCGACTCGATGGACCGCGCCACCGCGGACTACGTCGGCATGATGGCCACGGTGATGAACGCGCTGCTGCTGCAGGACGCCCTGCGCCGTGCCGGGGTGCGGGCGCGGGTGCAGTCGGCGCTGCACGTCGAACAGGTCGCCGAGCCCTACATCCGCGGCAAGGCCATGCGCTACCTGGAAGAGGGCCGGGTGGTGATCTTCGCCGCCGGCACCGGCAATCCCTTCTTCACCACCGATACCGCCGCCGCGCTGCGCGGCATGGAGATGGGGGTCGACATCGTGCTCAAGGCGACCAAGGTGGATGGCATCTACACCGCCGATCCCAAGAAGGACCCCTCTGCCCGGCGCTACGACCGCATCAGCTTCGACGAGGCGATCAGCCGGCAGCTCGAGGTGATGGACGCCACCGCCTTCACCCTCTGCCGCGACCAGAAGCTGCCGATCAAGGTCTTCAGCATCTTTCGGCCGGACGGCCTGAAGCGTGTCATCCTCGGCGAGGACGAGGGCACGCTGGTGCACGCCTGAGGCCGCACCCGCCCCCGGTCCCACCCCTCTCCCGGAGACCCCATGAGCATCCAGGACATCCGCAGCAACGCCGAGCAGAAGATGGGCCGATCGATCGAGTCGCTGCGGGCCGACCTGCAGAAGGTCCGCACCGGTCGTGCCAGTGCCGGCCTGCTCGACCACGTCCTGGTCGACTACTACGGCACACCGACGCCGGTGCCGCAGGTCGCCAGCGTGACCCTTGCCGACGGCCGCACGCTGATGGTCACGCCGTGGGAGAAGAAGCTCGCCGGCGCCATCGAGAGGGCGATCCGCGACAGCGACCTCGGGCTCAACCCCTCGACCCAGGGTGATGCGGTGCGGGTGCCGATGCCGATGCTGACCGAGGAGCGACGCCGGGAACTGATCAAGGTGGTGAAGGGGGAGGGCGAGAACGCGCGCGTTGCGGTGCGCAACATCCGCCGCGATGCCAACGCCGCGCTGCAGACGCTGCAGAAGGACAAGCAGATCTCGGAGGACGACGAGCGCCGCGCGCAGGAAGAGATCCAGAGGCTGACCGACCGTTCCATCGCCGAGATCGAGAAGCTGCTGGTCGCCAAGGAAGCCGACCTGATGGCCATCTGAGACCGGCGCCGAGAGCGAATCGTCTTGAGCGAGTTCGGCAGTACCACCCGCACCCTCCCGCAGACCTCCGATCTGCCGCGTCACATCGCCATCATCATGGACGGCAACGGTCGCTGGGCACGCCAGCGGCTGCTGCCCAGGGCCGCCGGACACAAGGCCGGGCTCGGCGCGGTGCGAGCCGCGGTCAAGGGCTGCGCCGAGCGCGGGGTCGGGTTCCTCACCCTGTTCGCCTTCTCCAGCGAGAACTGGCGGCGGCCGGCCGACGAGGTCGGTTTCCTGACCCGGCTGTTCCTGTCCACCCTCGACCGCGAGGTCACCCGCCTGCACCGCAACAACGTCCGCTTCCGTGCCATCGGCGCGGTGGAGGCCTTTGGCGACAAGGTGGTCGGGCGCATCCGCGACGCCGAGCGCCTGACCGCCGGCAACACCGGGCTCACCCTCACCGTCGCCGCCAACTACGGTGGCCGCTGGGACATCCTGCAGGCGATCGAGCGGCTGCGTGCCTCCGGCCACCAAGGCCCGGTCGACGAAGCCGCACTGGGCGCTCACCTGTCGATGGCCTACGCCCCCGAGCCGGACCTCTTCATCCGCACCGGCGGCGAGGCACGCATCAGCAACTTCCTGCTCTGGCAGCTCGCGTACTCCGAGTTCCACTTCACCGACACCCTGTGGCCCGACTTCGATGACGCCTCCCTGGCCGAGGCCATCGCCTCCTATGCGCGCCGCGAACGCCGCTTCGGACGCATCAGTGAACAGCTCCAGCAGTCAGACTGAGCTGCGCGTCCGTACCGCGCTGGCGCTGTTCGCGCTCCTCGCCGGGGTCCTGATGCTGCACTCGACCTGGCCCTGGGCCTTGCTGGTGTTCGTCCTGGCCGGCATCGCCGCCTGGGAATGGTCGGGGCTCTGCGGCTGGCCGCCGCGGATGCGCGTCGCCTTTGTCGCACTGGTCGCACTGCTCTGTCTGGGGCTGGTCCTGCGGGCGGGACACGATGCCTGGCTGGATGCGGCCGTGCTCTTCTGCGCGCTGACGTTCTGGCTGCTGGTGGTGCCGCTGGCGCTCGCCAACCGCTGGTCCGGTGCCGGTGCGCGCGGCGTCTCCGGCGTGCTGTTCATCGTCCCCCTGGCGTGGTCAATGCTGTGGTTGCAGCAGCAGGCTGACGGCGTCCTGCTGCTGGTGGCCGGTATGGCGGTGGTGTGGGTCAGCGACAGTGCCGCCTACTTCGCCGGCCGACGCTGGGGCCGCCACAAGCTGGCACCCGCCATCAGCCCGGGCAAGACGCTGGAGGGGGCTGCCGGTGCGCTGGTCGGGGTGGTCGCCTACACCGTGCTGCTCGTCGCACTTGCCGGCCCGCGGCTGCCCGCCGGCCTCGCCGAGTTGCTGCCGCTGACCCTGCTGATGTGCCTGCTCGGCATCGTCGGCGACCTCTACGAGTCCTGGACCAAGCGCGTCGCCGGGGTCAAGGACAGCGGCGCCTGTCTGCCCGGCCATGGCGGCCTGCTCGACCGTGTCGATGCCCTGGCCGCGGCCCTGCCGGCTTGGGCGGGCGGCCTCTGGCTGGCGGGGATCACGGCATGAGCGCACCGGCGCGGGTCTGCATCCTTGGCGCGACCGGGTCGATCGGCACCCAGACCCTGGACATCGTGCGCCGCCACCCTGCGCGCTTCCTTGCCGACACCCTGGTGGCGCAGCGCAATGTCGCCGCCATGGCCGCACTCTGCCGCGATCTGGCACCGCGTCTGGCGGTGATGGCCGACCCCGAAGCCGCCGAGCGCCTCGCGGCGGAACTGGGCAGCGCCGGGGCAGCGACCCGCGTCGAGGGCGGAGCCGATGCGGTGGCCGCCGCCGCCGCCGACCCCCTCGTCGATACCGTGGTCGCCGGCATCGTCGGTGCTGCGGGCCTTGCCGCCAATCTCGCCGCCGCGCGCGCCGGCAAACGCATCCTGCTTGCCAACAAGGAGGCGCTGGTGATGACCGGCCCGCTGTTCATGGCGGCGGTGCGCGAGCATGGCGCTACCCTGCTGCCGATCGACAGCGAGCACAACGCCGTGTTCCAGGTGCTGCCCGAGGGCCGTCTGGTGCGTGGCGTACGCAAGGTCTGGCTGACTTGCAGTGGTGGGCCGTTCCGCGACCAGCCCGAACTCGACCTCGAGAGCGTGACTCCGGAGCAGGCCTGCAAGCACCCCAACTGGAACATGGGACGCAAGATCTCGGTGGATTCCGCGACCCTGATGAACAAGGGCCTTGAGGTGATCGAGGCGCACTGGCTGTTCGGCGCGCCGGCGGCCGACATCGAGGTCGTCATCCATCCGCAGAGCATCGTCCATTCCATGGTCGAGTACGACGACGGTTCGATCCTGGCCCAACTCGGCAACCCCGACATGCGCACGCCGATCGCGCACGCGCTGGCCTGGCCCGACCGCATCGAGGCCGGTGTCGCGCCGCTCGACCTGGTGGCCATGCCGCCACTGGTGTTCCGTGCCCCGGACCGGTCGCGCTTTCCCTGCCTCGACCTGGCGTATCAGGTGCTGGCGCAGGGCGGCACGGCACCGGCCATCCTCAACGCCGCCAACGAGGTGGCGGTGGCCGCCTTCCTCGAGCGCCGCATCGGCTTCGCCGCCATCCCGCGCGTCATCGAGGGTACGCTGGCGGCGCTACCGGTGGTCGCGGTGCCCGACCTCGAAGCGGTGCTGGCGGCCGACGCTGCAGCCCGCCAGACCGCGCAAGGCCTCACCCAGCGCGGCAACCCGCGGGGCTGAGCGGTGGTCAAAGCCGTGCCGATCACGGCCTGACCTGCCTCGTCCCAGCATTCTTGACCCGATGAACCTGCTCAATCTGCCGTCTACCGTGTTCGCCTTCCTGCTCGCCATCGCCTTGCTGGTGACGGTGCACGAGTTCGGCCACTACTGGGTGGCGCGAAGGTGCGGCGTGCGTGTGCTGCGCTTCTCGCTCGGTCTCGGCCGACCGTTCTGGTCGCGCGTCGATCGTCACGGCACCGAGTGGGCGCTGGCACCGATCCCGCTCGGCGGTTATGTGAGCATGCTCGACGAGCGCGAGGCGGCGGTGCCGCCCGCACTGCGCGAGCAGGCTTTCAATACCCGGCCGGTGGCGCAGCGCATCGCCATCGTGCTCGCCGGGCCGCTCGCCAACCTGCTGCTGGCGGTGCTGCTCTACACCGGCCTGGCGATGCTCGGTGGCAGCGTGCGCCTCGCGCAGCTGGAGCCGCCCGAGGCCGGATCGCCGGCGGCCGCAGCCGGCCTGCGCGGCGGCGAACGCATCGTCGCGGTGGATGGCCGCGACGCTTCCGGCTGGGGTGATGTGCGCTGGCACCTGATGCGCCGCATCGCCGCCGGCGACGCGGCGGTGGCGGTCATGGTCGAGGACGGTGCCGGAGCCCGCACAGTCCGCATCGATGCGTCCGCGGTGTCGATGGCCGCGGTCGGCGGCGACCTGCCCGCCGCGCTCGGCCTGCGCGTCGAGCCGCCGGCCCTGACGCTGGTGGTGGAGGGATTGGCCGCCGATGGCGCCGGTGCGGCGGCCGGCTTGCGTGTCGGCGACCGTCTGCTCGCGGTGGATGGTAAGCCGCTCTCCGGCTGGGAGGCGTTCGCCGCGCGGGTGCGCGGCAGTCCCGGTCAGCAGCTGTCGGTGACGGTCGAGCGCGACGGTCGGCGCCTCGATCTGCGCGTGACGCCGGCGGCGGAGACGCGTGGCGGCAAGACCGTGGGCCGGATCGGGCTGAGCCCGCGGGCGGACGCGGCATGGGCCGCCAGCCACATCACCGAACACCGTCAGCCGCTGTTCGCCGCGCTGGCGGATGCCACGCTGCGCACCTGGGACACCAGCCTGTTCAGCCTGCGCATGCTCGGCGGCATGCTCAGCGGCGAGGTCTCGCCGAGCAACCTCAGCGGGCCGGTGGCTATCGCCGACTTCGCCGGCCAGTCGGCGCGGCTGGGATGGCTCAGTTTCATCGGCTTCCTGGCGCTGATGAGCATCAGTCTGGGTGTGCTCAACCTGCTGCCGGTGCCGGTTCTGGATGGCGGGCACATCATGTATCATCTGATCGAGTCGGTCACCGGACGTCCGCTATCGCCCCGCCTCATGGAGATCGGCCAGCGCGTCGGCATCGCGGCGCTCGCCACCCTGATGCTGGTGGCCTTCTACAACGACATCCAGAGAATCCTCGCCGGTTAGCCAGTGACATGAGATCCCGCCTCGCCGCACTGGCTCTGCTGCTGTTCAGCGGGATGGCTCTGGCCCGTGACCCGGTCGCTATCCGCGACATCCGCATCGAGGGCATCCAGCGCATCGAGGCCGGCACCGTGTTCAGTTACCTGCCGCTGCGGGTCGGCGACGTGCTCGACGACGACCGCAGCGACCAGGCGGTCAAGGCCCTGTTCGATACCGGCTTCTTCAAGGATGTGCGCCTCGAGCTGGAGGGCGACGTGCTGGTGGTGGTGGTCGAGGAGCGGCCCTCGATCGCCAGCGTCGAGATCGAGGGAACCAAGGAGTTCCCGGCCGACGCTCTGAAGAGCAGCCTGCAGGAACTCGGCCTCGGTGTCGCCCGCACCTTCGACCGTGCCCTGCTCGACAAGGCCGAGCAGGAGCTCAAGCGGCAGTACAACGCGCGCGGCAAGTACGCTGCCACCGTCACCACCACCGTCACCCCGCTCGAGCGCAACCGGGTCGGTCTGCGCTTCACGGTGGTCGAGGGCGAGGCGGCCAAGATCCGCCAGATCCGCATCCTCGGCGCACGTGTCTTCAAGGAGGCGGACCTGGTCGACGAGTTGACCCTGCGCACCCCGGACTGGCTGTCGTGGTACACCAAGAACGACCAGTACTCGAAGCAGAAGCTGCAGGCCGACCTCGAGACGCTGCGCAGCTACTACCTCAACCGCGGCTACCTGGAGTTCAACGTCGAGGGTACGCAGGTCTCGCTGACGCCGGACCGCAAGGCGATCTACATCACCATCTCGATCACCGAGGGTGAGCCCTACAAGGTCACCGACGTCAAGCTCGGCGGCGAGATGCTGGTGCCGGAGGAGGAGCTGCGCAAGCTGGTCAAGGTGGTGCCGGGCGAGACCTACAGCCGCGAGAAGCTGAACGCTTCGACCAAGGCCATCAACGACCGCCTGTCCAACGATGGCTATGCCTTCGCCAACGTCAATGCCGTGCCGGACATCGACAAGGAGAAGCGCACCGCTGCGTTCACCCTGTTCGTCGACCCGGGTCGCCGCGTCTATGTGCGGCGCATCGTCGTCAACGGCAACACCAAGACGCGCGACGAGGTGGTCCGCCGCGAGTTCCGGCAGATGGAGGGCGGCTGGTACAGCGCATCGCAGATCGACGCCTCGAAGAAGCGCATCGACCGCACCGGCTACTTCGGCGAGGTCGGGGTGGAGACGCCGGCGGTGCCGGGCACCAGTGACCAGGTCGACGTCAACGTCAAGGTCAAGGAGAAATCCACCGGTGCCATCACCCTCGGCGGCGGTTTCTCCAGCGACGGCCTCCTGCTCAGCAGCTCGGTGGCGCAGGCCAATGTGCTGGGCAGCGGCAATTCGATCTCGATCGCCGCCAACACCGGCCGCATCAATACCGTCTACTCGCTGTCCTTCACCAATCCCTACTCCACGGTGGACGGCGTGAGCCGCGGCTTCGACCTCTACAAGCGGCGCAGCGACCTCTCGCTGCTGTCCTTCGGCCCGGCGTACAACACCGACGCCATCGGCGGCGGGGTGCGTTTCGGCGTGCCGATCAACGAGAGCGACACCATCAATCTTGCCCTCGCGGTGGAGGCGACCCAACTCGAGACCTTCTGCGCCGACCCGGTCACTGGCGTAGTGCCGAGCGGCAAGAGAGCCAGCTTCCGCTCGGCGTGCGAGTACGTGGCGCGGCAAGGTGACAGCAACGCCGGGCTCATCGGCTCGGTCGGCTGGTCGCGCAACCGGCTGAACAGCTTCCTCATGCCGACCAGCGGTCAGCGGCAGCGGGCGACACTGGAGTTCGGCGTGCCCGGTCTCGACCTCAAGTACTACAAGTTCACCTACGACCACGTGGCCTACTTTCCGGTCACCTCCGACCTCACCCTGAAGCTCAACGCGGAGGTCGGTTACGCCAATGGGTACAGTGGTTCGGAGTTGCCCTTCTTCAAGAACTTCTACGCCGGGGGTATCACGTCGGTGCGCGGTTTCCGCACCTCCACGCTCGGCCCCAAGGACACCAGCAGCGGGGGTGGCCTGCTGGCCCGGCCGATCGGCGGCAACCAGCGCCTGGTGGCCACCGCCGAGGTGCTCTACCCGATCCCGGGGCTCGGCAAGGAGCGCAGTGCGCGCATCTCGACCTTCGTCGACAGCGGTCTGATCCGCAACAGCCTGGAGTCGGGTACCGACTCCGGAGTCAGGTTCTCGGCCGGCGTGGGCGTCTACTTCGTGTCCCCCTTCGGGCCCATACAGCTCTCGGTGGCGAAGCCACTCAACGCGGGTCCGACCGACATCACGCAGATCTTCCAGTTCACCATGGGCTCGCAGTTCTAGCCCTTTTTTGCAGAGATGAGGCTCGTCATGAAAGCAGCTGCCCGTTCCATCGCATCCCTTGCCGCACTGGCCTCGCTGGTCCTGGTGGTGCCGACCGCCCGAGCCGTGGATGCCGCCGCCCTGGCACTCAAGATCGGCGTGGTCGACACCGAACGCATCATGCGCGAGTCGGCTCCGGCCGACCGTGTCAAGAAGAAGATCGAGAAGGAGTTCGCTGGCCGTGACCAGGACCTGCAGAAGCTCGCCAAGCAGGCCAAGGACATGCAGACCTCGCTGGAGAAGGATGGCGTGACCATGTCCGATTCCGACCGGCAAGCCAAGGAGCGCGACCTTGCGGCGCTGACCCGCGAACTGCAGCGCAAGGACCGCGAACTGCGCGAGGACTTCAACCGCCGCCGCAACGAAGAGCTCTCGGGCATGCTCGACCAGATCAACAAGGTGATCCGCAAGCTGGCCGAGACCGAGAAGTACGACCTGATCCTGCAGGACGCCGTCTACCGCAGTCCGCGCATCGACGTCACCGACAAGGTGCTCAAGGCGCTCGCCGCCGAGGCCAAGTAGGCGCATCCGGCGATCGGTCCGACGATGGCCACCGCCATCCCGCTCGGCGCGCTCGCGGAGCGACTCGGGGCCACGGTCGAGGGCGACGCCACGCAGTCGGTCTGCGGGGTCGGCACCCTCGAGTCTGCCGGTCCTGGCCAGCTCAGCTTCCTTGCCAATCCGAAGTACCGCCGCCAGTTGGCCGAATGTCGTGCGACTGCGGTCCTGCTCGGCCGCGACACCGACTGCCCGCCCGGCTTCACCGGTACGCGCCTGCGGGTGGCAGACCCCTACCTCGCGTTCGCCCGCGCCTCGCGCCTGCTCTACCCCCTGCCGCCAGTCGAGCCCGGCATCGACCCGTCGGCCGTGGTCGATGCCTCCGCGCGGGTGGATGTCTCGGCGCAGATCGGTCCCCATGCGGTGATCGGTGCCGGTGCGCGGATCGCCGCCGGGGTCGTCATCGGTGCTGGTTGCGTGGTCGGCCGCAGGGTGAGCATCGGCACCGGCACCCGCCTGCACCCGCGGGTGGTGGTCTACGACGACTGTGTCCTCGGTGACCACTGCATCCTCCACGCCGGCGCCGTGATCGGTGCCGACGGTTTCGGTCTGGCCTGGTCCGGCGAGCGCTGGGAGCACATCCCGCAGGTCGGACGGGTGGTGATCGGCGACCATGTCGACGTCGGTGCCAACACCACCATCGACCGCGGCGCGCTGGAAGACACCCGCATCGGCGATGGCGTCAAGCTCGACAACCAGATCCAGATCGGCCACAACTGCGTCGTCGGCGAGCACACTGCGGTCGCTGGCTGCGTCGGCATCGCCGGCAGCACGCGCATCGGGCCACGCTGTCGCATCGGTGGCGCGGCCATGCTGAACGGCCACATCGAGGTCTGCGCCGACACCCAGATCGGCGGTGGCGCGGCGGTGATCAATTCCATCCGCGAGCCGGGCGTCTATGTTTCTGTGACGCCCCTGATGCCGTTTGCGCAGTGGCGCCGCAATGCGGCACAGTTGCGTCACCTTGACGAGTTCGGTCAGCGCCTGCGTGCGCTCGAACAGCTCACCGGTCTGCGCGACAGGGCTGCCGGATCCAACGAGACCCCAGAGGGCGAATGAGCCAGACCATCGACATCCGCGGCGTGCTTGAGCGCCTGCCGCACCGCTACCCCTTCCTGCTGGTCGACCGTGTACTCGAGTGGAAGCCGGGCGCCAGCATCGTCGCGCAGAAGAACGTGACCATCAATGAGCCCTTCTTCCAGGGCCATTTCCCCAACTATCCGGTGATGCCCGGGGTGCTGCTGGTCGAGGCACTGGCGCAGACCGCGGCCCTTCTGGCCGCGCTGACCAGCGAGGCCGACGTGGCGGGCGGTGCCCGCGCCGGTGACAACACCGTCTACTTCCTGGCTGGTGTCGACAATGCCCGCTTCAAGCGTCCGGTGAGTGCCGGCGATACCCTGCACCTGTACGCAGAGTTGGCACGCCACAAGCTCAGCCTGTGGACCTTCTCGACCCGCGTCGAGGTCGAGGGCAGGATCGTCTGTTCGGCCGACATCATGTGCACGGTGCGGGATGTCTGAGCCGCGCAGCGCAGCGCAGGCGGCGATCCACCCGACAGCCCTGATCGACCCCAACGCAGAGCTGGCGCCGGGCGTCACTGTGGGCGCCTACAGCATCATCGGCCCGCAGGTGCAGGTCGGTGCCGGGACCACCATCGGGCCGCACGTGGTGCTCACCGGCCACACCCGCATCGGCCGTGACAACCGCATCTTCGCCTTCAGCTCGATCGGCGAGCAGCCGCAGGACAAGAAGTATGCCGGCGAGCCGACCCGCGTCGAGATCGGCGACGGCAACACCTTCCGCGAGTACTGCACCATCAACAGCGGTACCGTGCAGGACGTCGGGGTGACCCGCGTCGGCAACCACAACTGGGTGATGGCCTATGTGCACATCGCCCACGACTGTCAGGTCGGCAGCCACACCGTGTTCGCCAACTGCACCAACCTCGCTGGTCACGTCCACATCGACGACTGGGCGATCCTTGGCGGATACACCGGCGTACACCAGTTCTGCAAGGTCGGTGCACACTGCATGACGGCGGTCGGCACGGTGCTGCTGCAGGACCTCCCCACCTACGTGCTGGCCGGTGGCAACACCGCGCAGGCGCATGGCATCAACAGCGAAGGCCTCAAGCGGCGCGGTTTCTCGGCCGAGGCCATCGCCGGTATCAAGCGTGCCTACAGGACGCTCTACCGCAGTGGCCTGACGCTCGACGAGGCCAAGGCCGAGATCGCGACGCAGGCCGGCTCGGTGCCGGAGTTGCAGCCGCTGCTCGATTTCCTCGGTCGCGCCACGCGTGGCATCGTGCGCTAGCAGGATGCCGGGCCGCGCCCCCTGTCCCTCGCCGTCGCGAGCAAGCCACCCCGGCCCGGTCGGGGTCCGCGCGCATGGCTGAGCGGCCGCCGCTGATCGGCATCGTCGCCGGCGAGGCCTCGGGCGACCTGCTCGGAGCCGGCTTCATCGAGGCGGTGCGTTCGCGCTGGCCGGAGGCGCGTTTCGTCGGCATCGGCGGGCCGAAGATGCTTGCCGCCGGCATGCACAGCCTGTTCCCGCAGGAACTGCTCGCCGTGCGTGGCTATGTCGAGGTGCTGCGCCGACTCCCGGCCCTGCTGCGGGTGCGCCGCCGCCTCGCCGGGCACCTGCTGCGCGAGCGGCCCGACCTGTTCGTCGGCGTCGATGCGCCGGACTTCAATCTCGCGCTCGAACGGCGATTGAAGCGCGCCGGCATCCCCACCCTGCATTACGTCAGCCCCTCGGTCTGGGCCTGGCGCGGAGGGCGCATCCGCAGCATCGGCAAGGCTGCCGACCACGTGCTGGCGCTGTTCCCGATGGAGCCGCCGATCTATCACAAGGCCGGCATCCCGGTGACCTACGTCGGCCACCCGCTGGCAAGCCAGTTGCCGATGCAGCCGGACACAGCCGGCGTGCGCAGGTCGCTGCGCATCGAGCCGCGCTCGGGTCCGGTGCTGACGCTGATGCCGGGTTCCCGCATCGCCGAGGTCGATCACCTCGGACTGCTGTTCATCCGCGCTGCCGAGCGTCTGCTCGAGCGCCATCCAGACGCGCTCTTCCTGGTGCCCATGGCGACCCGTCCGACCTTTGACCGCATGAACTGGCTGGTGCGTTTCCACGCCCGTCATCCGGACCGCTTCAGCCTGCTGTTCGGCCACGCGCATCAGGCGCTCGAGGCCTGCGACGCCGCGCTCATCGCCTCCGGCACGGCGACCCTCGAGGCGGCGCTGCTGAAGAAGCCGATGGTGATCAGCTATTCGATGCCGTGGTTGTCCTACCAGTTGATGCGCTGGCGCGCCTATCTGCCCTGGGTCGGGCTGCCCAACATCCTTGCCGGCCGTCAGATCGTGCCGGAACTGCTGCAGTCTGCGGCCAACGCCACCGCGCTCGCCGAGGCCCTGGAGGGGCAGTTGGCCAACCCGGAGAGCGATGCGCAGCAGGCGGCTTACGCCACCCTGCATGAGGCCTTGCGGGTCGATACCGCGGCCGCCATCGTCAACGCCGTCGAGCCGCTGCTGGAGCGGTCCAAGGCCGCACGGGGCGCGGCTTGATCGTTGCCGGGGTGGATGAGGCGGGCCGCGGTCCGCTTGCCGGACCGGTGCATGCGGCGGCGGTGGTGCTCGGCGAGGCCTTCGATGTCGCCGGCCTGGCCGACTCCAAGCGGCTCAGCGCGGCACGTCGCGAGTGGCTGGCGGTGCGCATCCGTGGCCAGGCGCAGGCGTGGGCGGTGGGTTCTGCGAGCGTCGAGGAGATCGATCGGCTCAACATCCTGCAGGCCACGCTGCTGGCCATGCAGCGCGCCGTCGAAGGCCTGGGTCTGGCACCCGATGCGGTGTGGGTCGATGGCTGCCATGCACCGCGCTGGGGGCACGCGACACGTTGCATCGTTCGCGGCGACGCCACCGTGCCAGCCATCTCGGCGGCCTCCATCCTGGCCAAGACCACGCGCGACGAGGTGATGCGCGAACTGGCCATCGTCCACCCTGGCTATGGTTTCGAGTACCACTTCGGCTACCCGGTGCCGGCGCATCTCGCCGCGCTGCGTCGGCTCGGCCCGAGCGCGGTGCACCGCCGCAACTTCGCACCGGTGGCGAGCCTGCTCGTGCCGTCTCAGGATGTCGTCGCCGCGGTCTCCGGCTGACCCATCTCCCAGACGTAGAGCGCGGTGGCCATGCCGGTGCCGTCGAGCGGGAGGACACGCTGCGGGGCCACCCCGGGGACCTCGAAGCTGTTGCTGACCAGCAGGCTGCCGGGCTTCATCTCGCGCTGTGCCTTGTCCCACAGGCGCGCCATCGGGGCCGGTGAAAGGTAGGCGTAGACCACGTCGTAGTGGTCCAGCGGCTCGTCCCAGATCGAGCCGAAGGCGACATCGATCGCTTCGTTCATCAGGCGCACACGCGCCACCAGCCAGGTCAGCGGGGCATTCTCGACGCCGCGCAGGCGGGCGATCTCGCGGGCCCTGCGCAGTGCCAGCAGCAGGCCGCCGGTGCCGCAGCCGAGGTCGATCACGCTCACCGGGTGGTCGTCGGGGATCAGTTCCAGCAGTCGCCGGGTCGCCGGCGGGTCGCTGAGAAAGAGCGGCACTCGGTCGTGGATGACACCGCGGAACACCAGCCAGAGCAGCAGCCCGGCGCCGAGCCAGAGCCAGGGCGGCAGGTCGAGCGCAAGCGCGAGCACCGCGGCCGGTGCGAACAGCAGGACCGGCAGGACCCAGTGACGCGGCAGGCTGGTGGCCCACACCAGAGTGGCGGCAAGTGCGCCGTGCAACCACGCCCACTGCAGCAGCGTCTCGTCGTGCGTGGGCAGCGCGAACATCAGCACGGCGACCAACAGCGTCGCGCCGAGCAGGCAGGTCAGTGCCTTGCGCAGCGGCGGGACCGGCGGCTCAGCGGCGCTCGGCGACGGGTGGGGCTTCCGGCGGGGCAAGCTGGGGCGGGTCAATGTCCAGAGGCCGCTTCAAGTCGAGCGTGCCGCCGTCGGAACTGACGATCTCGGCCGCCTTCTTGTTGAGCACCATGATGGTGATGCGACGGTTCATGGGGTTGGCCGGGTTGTCCTTGTCGTAGGGCGCGGCCGATCCGAGCCCTACCACGCGCAGCATCTTCTCCTCCTGGATGCCGCCACCGACCAGCTCACGCCGCGCCGAGTTGGCGCGGTCGGCCGACAGCTCCCAGTTGGAGTAGCCGCCCAGTCCTCCGGCGTAGGGCTTGGAGTCGGTGTGGCCGGAGATGCTGATGCGGTTGGGCACCTGATTGAGGAGGATGGCCAGTTGCCGCAGCAGGGCGGCGGTATGTTCCTTCATGCGCCCGCTGCCGAGATCGAAGGAGGGCCGGTTCTGGTCGTCGAGGATCTGCAGCCGGAGGCCGTCGGTGGTGAGCTCGATCTTGATCTGGTCCTTGTACTTCGACAGTTCGGGAACCACCAGCAGTGCTTCCTCGACCTGCTGCTTGAGCTCCTCGAGCTTGCGCTTCTCGACCCGCGCCTGGATCGCCTCGCTCAGCTTCTCGGCGTCGGACTCGCCCTCGCCCTCGCCCTTGACCGGCTTCTCGCCCTTGCCCTCCTCGGGACGGAAGCCGGGGCGCTGCAGGACGCCCTCGCCCTGGCCCGGGATCGGGTTCGACTTGGTCCCGGCGTTGAACACGGAGACCTTGAGCGGGGTCTTGAAGTAACTCGAGACGCCTTCGAGCTTGGCCTTGTTGACCGAGGTCAGCAGCCACATCAGCAGGAAGAACGCCATCATGGCGGTGACGAAGTCGGCGTAGGCGATCTTCCACGCGCCGCCGTGGTGGCCGCCGTGGCCACCCTTCTTGACCCGCTTGAAGACTATCGGCCGCTGGCTGTCGTCACTCACCCGCGCTCACTCCCGGTCCCCCGCCCGCGCGGGACTACTTGCCGCCCTTGCGGCTACGGATCTCTTCCTCGAGCTCGCGGAAACCGGGGCGGTCGGTCGAGAACAGGACCTTGCGCCCGAACTCGATGGCCACCGGTGGGCCATAGCCGTTCATGCTGGCCAGCAGCACCGCCTTGATGCACTCGTAGACCTTGCTCTCCTCGGCCATCTTCTGTTCGTGGCGGGACGCGAGCGGCGAGACGAAGCCGTAGGAGAGCAGGATGCCGAGGAAGGTCCCGACCAGCGCGTGGGCGATCAGGATGCCGAGCTCCTCGGGCGGGAGGAACAGCGACTCCATGGTGTGCACCACCCCCATCACCGCCGCCACGATACCGAAGGCCGGCAAGCCGTCCCCCATCTTCGCCAGGGCATCGGCCGGTGCATGCGCCTCCTTGTGGTGGGCCTCGAGCTCGGCATCCATCAGCGTCTCGATCTCGAACACGTTGAGGTTGCCGCCGACCATCATGCGCATGTAGTCGGTGAGGAACTCCATCACGTGGTGGTCCTGCGTCACCTTGGGATACTTGGTGAAGATGGTGCTCTTGTCCGGCTCCTCGACGTCCGACTCGATCGCCATCAGGCCTTCCTTGCGCACCTTGGCCAGGATCTCGAACAGCATCGACAGCAGGTCGACGTAGACCGCCTTGTGGTAGGCGCCACCCTTGAGCAGGCCGGGCAGAGCCTTGAGGGTGGCCTTGAGGTTCTTCGGGCTGTTGCCGGTGACGAAGGCACCGGCGGCGCCACCGAAGATGATCAGCAGTTCGAGCGGCTGGAGCAGGGCGGCGAGGTGGCCACCGGCCAACACGAATCCGCCGATGACCGACCCCAGGGTGACGATGTAGCCGATGAGGACGAACATGTGCGGTCGCTGGTCCCTTCTGCACGAAGTTGAGACGAGGGCTGCGTCGATCGCCCGCAGCGGGTCCCGGCGGGCCGACTGCGGACATCTTGCGACACCGCGGTCGACGCGCCAGGCTCGCCCCGCAGTTTACGGGCTTTTCATACTTTCGTTGAACCGGCGCGATGCCGATGCTGCGGCGTATGCTCGCGCGTCATGAGGACCGTGAGCAGCCGTCGAAATCCGCTCCTGCAGGAGGTGCGCGCGCTGCTCGAGCGCTCGCGTTCGAGACGGCAGGCCGGCCTGGCGGTACTCGACGGTGAGCACCTGCTGCAGGACTGGCTGCGCGCCGGCAGGCCGGTGCAGCGCGTCCTGCTCGCCACCTCGCGGGCGGCTGAGGCGGCCCGCTGGGGCGCTGCCGATGGCATGGTGACGCTGGTCGAGGACGACTGCCTGGCTGCGGTCGCACCGACCGTGGCGCCGACCGGCCTGCTCGCCATCGTGCCGGTCCCGGTGCCGCAACCGGTGACCGGTGGCAGCGTGCTGGTGCTCGACGCGGTGCAGGACCCGGGGAATGTCGGCACGCTGCTGCGCAGCGCGGCCGCGGGCGGCCTCGATCAGGCCTGGCTGGGTGCCGGCTGCGCCGAGGCCTGGTCGTGGAAGGCGCTGCGCGCCGGGCAGGGTGCTCACGCCGTGCTGCCGGTCTGCCAGACCGACGAACTCGGCGCGGCGCTCGACGCCTACACCGGGCGCGTGGTGGCGCTGGTGCCGCGCGGCGGTGTGCCGCTGCCCGAGGCCGATCTACGCGGCGATGTGGCCCTGCTGCTCGGTGGCGAGGGGGGCGGCCTCGGTGAGGAGGCGCTGCAGCGTGCCGAGTTGCGCGTCAGCATCCCCATGCCGGGGCGCATCGAGTCGCTCAACGTCGCAGCGGCCGGTGCCATCGCCCTCTACGAAAGGGTGCGTCAGTCGCTGGCCAGGGACTGAACCACTCCGGTGGCGATGACGCGCAACATGGCCTCGCTCTCGCCCAGCGCCGGGTGGACGCGGATCGCCAGCCGGGGGTGACGTTCGCGGGCCACTGCCAGCAGCGCCGGCAGGTCCTCGCGCAAGTGGCTGCCGACGGCCAGGAAGATGGGGAAGAGGTCGATGCGGGTGGCGCCGGATCCGACCATCTGCTCGATCACCGTCGGCAGGTCGGGGGGCATGAGTTCGAGGTAGGCGACCCGCACCGGGCCGACGTGGCTGGCCGCCACCAGGTCGCGCAGACGCTCGAAGGGTGCGGCCCACGAGGCGGCACGGGCGCCGTGGGCGAACAGGATCAGCCCGTGCTCAGCCACGGCCGGTGCTGCCGAAGCCGCCCACGCCGCGGTCGCTGGCGGTGAAGGTCTCGACCTCGACGAACTCGGCGCGTGCCACCGGCACGATCACCAGCTGTGCGATGCGCTCCAGCGGTTGCAGCTCGAAGGCTTCGTGGCCGCGGTTCCACAGCGAGACGAAGACCTGACCCTGGTAGTCGGAGTCGATCAGGCCGACCAGATTGCCGAGCACCACGCCGTGCCGGTGGCCGAGCCCGGAGCGCGGCAGCAGCACCGCCGCATAGCCCGGGTCGGCCAGGTGCAGGGCCATGCCGGTGGGGATGAGGTGGGTGCTGCCGGGTACGATGTTCATCGGCGCGTCGATGCAGGCACGGACATCGAGTCCGGCGCTGCCGGCGGTGGCATAGGCTGGCGGCGACTGGCGCAGGCGCGCGTCGAGGATGCGCAGGGCGACCTGCATCAGCCACCCCTGCCGGCATCGAACAGGCGCGCGAGGTGTTCGATCACCCAGCCCGCCGAGACCGTCTTGTCCGCCGCCGGCAGGCTGTGCACACCGGCGTCGTCGAGCAGGTGCAGGCGGCTGCTGCCGCCGCCGATGGCGCTGGCGTCGTTGGCCACCAGCAAGGGCAGCTTCTTGCGGCGACGCTTGGCTTCGGCGTTGGCTAGCAGGTCCTCGCTCTCGGCCGCGAAGCCGACGCAGAAGGGTGCGTCGGGTCGCGCCGCGATGCCGGCGAGGATGTCCGGATTGGGCTCGAGTTCGAGCCGCAGTCCGGCGTCGCTGCGCTTGAGTTTCTGCGCCGAGGTGCCGACGCAGCGGTAGTCGGCGACCGCCGCCACGCTGATGAAGATGTCGCACCCGGACACCTCGGACTCCACTGCGGCCAGCATCTGCGCTGCGGTCTCCACCGCCAGCGTCCGCACGTCGCCAGGCGCCGCCAGCGCCACCGGGCCGGAGACCAGGGTGACACGGGCGCCGGCATCGCGCGCGGCCGCAGCGATGGCATAGCCCATGCGGCCGGAACTGCGGTTGATGAGGGCGCGCACCGGGTCCAGCGGCTCGAGCGTGGGTCCGGCGGTGACCAGCACCCGGCGTCCGGCAAGCGGCTTGGGCCGCAGCAGCGACTCGACGCGCCAGGCGATCTCTTCGGGTTCGAGCATGCGCCCCTCGCCGACCTCGCCGCAGGCCTGTTCGCCGCTGTCCGGGCCAAGGATGAAGACGCCATCGGCGCGCAGTTGTTCGAGGTTGCGCCGGGTCGCCGGCTTGTCCCACATCTGCCGGTTCATGGCTGGGGCGACCAGCAACGGGCAGTCGCGCGCAAGGCACAGTGTGGAGAGCAGATCGTCGGCCAGGCCGTAGGTCAGCTTGCCGATGAAATCGGCCGAGGCCGGGGCTACGATCAGCGCATCCACCCCACGGGACAACGCGATATGGTCCATCCCGCCGCCTTCGCAGTGCCACAGGTCGTCATGCACCGGTCGGCCGGAGAGCGCCTGGAAGGTGAGTGGCCCGACGAAGGCCTTGGCGGCCGTGGTCATCACCACCTCGACGCGATGACCCTGCCGCACCCAGAGTCGGACCAGTTCGGCACTCTTGTACGCGGCGATGCCCCCGGTCACGCCGAGCAGGAGGCGACGAACGGGGGGGCTGGCGGGCTCTCGCATGGCGCCGAGTGTAACGCGGGCTCTGCCGGCGGGCATGCCGGCCCTGGCGGCTTTCCGACGCACGACGACACCGCCCTGCTCGCCGACCTCATCGGGGCGTCGCCATCGCGCGCCCTGCGGCGTCTGCTGCTGGAAGCCGGTGGTCTCGCCGGACTGATGCAGCCGGCCACGCCGGCAGCACGCTGCACGGGCCGCCCGGCCCGGGTGCGCCAACGCGTGGCGCTGGCCATGGAGGTGGTCCGTCGTGGTATGGCGCAGGGCCTCAGCGGGACGCGCCTGCTCGATTCGCCCGACGCGGTACGCGACTTCCTGCGTCTGGGCATCGGTCTGCGGCCCTACGAGGTGTTCGGCGTGATGTTCCTCGACAGTCAGCATCGGCTGCTGGCCTTCGAGGAGATGTTCCGCGGCACGGTGTCGCAGACCAGCGTCTATCCGCGCGAGGTGGTGCGACGTGCGCTCGAGTTCAACGCCAGTGCGGTGGTGTTCGCGCACAACCATCCGTCGGGCTCGGTGGCGCCGAGCGCGGCCGACCGCAAGCTGACAAGCGCCCTGCGCGACGCTCTGGCGCTGGTCGATGTGCGTACCCTCGACCATCTGGTGGTGACCCGGCAACGCGTCTTCTCGTTCGCCGAGGCCGGTCTGGTCTAGCTGCCGCAGCGATACGCTGCGGGGCGAAGGCTTTGGCATCGAAGCAATTCGCTTGACCGGTCGGGAACCGGCCCATAATAGCGGCTCGATGGTGAACCTTCGCCGACCCACCGCCGCATGAGCGTCTCCGTGCCGACCGAGGAGCAGAACACCGACGCCGACGCTCCGCCGCCGGCCGCTGTGGCCACGGCGACCGGCATCGATGAACTGCGGGCGGGTCAGGAGGGGCTGCGCAGAGCGGTCGCCGAGACCTCCGGCCGTCTGGCCGGGCGCCTGCGCGAGCGCACCGCCGTCGCCGCCCGCCTCGGGCTGATCCTCGATTCGCTGCCGGTGGCGGTGGTGGTGGTCGATGCGGCGGGCCGCGTGCTGCAACTCTCGGCACAGGCGGCGCAACTCACCGGCGCTGCGTCGGGCGAGGTCTGGTCGACGGTCCTCGCCCGACTGACACCTACTGCGGTCGCCGACGAGTACCTGCTCGATCAGCGTTGTCTGCGCGTGGAGCAGGCCACCACTCCGGCCGGAGACCAGCTCTACACGCTGGCGGACGTGAGCGCCGAGGCGGCGCGACGGACCGGGCTCGAACGCGAGCGCCAGCTGGTGGCGCTGGGCCAGTTCGCGGCCCACCTCGCCCACCAGTTGCGCACACCGCTGGCCGCTGCCCTGCTGCATGCCGGTCTGCTGTCGCACTCCGACCTCGATGCCGGTCAGCGCGAGCAGGTACAGGCGCTGCTCGACCGCCTGCAGCACATGCAGGCCTACATCGGACACGCCTTCGACCAGCTTGGCGACCACGCTGCAGCGCCACCGGCGGCTTTCGCGCTCGGCCCCTTCCTGCACGGCGTGGTGGCCTCGATGTCGGGACTGGCAGCACGGCGCAAGGTCGACCTGCGGCTCGAACTGCCCAGGGATTGCGGCCAGATCACGGCCTGGCGGGTGCCGCTCGAGGGCGCGCTGAGCAACCTCATCGACAATGCCATCCACTTCAGTCCGGCGGGGGGCTCGGTGCTGCTGCGCGCCGAGGCGGACGCCGCCCGGGTGCGGCTGGCGGTGATCGATCAGGGTCCTGGCATCGACCGCAAGCTGCTGTCGCGCATCTTCGAGCCCTTCGTCTCGGGTCGCGAGGGCGGTACCGGACTCGGCCTCGCCATCGCACGCGGCGTGGTGGAACGCCACGGCGGCGAACTGCGTGCCGATTCGCAGCCGGGCTTCGGCGCCACCTTCACCATCGAGCTGCCGCGCCAGCCCGGGGGCGGTGTCTCGTGAGCGACCGCATCCTGCTGGTCGAGGACGATGCAGCGCTGCGTTCTGCCCTGGTGGCGGTGCTGCGCACCGGCGGCTACCAGACGGTCGAGGCCACCGATGGCGGAGCGGCGCTGGAGGTGCTGCGCGAGGGACCGGTCAGCCTGGTGCTGACCGATATCCAGATGGCGCCGATGGATGGTTATGCCCTGCTGCGCGAGGTCAAGCGCCTCTGGCCGCAGACGCCGGTGGTGATGATGACCGCGTATGGCGACATCGGGCGCGCACTCCAGGCCATGCGCGAGGGCGCCAGCGACTATCTGGTGAAGCCGTTCGAGGTCGATGCACTGCTCGGCGAGGTGGCCCGCTTCAAACGGACGCTGGCCGAGGACGACGCGCAGGCGGTGGCCACGCCCGGCCTGCGCGAACTGTATGCGCTGGCCGAGCGGGTCGCCGCCTCGGATGCCACTGTCCTCATCCATGGTGAGAGCGGGGTCGGCAAGGAGGTACTGGCACGCTTCATCCACGCCCGCTCGCCACGCGCCAGACGACCCTTCGTCGCCATCAACTGTGCCGCGATCCCCGACAACCTGCTCGAGAGTACGCTGTTCGGCCACGAGAAAGGCGCCTTCACCGGTGCCACATCGGCCCACGCCGGCAAGTTCGAGCAGGCCGATGGCGGCACCCTGCTGCTCGACGAGGTCTCCGAGTTGCCGCTGCCACTGCAGGCCAAGCTGCTGCGCGCCCTGCAGGAGCGGGAGGTGGAGCGGGTCGGCGGCAACCGTCCGATCGCGGTCGACATCCGTGTCATCGCCACCAGCAACCGCGACATGGCGGCACAGGTCGCCGCAGGCGGCTTCCGCGAGGACCTCTACTACCGGCTCAATGTCTTCCCGCTTGGCGTGCCGCCGCTGCGCGAGCGGCCCGAGGACGTCCTGGTACTGGCCACCGAGCTGCTGCGCCGCCACGACGCGCGGGCGGTGCTGGCGCCCTGCGCCCAGGCCGCCCTGCGTCGCCACCCCTGGCCCGGCAACGTGCGCGAACTGGCCAACGTCATGCAGCGCGCCGCCATCCTCGCACCGGGTCCCGAGGTGCGGGTCGAGCACCTGATGCTGCCCCCGCCGCGATCGGCTGCAGCGCCCGCCGGATCGCCCGCCGCCGGGCCGGTCACGGGTGACGTCGAGACGCCGGGGCCGCGGCCGGCCGGGGACCTGCGCAGCCTCGAGCGCCAGGCCGTGCTCGAGGCGCTGGCCGTTGCCGGTGGCAACCGCAGATTGGCCGCCGAGCGCCTCGGCATGCCGGAGCGCACCCTGCGTCACAAGCTGGCGCGCTGGCGCGAGGAAGGCCTGCTCGGCGATGGCTCGTGACGGCGCTGCGCGGGCCGGGGTCCTGCAGCCGGCGGCAGAGCGGAAGAGGGCGGGCGCGGCGTCGCTCCAGGGCTTATACTCGGCGCGGGGGGTCGGGCGATGAACACCAGCAACGGGATCGAGGGCTTGCTCGCCGAGATGCGGGCGACGGCGGCGCAGGCTTCGCCGCGTCCGGCCGACGACGGCGCGCCATCGGGTGCTGCCTTCGCCGAGGCCTTGCAGGGCGCACTGCGCGATGTCAGCGCGCAGCAGATGCGCAGTGATGCGCTCAAGAAGCGACTCGACACCGACCCCAATCTCGCGTTGCAGGATGTCGTGATCGAGATGTCCAAGGCGGGTCTTTCGTTCCAGATGATGGTCCAGGTCAGGGAGCGCTTGGTCGCTGCCTATCGCGAAGTCATGAACATGCAGATCTAGGGCCTGCATGGCAGAACAGGCCCTGAAGTTCTCCCCGGAGGCGCTGCTCGAAGGCTTCAAGAGCCTCGAAAACACCCAGAAGGTCTTGCTCGGGGTCGCGTTGGCCGCCATCATCGCCCTCGTGGTGGGGGCGGTGATCTGGTCTCGCACGCCCACCTACCGCGTCTTGTTCGCCAATGTCGATGGCCGCGACGGCGGTGCCATCCTCGCGCAGTTGTCGCAGCTGAACGTGCCCTACCGCATGGGCGATGGCGGCAACAGCATCCTGGTGCCCGAGGAGGTGGTCTACGATACCCGCCTCAAACTGGCGGCGCAGGGCTTGCCGAAGGGCGGCGCGACGGGTTTCGAGTTGCTCGACAACCCGCGCCTGGGCCTCAGCCAGTTCGCCGAGCAGATCAACTACCAGCGTGCGCTCGAAGGCGAACTCTCGCGCACTGTGGAGTCGATCGCCGCTGTGCGCGGGGCGCGCGTCCACCTCGCCATCCCGCGGCCGAGCGTCTTCGTGCGCGAGGCGCAGCAGCCCAGCGCATCGGTGCTGATCGAGCTGGAACGGGGGCGGGTGCTCGATGCGGAGCAGGTGGCCGGTATCGTGCACCTGGTGTCGAGCAGTGTCAGCGGACTCAATCCCAAGCAGGTGACGGTGGTCGACCAGTCCGGCAACGTGCTCTCGGCGCGTAACGAGGGTTCCGCCACGGTCGGTCTCGACCCGTCGCAGATCAACTACCGCAAAGCCATCGAGCGCGACATCGCGGCGCGCATCGAGTCCATCGTGGTGCCGGTTGTGGGCGCCGGCAACGTACGGGCGCAGGTGGCGGCCGACGTCGACTTCTCCCTCGTCGAACAGACCTCCGAGACCTTCCGGCCCAACCCGCGTCCCGAGGATTCGGCAGTGCGCAGCCGGCAGGACAATGAGTCGCAGACCACTGGGCCGGGACCCGGTGGAGTGCCGGGGGCGCTCTCCAACCAGCCGCCCGGGGCCGCCACAGCGCCGATCGCGGGCACAGCGGCGGCGGCGCCCGCAGCTGCCGATGCCGCAGCGGCCGGCGCTGCCGCGCCCGCGCCAGCTGCTCCGGGCGCCGCTCCCGTTGCCACCCCGAGCGAGGTGCTGGCGCAGTCACGCCAGCGCGAATCCACGCTCAACTACGAGCTCGACAAGACCATCCGCTACACCAAGGGCCCGGTCGGGGCGATCCGTCGGGTGTCGGCGGCGGTGGTGGTCAACTTCCGGCAGGTCGAGGGCAAGCCGGGCCAGCCACCGGGTACCAGGGCACTCTCGCCCAAGGAGCTGGAGCAGATCACCAACCTCTCGCGCGAGGCGATGGGTTTCTCCAAGGAGCGCGGCGATACGCTGAACGTGGTCAACGCCGCCTTTACCGGTGCGCCGGAGCCCCCGCCGGCCAAGCCGCTGTGGGAGGACCCGGACGCGATGCTGGCGCTGGTCGGACAGAACCTCGGCAACCTCGTCGCGGCGGCGCTCATCGCCTACCTGGTGTTCGGCGTGATCCGGCCGATCATCCGGCGTTTCAGCCTGCCGGCCGAGGAGGCTGCCGAGCCTGGGCTCGCCGAGGCCACCGAGGGTGGCGATGGCGGGGCGGTACCCGAGTTCGCGGCCCTGCGCAAGTTCCGTGTGGGTGCGGAGGGCGAGGAAGGGAGTACAGTCACGCTAAGCGATGAGGCCTTGGCCGAGATGGACCTCGACCGCCAGTTCATGAGCGAAGAGGAACTGAACCGGCTGATCGCCCGCAAGGACCCGCACAATGACATCGAACTGGCCAAGCTCATCGCCCGCAAGGATCCTCGCCTGTTCGCCGAGGTGCTGAGAAGCTGGATGAACGCTGGATGACTGCTGGATGAGAGATGGCTGAATCGGACGCTGCCGGCAAGAAGTGCGCGATTTTGCTGAGCGCCATCGGCGAGGAGCTGGCGGCATCCGTGCTGCGCAACATGCTGCCGCGCGAGGTCCAGCGCATCGGCGTCAACCTCGCCGTGCTCGGTGCCACCTCACCGGCCGAACTGCATTCGGCGGTGGACGAACTGCGCATGTCGGTGATCGGCAAGATCTCGCTCAGTTCCTCGTCCGACGAGTTCCTGCGCAACGTGCTGAACAAGGCACTCGGCGAGGAGCGAGCCGCTACCCTGCTCGACCGCATCCTGGCGGGCACCGACCAGACCGGCATCGAGTCCCTGAAGTGGATGGACTCGGCGAGCATCGCCGAACTCATCAAGCAGGAGCACCCTCAGGTGATCGCGGTGGTGCTGTCGCACCTCGAGTACGACCAGTCCGCTGATGTCCTCAAGCTGCTGCCCGACCGTCTGCGCAACGACGTCATCTACCGCATCGCCACCCTCGAGGGGGTGCAGCCCGGTGCCATGCGCGAACTCAACGAGGCACTGGCGCGACTGCTTTCGGGTGCCGACCGTGTGTTCAAGAGCAGTCTCGGCGGGGTCAAGACCGCGGCCGAGATCCTCAACCTGATGAGCAACCTCGAGGCACCGATGCTGGAGAGCCTGCGCGAGGTCGATTTCGATCTGGCCCAGGCGGTGCAGGACGAGATGTTCGTGTTCGAGAACCTGCGCGACCTCGACGACCGCTCGATCCAGGCAGTGCTGCGGCAGGTGCAGTCGGAATCGCTGGTCCTTGCCCTCAAGGGCAGCAGCGAGGCGATGCGCGAGAAGATCTTCCGCAACATGTCGTCGCGGGCCGCGGAGATGCTGCGCGAAGACCTCGAGACGCGTGGGCCGGTGCGGCTCTCCCAGGTCGAGGAGCAGCAGAAGGAGATCCTCAAGGTCGTGCGTGCGCTGGTCGATGACGGCACCATCATCCTCGCCGGCAAGGGTGACGAGGGCCTCGTGGCGTGAGCGAGGAGGAGTTCCGGCCTCTGGTCTTCGCCGCCCCGCCGCCCACCGCCAAGGTGGTGTCGCGCGAGCGTCTGACCGCCTACGACCGCTGGGAGCTGCCGGTGATCGAGGAGCGCATCCAGCGCGCCGAGGAACAGCTCGCCGGGCGCGGTCCGGTCGATCAGTCCGCGACCCTGCCGACCGCGGGCGAACTCGAGGCCTTGCAGGAGCGCGCTCGGCAAGAGGGCTGGCAGGCCGGTCTCGAGGAGGGGCGGGCGGTGGTCGGTGCACGCCTGGCGACGCTCAACAAGGCGATCGAGCAGGCCAGCGGCCTGCTGGCCCAGACCGAGGAGACCCTGGCCCCGCGCTTGCTCGACCTGGTGGTGGCGATGGCGCGCGAGGTCATCCGTGCCGAGCTGCGTCTGCACCCGGAATCGCTGATGGCGGTGGTGCGCGAGTCGCTGGCGGTGATGCCGAGCGGGGGCGATGCGCCGAGCATCCACCTGCATCCGGACGACATCGCCTGGATGCGCGAGGACCCGGGCGTCGACCCGGCCTGGCAACTGGTGGCCGATGCCGGCTTGGCGCGCGGGTCCTGTCGCATCGAGATGGGCGACGGTCTGGTCGAGTCGGACCTTGCGGAACGCTGGGCCAAGGTCCTGCAGGCGATCGGGCGCACCGACGCCTGGCAGGACGCCTCGGATCGCGGCTCCTGATGCTCGAGCGGACCCAGCGGCTGCTCGAGGATTGTGCCGCTGCCGTGCAGCGGGTCCCGGGCCCGGTCTGTGGCGGGCGCCTGACCCGGGTCTCCGGCCTGGTGCTGGAGACTGTGGGTCTGCGGGTGCCGATCGGTTCGATGTGTCTGGTCGAGGTGGGTCGCAGCGAACGCGTGGCTGCCGAGGTGGTGGGCTTCGTCGGTGGCCGGCAGTTCCTCATGCCAAGCAGCGAGGTCTCGGGTCTGGAGCCCGGAGCGCGGGTCTATCCGGTCGACAGCATCCGTGTCGTGCCGCCCCGCTTCGGTGAGGAGTGGCAGGCGCCGCGACCGACTCAGGACCGCATGCGTCAGGTCGGTGTCGGCGATGCACTGCTCGGCCGGGTGGTCGACGGCCACGGCCATGTCCTCGACGGAGGGCCGCTGCCGAGCGGGCTGCAGCAGTTGCCACTGCAGGGTCGGCCGGTGAATCCGCTCGACCGCGACCCCATCGACCATGTCCTTGATGTCGGCGTGCGCTCCATCAACTCCCTGCTCACCATCGGCCGCGGCCAGCGCATCGGACTGTTCGCCGGCAGCGGCGTCGGCAAGAGCGTGACGCTTGGCATGATGGCGCGCTACACCGACGCCGACCTGGTAGTGGTCGGACTCATCGGCGAGCGTGGTCGCGAGGTCAAGGACTTCATCGAGAACATCCTCGGTGCCGAGGGCCGAAGACGCGCCGTGGTGGTCGCGGCGCCGGCCGACGTCAGCCCGCTGTTGCGCATGCACGGCGCCGCCTACGCTCACACCGTGGCCGAGTACTTCCGTGACCAGGGCCATCACGTGCTGCTGATCATGGATTCGCTGACGCGCTACGCGCAGGCGCAGCGCGAGATCGCGCTGGCCATCGGCGAGCCACCGGCCACACGCGGCTACCCGCCCTCGGTGTTCGCCCGGCTGCCGCAGTTGGTCGAGCGTGCCGGCAACGGTCTTGGTGGGCGCGGTTCGATCACCGCCTTCTACACCGTCCTCGTCGAGGGCGACGACCTGCAGGACCCGGTCGCCGATGCCGCGCGCGCCATCCTCGATGGCCACATCACGCTGTCGCGGGCCCTGGCGGATGCCGGGCACTACCCGGCGATCGACATCGAGACCTCGATCAGCCGCGTCATGCCGGACATCATCGACAGCGTCGAGCTCGAACGTGCGCGCCGCTTCCGCTCGCTGTACACGCGCTACCAGCGCTCGCGTGACCTGATCTCCATCGGTGCGTATGTCCCGGGCAACGACCGTACCCTCGATGAGGCGGTGCGTCTCTACCCGGCGATGGAGCAGTTCCTGGTCCAGGGCATGCGTGAGCCGGCGCCCCTCGCCGAATGTCGCCAGGCCCTGGCGCAACTGCTGCCCTGAATGCCGTGGCCGGTCGCGAGTTCTCGCTGCGGGTGGTCCAGGAACGTGCGCAGTTCCGCGAGCAGGAGGCCGGACGCGTGGTCGGTCAAGCGGCTGCGCGCCTGGCCGAGGCGCGGCAGAAGTCCGAGACCCTGCTGGTCTACCGCGAGCAGTACGTGCAACGCATGATGCAGACCGCCGAGTCGGGCGTCGATGCCGGAAGCCTGCGCGAACTGCTGGCCTTCATCGCCCGCATCGACGATGCCCTGTCGCAGCAGGACATCGAGATCGCCCGGCGCGAGGAGCACTGGCGGAGCATGGTGGCGCAGTGGAACGAGCGTGTCCTCGAACTCCGCACCTACGACACCCTGGAGCAGCGCCACCTCGACCGCCTGGCCGGGATCGAGCGGCGCCTGGAGCAGAAACTCACCGACGAATGGGCGGCGCGGCGCCGTTCGGGCGATGAGTGAGCGCTATCTGGCGGTGGTCCCGGCGGCGGGCGGCGGCACCCGGCTCGGTGCAGCCTTGCCCAAGCAGTACCTCGACCTCGGTGGCGATCACATGCTGCATCGCAGTGTCGATGCCCTGCTCGCCGAGCCGCGCATCGAGCGCATCGTCGTCGTGGTCGCGCCCGCTGACCCGCGGCGGCCGCCGCCAGGGCGCTTCGATGGTCGGGTGTGTTTCCTGCCGGTGGGCGGCGAGACGCGCGCCGACAGCGTCGCTGCCGGCCTCCAGCAGTTGCATGCCGCCGATGCCGACTGGGTGCTGGTGCACGATGCGGCACGGCCCGGGCTCCCGCCGGCGGCCCTGGCGCGTCTCATCGATACAGTGGGCGACGACGCGGTGGGTGGACTGCTCGCACTGCCGGTGGCGGACACGCTCAAGCGCAGCGATGGTGCGGGACGCGTCCTCGCCACCGTCGATCGCGCCGAGCTGTGGGCGGCGCAGACGCCGCAGATGTTCCGCGCCGGGCTGCTGCGGCGTGCCCTCGACGCTGCGCGCGAGGGCATCACCGACGAGGCTTCGGCGGTCGAGCGGCTGGGGTTGCGCCCCCTGCTGGTGCGCGGTGACCCGGTCAACCTCAAGGTGACGCTGGCCGAGGACCTGCGTCTGGCCGCCGCCGTGCAGGCGGCGGGGGTGTGCTGATGCGCATCGGCCACGGATTCGATGTGCATGCCTTCGCCGAGGGCAGGGCGCTGGTGCTCGGCGGCGTCACCATCGCCCATGAGCGGGGTCTGCTCGGCCACTCCGACGCCGACGTGGTGCTGCACGCGCTGGCCGATGCGCTGCTCGGCGCCGCCGCGCTGGGCGACATCGGGCGCCACTTTCCCGACACCGATGCCCGCTACGCCGGTGCCGACAGCCGTGTGCTGTTGCGCGAGGTGGTGTCGCGCGTGGCGGAGGCCGGATGGCGTCCGTGCAACGTCGACCTCACGGTCATCGCACAAGCGCCTCGGCTCGCACCCCATGTCGGCCGGATGGTCGAGAACATCGCCGCAGATCTCGGTCTCGCCGTCGGCCAGGTCAACGTCAAGGCCACCACCACCGAGCGACTGGGCTTCACCGGCCGCAGCGAGGGCATCGCTTGCGAGGCGGTGTGCCTGCTGCTGCCGATTCAGGGGTCCGGCTGACGGCAGTCCAGCGGTAGCCGCACGCACACCCGCAGTCCGCCACCCGTACGGGGGCCCAGTTCGAGGGTCCCGCCATGCTGCTGCACGATGCGATCGACGATGGCAAGCCCGAGTCCGGTGCCGCCGCCACCACGCGCCATGTCGAGCCGGGTGAAGGGTTGCAGTACGCGTTCCACCGCCTCGGCCGGGATCCCGGGGCCGCGGTCGAGCACCTCGAGCAGCAATCCATCGTCCTCGCGGCGCACCGACACCAGGACCGGCGGTCGGCCATAGCGGATGGCGTTGTCGATCAGGTTCTGTAGCAGGCGACGCATCGCCAGCGGCCGTAGCACGGCGATGCGCGGCGCATCGCGGGTCTCGGCGCCGACATCGAGCCCGCGCTCGGCGTAGCGGCTCGCCACGTTCCGCACCAGCCCGGCCGGATCGATGCTCACCGCTTGCTCGCTGTTCTCGTCGCGGACGAAACTGAGGAACTGGCCGATGATGGCGTTGATGTCATCGATGTCCTCGATCATGGCGTTGCGCGAGTGCTCGTCGGTGCTCGCCGGCAGCATCTCCACGCCGAGGCGCAGGCGCGTCAGCGGGGTGCGCAGATCGTGCGAGACGCCGGCGAGCAGCATGGCGCGGTCGCTTTCGGCGCGCTCGAGGTTGCGCGCCATGCTGTTGAAGGCTCGTGTCACCGTGGCGATCTCGCGTGGACCCTGTTCCTGCAAGCGCTCCGGGCGGCCACCCGTGGCGAGGCGTTGCGCCGCGCTGGCCAGATCGGCCAGGGGCTGGTTGATGCGGCGCACGATGATCGCCGCGCCGAGTACCGACAGCACCAGCACCAGCGCGCTCCAGCCGATCCAGGCCAGAGAACGCTCGCTGCGCATCGGTGCACGCGGGATGACCAGCCAGTAGCGGTCCGGACCGAGGTCGAAGCTGACCCACAAGCCGTTGATGTTGTGACGATCGAAGCCGACCAGCGTGGTCGGTCCGAGTTCGCGCCGGAGTTCCTCGACGATGCCCTGCTGCAGCCGGGTCAGGCGCGGATCCACGTCTGGCGGCAGCATGTCCAGCGGGTAGAGCTGGATGCTCTCGCTCTGCGACAACTCGGCGAGCAGCATCAGCCGGCGGTTGGCGTGCGAGGCGACCAGCGCGGCGCGGGTCAGGTTGACGATGCTGATTGCCTCGTGCGCTGCCCAGTAGGCGCGCTCGGGGGTCTCCATGCGGTCGCTCACGGTGACCCAGGCGTAGTGCCCGAAGGCGATCAGGGCGGCGATCAGCAGCATGGTGCGGCCGAACATGGTGTCCGGCAGACGCCGGCTCCACCACGCATCGCCAGGCCGTGGCACGCCGCTGGCGCTCTGTGTGCCGAGCGCCGGCAGGCCGGATGGCACGGCCTCAGGCATTGTGCTCGCCATCCGGCACGAAGACGTAGCCGAAGCCCCAGACGGTCTGGATGTAGCGTGGCTGGCCGTTGCCGTCCTCGATCAGCTTGCGCAGCCTTGAGATCTGTACGTCGATGGCGCGGTCGAAGGCCTCGTGTTCACGACCGCGGGCCAGTTCCATCAGCTGGTCGCGCGACAGCGGCCGCCGCGCGTGTTCGACCAGCACCTTGAGTACCGAGAACTCGCCGCTGGTGAGTGGCAGCGGCTCACCGTCGCGCACCAGCTGGCGGGTGGCGAGGTCGAGCGTGAAGGGGCCGAAGCTCACCTTGCCGCCCTGCAGCGGCGCGGCGGCACCGGCCGGGGCGGCGGATCGGCGACGCAGCACGGCGCGGACACGGGCCAACAGTTCGCGCGGGTTGAAGGGCTTGGACAGATAGTCATCGGCACCGATCTCGAGGCCGACGATACGGTCCACCTCCTCGCCGCGGGCAGTGAGCATGATGATCGGCACCTGCTCCCCCTCGGCGCGCAGCCTCCGGCAGATCGACAGTCCGTCCTCACCCGGCAGCATCAGGTCGAGCACCAGCAGATCCACCGGCTCACGCCGGCGCTCGGTCTCCATGCCCGTGGCGTCGGGCGCACTGCGCACGCGGAAGCCGTTCTCGCCAAGGTAGCGCACCAACAGGTCGCGCAGTCTGGCGTCATCGTCGACCACGAGGATGCGTTCGCTGTCGCTCATCGGCCCTCCTTTCCGGGGCCTCACTCTAGCAAACCCGGCGACCTCCCCGGAGAGTTACAACTGGTAACATCTGGGGCGAAGATAGACACTGTGCAGAAAGATTCGGGTTCTAGTCTCCGCCTTCCCCGCCGGTTTCCGCGCCGGGTCTCCACGGAGGCACTCGATTGTTGATCAAGGGCATCGTCGCTGCCGTCAGTGCAGCCGGGATCGGGCTCTCCATCGCCCAAGCCGGGGCCACCTCGACTACGCAGCCAGCCGAGTCGTCGGGCGAGTATGAAGCCCGGTTGAACGCCGAGGAGCGCGAGTTGTTCCGCCAGGACATCGAGCATCTGCAGCAGAACTTCTACCAGGCGAACCCCGAGTCGCGCCGGCGCTGGATCGAGTCGGTCCGGGAGCGGCGGCAGATGCTCGACCGGGAGGAGGACCGGGTGTCGCCGCCGTTGGCGCGCATCAAGCCGACGCGGGCTGCCGGCGGAGAGCCCGCACGTTCGTCGGGTCCACGCCCGGTACTGCGTGACCGGGTTGTCGACTGAGCGTACGGCCTCACCTGGTCGCCCCCGGCATCTCCTGCCTTCGGTAAACGCTTTGGCATGAAAGGCGTTCTATACAGGGTCGCCGACACAATCTAGAATCCAGATGTCGTATAGCGACTCAAGAAACCGTTACGGAGGAGATGTCCAAATGAAGCGCGTAGTTCTGTCCGCCCTGCTGCTCGGACTCGCGGCCCCGGTCATGGCCGGCGATGCACCCTACACCGTCAAGGACGGTATGGTCGATGGCAAGACCTACAAGGGATTCCAGACTTGGCGTTCGGCGGCCTGCGAGCGCTGTCATGGCCCGAACCAGGAAGGCATGGTCGGTCCGGCGCTGACCGAGTCGCTGAAGAAGCTGAGCAAGGAAGAGGTCATCGCCATCATCACCAATGGACGCCCCGAGAAGGGCATGCCACCGCATGACGCGCTCGGAGCCGAAAAGATCGATGCGCTGTACGCCTACCTCAAGGGGCGCTCGGACGGTGCCTTCCCGACCAAGGTCAAGTCCTACGAGTGAGGCATGCGCGGGGCCCTGACCCTGCCGCAGAGAGCCGCCCCCGGGGCGGCTCTTTTTTTGCTAGCGGCCCTCGGGTCGGGGCCTCCGCGTGTCACCCGCCCGCGGTGGCTGCGATCCAGAGCGGTACGGTGACCGAACTCAGCGCGGTCGACAGCAGCAGTGCCGCCGAGGTCTCGCCTTCAAGCGCTCCGAACTGGCGTGACATGAGGTAGACGTTCACCCCGGTGGCCAGCGAGGCCATCATCACCACTGCCTGCGTCTCGATGAGGGGCAGACCGATGGCGAGCGCGATGGCCCACACTGCCAGCGGGTGCAGCACCAGCTTGATGCAGGCGATGGTGCCACTCGCCTGCCAGCCCCGGCGCACGCCGAACTCGGCCAGGCTCAGGCCGAGCGCAACCAGCGACATCGGCCCGGTGGCAGCCGCCAGCATGGCCATCGGGCGGTCCACCAGAGGCGGGATGCCGAGGCCGACGAAACCGTAGGCCGCACCGCCGACGATCGAGGCCACCACGGGATTGGTGAGGACGCCCCTCGCGGTCTTGCCGATGCCGCGCAGCGACAGCTCGCCGTGGCGCGCCCATTCCACCGAGAGGGTGACCAGGGTCCACAGGATCAGTGCATTGAACACCAGCGCCAACGCCACCGGCGGGATGTGCCGTTCGCTGAGCAGCAGGTGCGCGATGGGGATGCCGAGCAGGACGTTGTTGGAGAACACACCGCCCAGTGCGAACACCGACTGCTGGGTGCCATCGTGGCGGAACAGGCGCCAGCTCAGCAGACGCCCGATGACGAAGACCACACCGCAACCGCCAAAGAAGGCGATGAGCAGGCGCGCATCGACGCCGGAGAGGTCGCCGAAGCTGGCCATCTGCCGGAACAGCAGCGCCGGCATGGCGACCAGGAAGACGAACGAGGAGAGCGCCCGGCTTGCCTCCTTGCCCCAACCGCCCCAGCGTCCCAGTGCGTAACCGAGGAACACCAGCACGAACAGCGGCGAGGCCAGGAGGATCTGGTCGAGGACTCGGTCGAGGGGTAACGGCATGCGGTCGGCGCGCGCCCGTGAGACAACGGCCGATCATGCCACGAGCGGGCGAGGGGCGTCCTGCCGGTGGCAGCGCCTCAGTACACCTCGGGCACGTAGATCGAGGCGGGCAGGGGATGCCGCGTATAGTCGGCGTGTCGTTCGCGTTCCGGCAGCGCCACGGTCGGCCGCTCGACCTCGTGGTACTCGAACTGCTCAAGCAGGTGGCGGATGCAGTTGAGGCGGGCCTTCTTCTTGTCGACCGCCTGCACGATCCACCATGGCGCCTCCGGGATGTGGGTGCGCTCGATCATGGCCTCCTTGGCGCGCGTGTAGTCCTCCCAGCGGCGGCGGCTCTCGAGGTCCATCGGCGACAGCTTCCATTGCTTGAGCGGGTCGTGGATGCGGCCGAGGAAGCGCAGGTGCTGCTCGTCGTCGGTGATCGAGAACCAGTACTTGATGAGCCGGATGCCCGAGCGCACCAGCATGCGCTCGAACTCCGGCACCGAGCGGAAGAACTCCTCGACGTCGTCCTCGCTGCAGAAGCCCATGACGCGCTCGACCCCGGCCCGGTTGTACCAGCTGCGGTCGAACAGCACCATCTCACCGGCAGCCGGCAGGTGTGGTGCGTAGCGCTGGAAATACCACTGGGTCCTTTCGCGGCTGTTGGGGGCGGGCAGAGCCACCACCCGGCAGACGCGCGGGTTGAGGCGCTGCGTGATGCGCTTGATGGCGCCACCCTTGCCGGCGGCGTCGCGGCCCTCGAACAGGATGACCACCTTCTGTCCGCTGTGCGCCACCCATTCCTGCAGCTTGACCAGCTCGCCCTGCAGGCGGAACAGTTCGCGGAAGTAGCGGATGCGTTCGGCGCGCCGCTCGCCGGCATCGCCCGGTGTGCCAACAGCCTCGTGGTCCTCGATCTCGAGTTCCATCTCCTCATCGAGACCGTCGACGATCTCCTCGCGGATGCGGCGGATGAGTGCCTCGTTGTCGCTGCCGTCGATCATGGCTGAACGCTCGTGGGGATGACGGGTTGAGTGTCCGTGCCGCAGATGACACTTCCATGACGGGGCAGAAAGCACGGGGCCCGCGTCACGCGGGCCCCGTGGGCGCTGCATGAGGGTGCGCTCAGACGGTCACACCGCGCGCCGTCTCGGCGTACTCGCCGATCTGGTCGAAGTTCATGTAGCGGTAGATGTTGGCGGCATCCTGATCGATGATACCCATCGCTTCGCGGTACTCGGCCAGCGTCGGGATGCGGCCGAGCTTCGAGCAGACCGCTGCCAGTTCCGCCGAACCGAGGAACACATTGGTGTTCTTGCCGAGCCGGTTGGGGAAGTTGCGCGTGCTGGTCGACATCACCGTGGCGCCCTCACGCACCTGAGCCTGGTTGCCCATGCACAGGCTGCAGCCCGGCATCTCGGTGCGTGCACCGGCGGTACCGAAGGTGGCGTAATGGCCTTCCTTGATCAGTTCGCTCTCGTCCATCTTGGTCGGCGGGGCCACCCACAGCTTGACCGGGATGTCGCGCGCACCGCCCAACAGCCGGGCTGCTGCGCGGAAGTGCCCGATGTTGGTCATGCATGAGCCGATGAAGGCCTCGTCGATCGGCGTGCCGGCGACCTCGGACAGGAACTTGGCGTCGTCCGGGTCGTTCGGGCAACAGACGATGGGCTCCCGGATGTCCGCCAGATCGATGTCGATCACCGCCGCGTACTCGGCGTCCGCATCGCCTTCCAGCAACCTGGGGTCGGCCAGCCAGGCCTCCACCGACTGGATGCGCCGCTCCAGCGTGCGGCGGTCGGCATAGCCGTCGGCGATCATGTTCTTCATCAGCACGACGTTGCTGTTGAGGTACTCGATGACCGGTGCCTTGTCGAGCTTGATGGTGCAGCCGGCGGCCGAGCGCTCGGCCGAGGCGTCACTCAACTCGAAAGCCTGCTCGACCTTGAGGTCCGGCAGACCCTCGATCTCCAGGATGCGCCCGGAGAAGATGTTCTTCTTGCCCTGCTTGGCGACGGTCAGCAGACCCTGCTTGATGGCGTAGAGGGGGATGGCATGCACCAGGTCGCGCAGGGTCACGCCGGGTTGCATCTTGCCCTTGAAGCGCACCAGTACCGATTCCGGCATGTCGAGCGGCATCACCCCGGTGGCCGCGGCGAAGGCCACCAGACCCGATCCGGCGGGGAAGGAGATGCCGATCGGGAAGCGGGTGTGCGAGTCGCCGCCGGTGCCCACCGTGTCCGGCAGCAGCAGGCGGTTGAGCCAGGAGTGGATGACGCCGTCGCCGGGCCGCAGCGCGACGCCGCCGCGGTTGCTGATGAAGGCCGGCAGTTCCCGATGCATCTTGACGTCTACCGCCTTGGGGTAGGCGGCGGTGTGGCAGAACGACTGCATCACCAGGTCCGACGAGAAGCCGAGGCAGGCCAGATCCTTGAGCTCGTCGCGGGTCATCGGGCCGGTGGTGTCCTGCGAGCCGACCGTGGTCATGCGCGGCTCACAGTAGGTGCCCGGACGGATGCCCTTGCCTTCGGGCAGGCCGCAGGCGCGGCCGACCATCTTCTGCGCCAGGGTGAAGCCCTTGCCGCTGTCGACCGGCGGCTTCGGCAGGCGGAAGGTGGTGGAAGCCGGCAGGCCAAGGAAATCGCGGGCCTTGGCGGTGAGGCCGCGGCCGATGATGAGGTTGATGCGGCCACCGGCACGCACCTCGTCGAGCAGCACCTCGCTCTTCAGGCTGAACTCGGCGACGCTGCTGCCGCCCTTGGTGATCCTGCCCTCGTAGGGGTGGACCTCGATGACGTCGCCCATCTCCAGCCGGCTGACGTCGACCTCGATCGGCAGCGCACCGGAGTCCTCCTGCGTATTGAAGAAGATCGGCGCGATCTTGCCGCCAAGCGTGACCCCACCGAAACGCTTGTTGGGAACGAACGGGATGTCCTCGCCGGTGGCCCAGATCACCGAGTTGGTGGCCGACTTGCGGCTCGAGCCGGTACCCACCACGTCACCGACGTAGGCCACCAGGTGGCCCTTCTTCTTCAGCTCATCGATGAACGCCATGGGCCCGCGCTTGCCATCCTCCTCCGGCCGGAAGGCGGCATCCGGGCGCGTGTTCTTGAGCATCGCCAGGTAGTGCAGCGGGATGTCCGGCCGGCTCCAGGCATCGGGTGCCGGGGACAGGTCATCGGTGTTGGTCTCGCCCGGTACCTTGAACACGGTCACGGTGATGGTCTTCGGCACCTCCGGGCGGGAGGTGAACCACTCGGCCTCGGCCCAGCTCTGCATCACCGACCGGGCGTGCGCGTTGCCTGCCCGCGCCTTCTCCGCGACATCGTTGAAGTAATCGAACATGAGCAGGGTCTTCTTCAGACCGGCGGCGGCGATCCCCGCCACTTCTGCATCGTCGAGCAACTCGATCAGCGGATGCACGTTGTAGCCGCCGACCATGGTGCCCAGCAGTTCGGTCGCCTTGGCCCGCGACACCAGCGCCGTCTGCAGTTCACCGTGTGCCACGGCGGCGAGGAAGCTCGCCTTGACCTTGGCCGCGTCGTCGACACCGGGCGGCACGCGGTGGGTCAGCAGGTCGAGCAGCAAGGCTTCCTCACCGGCCGGCGGTGCCTTGATCAGCTCGATCAGCTCGCCGACCTGGCCGGCATCGAGCGGGAGCGGCGGGATGCCCAGCGCGGCGCGCTCGGCGACGTGTTGGCGGTAGGCTTGCAGCATGGTCGACTCCTCGGGTGCGGGTCTCGCCGGATGCCGGCGGCGGGCGGGTTGCGGGCGGGGCTGGAACGGTGCGGTGTGATCCGGTGCGGGGGCGGTCAGAAGAAGGCCTGTTCGGCCTCGGTCGGGATGCTCACGCCGGTGGCGCGGGCGCGCTTGAGCACCTGCCAGTTGTAGCGGTAGCTGGCGCGGTCGTGCAGCTTGTCGGCGTAGGACACCGGACCCCAGTCGGCCGCCTGTGCCAGCAGCAGGATGGCCGACGAGTCGGCGACGTCGGCGGGGTCCGGACGCATCGCCTCGACGATCGGCAGGATCTGCGAGGGGTGGATCGACCACATGCGCAGGAAGCCGAACTCCTCCTTGGCACGTCGTGCATCGTTGCCGGCGGTCTCGGGGTTGCGCACATCGCGCGTCACGTTGTGCGAGGCGATCACCCCGTGTGCCGCCGCGGCGGTGCCGATGGCGCCCTTGGCGCGGACGATCAGCGGGTGCGTGAACTGGATCGGGCTCTGCATCCCGGTCGATGGGATGGCGCCCTGGTAGCTGGAGACGAAGTCCATCAGGCCGAAGTCGATCACCTCGCAGCCGGGCAGCGCGGCGATCTTCCACACATCGTGGACCGCGGTGGGGGACTCGATCATCAGGTGCAGCGGGATGGTGCGCCGCACGCCCATCGCCTGGGTACGTTTCTGGATGTACTCCACCGCTGCCAGGGCCATCGGGTAGTTGGGTGACTTGGGCAGAGTGATGTAGGCCAATCGTTCACCCGCCTCGCCGATCAGGATGTCGATGTCGTCGGTGAAACTCGGGTGCTGGAAGTCATGGATGCGGCTGCCGGCGCGACCGAAGTGGTTGTGCTCCGAATTGATCATGCGTGCCACCAGGTGTGCGTGCTCCCGCTCGCTGCCGGCGGCGGCGCCATCCTCGCAATCGCAGGTGACGTCGAACACCGGGCCCAGCTCGTCCTGCATCGCGAAGGACTTCAGCATCAGTTTCTCGGAGCCCGCGTAGTGCTCTGCGGCAGGCAGGATCGGCAGGGGCTTCTCGTCGGGGAAGAGGACGATGTCGGGGGAGTCGGGGTTGGTCGTCATCGCGTCGGATCGGGACGGTTGCAGGAGGGCGGGTCACGGGTGTGCAGTGCAGCATCGAGTGTGCCACAGGCGTGCCGGCCTGCATACTTATGTCTTATATAAGATAGCTGTATGTGGACGCTGCCATGTCCGCCTGCTAGATTCCGCCCCATGAACGAAAAGATCGCCGTCGTTCCGAGCTACCAGCCACTGTACGGCCAGATCAAGGCCCTGCTGGTCAGCAGTCTGGCCAACGGCGAATGGAAGCCGGGGCAGATGATCCCCAGCGAGTCCGAGCTCGCCGGCCGCTTCGGTGTCAGCCAGGGTACCGTGCGCAAGGCCATCGACGAACTTGCCACCGACCGCCTGCTGCTGCGCCGGCAGGGTCGCGGCACCTTCGTCGCGTCGCATGCCGAGGACCGCAACTCCACCCGTTTCCTGCGCCTGCGCGCTGCCGATGGCAGCGCCGAGGCGCATGTCAGCCGACTCATCGACTGCCGCGGTGACGTAGCGGGCGGCCCCGCTGCGGAAGCTCTGGGTCTGGACCCCGGGGAGCCGGTGGTCGAGGTCAGGCGTGTGCTCTCGTTCGCCGGCAGACCGGTGATCCACGACCGTATCGTGTTGCCCGCCAGCGTCTTCGGTGGGCTCGACGCGGCCACCATCGAGGCCTGGGAGGGCAGCATGTACAGCCTCTTCGAGACGCGCTTCGGCGTGCGCCTGATCCGCGCCGAGGAGCACCTCACCGCGGTGGTGGCGCCGCGCGACGTGGCCGCCGAGCTGCAGGTGGCATCGCGGTCCCCCTTGCTCGCGGTGGAGCGCGTCGCCTATACCTATGATGACTTGCCGATGGAGTGGCGTCTCGGCCACTACGACACGACGGACCACTTTTACGCAACCACACTAGACTGAGCGGGCGCGATCCGGCGGCGTACTGCCGCCGGTCTGCGCTCCCGCGACCGGACCCCCAAGCTACGGAGCCTCTTCCCCGATGACTTCCCTCCCGAGTGCGGCCAAGCGGCCGAAGCACCTGGACCTGCTGCGCATCAGTCTGCCGCTGCCGGCCAAGGTCTCGATCCTGCACCGCGTCAGCGGCGCGCTGCTGTTCCTCGCGTTGCCCTTCCTGCTGTTCCATCTCGACCAGTCGCTCGACAGCGCCGAGGGCTACGCGCACGCTGCGGCCTTCTTCGGGCAGCCACTGGTGAAGCTCGTGGCGCTGCTGCTGGTGTGGTCCTACGCGCACCACTTCTGCGCCGGCATCCGCTACCTGCTGCTCGATCTGCACGTCGGCCTCGACCGTATCCCGGCCAACCGCAGCGCCGCCATCGTGCTCGGCGCCAGTCTGGCGCTGACCCTTCTGGTGGGGGTACGACTGTGGTGAAACGGATCGTTACCGGCGCGCACTACGGCCTGCGCGACTGGCTGCTGCAGCGCCTGACGGCGGTGGTCATGCTCGCCTTCAGCGTGGTCGCGGTGCTGCGCATCGCCGAAGCAGAGCCCGGCTTCGAGGGCTGGAGGGGTGTGTTCGAGCCGGCGTGGATGCGCGTCGCCTTGTTCCTTTTCCTGCTCTCGGTGCTCTACCACGCCTGGATCGGCGTGCGTGACATCTACATGGATTACGTCAAGCCGGTCGCCGTGCGGCTGGCACTGCATACCCTGACCGTTCTGGCGCTGGTCGCCTGTGCCGGCGGGGTCTTCGAACTGGTCTGGAGCCACTGATGGGATTGCCCGTACGTTCCTTTGATGCGGTGATCGTCGGCGCCGGGGGTGCCGGCCTGCGCGCCGCCTTGCAACTCTCCGAGGCCGGTCTCAAGGTCGCCGTGCTGTCCAAGGTGTTCCCGACACGCAGCCATACCGTCGCGGCGCAGGGCGGCATCTCGGCCAGTCTCGGCAACTCGCAGGAGGACAACTGGCTGTGGCACATGTACGACACGGTCAAGGGCTCCGATTGGCTGGGTGACCAGGACGCCATCGAATACATGTGCCGCATGGCGCCGCGCGTGGTGATCGAACTCGAGCACTTCGGCATGCCGTTCGACCGGCTCGACAACGGCAAGATCTACCAGCGCCCGTTCGGCGGGCACACCCAGGAGTTCGGTGCCCGTCCGGTGCAGCGTGCCTGCGCCGCTGCCGACCGCACCGGCCACGCCATGTTGCACACCCTCTACCAGCGCAACGTGCGTGCGCGCACGCAGTTCTTCGTCGAATGGATGGCGCTCGACCTGATCCGCGACACCGACGGCGAGGTGGTGGGGGTGGTGGCGCTGGAGATGGAGACCGGCGAATGCATGATCCTGCAGTCGCGCGCCACCCTGCTCGCCACCGGCGGCGCCGGGCGCATCTACGCCTCCAGCACCAACGCCTTCATCAATACCGGTGACGGTCTGGGCATGTGTGCCCGCGCCGGCATCCCGCTCGAGGACATGGAGTTCTGGCAGTTCCACCCGACCGGCGTGTCGGGTGCCGGCGTGCTCATCACCGAGGGCGTGCGCGGCGAAGGTGGCTACCTGCTCAACGCCAATGGCGAACGCTTCATGGAACGCTACGCACCGACGGTCAAGGACCTCGCCTCGCGCGATGTGGTGTCGCGTGCCATGGCGGTGGAGATCTACGAGGGCCGCGGCTGTGGGCCGAACAAGGACCACGTGCTGCTCAAGCTCGACCACCTCGGGCCGGAGGTCATCAACCACCGCCTGCCCGGCATCCGCGAGATCGCCATCCGTTTCGGCGGCGTCGACCCGATCAAGGATCCGATCCCGGTGGTGCCGACCTGCCACTACATGATGGGCGGCATCCCCACCAACATCAACGGTCAGGTGGTGGCGCCGCTCGGCACCTCCCCCGACGAGGTGGTGCCCGGCCTGTGGGCGATGGGCGAGTGCGCCTGCGTGTCGGTGCACGGTGCCAACCGCCTCGGTACCAACTCGCTGCTCGATCTGGTGGTGTTCGGCAAGGCGGCTGGCGACCATGCCATCGAGTGGCTCAAGGCCAATCCGGTGCAGAAGCCGCTGCCTGCTGCCGCTGCAGACCTCTCGCTGTCGCGTCTGGCGCGTCTCGATGGTCAGAAGGACGGCGAGTCGGTGACCGAGGTCGGCCAGGACCTGCGCAACATCGTGCAGCGCCACGCCGGCGTGTTCCGTACCGGTGAGGTACTGGCCGAGGGTGTGGCCAAGATCCGCGAGGTAGCGGAGCGGGTCCAGCGCACGGCGATCCAGGACAAGTCCAGGGTGTTCAACACTGCACGCATCGAGGCTCTGGAACTCGACAACCTGATCGAGGTGGCGATGTCGACCCTGATCGCCGCCAACACCCGAACCGAGAGCCGCGGCGCGCACGCCCGCGACGACTTCCCCGATCGCGACGACGCCAACTGGATGAAGCACAGCCTGTACTACAGCGCGGACCAGCGGGTGGAGTTCAAGCCGGTCCGGCTGAAGCCGCTCACCGTCGATTCGATCCCGCCCAAGGCGCGCGTCTACTAAGCATCCAGGAGTCCCAACCATGCGTTTCTCGGTCTACCGCTACAACCCGGACGTCGATGCCAAGCCCTACCTGCAGGACTACGACATCGCGCTCGAGCCCACCGACAAGATGCTGCTCGACGCCCTGATCCGCCTCAAGGCACACGACGATACGCTGGCCTTCCGGCGGTCCTGCCGCGAGGGGGTCTGCGGCTCGGACGCGATGAACATCAACGGCCGCAACGGTTTGGCCTGCATCACCACGGTCGCCGAACTCGGCGACCACGTCACCTTGCGGCCGATCCCGGGTCTGCCGGTGATCCGCGACCTGATCGTCGACATGACGCAGTTCTTCCGCGCCTACCACTCGGTGAAGCCCTACGTCATCAACAACGACCCGGCACCGGAGACCGAGCGCCTGCAGAGCCCCGAGGACCGTCTCGAACTCGACGGTCTCTACGAATGTATCCTGTGTGCCTGCTGCAGCACGTCCTGCCCGTCGTTCTGGTGGAACCCCGACAAGTTCCTCGGTCCGGCGGCCTTGCTGCAGAGTTACCGTTTCATCGCCGACAGCCGCGACCAGGCCACCAACGAGCGTCTGGACGATCTGGAGGATCCGTACAAGCTGTTCCGCTGCCACTCGATCATGAACTGCGTCGATGTCTGTCCCAAGGGCCTCAACCCGACCCGGGCGATCGGCAAGATCAAGGACATCATGATCAAGCGGATGGTGTGACGGCTGCAGCTTGATGGGGGAGAAGGAGCGTGTGCGCTGGCGCTGCCGGCGCGGGATGCTGGAACTGGATCTGATCCTGTCCCGGTACCTCGATGCGCGTTTCGATGCAATGAGCGGGGCACAGAAGGAGGCTTTCCAGAGCCTTCTCGAGTATCCCGATAACGACATCTGGGACTGGTTCAACGCCCGTACCCGGTGCAAGGACCCGGAAGTGGAGCCGGTGGTGGAAGACATCATCGGCTTCGCGATGCGGATTTGAGCCTCGGCGCCGCGGCGTCGACACGTTTCGAGAGGACCTTCCCATGACCCAACCCGTCAAAGCCACGCTGAGCTTCTCCGATGGTCGCCCCGCCATCGAGATGCCGCTTCTGAACGGTCAGATCGGCCCCGATGTGATGGACATCCGTCCGGTCACCAGTGCCGGCATCTTCACCTACGACCCCGGCTTCCTCGCCACCGCCAGCACCAAGTCGGCGATCACCTTCATCGACGGCGACGAGGGCTTGCTCTACTACCGCGGCTACCCGATCGAGCAGTTGGCCGAGAAGTGCAGCTTCCTCGAGACCTGTTACCTGCTCTGGTATGGCGAACTGCCGAACAAGGAGCAACTCGAGGCCTACGAGACGCGAATCCGCAAGCACACCATGCTGCACGACCAGATGTCGCGTTTCTACCAGGGCTTCCGCCGCGATGCGCACCCGATGGCGGTGATGTGCGGCACCATCGGCGCCTTGTCGGCCTTCTACCACGACCACCTCGACGTCAACCTGCCGGAGGACCGCGAGCTGTCGATGTTCCGCCTGGTGTCCAAGGTGCCGACCATCGCCGCGATGAGCTACAAGTACAACGAAGGCCTGCCCTTCATGTACCCCAACAACAAGCTCTCGTATGTCGCCAACTTCCTCTACATGACCTTCGCCACACCGTGCGAGGCGTACGAGCCGAACCCGATCGCGGTGCGCGCCATGGAGCGCATCATGATCCTGCACGCCGACCACGAGCAGAACGCATCCACCTCCACCGTGCGGCTGGCCGGTTCCACCGGTGCCAATCCGTTCGCCTGCGTGGCGGCGGGCATCGCGGCGCTGTGGGGTCCGGCGCACGGCGGCGCCAACGAAGAGGTGCTGAAGATGCTCGACCAGATCGGCGAGGTGAAGAACATCGACAAGTTCATCGCCCGGGCCAAGGACAAGAACGACGGTTTCCGGCTCATGGGTTTCGGCCACCGTGTCTACAAGAACCGCGACCCGCGCGCCGGCGTGATGCGCAAGACCTGTCACGAGGTGCTCGGCGAGATGGGCATCGCCACCGAGCAACTGGAGATCGCCATGCGCCTTGAGGAGATCGCGCTGCGCGACGAGTACTTCATCGAAAGAAAACTGTACCCGAACGTCGACTTCTATTCCGGTATCGTTCTAAAAGCGCTCGGCATCCCGGTCAAGATGTTCACCGCGATCTTCGCCATGTCGCGGACCATCGGCTGGATCAGCCAGTGGAACGAGTTCATGTCGGACCCGGAGCGCAAGATCGGCCGTCCGCGCCAGTTGTACGTGGGGGCGGCACGCCGCGACCTGAACCGCTGAGGTTCGTCTCGCGGTGGGGGTCCGGGCGAGCGCGGTCGGCGCGCCCGGTGGCAGGGTGGGGCCGGCCGCTGCCGGTCCGCAGCGCGAGCGGGGTGTGCCGATGATGGACGAATGGCAGGCCAGTTCCTTCCTCTACGGCGGGAATGCGGCGTATCTGGAGGAGTTGTACGAGCAGTTCCTCGACGACCCGGCTGCCGTCCCCGAGCCCTGGCGTTCACAGTTCGCGGCCTACCAGCCACCGGCCGCCGGGTCGGCGGACGTCGCCCATTCGCGCATCGTACATGCCCTGGTCGAGCAGGCGCGTGCACCGCGCAGCAGCGGCGCCGGTACCACCGACGCGTGCCAGATCGCGGTCCTGCAGATGATCGAGGCCTACCGCGCCTACGGCGTGCGTCGTGCCCGGCTCGACCCGCTGGCGCGCCATCCGCTGCCCCACGTCGCCGAGCTCGACCCGGCGCACTACGGCTTCACCGAGGCCGACATGGGACTCAGCTTCCGCAGCGGGGACTTCGCCGGTGGCAAGACGGCGTCCTTGCGCGACCTGGTCGACGAGCTGCAGGCGGTGTACTGCGGCTCGATCGGTGCGGAGTACATGTTCATCACCCAGGCCGAACAGAAACGCTGGCTGGCGCAGCGCCTGGAGAGTCCGCAGATGCGTGCCCTGCCCGATGTCGCGACGCGGCGCCGCATCCTCGAGAAGATCACCGCTGCCGAGACCCTCGAGCGCTACCTGCACACCCGCTATGTGGGGCAGAAGCGGTTCTCGCTCGAGGGCGGCGAGACCATGATCGCGGTGCTCGACCAGATGATCCGCGGCTGCACCGAGCGTGGCAGCGAGGTCGCGGTGATCGGCATGGCCCACCGCGGTCGCCTCAACGTCCTCGTCAACACCGTCGGCAAGACTCCGGCCGAGTTGTTCGACGAGTTCGAGGGCAAGCACAGCCACGACCTGCCCTCGGGCGACGTCAAGTACCACCAGGGTTTCTCCGCCGACGTCGCCACACCCTCGGGCCCGATGCATCTGGCGCTGGCCTTCAACCCCTCGCATCTGGAGATCGTCAATCCGGTGGTCGAGGGCTCGGTGCGCGCGCGCCAGGACCATGTCGGCGACAGCGAGGGCAAGCTGATCGTGCCGATCCTGCTGCACGGTGATTCGGCGTTCGGTGGCCAGGGCGTGGTGATGGAGACGCTCAACCTGTCGCAGACGCGTGGCTATTTCACCGGCGGCACCCTGCACCTGATCGTCAACAACCAGATCGGCTTCACCACCTCCGACCCGCGCGACATCCGCTCCACCGTGTTCTGCACCGACGTCGCCAAGATGGTCGATGCGCCGATCCTGCACGTCAACGCCGACGATCCGGATGCGGTGATGCGGGTGGTCGAGCTGGCGCTCGACTTCCGCTACACCTTCCGTCGGGACGTCGTCATCGACATGGTCTGCTTCCGCAAACTCGGCCACAACGAGCAGGACGAGCCGATGGTGACGCAGCCGATCATGTACAGCTTCATCAGCCGCCACCCCGGCACGCGCGCCTTGTACGCGCAGCGGCTGGTCGAGCAGGGGGTGGTCGCGCCCGATGAGCCCGAGGCGATGATCGAGGCCTACAAGGCGGCGATGGAGGCCGGAACCCCGGTGGTCGACCTGGTTCCCGCCAATCGCAACCACAAGCATGCGGTGAACTGGCTGCCGTTCATCAAGAAGACGCCCTGGCATGCGCCCTGCGACACCACGGTGCCGCTGAAGGAGCTCAAGCGTCTGGCGGAGCGGCTGACCGACGTCCCGCCGGGTTTCAAGTTGCACGGCCGGGTCGAGAAGATCATCGCCGACCGGCGTGCGATGGGTGCCGGCAAGTTGCCGCTCGATTGGGGCATGGCCGAGAACCTGGCCTATGCCAGCCTGTTGCAGCAGGGCTACCCGATCCGCCTCTCGGGTCAGGACTGCCAGCGCGGAACCTTCTTCCACCGCCACGCCGTGCTGCGTGACCAGAATCGCGTCGATGCCGGTGACGGCACCTGGACCCCGCTGGAGCACATCGCGCCGCACCAGCCGAGCTTCACCGTCATCGATTCGGTGCTCTCCGAAGAGGCGGTGCTCGGCTTCGAGTACGGCTACGCCACCTTCCAGCCCTACTCCCTGGTGATCTGGGAGGCCCAGTTCGGCGACTTCGCCAACGGCGCGCAGGTGGTGATCGACCAGTTCATCGCCAGCGGCGAGACCAAGTGGGGCCGACTCTGCGGTCTGGTGATGATGCTGCCGCACGGCTTCGAGGGTCAGGGCCCGGAACACTCGTCGGCGCGCCTCGAGCGCTACCTGCAGTTGTGCGCGGAATACAACATCCAGGTGGTGATGCCGACCACGCCGGCGCAGATGTTCCATGTGCTGCGGCGGCAGATGCTGCGTCCCTACCGCCGGCCCCTGATCCTGTTCACACCAAAGAGCATGCTGCGCAACAAGGAGTCGACCTCGCGGCTGGAGGATCTGGCCAAGGGCGCCTTTCTGCCGGTGATCCCCGAGACCGATACCGACATCGACCCGGCCGGTGTGGCGCAGGTGGTGTTCTGTGCCGGCAAGATCTACTACGAGCTGCGCGCCGCACGCCGTGAGCGCAAGGCCCACGATGTCGCCATCGTGCGGCTGGAGCAGCTCTACCCGTTCCCGCACGACGACTTCGAGGCCGAGATGGCGCGCTACCCCCAGGCCAAGACCATCGTCTGGTGTCAGGAGGCGCCGCGCAACCAGGGCGCCTGGCACCGCATCCAGCACTATCTGGCGAACCATCTGCGACCCGGCCAGACGCTGCGTGATGCCTTGCGGCCGTCGTCGGCGTCGCCGGCGGTGGGCTATGCTGCCAAGCACGCGGAACAGCAACGCGCGGTGATCGACGCCGCTCTCACCCTCTGAGGAGACCCATGCGAGTCGAAGTCAAAGTCCCGCAACTGTCCGAGTCGGTGGCCGAGGCCACCCTGCTGAGCTGGAACGTCAAGGTCGGGGAGTCGGTGAAGCAGGGCCAGAACCTGATCGACATCGAGACCGACAAGGTGATGATGGAACTGCCCGCGCCGGGCGACGGTGTGCTGGCGGAGATCGTGCGCGACGCCGGCAGCGCCGTGAAGAGCGGTGAGCTGATCGCCGTCATCGATACCGCGGCTGGCGCCAGTGCGGCCGCCGCAGCGTCGGGAGTGGCGGCGACCGCCGGGCCCGCGGCAGCACAGGCGGCACAGCCTGCCCCCGCGGTGTCCGTGGCGCGCCATGGCAATGGCGCCGCCGCCCCTGCGGATCCCGGTTTGGCGCTGCCTGCGGCGGCCAAGCTGCTGAGCGAGCAGGGCATCTCCGCGGTCGAGGTCGATGGCAGCGGTCGCGGCGGGCGCGTGACCAAGGGCGACGTGCTGGCGCACCTCGCCGCTGCGCCGCAGGCTCCGGCTACCCGGCCCGCCGATGCCGTCGTGCCTCAGCCACAAGCAGCGCTGGCCGCCGGCCGCAGCGCCAACCGCGTGCCCATGACGCGTCTGCGCGCGCGTGTGGCGGAGCGTCTGGTCGAGTCGCAGCAGGGCACCGCGACGCTCACCACCTTCAACGAGGTCAACATGGCCCCGGTGATGGAGCTGCGCAAGCGCTACGGTGAGCGCTTCGAGAAGGACCACGGCGTCAAGCTCGGCTTCATGGGCTTCTTCGTCAAGGCGGCCTGCGCCGCGCTGAAGCGGTTCCCGGTGGTCAACGCCTCGGTCGATGGCAGCGACATCGTCTACCACAACTACTGCGACATCGGCATCGCCGTGTCCAGCCCGCGCGGCCTGGTGGTGCCGATCCTGCGCGACGCCGACCAGATGAGCATCGCGCAGATCGAGAAGGCGATCGCCGACTTCGGCGCGCGCGCCCGCGACGGCAAGCTCGGCATCGACGAGCTCTCCGGCGGCACCTTCAGCATCAGCAACGGCGGGGTCTTCGGCTCGATGCTGTCGACGCCGATCATCAACCCTCCGCAGAGCGCCATCCTCGGCATCCACGCCACCAAGGAGCGGGCGGTGGTGGAGAACGGGCAGGTGGTGGTGCGGCCGATGAACTACCTGGCGCTGTCCTACGACCACCGCATCATCGATGGCCGCGAGGCGGTGCTAAGCCTGGTGGCGATCAAGGATGCGCTGGAGGACCCGGCGCGCCTGCTGCTCGAGGTCTGACGGGTGCGCCATGCCTGACTTCGACGTCGTCGTCCTCGGGGCCGGTCCGGGCGGGTACGTGGCGGCGATCCGGGCCGCTCAGCTCGGCCTGCGCACGGCCTGCGTCGAGGGCTGGGCCACGCCATCGGGCCAGCTGGCACTCGGCGGTACCTGCCTCAATGTCGGCTGCATCCCGTCCAAGGCGCTGCTGGAGTCGAGCGAGCACTACGAACAGGCGAGCCATGGCTTGAGCGAGCACGGCGTGCAGGTGAGCGGCATCAAGCTGGATCTGGCCCAGTTGCTCAAGCGCAAGGACGGCATCGTCGCCACGCTCACTGGCGGCATCCAGGGCCTGTTCCGCAAGAACAAGGTCGAGTGGCTCAAGGGCTTCGGCCGCATGCAGAAGGGCACCGACGGCTGGCAGGTGGTGGTCGAGGGCGCCGATGGCAAGAGGACGGTCTCTGCCTCGCACGTCATCCTCGCCACCGGTTCGCGACCGCGGCCGATCGAGTCGGCGCCGGTGGAGGGCGAACGTATCGTCGACAACGCCGGCGCGCTCGCCTTCGACAAGGTGCCGAAGACGCTGGGCGTGATCGGGGCGGGGGTCATCGGTCTCGAACTGGGTAGCGTGTGGCGCCGGCTCGGCAGCGAGGTGACCCTGCTCGAGGCGCTGCCCGGCTTCCTCACGCTGGCTGACCCGGCGGTCGCGGCCGAGGCGCACAAGCAGTTCACCGCGCAGGGTCTGCACATCCGGCTCGGTGCCCGGGTCACGGCCACCCGGGTGCTCAAGTCCGGGGTGCAGGTCACCTATCAGGACCAGGCCGGTGAGCACATCGCGAGTTTCGACCGTCTGGTGGTGGCGGTGGGGCGGGTGCCCTACACCGAGGGCAGCGGTGCGCGCGAGGCGGGTGTCGCCTTCGACGAGCGCGGCTTCATCGTCACCGACGCTCAGGGTCGAACCAACCTGCCCGGCGTCTGGGCCGTCGGCGACTGTACGCCGGGGCCGATGCTCGCCCACAAGGCGAGCGAGGAGGGCGTGATGGTGGCCGAGTGCATCGCCGGCCAGCAGGGCCACTGTGACCACGCCATCGTGCCCTGGGTCATCTACACCCACCCGGAGATCGCCTGGGTCGGCCAGACCGAGGCCCAGCTGCAGGCGGCGGGCATCGAGTACCGCGCCGGCAGTTTTCCGTTCGCTGCCAACGGTCGCGCGCGCAGCATGAACGCCACCGGCGGCTTCGTGAAGATGCTCGCCTGCGCCAGGACCGATCGCCTGCTGGGCGTGCACATCATCGGCCCGCAGGCCTCGGAGTTGATCAGCGAGGCGGTGGTGGCGATGGCGTTCGGCGCCGCCAGCGAGGACCTGGCACGCATCGTCCACGCCCATCCGTCGCTCTCGGAGTCGATGCACGAGGCGGCGCTGGCGGTGGACGGCCGTACCCTCCACTTGTAGTCACGGGTCCGTCGGCGCATGGCGACTCTGCGGCTGCAGCCGCCCGGGACCCCGTCCCCGCAAGTCTTCCTCGGCACCGAGTTCGCCAGCGACTACTTCCGACACTTCGCGCGCCGCCACGGCGTGGAACTCGATGCCTCGCAGAAGCGGGCCGCCCTGGCGTTCGAGCATCTCGCCGCGGAGCTGCTCGAGCGCGAGGTGCGGCGCGGCCTGATGGCGCGCCTGCGCCGCCCCAAGCCGATCCCGGGTCTGTACTTCTGGGGGGGGGTGGGTCGCGGCAAGAGTCTGATGATGGACGCCTTCTTCGCCGGCGTGAACCTCCCGCGCAAGCAGCGCTGGCACTTCCACCGCTTCATGCTGCATGTCCACGAGCAGCTCACGGCGCACGCCGGGCAGGTCGATCCGCTGCCAGCCATCGCCCGCCGCTTTGCGCAGGATTGCCAACTGCTCTGTCTCGACGAGTTCCACGTGCGCGACATCACCGACGCCATGCTGCTGGGTCGGCTGCTCGAGGCCTTGCTGGAGAACGGCGTGGTGCTGGTCACCACCTCGAACTGCGCGCCGCACCAGCTGTATGCCGACGGGCTGCAGCGCAGCCGGTTCCTGCCGGCCATCGCGCTCATCGAGCGCACCATGACCGTGCTCAACCTCGACTCCGGGACCGACTACCGCCTGCGCAAGCTGGAGACACAGGCGGTCTATCTGGTCGGCGATGAGGCGGCCACGGCGACGCGGATGGCGGCGCTGTTCGCCGACCTCGCCCGCGAGGAAGGCGAGGCGGACATCCAGGTGCCCCTGCCGCAGGCGCGCAGTGTGAAAGCGCGGCGCCACGCCGAGGGGGTGGTCTGGTTCGACTTCGGCGTGCTCTGCGGGCAGGCCTACGGCAAAGCAGACCTGGTCGAGATCGCACGGGACTACCACACGGTGCTGATCTCCGGCGTGCCGAGGCTGGGGCCCGAGACCGCCGATCAGGCGCGTCGCTTCATCTGGCTGATCGACGAGTTCTACGACCGCCGCGTCAAGCTGGTGCTGGCGGCCGCCGCGCCACCGCAGGAGCTCTGCCTGGCCGGACATGTGGCCAGCGACTTCGCCCGCAGCGCCAGCCGACTGACCGAGATGCAGACGCGCAAGTACCTGTCGCTCGCGCACCTGGGGTAGGTACAGAGCGCATACCGGCCCGGTCCCGGTCGATCGCCGCCCCGGCTGCAGCCACCCCGACCCGCAATCCGACCCACAACCTGACCCCGCAACCCGACATCCATCCACACCGATGACCGCGACCTTCCGAGCCCTCCGCATCCACCAGCAGGACGCCGGTGTCCGTTCTGCCATCGAGCCGGTCATGGTCGACGACCTGTCGCCCGGCGAGGTGGTGGTGCGCGTCGCCTGGTCGAGCCTCAACTACAAGGATGCGCTGGCGGTGACCGGCCGCGGACGCATCCTGCGCGGCTCGCCGCGTATCCCCGGTGTCGACCTCTCGGGCCACGTCACCGCCAGCAGCGACCCGCGCTTCGAGCCCGGCGCTGCGGTGCTGGCGACCGGCTACGAACTGGGCATGTCGCACGATGGCGGACTTGCCGAGTACGCGCGCCTGCCGGCCGACTGGGTGGTGCCCTTGCCATCCGGCTTGTCCTTGCATCAGGCGATGCAGCTGGGCACCGCCGGCTTCACCGCCGGGCTGGCGATCTCGCGGCTGGAGCAACTCGACCTCGCGCCGGGCAACGGCCCGGTGGTGGTGACCGGCGCCAGCGGTGGCGTCTCGGTGGTGGTGATCGACCAGCTCGCCCGACTCGGCTACGAGGTGGTCGCCATCACCTCGAAAGCGGAGCAGGCTGATGCCCTGCGCGCGCTGGGTGCTGCCGAGGTGCTGCTGCGCGGCGATCTGGAGATGGGTCGAAAGCCACTGGAGACGGCACGCTTCGCTGCCGCGTTCGACTCGGTGGGCGGCGAGACCCTCGCCTGGCTGACCCGCGTGATGCGGCAGCGTGGCCTCATCGCCGCCTATGGCAACGCCTCCGGGACGGATATGGTGACCACCGTCTTCCCGTTCATCCTGCGTGGCGTGGCGCTGGTCGGCATCGATTCGGCGGCCACCGCCATGCCGCAGCGCCTGCGCGTCTGGCAACGCCTGGCCGGGGACCTGCGGCCGATGCATCTGGCCTCGCAGTGCCGCGACATCGGGCTCGAGGCGGTGGTGACGACCTGTGAGGCGATGGTCGAAGGGCGGCACAGCGGGCGCAGCGTGGTCTGCCTGAGCGGGGGATGAGGGGGTGTTTTCCGTATAATGCGGCTTTGGCACGCGGACCTCGCCCGACATGCGTATCCTGCAGAAGGCCCTGACCTTCGACGACGTCCTTCTGGTGCCGGCGCATTCGGCCATTCTGCCGCGTGACGTCCAGCTCCGGACCCGCATCAGCCGCGACATCGAGATCAACCTGCCGCTGGTCTCGGCAGCCATGGACACCGTGACCGAATCACGCCTCGCCATCGCGCTGGCGCAGGAAGGCGGCATCGGCATCGTGCACAAGAACCTCAGCGCGCGACAGCAGGCGGCCGAGGTGTCCAAGGTCAAGCGCTTCGAGTCGGGCGTGGTCAAGGACCCGATCACCATCGGGCCGGACCTGAGCGTGCGCGAGCTGCTGGCACTGACCCGCCAGCACCGCATCAGTGGTTTCCCGGTGGTCGAGGCAGGGCAGGTGGTCGGCATCGTCACCAACCGCGACCTGCGCTTCGAGCCGCAGCTCGACCAGCCGGTGCGCAACATCATGACGCCGCGCGAGCGGCTGGTCACCGTGCCGGAGGGGGTGAGCCTGGAGCAGGCCACCGACCTGCTGCACCGTCACCGGCTGGAGCGCTTGCTGGTGATCGGCGACAACTGGTCGCTCAAGGGCCTCATCACCGTCAAGGACATCGTCAAGAGCAGCGAACACCCCAACGCCTGCAAGGACAGCCAGGGCCGACTGCGGGTGGGTGCCGCGGTGGGTGTGGGCGAGGGCACCGACGAGCGGGTGGCACTGTTGGCCGAGGCCGGCGCCGACCTCATCGTCGTCGATACCGCGCACGGCCATTCGCAGGGTGTGCTCGACCGGGTACGCTGGGTCAAGACGCGCTTCCCGCAGGTGCAGGTCATCGGCGGCAACATCGCCACCGCCGAGGCGGCCAGGGCATTGCTCGACAGCGGTGCCGATGGCGTCAAGGTGGGCATCGGGCCGGGCAGCATCTGCACCACCCGCATCGTCGCCGGGGTCGGTGTGCCGCAGATCACGGCGGTACAGAACGTTGCGGCGGCGCTGCAGGGCAGCGGCGTACCGCTGATCGCCGATGGCGGTGTCCGCTACTCGGGTGACATCGCCAAGGCGATCGCCGCCGGCGCGCACTCGGTGATGCTCGGCGGGCTGTTCGCCGGCACCGAGGAGGCGCCCGGCGAGACCGAGCTCTACCAGGGTCGTTCCTACAAGAGCTACCGTGGCATGGGCTCACTGGGTGCCATGCAGCAGGGCTCGTCGGACCGCTATTTCCAGGACGGCGAGGGTGCCGACAAGCTGGTGCCGGAAGGTGTCGAGGGTCGCGTTCCCTACAAGGGCCCGGTGACGGCGGTGATCCACCAGCTGATCGGCGGCCTGCGCTCCTCGATGGGCTACTGCGGTGCGGCCACCATCGCCGACATGCACGAGCGTGCGGCTTTTGTCGAGATCACCTTCGCCGGCGTGCGCGAGTCCCACGTCCACGACGTCCAGATCACCAAGGAAGCGCCGAACTATCGCGTGGAGTGACGGGGTGAGCCACGATCGCATCCTCATCCTCGATTTCGGCAGCCAGGTCACGCAGCTCATCGCGCGGCGGGTGCGCGAGGCGCAGGTCTACTGCGAGATCCACCCTTGTGACGTCGGCGACGACTTCGTGCGCGGCTTCGGCGCGAGCGGGATCATCCTCTCCGGCAGCCACATGTCGGCCTACGAGGAGGCCAACGACCAGGCGCCCCGCGCGGTGTTCGAGGCCGGGGTGCCGGTGCTCGGCATCTGCTATGGCATGCAGACCATGGCGCAGCAGCTCGGCGGCAGGGTGGAGCCCGGCGACAAGCGCGAGTTCGGCTTCGCCCGGGTGCGTGCCCGAGGCCACACGCGCCTGCTCGAAGGCATCGAGGACCGGCGATCGCCCGAGGGCCACGGTCTGCTGGACGTCTGGATGAGCCACGGTGACAAGGTCACCGAGTTGCCGCCCGGATTCAAGCTCATGGCGAGCACCGACAGTTGCCCGATCGCCGGCATGGCCGACGAGGCGCGCCGCTTCTACGCCGTGCAGTTCCACCCCGAGGTGACGCACACGCTGCAGGGGCCGGCGATGCTGCGCCGCTTCGTGCGCGACATCTGCGCTTGCCGCGGCGACTGGGTGATGAAGGATCACATCGCCGAGGCGGTGGCGGCGATCCGCGAGCAGGTGGGCGATGAGGAGGTCATCCTCGGGCTTTCCGGCGGCGTCGATTCGAGCGTCGCCGCGGCGCTCATCCACCGAGCCATCGGTGAGCAGCTGAGTTGCGTCTTCGTCGATCACGGCCTGCTGAGGCTGAACGAGGGCGACATGGTGATGGAGATGTTCGCCGGCAAGCTGCACGCGCGGGTGGTGCGGGTCGATGCCAGCGCGCTCTTCCTGCGCGAACTGACCGGCGTGACCGACCCCGAGGCCAAGCGCAAGACCATCGGGCGTCTGTTCGTCGAGGTGTTCAAGGCCGAGGCGGCGAAACTCAAGGCCGGCGGATCGGGCCACAAGGGCGCGAGCTTCCTGGCGCAGGGCACCATCTACCCCGACGTCATCGAATCGGGCGGTGCCAAGACCAAGAAGGCCACCACCATCAAGAGTCACCACAATGTCGGTGGCTTGCCGGAACAACTCGGCCTGAAGCTGCTCGAGCCCCTGCGCGACCTGTTCAAGGACGAGGTGCGCGAGCTTGGCGTGGCCCTCGGCCTGCCGCGCGAGATGGTCTACCGTCACCCTTTCCCGGGTCCGGGCCTGGGGGTGCGCATCCTCGGCGAGGTCAGGCAGGCGTATGCCGACCTGCTGCGACAGGCGGACGCTATCTTCATCGAGGAGCTAAGGGCCACCGAGGCAACCGCGCGCGATGTGGCAGCCGGCATCTGCCAGCCGGGAGATGTCGGCAAGACCTGGTACGAACTCACCAGTCAGGCCTTTGCCGTGTTCCTGCCAGTGAAGAGCGTGGGCGTGATGGGCGACGGTCGAACCTACGACCATGTGGTCGCGCTGCGTGCCGTGCAGACCAGCGACTTCATGACTGCGCACTGGGCGCATCTGCCCTACGCGCTGTTGGGCCGGGTGTCGAACCGCATCATCAACGAGGTCCGGGGGCTCAACCGGGTGGTCTACGACGTGTCGGGGAAGCCGCCAGCGACGATCGAGTGGGAATGAGGAGACGAGGCAGCCCGTCGAGGCTGTCTCCAGCCTCGTTGCGTCGAGCGGCGTGACGCCGCGCAGGGAACGACCATCCGAACGTGGTTGGACGGGCATGTGCTTCCGGCGTTTGCCGGCCGCGTCCTTGCGATCGATGCAGCGGTTGCGCTGCAGTGCGCCCGTCTGCACGTGCCAGACAAACTCAGCGAGCGCGACGCGATGATCGCCGCGACGGCGCTTGTGCATGGCATGACGGTGGTGACCCGCAACGTAGCCGACTTCGAAGCCAGCGGAGTGCCGTTGGTCAACCCATGGCTCGGGCAGCGGGCGTGACGAGCCGTGCGGCATCGTGACGGCAAGAGGGTGGGCGTAAGAGGCATTCGGAACAATGGCTCAGGATGTTTGATGCCGGCACCGCTTGCCAGCTTCGGTGACCGGCTGAGACAGGCCTTGATGGCATTGGAGATCGTCGTCAGAGTCGATCGGCATCGATAGATCTCGAAAGCTGGCCATCGCGGAGGAGCCGACTGTCCTCGATAGATGTCGATCGATGGTGGAAGCTGCGCCTGGGGATCCCGGTCGAAGTGGCGGTACTTCGGACGGTAAAACTGGCGCGGCTCGAGGCGCCTGCCAGTTAAAGCAACGGCTTACGGTCTCGACCCGATCACGGCAGGTCGAAGATGTGGCATGGATGCTATGGTTGCGGGCGTCTGAAGTCGGCGCCGATCGACGGGTGACGACGATCGGATGACACGAGGAGGGACACCCAGATGCCGCAGGATGTGTTCTCGCTGGTAGGCGCGACAGTCGTATTGGTCGTGCTGCTGCTGTCCGTGATGGTCGCCCGTGCAGCCACCCGACGCGCGGCCGAACAGCAGCTGGAGATCGAGGCCTATGCCCGCCGGCAGGAGGAGAGTGCCCGCTTCAAGAGCCAGCTCTCCGAACTCGGCTTGTGCCTGCTGCAGGCCACCACATCGCGCGAGATCGCAACCGTGTTCCTGTCTCAGGCGCACCGCATGCTCAAGGTCATGCAGGGCTTGGTGTATGTGGTTGCCGACGACTCCACGCTCAAGCTCGCCGGCAGCTTCGGCTGCGCAAAGCCCCCACCGACGGAGATCCGTGCCGGGGAAGGTCTGCTCGGACAGTGCGCTGTGGACCGGCAGCGCAAGCTCTTGCGAATGCCCGATGAACCTCTTGCCGAGATCCGTTCCGGCCTCGGCGCTACGAGGCCCGCGTGCGTGATGCTTTGCCCGATCATGGTCAATGAGGCCCTGGTCGGCGTACTGGAGATGGCCTTCATGCAGTGTGTCGAAGAGGACCTGGTGGAGCGGGTGGAAGACATGACCCATGTCCTAGCAGTCGGACTCAAGATCAGGGGGCACCAATGAGGTCGATCCCCTGGCTCGGCCGCTTGCCGGTCGGCGGCCTCTTGCTGGTGAGTCTCTTGTTGCTCTTGGTCCTGGGTTCGATGCTGTATGTGCGGTCGGAATTCCGCTCCTACAGCGCCCGCGAGACAGGGGAACTCCAGTCCGCACAGATCGTGAGGGCACAAAGCCACGCGCACCAGATCAACGCGCTGCTCAATCAGGCCAGTTCCGTGGCGCTCGTGACGGCGCACGTCCTGTCCGTCGACACGCACATCCATGAGGCGGAGTTGTACGAACTGCTGAAGCGTAATGTTGGGGACCACCCCCTGATCTACGGAGCGGCGGTCGCCTTCGAACCCAAGGTGTTCGGCGGACGCGCCCTGTTCAGCCCGTACGTGTATCGCTCCCGGGACACGCTCGCCGCCATCGACATCGGCGCCGAGTCCTACGACTACACCCAGCCGCAGTGGGAGTGGTACTCCATTCCCAAGCAGCAGGGCCGCCCGGTGTGGACCGAGCCCTACTTTGACGAGGGTGCCGGCAACATCAACATGGTGACATTCTCGGTGCCGTTCTTCCGCAACGGCAAGGTCGCCGGCATCACCACCATCGACCTCGATCTCAGCAAGCTGCTGCGGCTGGCGGAGATCGATGCCAAGGAGGGCGAGGAGATCCTCATCCTCAGCCGGCAGGCCAACCTTGTCTATCGCAAGCAGACCCAGGACATCAGCAAGCCACTGGGTTCGGTGCAGACCGACTTCAGCGCACAGGGCGTCTTCCAACTGATCCGCTTGGCCAGTGGCGGAGCGGGCCTGATCGAACTCAGAACGCGCGACCAGCTGAACTGGATCAGCAGTGCCCCGATCCGGGTGTCCGACTGGAGCCTGCTGCTGCGCACCGACGCGAATACCGCGTCGAGGGGCATCCTCGATGTGCGTGACCAGATCCTGCAACTGGCATCCGCGATCGTGCTGATCGCCCTGGCTGCTGCGATCGCGGTGTGGAGGCTGGTCATGCAGCGCAGAAAAGCCGCCGCGACGCTCCTGGCCGAGTCGCGGCAGCGTGAAAAGGCACAGCAGCAGTTGCTCGAAGAGATGGAGGTGCGGACCCGGGTCTCCCAAGTCGCCGCGGAGATGCGGGAGGCGGAACAACCCGAGGTTCTGGCGGACAGGCTGATGTCAGGCTTGAACCGCCTGATGGACATCAGTCACGGCGCACTCTACGTCGCCCGGCCGGATCAGCAGACGCTGCGCTTGTGCGGGGTCTACGGCATCCCGCAGGACCAGGTCGGCGCGACCTGCAGGTACGGCGAGGGACTGACCGGGCAGTGCGCCGTGGAGCGAAGGAAAGCTGTACTCGAGATCCCGACGGACGATTTCTGGCGGCTGGTCCCTGGCCTCGGCGAGAGCATGCCGCGTTGGCTTATGACCATCCCCATCGTTCACCAGGACGTGCTGCTGGGGGTCCTGGAGTTGGCCCTGTTCGCCGAACCTGACGCCCATCAGCAGCAGATGATCGATGAGCTGAGCAGTTCTCTGGCGCTGCACCTCAAGGTCCTGTCGCGTGATGCCTCGCACGGCCTTGAGCCGGCGTGACCCCATCGCACCCGGCCACGCCCTATGTCGTCTGCATCGGTGCGTCCGCGGGAGGTCTCGAAGCCCTGCTCGTCGTGCTGTTCCACCTGCGACCCACTGGAAGGATGGCGTACGTGATCGCCCAACACATGGCCAGCGGCGGCCATTCGACCTTGATGGCAACGCTGCTCAGCCGCAACTCCCGTCTGCCGGTGCTTGAGGCCGCCGCCAATGCTCCGCTTCTGCCTGACCACGTCTACGTCATCCCCTCCGGCCAGGACGGCGTGATCCAGGGCGGCTCGATCAGGCTTGTCAGTCCGGCCAGGGAGAATCTCTCCACGCCGTCGGTCAATGTGCTGTTCTCGTCGGCGGCCGAGGATGCCGGGCGACATGCCATAGGGGTAGTGCTATCCGGTACGGGTTCGGACGGCACAGCCGGCTGCCGCGCGATCAAAGCGCGGGGTGGAAAGACATTCGCGCAGGCCCCGGACGCGGCGACCTACGATGGGATGCCATCGTCAGCGATCGAGGCGGGCGTCATCGACCACGTATGCCGAGAGACCGAGTTGTTCGAAACGCTGATCGCGGCACTGCCCGGTGTCTCGGCACCCGGTCACGCGGCACAGACACGCCCACCCCAGGCGCCAATGACCCTGGAGCCGACGCCCTCCGGCGACAGCCAGTACCTGAGCCGGCTGGTCCGCCTGATCGAGGAGGCCACCGGGATCGACTTTGCCGGGTACAAGGAAGAGACGCTGCTGCGCCGTCTGGAGCGGAGGATGTCGAACCTTGGCATCGCTTCCCTGCGTGAGTATCTGCAACGCGCGTCCAGGGACGCGGGTGAACTGCAGACCATCCAGCAACTGTTCCTCGTCTCGCTGTCCTCGTTCTTCCGCGACGCCGAGTCCTTTGAGGTGCTCGCTCGGGAGTTGCGGACGCTGCTGTCCGCGGGTTCGAACGAGCAGCGGATCCGTTGCTGGGTCCCGGGCTGCGCGACGGGAGAAGAGGTCTACACCCTGGCCATCATCCTTGCCGAGGTCCTGGGGGAGCGGCTCCTGCAGCACGACATCGTCATCACCGGGACCGACCTCAACCCGGACGCCTTGCAGACCGCAGCGGCCGGTCTCTATGGGGCAGCGGCGTTCAAGGAGATGGAGCCACTGCTTCGGCAGAGATACTTTGCTGCCGAGGGTACGCAGTGGCTGATCGGGGACCGGATCAGGAGCATGTGCCGCTTTGAGCAACGGGACGTCATCGCCACAAGACCTGCCGAGTCACAGGACCTGATCAGTTGCCGCAACCTCCTGATCTACCTCAAGGGCGATCTGCAAGACCGGCTGATGCGGAAGTTCCACCAGAGTCTGCATCCGCACGGCCTTCTGTTCCTGAGCCAGTCCGAGAACCTCGGACCACTCGGAGGCACCCTGTTCACGGGCATCGATACGGCCCATCGCTTGTATCGCCGGCGCTGAAGCCATGTTGGATCGCAAAACCATGTCTTCCGATCAGGCACTCGCCAAGACTTTGCTGCATGACGCCTGGAACGTTCGATGAAAAAGATACTTGACCGGTTGGAAATGCTGGGGCTCCGCACCAAGTTGCTCGTCGGCTTCGGGCTCGGGTTCGTCTTCACCCTGGTTCTGGGCGTGAGTGCGGTCTTCAACGTCAGCTCGATCAACGAGTCGCTGCAGACCATGCACGACAAGCATATGTCCGGACTGATGCACATCAAAGGTGCGCAGGTGGCGTATGGGCAGGTCGAAGGCGTGCTGCGGCAAGCCATCCTCGATGAGGATGCGAAGACCAGGACCTTGGCGCTGCAGCGGCTCGAGCGGCACCGCGAAGCTCTGGCAAGGGAGGTCGCGGCCTTCACACCGATGATCATCCTTGCAGCCAACAACAAGAATCTGGCGGACTTCCAGGCAGCCTACATGCGCTACCAGAGGGTCCTCGAAGCCATCGTATCCTTCCTCGAGAGAGGGTCGCCCGAAGGCGCCAAGGCCTATCTCAATGCCAATGAGTTCCAGGTCGCCGGGCGCGAGACCTACGAGGCCCTGAGCAGGCTTGCCAACGTCAAGGTCGAGTTCACCGACGCGAAGGCCGCGGAAGCCAAGAGCCTCGCCGATTTCATGCAGCGATTCACGTTCGGTCTGGTGATCGCCGGGGTCGCCCTGGGGTCCTTGGTCGCCTTGGCGATATCCCGCTCGATCCGCAGACCCACCGAACGCCTGCGCGACTCCGTGGAATCATTGGCCGGCGGGGATCTGGGCCAGGCCATCCCATGCACCCACTTCACCAACGAGGTGGGCGCGATGGCCCGCGCCATCGAGGTCCTGCAAGGTGTGTACCGGGACACGGAGGCGCAGCGCTGGGTCAAGACCAACGTCGCCGAGATCTCTGCAGCGCTGCAGCAGGCCACGACCTTTGCGGATCTGGGACGGATCTTTCTCTCCCACCTGTCGCCCCTGCTCAAGGTCGGACACGCCGTGTTCTATCTGCGCGACGAGGACGGGGTCTTCCGCCTGATCTCGACCTACGGCTACCGGGAGCGCAAGAACCTCAACCAGTGCTTCAAGGCCGGGGAGGGGCTCGCGGGCCAGTGCGTGCTGGAAAGGTCATCGATCGTCCTCAGCGATCCTCCCCACGACTATGTGCGCATCGGCTCCGGGCTCGGCGAGGGCGCGCCCAAGACCATCATGGTGCTGCCTGTCCTGCAGAAGGACGAGGTGGTTGCCGTGATCGAGCTGGCTGCATTCGTCCGCTTCGGAGCGCGGGCGACGGCAATGCTCGACGCCCTGATGACGGCGCTGTCGATGAATCTCGAGATCCTGCAGCGCAGTCATCAGACCCAGAGGCTGCTGGAAGAGACGCGCCACCAGGCCGAACGCATGGAGAAACAGGCCGCGCAACTCGAGGAGCAGCAGGTGGAACTCGAGGCGCAGCAGGTGGAGCTGCGGATGACCGAGGCCTGGTACCGCGGCATCATCGAGTCGGCGCCCGATGGGCTGATGGTGGTGGACGAGTCGGGTGCCATCACCCTGTGCAACCCAAAGATCGAGGAGATCTTCGGTTCCGCATCCGGTGATCTGATCGGCAGCAACGTCGATGCTCTTCTGCCGGCCTCGATCACCAGCAGGATGCGCGCGATGCGTGCCAGCTTCATGGAGGGCTTCAGCGACCGCAACCAGAGCAAGTCCCTGACCTCGCGTGGCATCCGCAAGGATGGCCGTGAGATCCCGGTCGATGTCGGCATCTCCCTGCTGCCCAATCTGGGTGGGCGCGGTGTGTCGGTCTGCGTGTCGGTGCGTGACATCACGGCGCGCAAGGAGGCTGAGGACAGGATCAACGCCTACTTCGAGAATTCGAACGATGGGCTCCTCGTGCTCCACCCGGCCAAGGGATTCACTCATGCGAACAGGCGTGCCGCTGCGCTGTTCGGTGTCGAGACGGTCGCGGAGTTGGTGAAATGCGGCCCAATCGAACTCTCGCCGGAGTTCCAGGCCGACGGCAGACGCTCGGAAGACGCGGCCCGAGAGCACATCAGCCACGCTATGAAGGCGCTCAGTCCGCATTGCTTCGACTGGCTGCACCAGCGCCGCAGCGGAGAGACCTTCCCCTGCGAGGTGAGCCTCATCCCCTACAAGAGCGTCGACGAGACCGTCCTCATCGTCAATCTCCACGACATCAGCGAACGCAAGGCGGCCGAGGTGGAACTGCGCCGCGCCAAGGAGGCGGCCGAAGATGCCACGCGCATGAAGTCCGACTTTCTCGCCAACATGAGCCACGAGATCCGGACCCCGATGAACGCCATCATCGGCATGTCGCATCTGGTGCTCAAGACCGATCTGACGGGGCGCCAGCGCGACTACATCAAGAAGGTGCAGAGTTCCGGCCAGCACTTGCTCGGCATCATCAACGACATCCTCGATTTCTCCAAGATCGAAGCCGGCAAGCTGAGCATCGAGCACGCCGATTTCGAGATCGACAAGGTGCTCGACAACGTTGCGAACCTGATCTCGGAGAAGGCCTCGGCCAAGGGTCTGGAACTGGTCTTCGACATCGACCCGAGGGTGCCGCAACATGTGAACGGAGACTCCCTGCGCCTCGGGCAGGTGCTCATCAACTACTCCAACAACGCCGTCAAGTTCACCGACCAGGGCGAGATCGTGATCAGCGCGCGGCTGATCGAGGAGACCGCCGAAGATGCACTGATCCGCTTCGAGGTTCGCGACAGCGGTATCGGCTTGACGGAGGAGCAGCGCGGAAAGCTGTTCCAGTCGTTTCAGCAAGCCGACACCTCGACCAGCCGGAAGTACGGTGGTACCGGTCTCGGATTGGCGATCTCCAAGCAACTGGCGACCTTGATGCACGGCGAGGTCGGGGTGGAGAGCGAATTCGGAAAGGGCAGCACCTTCTGGTTCACCGCGCGCCTCGGCAAAGCCAGGGGAGCCCGCAGGAGTCTTCTGCCGGCACCGGATTTCCGTGGACGCCGGGTTCTGGTCGTAGACGACAGCGAGACCGCACGCAATGTCCTGGAGGACCTCCTGGGCAGCATGACCTTCAAGGTCGACCAGGCTGCGGATGGCAAGCGGGCGATCGAGGCGGTACTGGAAGCCGACCGGCAGGAGGACCCGTTCGAGATCGTCTTCCTCGACTGGCACATGCCGGGGATAGACGGGATCGAGGTCGCCAGGCAGATCCGGAGATCGGCTTGCCAACGCGAGCCGCACCTGATCATGGTCACCGCCTACGGTCGAGAGGAGGTCATGAAGGAGGCCGAGGAGGCCGGCCTGGAGGACGTCCTGATCAAGCCGGTGAACGCGTCCATCCTCTTCGACACCGCCATGCGGGTGCTTGGCGGCAAACTGGAAGAGTGGGTCGGTAGCGGGGGCGAGGCAGCGGGCCCGACGGAAGGTCTGGCCGACATCGAGGGCGCCCGCATCCTTCTGGTCGAGGACAACGAACTGAACCAGGAGGTGGCCATCGGGCTGCTGGAGGACGCCGGGTTCAAGGTGGAGATCGCCAACAATGGACAGGAGGCGCTCGACAAGGTCGGAAAGCACTCCTATGACATCGTGCTGATGGACATGCAGATGCCAGTCATGGATGGCATCACCGCCACCATCGAACTGCGCAAGCAGGCCCGGTTCAATGATCTGCCGATCGTCGCGATGACGGCCAATGCCATGGAGCAGGACAGGAAACGTTGCAGCGACGCCGGGATGAACGACCACGTCGCAAAGCCCATCGAGCCGGAGGAGCTGTTTCGCGCCCTGCGGAAATGGATCAAGCCGCAAACCGGAGGCAAGGCCGGCGATCCGGCAACAAGCCCAGAGGCAGGCGCCGTGCCCGACGACACGGGAACCGCCGACCGGCTGCCGGCCCTGCCGGTGGTCGACGGGCTCGACGTACCACTCGGGATGCGCAGGGTGCTGGGCAAGGCGCCGCTGTACCTCGCCATGCTCCGCAAGTACGTGAGCAATCAGGCTGACACACCGGACCAGCTGCGCAAGGCATTGGCGGCAGGGGACATCGCGACCGCCGAGCGGATCGCCCACTCGGCCAAGGGTGTGAGCGGAAACATCGGCGCCACCGGACTGCAGGAGATGGCCGCCGAGATCGAGACGATGATCCGGGAGGGCTCGCCGCCTGACCTCATCGAGGCGAGCATCGCTCCCTTTGCCGAAGCGCAGCGTCGGTTGATCGATGCCCTCAGGGCTCAGTTGCCGCAGGAGGCGGACTCCGGCGGGGGCGCTGAGGTGCTCGACATGAAGAGGGTCGCCGAGGTGGTCGGCCGCCTCTCGTCCCTGCTCGCGGAAGACGACAGCGAAGCCGGGGATGTGCTGGAGGAGAACCTCGATCTGCTGCGGTCGGCATTGGGGATGGAGGCGTCTGCCCGGATCGAGGAGGCTGTCAGGAACTTCGATCTGCAGGCGGCACTCGAGCACCTCCGGAAGCGCTCAGCCGAGATCGACATCCGCATCGCGTGACCGCATCGACCTGCGGTCAGCCTCGGTGCGGCCTCCCCGTTGCCGACTTTGCCCCTACAGACTGCAAGGTATACTGATTTGAGCAATTTCAACCCAAGACAGCCATGAGTGACATCGAAAAACTGCTGGCCGGCAAACGCGTCCTGGTGGTGGACGATTACGAGCAGATGCGGCAGGTCACGCAGAGCAGTCTGCGCTCACTCGGGGTCGAGCACGTCCTCCAGGCGCAGAACGGGGCAGAGGCATTGCGCTTGCTGGAGACCAGAACCGTCGACATCATCCTTTCCGACTGGAACATGCCGGTGATGGACGGTCTGGAGTTTTTGAAGCGGGTGCGTGCGGACGAGAGACTCAGATCGATCCCGCTCATCATGATCACCTCGGAGGTCGAGCGCAGTCGGGTCCGTGAGGCCGTTGAGAACGGCGTCACCTCGGTGATCGTCAAGCCATACTCGATCGCCATCCTGCAAGACCATATTGAGAAGGGCATGGCGTGGCGCGCCCGACGCTCCGCACCGCCCGCCGCAGCGCCGCCCGCTGAGGCGGGGTCGCCGCGCCCCCACCCCCAGAGCGACGCGAACAAGACCCAGAAGCAGGAGAAGGCGACCATCCTGGTGGTCGACGACACCCCGGACAATCTCCAGCTGCTTGCCGGCCTGTTCAAGGACGAGTTCAGGGTCAAGATCGCCCACAACGGCGAGCGGGCACTTGCCATCTGCCAGAGCGACAATCCCCCGGACCTGGTCCTGCTCGATGTGATGATGCCGGGCATGGACGGTTTTGAAGTCGCAGCACGGATGCGCGAACACCCGAACTCGGAGACCATCCCGATCATCTTCGTCACCGCGATGACGGGCGAAGAAGCGAGAGACAAAGGCTTGCATCTCGGCGCCGTGGACTTTGTCACCAAGCCGATCGATCCGGTCCTGCTGGTCCCGAAGGTCCGCAACTTCCTGCGCTACGTGGAACTGCACAAGCAACTGCAGGCCGATTACGACGGAATGGTGGAGGCGGCCAATCTGCGGGACGACGTCGAGTACATCACCCGGCACGACGTAAAGGCTCCCCTGGCGGCAGTCATCGGGCTGATCCAGTCACTTGCCGAAGACGATTCGCTTGGGGCCAAACGCATCGAGCAGCTGCGAATGGCAGAGGAGACCGCTCTGGAAGCGCTCAACATGATCAACCGCTCTTCCGAGCTGTACAAGATCGAGACCGGTCGCTTCGAACTGGAGCCCAAGCCCGTCAAGATCCAGGATATCGTGTGCAAGATCGCCGAGATGAGCCGGAACACCTTCCGGGCCAAGCATCTGACGATCTCGGTGGACGCCGAGGCTGCGCCCCAAGGCAAAGCGCCTCTCGTTTCGGGGGATGCGATGCTCTGCTACTCGGTGTTCCAGAACCTGATCAAGAATGCCTGCGAGGCGGCCCCGGACTCCAGCGAGGTGCTTGTCTCGACCCAAGGTGCGGACCCGGTACAGATCGTCATCAGCAACAAGGGAGCCGTTCCCGCAGCGATACGGCAGAGCTTCTTCGAAAAGTTCGTCACGCACGGCAAATCCGGCGGTACCGGTCTTGGCACCTATTCCGCCAAACTGCTGGTGGAAGCGCAGAAGGGCTCGATCGCGGTGGAGGTTTCAGACGAGCGGGACATGACCAAGGTCACGGTCAGCCTGCCGGGGGCGTTCTAGGAAGAGGCCTCCGCCGCGAACAGGCTGCAGGCCTGACGATGGGGCACCGCTTGCTGCAGCGGCCCGGTGACCATGGGCATGGCTCCGGAGCGCTTCGGCGCGGCCGGTCGTCCGGCCATCGAGGGCGACACTGCGAACAGGTACGCGTCTTCGTCGTCGATGCGGATGCCGCTCACCGCAGCGCGCTCGGTCGAGATGCGGCGGATACGCGCACCACGCAGGTCCGCGCTCTCCAGATTGGCGCGGTCGAAGTTCGCATCGACGATCGATGCCCGGCGCAGGTCCGAACCGGCGGCATCCACGCCCTCGCAGGAGGCCCGCTCGAAGCGGCTCGCCGCCAGATGCGCAGACGCCATCGTGCACTGGTCCAGCAGGGACTCGATGAAGACCGCGCCGGGCAGTCTCGCATCGGCGAGGTTGGCGCTCAGCAGCTTGGCCTGGATGAAGGGTACCGGTCCATCCGCCTCCACGCATCCGAGATCGGCGTAGGAGAGGTCCGCGCGGTTGAAGCCACCGGTGTGGTCGAAACGGAGGATGCGCGAGCGCGACAGGTCGGCCCGGACGAGCCGGGCCTCGTTGAATGCGACCGAATCCATCACGCAAGCCGAGAGATCGAGGTCCATGGCGTGGACGCCGCTCATGCCGACGAAACTCAGTTCGGCACCGGAGAGGTCGGTGCGGTGCAGCGCGGCATCCATGGCATTCACCCTGCGCAGGCTTGCGCCGGGCATCCTGGCATCGGACAGGTCGGCGCCGATGAGGTTGGCGCGGGCGATCTCGGCCCCGCTCAGGTCGGCCCCGCTGAGGTCGGCACCGTCCATGTAGACCCACTCCCGGTCGCTCGGTGCCACGATGCGGGCGCCCCGCAGGTCCGCGCCCCGGAGATCGACCCGCTGCAGCGAGACACCGCGCAGGATGGCTTCCTCGAGCGTGGTGCGCAGTGAGCCCCCAGGCGCCATCGACTCGAACAGCACCCGGCCATCGAGATCGCGCAGCACGGTCCGCCACAGCCCGGTCAGGCGGTGCAGGGCGGCGGTGAGCGGGGGGTCCCGGGTGATGGCCTCGATGATCCTTGCAACCGAGAACTGCGGGTCCCACGGGGACGCGAGCCCCTGCCGCGGGTGGGCGCCGGGCAAAGCGGCCGGCCAGCCGTCGCCGGTCTCCAGCGCCTGCCCCATGGGGTGGATCCCCTGATTCATCGCAAATCCTTCTTCGCGCGCCGTTCGGCGGATACGGACGCCCCCAGCGAGACGCCGGCGACATACCCTGGGGCTCCGCGCAAGCAAGTTCCGTGCTAGGTCTGGCAGGACCATCCGTTCGAGGCCAGAAAGAAGCTTTGGATCATGGGCTTGTGCAATCGACCCGGGCACTCGGGGATGCCCTCGAGGGTGCACCACGGGGGCAGCGGCGACCGTGTCTTGCCGTTCCGCTCCGGCCCCGACGGCAAGGTTTGCCACCACGCGGCGGGCGATGCAGACGGAGTGCCTGCAGCCCGACGCGACGCCGTCAGGCTGCCAGCTCCTGAAGCAGCGCATCCCGCTGCAGCGGTAGATTGCCGACGCGCGACACCTGGATGGCAGCGGCCACGCTGCCCAGATAGGCACACTCCCAGACGCTCGCGCCACCCGCCAGCGCCAGACCCGCCGCAGCCAGCACGGCATCGCCTGCCCCGGCGACGTCCACCGGATTGCTGTTCATGGCGGGCAGCGAGCCGGTGGCGAAGTCGGGTCCGGGCGACAGCACCAGCATGCCCTCGGCGCCGAGCTTGACGAACAGCATGCGGGCGCCGGATCTCTCGAGCAGGCGGTTGGCGACGTTCTGCAGGCCGGACTTGAAGTCGTTCACCGCCAGACGCACCTCACGCTCGGTGGCGGAGATCAGCGTCGCGCCGGCGAAGCGCGACACGTCCCCCACCTGCGAGGAGGCCTGGCTGTCGGCGACGTAGTGGACCCCGGCCGCGCGGCAGCGCGCCGCCACCGCATCCACCAGCGGCTGTGGCAGACAGCCGTAGTTGAAGTCGCTGAACATCACCAGGTCGGTGGCGGGAAGCAGCGTGTCCACCCGCTGCAGAACGGCGGCGACGAACTCCTCGCCGGCCTCGTGCGAGCGCAGGTGGCTGACACGCAGCAGGGTCTTGTTGGCGGCCCGATAGCGCTGCTTGAGGATGGTCGGGCGGCTGGGGTCGCGCACCAGTGTCGACTCGACGCCATACCCCGCGAGCGCCTCCTGGCTGCGGGTGGCGGTGTCGTCGTCGCCGGTGACGCTGAGGAAGGACGCCTCGGCGCCCAGGCCCGCCACGTGGGCTGCGACGATGCCGGCACCGCCGGTGAACACGCGCGACTCCACCGGGGTGACGACGATGGTCGGGTCCTCCTGCGACATGCCGAGCGGGTCGCAGGAGATGTACTCGTCGATGATGAGGTCACCCAGCACCAGCACGCGTCGACCGGCGAAACCCTGCACCAGGCCTGCCAGTCGTCCGAGCGAGGACCCATGCGCGGTGAGGAATTCCGGCACATGGCGCACGTTCGCCTCGATCGGCAGCGCCATCTCGCGACGCAGCAGGTCGGCGGTGGAGAAGCGCGCCTCGCCGGCGGAGAAGATGAGGCGACCACCGTAGGCCCGCACCGCCTCGCGCTCGGGGTTCTCCGCTCCCTGGTGTTCCTTGCCCTTGACCACCACCCGTGGCCGCAAGGCCTGGATGAAGGGGGTGAGTTCGGCATTGGTCAGCGAGACCACATGGCCCACAGCGCCGAGCGACTCGAGCGCCTCGCGCCGCACCTCGAAGGGCAGTGCCACGCCGGGCTGGCCGTCGTCGAACAGCCCGACCACCAGGTGGTCTCCGCAGGTACGCGCAAAGTTGAGCAGCCGCAGGTGGCCCGGGTGGATAATGTTGAAGTTGCCGGACACGAACACCAGCCGGTCGCTGCCCGCCTGCTCGCGCAGTGCCGCTGCCTCCCGACCCAGTGCCTCATCGACCATGCCGCCAGACCCTCCCCTGCATGCCGTCATCTTCGATCGCGACGGCGTACTCATCCGGGACTGTCATTTCCCGATCAAGGCGGCGGACATTAACTGGACACCGGGCGCGTGGCAACTGCTGCGCCTGCTCAACACCCATGGCGTCAAGGCCCTGGTGGCAAGCAACCAGTCCGGTATCGCGCGCGGCCTGTTCGGCCCCGACGATGTCGATGCGTTCCACGCCGAGATGCGGCGCCAGCTCGCCGAGCAGGGCCTGTGGCTCGACGGCATCGAGTACTGCCCGCACCACCCGGAAGCCGGCAGCGGCCCCTGGACCACCGACTGTGAGTGCCGCAAGCCCAAGCCCGGGATGCTGCTCAAGCTGATGCAGGATCATGGCGTGCGGCCGGAGAACACGGCGATGATCGGCGACCGCGATGTCGACCTGGGGGCGGCCGCCGGTGCCGGCATCGAGAGCCTGCTGTTCAGCGGTGGTGACCTGCTGCGGGCGGCTCGGGAGGCGGGGTGGCTGGCGCGCATCGAGCAACACACTGTCCGCGCTGGATCTCCGGCAGCACGCTGGGAGGCGGGCACCTCTTGAGAGCACTCCTGCTCGCCGCAGGTATGGGGTCACGCCTGCGGCCCATCACCGATACCGTCCCCAAATGCATGGTCCCGATCATGGGGCGCCCACTGCTCGACTACTGGCTCGAACTGCTCGGCCCTGCCCCGGACTGCAGCGAGATCATCATCAACACGCACCATCTGCCGGAGCCGGTGCGGCGGTATGTGGCGCAGAGCCCCTACCGCAGCAAGATCACCCTGGTGCATGAAGACGCCCTGCTGGGCACCGGCGGCACGCTGATCCGGCAACTCCCCCGGCTGCTCGGTGACGACGCTCTGGTGGCCCATGCCGACAACCTCACGCTGTTCCGGTTGAGCGAGTTTCAGCGCGCTTTCGCCAACCGCCCCGCAGGCTGTGTGGCGACCATGATGAGTTTCGAGACCGACTCGCCGCAGGCCTGCGGCATCCTCGAGCTTGACGCAAAGGGGTTGGTGCGCGGCTTTCATGAGAAGGTCGCCGATCCGCCGGGCAGACTTGCCAATGCAGCGGTTTTTCTGTTCGGGCGGGAGGCTCTTGATATGATTGCCAGACTCGATGTCGAAACCCCGTTCGAGATCAGCTTGGAGATCGTTCCGCGCCTGTTGGGCCGCATGAACACTTGGCACAACACCATCTACCACCGTGACATCGGCAACCCGGCCTCGTTGGCCGCGGCGGAGTCTGATTTCCCGCCGACCTACCTCAGGCTGGATCGCACCGGATGAAAGCCGTCGTCGCCTACCTCGATCAACTGCGGGCCGCGCTGGACAACCCGGGCTGGCAGAGCGTGCCGGCGTTGTGCGAGCGACTGCTCAAGGCCCGGCAGGCAGGAAGCGTCGTGTACCTTTGCGGGAACGGGGGCAGTGCGGGCAATGCCATCCATATCGCCAACGATTTTCTCTACGGCGCTGGTGGCCTGAGGGTGGAGTCGCTATCGGCGAATGCCGCCGTAATCACCTGCCTGGCGAACGATACGGGCTACGACAACGTCTACGCCGAGCAGATCAGGGTCAAGGGCAACTCCGGCGATGTATTGATTGCACTGTCGGGGAGCGGAAATTCCCCCAATATCGTCAGAGCCATCGAGGTCGCCAACAGCTTGCAGATAGACACCTTCGCCGTCCTTGGTTACTCCGGTGGCAAATGCAAGACCTTGGCGAAACATCCCATCCATTTCCCCATCGACGACATGCAGATCGCCGAGGACCTGCAACTGATGGTGGGGCATATCTGCATGAAGTTCCTCAAAGCCCACCACTCCCCCAAGCAGGCGGACTGAACCGATGAGCGACAAGTACGGTATCGACTCCCACAAACTGGTGTTCCATCCCCGGCGAGTCGCACAATTGCTCGATGTTGACTCGAAGTGGGAGAAGGCCAAGTCCGTCTACCCCATCTACATCGAGATCGCGCCAGTGGGGGCCTGCAACCATCGATGCACGTTCTGCGCGGTCGATTACATCGGCTACAAGACCAACATGCTCGATGTCGAGATGCTCAGCCAGCGTCTTGCAGAAATGGGCTCACTTGGCGTCAAGAGCGTGATGTATGCCGGCGAGGGCGAACCGCTTCTGCACAAAAGGATCCACGACATCGTAAAGGTCACCAAGGCCGCCGGCATCGACGTGTCTTTCACCACCAATGCCACCGTGATGACGGATCCATTCATCGAAGAAGCCCTGCCTCTCACCTCATGGATCAAGGTGTCCATCAATGCTGGCACCGCCGAGACCTACTCGAAGATCCACCGCACCAAGGAGAAGGACTTTGACCGGGTCCTCGACAACCTGCGCCGGGCAGTGGCGGCAAAGCGCCAACAGAAGTTGTCCTGCGTCATCGGTGCGCAAACACTTCTTTTGCCGGAGAACGCCGGCGAGATGGTGCAACTTGCCGAGCTGTGTCGTGAGATCGGCCTCGATTATCTGGTGGTCAAACCCTATTCGCAGCATCTGTTCAGCGAGACACACCTGTATGAGTCGATCGACTACAACCCCTATCTGGACATGGAACGGGAACTCGAAGCTCTGAACACGGAAGACTTCAACGTGGTGTTCCGTGCCCACACCATGAAGAAGTACATGGGCGAGGAGCGTTACCAGAAATGCTATGCCACCCCGTTCCTGTGGGGCTACATCATGGCGGACGGCTCAGTGTATGGCTGCAGCGCGTATCTCTTGGACAAGCGCTTCGAGTACGGCAACATCAATCAAGCTGGCTTTCAGCAGATCTGGGAGGGGGAGAAGCGCAAAGCCAGCTTCGAGTTCATCCGCGACGAACTTGACATCAAGGAGTGTCGGAAGAACTGTCGCATGGACGAGGTCAACCGCTATCTGCACAAGTTGATCGAGAGCCCCGTTCCGCATGTCAACTTCATCTGATGTGGTTGGCGATGGGATGAAATGTCTGATCACTGGGGGTGCAGGTTTCATTGGTAGCCATCTGAGCGAGGCCCTGCTGTCGAGGGGGCACGCCGTGACGGTCTTGGACAATCTCTCCTGCGGTCGACTCAGGAACATCGAGTCGTTTTCCGACAGCCCGAGGCTGAGGTTCGTGCGGGGTGACATCACCGATCGGGCCTCTGTGGCGGAGGTCCTCGGAGGCATCGACTGGGTCTTCCACCTGGCAGGTATCGCGGACATCGTGCCCTCCATCGAGCAGCCGGACGCTTACTTCCACAACAATGTCCTTGGCACGCTCAACGTCCTGCAATGCGCCCTTGCCGCTGGAGCAAAACGACTGGTCTACGCCGCCTCATCTTCCAGTTATGGAATCCCTGATCGTTACCCGACGCCGGAGTCGGTGGCCATCCGGCCACAGTATCCGTATGCATTGACCAAATACATGGGTGAGGAGCTCGTTCTGCATTGGGCACAGGTGTACAAGTTGCCGGCGTTGTCGCTGCGACTATTCAATGTGTACGGCCCGCGCTCGCGCACTACGGGTGCCTACGGTGCGGTATTCGGAGTGTTTCTGGCGCAGAAACTCAATGGGCGGCCTTTCACCGTGGTGGGCGATGGCACGCAGACCCGTGACTTCACTTTCGTCTCCGATGTGGCAGAGGCATTCATCGCTGCTGCCGAATCAGACGTCGTGGGCGAGGCGATGAATGTCGGTAGTGGAGACCATTACAGTGTGAACCGCCTGGTGGAACTGTTGGGCGGCGATGTGACCCATATTCCCAAGCGGCCGGGGGAGCCAGATTGCACCTTCGCCGATACCTCGAAGATCCGTGCGCTGCTTGGGTGGCAACCGAGGGTAAGCCTCGATCAGGGGGTGGCGCGGATGCTCGAACGTATCGAAGACTGGCGTGATGCGCCAGTCTGGGACCCTTCCAGTATCCAGAGCGCTACCGCAAGTTGGTTCAGGTACCTCAAGTGATCAGCCACCAGACAGCCAGGGGACTCTATCGCAGCATGCTGCGCATCCGTAGGGCGGAGGAGGCTCTGGCCGATCGGTATGCTGAACAGGAGATGCGTTGCCCCATGCACCTCTGCATAGGACAGGAGGCGGTCGCAGTAGGGGTCTGCCAGACCCTGCAGAGCAGGGACCTGGTCTTTAGCAACCACCGGGCTCACGGCCACTATCTGGCCAAGGGCGGGGATCTTACGGCGATGATCGCTGAGTTGTACGGGCGGGCCACCGGTTGTTGCGGGGGGCGAGGAGGGTCGATGCATCTGATCGATCTCGAGGCAGGCTTCATGGGTGCCACACCCATCGTCGGCGGTACGGTACCCCTGGCGGTCGGGGCCGCTTGGGCCGCCTCGCTCCGCGATACGGGACAGGTCGCTGTCGTGTTCTTCGGGGACGGTTGTTTCGAGGAGGGAGTGGTTCACGAATCGATGAACTTTGCGGCCCTTCACCGACTGCCCGTGCTGTTCGTCTGCGAGAACAACCAGTTCTCGGTGTACACGCGTCTGGATCGCCGGCAGCCTGACCGCCCGATCCATCGCATCGCCAGTGCACATGGTCTGCGAGTGGATCAAGGTGACGGCAATGATGTCGAGACGGTGTATCAGAAGGCCCGGATGGCTTGCGAGTTGGCTCGCTCGGGGGCAGGGCCTCAGTTCCTCGAGTTCTCGGTCTATCGCTGGAGAGAACACTGCGGGCCCAACTTCGACGACGAGTTGGCCTACCGGCAGACCGATGAGATCTCCGCTGGCCTGTCGGCGTGTCCTGTCCGGCGTTTCGCGGCCATCCTGCTGGACAAGGAGGTGATCTCACAGGCGGATGTCGAACGCTGGGAGTCCGAGATCGCATCCGAGGTCTCTTTGGCCTTCGAGGTCGCTCTGGCTGCTCCGGTGCCAAGGGCGGAAGATGCCTGGACCAAGGTCTACGCCTGAGATGAGCGATCGCCTCCTTACCTACGCGCAGGCGCTCCGCGAGGCTTTGGAGCAGGCAATGGCCGATGACCCTTCCGTCATCGTCATCGGCGAGGGAGTGCCAGACCCGAAGGCGATCTTCGGCACCACCTCGGGTCTGATCGAGCGTTTCGGGCCAAACCGAGTGTTCGACATGCCGCTCTCCGAGAACGGCATGACTGGGGTGTGCATAGGCGCCGCACTGTCGGGGATGCGGCCGGTCATGGTCCACCAGCGCATCGATTTCTCTCTGCTCGCGATGGACCAGATCGTCAACAATGCGGCGAAATGGCACTACATGTTCGATGGCCAGGCGTCCGTGCCTCTGGTGGTCCGGGTGATCATCGGGCGCGGTTGGGGTCAGGGCCCGCAACACTCCCAAGGACTTCATGGGATGTTCGCTCAAGTGCCTGGTCTCAAGGTGGTCATGCCCAGTACGCCGCACGATGCGAAAGGCATGCTGGCCGCGGCCATCCGCGACCCCAACCCGGTGCTTTTCGTGGAGCATCGCTGGTTGCATCCGGTGACTGCGCCGGTGCCTGACGGACGCTACGAGGTGCCTCTCGGCGCTGCCAACATCCTCAAGGGTGGCGACCCGGACAGCGTGACTATCGCGGGGTTCTCCTATGCAGCCCTCGAGGCATTGGAGGCGGCGAAGGCACTCTCCAGCTGCGATGGCATCGAGGTCGAGGTCATCGACATGCGCAGCGCCCGTCCTCTGGATTCGTCCACGGTCTGTGGGTCGGTGCGGAGAACCGGGCGTCTTCTGGTCTTGGACCCCGCCTTCGAGAGCGGTGGTGTGAGCGGTGAGTTGATCGCGCAGGTCACCGAGGATTGTTTTGCCTCCCTTGCTGCGGCACCTGAACGGCTTTGCCTTCCCGATCATCCAGGGCCGACGTCCCCCTATTTGAGCGAGACCTACTACCCTGGACCGCAGCAGATTGCTGAGCGCGTGCTCCGGATGCTTGGCAAGCCCTTGGATCTCGGCGGCAGCAGTGCCGTGATGCAGGCTCTGGCCCGGACCGGGCGTCATGATGTACCGCACACGAGCTTTTCCGGGCCCTTCTAGAATCAGGCGCATCCATGGACTTGAAACAACTCTCCGACGCCGAGACGCCCCAGTGCGGTGAGGTTTGGCTCGGCTGCAGCAGCGCGCAGCGGCGAGATCTCGCGAAGGCGGTCATCGGGCAACTGCCTCAGTGCAGAGCCTTGGTCGAGATGGTCCATCTGCAGGACAACGGGCAGGTCACCGTCTGCTTCCGGGAGCCCGTATCAGCGGACCTCAGGGGCGGCCTGTTACTCGATCTTGAGGCGGCCTTGAAGGAACACGTCGATCCTGGGCTGACTGTCTGGCTAGAACCTCTTGGCGACAAGAACTCGCTGCGCAAGCTGCGTGGCATCGATGTGCGTTCCGAGGTCAGATCATGAGTGATGCCGTTCAGACGCGCGAAGGGGCTTTGATCCTTGATTCGCACAAACTTGCCTGGCACATGGACCGCGTCGACGCCTGGGAAGCGGGTGAGCGGATCGCTCCAGTGAGCGTGGACATGGCGCTCACCCGTGCTTGCGGCGCCATGTGTTCATTCTGCTACGCCATGATGCAGGAGTCACAGGCGCGAAGCAGCATCAAGGTCAAGGATGCACTGAATCTCGCAGATGACTTTGCGACCATAGGGATCCGCAGCGTCTCCCTCGTGTCGGACGGCGAGAGCACGCTCTCACCCGCATACGTACCGTTCATCCAGCACCTTGCCCAGAACGGGATCGACGTGGCCAACGCGACCAACGCCTGGGAGTGGGAGCCAGAAAAGATCGAGCAGGTCCTGCCGTATCTGACCTGGGTCCGCTTCACCGTTGCGACCGGTCGGCCAGAGAGTTACGCCGCCCATATGTACAAGGGGCCACAGCATACTGAGGTGTTCGAGCGGGCGATGCGGCACATCCGCTACGCCGTAGAACTCAAGCGCCGCAAGAACCTGAAGGTCACCCTCGGCATCCAGATGGTGCTCATGCCGGACATGGCAGACGAGATCCTGCCGTTCGCGAAGCTGGGAACAGAGCTTGGGGTCGACTACGCCGTGATCAAGCATTGCTCCGACGACGAGCAGGGGACACTCGGCATCGACTACGCTGCGTACGAACCACTGCATGGCGTCTTGCGTCAGGCGGAGGGTCTTTCCACCGACACCACGAAGGTCATCGTGAAGTGGGACAAGATCCGCGACGGCGACAAAGCGCCCTACAAGCGATTCTATGGCCCCCAGTTCCTGCTGCAGATCAGCGGTAGCGGCTTGGTCGCCCCATCCGGGATGTTCTTCAACGCCAGACATTCCAAACTGCACATCGGCAACTACACCGAAGAACGTTTCATCGACATCTGGCGGTCTGACCGTTACTGGCGGGCCATGAACTACCTGGCATCGCCTGCTTTCGATGCGCGGACCATGATGGGTTCATTACCCATCCAACACTACGTCAGTGTCGCACTCGACCGACACGCCAGAGGTCTTCAGAGACTCGAGAGGCCGGTCGGCGAGCCTCCGCTGCACGTCAATTTCCTCTAGTCGACCTTTCGTCTCGCAGCTCAGTGCGCCCCCCCGCCGTGACGTCGATCTCGCGCACCGGATGCCGGCGTCCCTCGTCGCCGTCGATGAGTCGTTCACGCACGCTGGAGAAGTCGATCTTCGAGAGGTCGACCATGCGCACCTCGCGGCTGCTCATGGTGTGGAAGTAGTAGCGACGGTTGACAAGGTCGGCGGCGGTGGTGATCTGGGTCGCGCTCTCGATGTCCTGCGCGGTCTTGCCGCGGGCGGCCGTCAGCCCTAACGGGATGTTGAAGCCGTCGAGGATGCGGAAGGCCTCGAACACCGCATCCACCGCGGTCGGCAAGGGCCTGGCGGTGGCGGTGAGCACCGCCGCGCGGACGAACCTCGAGGGCGGGGTGAAGTCGCCCGGCAGGCCCACCAGCCCGGACCCGCTGCCGAAGGGTGACGCCGTCTTGCCGTCGATGCTCAGTGGCGCCGCCGGCTGGGTGCTGAGATTGAGGTAGTTGCGCAGGTTGGTGAGATGCCAGTCATAGGCCGGGGAGTTGGCGATGACCCCCTTGAAGGTGTCGTAGACCTTGATCTGGCCACCATCGACCATCTCGACGACGATGCTGGCACCGGTCGGGTCGGCGATCTTCCAGTGGAAGGGCAGCGGGGCGCCACCGAATCGCGGGTCCTTGACGTCCACCACCAGCACCTTGTCGAGGTTCCTGCGCACCTCGGCGACGGTCTCGAAGGACGACAGCAGCCACTGCATGAAGTCGCCGACGCTCATCGAGCGTGCCGCCTGCCGCCTGTCGTAGCGCTTGTAGTCGGCGTAACCGGGGAAGTAATAGACCCCGACGTAGAGGCCCTTCTCGTTCATGGCGTCGGGGCCGTAGGGCTGGTCATAGGCCGAGACCGACACCAGCCCATACCTGCCGGTCCACGACATGCCGTTGAGGCCGTCGGGGGTCTGCGCGCGGTAGGACCTGCCGCGCGGGAAGATGGCGATCTGGTTGTGCCTGGCATCCCCCAGCGCCCACTCCACGGTGCGCGCCACCACCACGCCGCCGTCCTCGCTGTTCAGCGAGATGCCGGTGCAGGCCGACGCCGCGGCCGGGTGCAGGAGGAGCACGACACTGATCGCGCAAACGATGTCTCGCAGGCCGCTTCGTTGCATCGGGTCTCCTGGTCTGATCGGACCTGCCTGTGCCGCGGTCCATGCTCTCGCCGGGCGGATCGGGCGGGTGAGCGAAGATGGTACTGCAATCGTCCCTGCGCATCCGTGGTCCTGCGGCGGGCCTCCCCGCCAGGCTTGCGCTTGCGGCATGATTGGCTTCTGCCCCTTCCGTCTCCAACAGCCCCGCGAACCCGAACATGAGCATCCTCGTCACCGGCGGCGCCGGCTTCATCGGCGGCAACTTCGTGCTCGACTGGCTGGCCGGCAGCGACGAGCGCGTCGTCAACCTCGATGCACTGACCTATGCCGGCAACCTGCAGACGCTCGCGCCCCTCGCCACCGACCCGCGCCACGTCTTCGTCCACGGCGACATCTGCGACCGCGCCCTGATCGACCGCCTGCTGGTCGAGCATCGCCCGCGTGCACTGGTCCATTTCGCGGCAGAGAGCCACGTCGACCGCAGCATCCACGGGCCGGCTGCCTTCGTGCGCACCAATGTCGAGGGCAGCTTCACCCTGCTCGAGGTGGTCCGGGCCTACTGGGGTGGACTCGATGGCGCGGAGAAGGCGAACTTCCGCTTCCTGCATGTCAGCACCGACGAGGTCTACGGCAGCCTCGGTCCGGACGATGCGCCGTTCAGCGAGACCCACCCCTACCAGCCCAACAGCCCGTACTCGGCGAGCAAGGCGGCGTCCGACCACCTGGCGCGTGCCTGGCACCACACCTATGGCCTGCCGGTGCTCACCACCAACTGTTCCAACAACTACGGCCCCTACCAGTTCCCGGAGAAGCTGATCCCGCTGATGATCGTCAACGCGCTGCAAGCCAGGCCGCTGCCGATCTACGGCGACGGCATGAACGTGCGCGACTGGCTCTACGTCAGCGACCACTGTGCCGGCATCCGCCGCGTGCTCGAGGCCGGGAGGCCGGGTGAGACCTACAACATCGGCGGCTGGAACGAGATGCCCAATCTGCAGATCGTGCACACCCTGTGCGACCTGCTCGATGAACTGCGGCCCGATGCGGCCGGCAGCTATCGGCGGCTGATCACCTACGTCGGGGACCGGCCCGGTCACGACCGCCGCTACGCCATCGACGCCCGCAAGATCGAGCGCGAACTCGGCTGGCGGCCGGCCGAGACCTTCGCCACCGGCATCCGCAAGACCGTGCGCTGGTACCTCGACCACCCGCAGTGGGTGGCCGACGTGCAGAGCGGCGCCTACCGCGAGTGGGTGGCGGCGAACTATGCGTCGCGCTGACAGCGTCCCCGCAGCGCGTTGGCTCATCGCATGGCCACCTGCTGCGGTGAGCCACGCGAGGTCGTGGCGGCGATGAGGGTCCTGCTGTTCGGCGCCAACGGTCAGGTCGGGCGCGCACTGCAGCGCGGCGCGCTGGCCGGGCACCAGGTGCTGGCACTGGACCGCTGCGGCGGCCCCGCCGACGGCGGTGGGGCAGCGCTGTGCGGCGACCTCACGGATGCCACCGGCGTCGCGGCGACGGTCGCCGTGGTACGGCCCGACGTGGTGGTCAATGCCGCCGCCTACACCGCCGTCGACCGCGCCGAGTCGGAGCCGGCACTCGCCGCTGCGGTCAACACGCACGCCCCCACCGCGATCGCCCGGGCCGCCGCCCGTGTCGGCGCCTGGCTGGTCCACTACTCCACCGACTACGTCTTCGATGGCAGCGGCACACGGCCGTGGACCGAGGCGGACGAGCCGGCGCCGAGGTCGGTGTACGGTGCCAGCAAGTGGGCCGGGGAGCAGGGCATCCGGGCCTCCGGCTGTCGCCACGTCATCCTGCGCACCAGCTGGGTGTTCGGCCAGGAGGGTGGCAACTTCGCGCTGACCATGTTGCGGCTGTTCGGCGAGCGCGAGGAGCTCCGGGTGGTGGCGGACCAGGTCGGCGCGCCGACCTCGGCGGAGTGGCTCGCGACGCTCACCGGGCACCTCCTCGACCGCCTGCGGGACCCTCTCCTGCATGGCACCTGGCACGCCACGCTGGCGGGGGAGGTCTCGTGGCACGGCTACGCGTCCCAGCTGCTGGAGGGTGCCCGTCGCCGGGGCATGGCCACCGTGACCCGTTGCATCCACCCCATCCCCACCGCCGACTACCCGACACCGGCGCAACGGCCACTCAACTCGCGTCTGGACTGTGCCAAACTCGTGCACGCGCTAGGCCTCGAGCGCCCGAATTGGCGCGACGCGGTCGAGGCCTGGCTGGATTCGCGGTCGAGGGGGGAGTGAGTCGGAGTGGATCAGGAATTCGAGAAGCTGCTGAGCTTGCTGAGGGATCCGGAGGAGCGGACCTGGATCCTGATGAGCCCCTCGTCGATCGCAGAGACCTACTTCCTCTGCTCCCTCCTGCCGGCGTTCGAGCGACAGCACAAGTTGCCCATCAGGCTGGTCATACCGCATGGCCATAGGATCGTTGCCGAACTCTTCGGTTTGGATCTGGAGCGGGTCATCCACTGCGATGTGATGACCATGAGGCGCTTGTCGGACTACAGCGGGATCCCCAGAGGCAGCTTTGTGCCGGACCTGCCGATCAACACCTGGATCGGTGCCGAAGGCGACCACGGGCCGTCCCGGCTCTACAAGCTGTGGATCGCGTCCAAGGGTACCAGCGGGTTGGATTTCTCAAACATTTACCGCTACAACCTTAGGCTCGAGTGGTCGAGTGCCATGGCCAGACCATTGGTGTTGCCGAGGTTGCTTGAGAAAGGCCGGAAGCTGCTCGCAGAGCTCGGGGTGGAGGGCAGCAGGGTCGCGTTGGTCCACACCGGCAACAACACCAATGCACCGATCAGTGATACCACGATGGAGAGCATCTTTCTGGCGTTGGCCAGAGATGGCTACCGGGTGGTCGCGAATGACGGTGGCGCGAGTTTTGCCTGCAAGCGCTTTGACCATGCTTTCTTGCGTTACGTGACGTTCGACCTTGAGGATGCCATCGCCGTCTCGCTCTGTGCCGACAAGATCATCGGGGGATCGAACGGCTTGACGAATCTGCTGTGTGGTATCCCACATGGCAAGAATCTTCATGTGTTCGCACCGAACCTCATGCTGGACGGCCACAGCTCAAATGTCAGCGGAGTGTTCTTCCGCCCGGTCATCAACCCGTTCGAAGGTTCCATGTTCCTCTGTTGTGCCGAATGCATCAGTGAAGAGAACAGCTACTTCGAGTGGTTCGTACCGGACCCCTGCGACCCCGCGTTGCTGCAGTCCATCGCGGACGCGGTGGCGACCGACCAGACGCTCGCGGACTACTGCCTGTCCAACCGGACCTGAGATGAGTCGGGTCTTGCCTTCCGCATCGTGAACGACCGCGTGTCTTCGCCCGTGTCCCGGCACAGCAAGGACCTGCCGCGGCCGGTTCGCCGCGGTATCGTCCTCGCCGGCGGTGCCGGCAGCCGCCTGCACCCGGCCACGCTGGCCTTGTCCAAGCAGCTGATCCCGGTCTACGACAAGCCGATGATCTACTACCCGCTGAGCACGCTCATGCTCGGCGGCATGCGCGAGGTGCTGGTCATCAGCACGCCGCAGGACACGCCCCGCTTCGAGCAGTTGCTCGGCGATGGCAGCCAGTGGGGCATGCATATCCGCTATGCGGTGCAGCCGAGCCCCGACGGTCTGGCACAGGCTTTCCACATCGGTGCCGACTTCGTCGGCGCCGGGCCCAGCGCGCTGGTGCTGGGCGACAACGTGTTCCACGGCCACGACCTGCAGCGGCGTCTGGCCGAGGCCGATGCGCGCCAGACCGGCGCCACGGTGTTTGCCTATCCGGTCACCGACCCCGAGCGCTACGGCGTGGTCGGCTTCGACGCCGCCGGCCGCGCGGTGAGTCTGGAGGAGAAGCCGAAGCAGCCCAGGAGCCGCTTCGCGGTCACCGGGCTGTACTTCTACGACGGGCAGGTGGTGGAGCTGGCACGCCGGCTCAAGCCCAGCGCGCGCGGCGAGCTCGAGATCACCGACCTCAACCGGCTCTACCTCGAGGCCGGCCAGCTCGCGGTGCAGATGCTCGGCCGCGGCGATGCCTGGCTCGACACCGGTACCCACGACAGCCTGATCGAGGCCAGCCAGTTCATCCAGACGCTGGAGAAGCGGCAGGGTCTCAAGATCTCCTGCCCGGAGGAGATCGCCTGGCGCCAGGGCTGGATCAGCGATGCCGACCTCGAGCGGCTGGCGCAGCCGCTGCGCAAGAACGGCTACGGACAGTATCTGCAGCAGATCCTCGACGAGAAGGCGCGCTGATGGAGGTCATCCGCACCCGTATCCCGGATGTGCTGATCCTCGAGCCGAGGGTGCATGGTGACGCGCGCGGCTTCTTCCTCGAGAGCTGGAACGCGCACACCTTCCACGGCGTCACCGGACTCGAGCTCGATTTCGTGCAGGACAACCATTCGCGCTCGTCGCGCGGCGTGCTGCGCGGCCTGCACTACCAGATCCGTCATCCGCAGGGCAAGCTGGTTCGCGTCAGCCACGGTGCGGTGTTCGACGTGGTGGTGGATCTGCGTCGCAGCAGCCCGACCTTCGGCCAGTGGGTGGGTGCCGAGCTCAGTGGCGAGAACTTCCGCCAGATGTGGGTCCCCCCGGGTCTCGCGCACGGCTTCCTGGTGCTCTCCGAGAGTGCCGACTTCCTCTACAAGACCACCGACTACTACGCCCCCGAACACGAGCGCAGCCTGCTGTGGAACGACCCGGCGGTGGGCATCGAGTGGCCGCTGGCAGGCATCGAGCCGCGCCTGGCGGCCAAGGATGTTGCTGCGCCGACGCTGGCGGCGTGCGAGACTTTCGACTGATGAGCAAAGCTCCCCCGATCTACGTCACCCGGCCCTCGTTGCCACCGCTGGAGGATCTGATCCCCAGCCTCGAGAAGATCTGGGAGACGCGCATCCTGACCAACGGCGGGCCCTTCCACCAGCAACTGGAGCGGGCGCTGTGCGAGTACCTGGGGGTGCCCCACCTGGCCCTGTTCGCCAACGGCACCATCGCGCTGGTGACCGCGCTGCAGGCGCTGCGCATCACCGGCGAGGTCATCACCACGCCGTACTCCTTCGTTGCCACCTCGCACTCGCTGCTGTGGAACGGCATCAAGCCGGTGTTCGTCGACGTCGACCCGCTGACCCTGAACATGGACCCGGCGCGCATCGAGGCGGCGATCACGCCGCAGACCACGGCCATCCTCGCCGTGCACTGCTACGGCCGGCCGTGCGATGTGGATGCCATCGAGCGCATCGCCGACACCTACAACCTCAAGGTCATCTACGACGCCGCGCACGCCTTTGGCGTGAGGTGCCACTGCGGCAGCGTGCTCACCCACGGTGACCTGTCGGTGCTCAGCTTCCACGCCACCAAGGTGTTCAGCACCTTCGAGGGTGGCGCCATCGTCTGCCCCGACGCCAAGACCAAGCAGCGCATCGACTATCTCAAGAACTTCGGCTTTGCCGACGAGGTGACGGTGGTCGCCCCCGGCATCAACGGCAAGATGTGCGAGTTCAGCGCGGCGCTGGGCATGCTGCAACTGCAGTACGTCGATCGCAACATCGCGGCGCGGCGCGACATCTACCTCGAGTACCACCGGCGCCTGGCGGGCCTGCGCGGCATGGAGTTCGTTGGCGGACAGTGGCTCGAGGGCAACAACTTCTCCTACTTCCCGGTGCTCATCACCGACGAGCACCCGCTCGGCCGCGACGAGGTGTTCCGACGGCTGCGCGAGGCCGGGGTCATCGCCAGACGCTACTTCTATCCGCTGATCTCCGACATGCCGATGTACCGCGGTCTGCCCTCCGCTGCGGCGGAGAACCTGCCGGTGGCGAGCGAGGCCGCGCGCCGCATCCTCTGCCTGCCGATCTACGACGGGCTAGAGATCGCTGCCGTGGAGCGCATCGCCGACCTGATGCTCGGGTACGTGCGTGCCTAGGGCGCTGCTGGTCGACACCAACTTCTCGTCCTGGCCCATCCTGCAAGCTCTGGAAGCCTGGGGTCTGGAAGTGCACGTGGCGGGAGCCAACCCTGCGGACGCGCTGGCCAAGGCGCACCCGCTCCACCATGCCGTGGACTACTCCGACGTCGCCGCTCTGGCGCGGCTGGTCGACGATCTGCAGCCCGATGTCCTGATCCCCGGCTGCAACGACCGCTCCTACCTGTCATGTGCCGCCGTTGCCGAGGGTCGGGCGTATCGCGGCATCGACACGCCGGCCAACACCGCCATCGTCAACGACAAGGCCAGGTTCCGCGCCGCGGCGGCCGAGCACGGCCTCTCGGTGCCGCGCGTCTGGGACTGGCCGGGCGAGAAGCCGGAAGGCCCGGTCATCGTCAAGCCGGTCGATGCCTTCAGCGGCAAGGGCATCACCATCGTGCGCGCCCCGGACCGCAGCCGCATCGAGGCCGCCGTGCGCACGGCGACCACGGTGAGCCGCTCCGGCCGCTGCATCGTCGAGTCCTTTGTCGAGGGGCAGATGTACAGCCACTCCGCCTTTCTCGCCGGCGGCCGCATCGTGCAGGACTTCTGGGTGGTCGAGCACAGCTCGGTGAACCCCTTCGTGGTCGACACCAGCCACCTGGCGCTGGATCTGGATCCGGCCATCCGGCAGGCGCTGCGCGCCGAGGTGGAGCGCTTCGCCCAGGGGCTGGCGCTGGTCGACGGCCTGTTCCACACCCAGTTCATCGTGGCCGGTGGGCGGCACGTGATCGTCGAGGTGACGCGCCGCTGCCCCGGTGACCTTTACAGCCAACTCATCCAGCTCTCGACCGGATCCGACTATCCGTCCGCCTACACCGCGCCCTTCTGCGGCGCGCGCGCCATGCCGGCGGAGACGGGGCAGCGCTGGATCCTGCGCCACACCCTCACCGGCAAGGTCACCACCTCGCTGCAGCACCTGCATTTCCGTGTGCCGCTGCGCATCGAACGCTGGGTCCCGCTGGCCACCGGCGGCGACGAACTGCCACCGAGTCCCCTCGGCCGCATCGCCATCCTGTTCGCCGAGGCCGACACGCAGCAGGAGTTGCTGGCGCTGTCGGCGACCACCACCGCGCACGCCCTGTATGCGGTCAACGCGCGGGGCAGCGCATGAGCGTGTTCGCCAGCACGCTCGACGCGGCCCCGGGCGCAGGCGCGCCGCCGGATCCGGCGCGCACGGCGGCGGCGCAAGCCTTCCTCGATACCGATGCCGGCGTCGCCCGCTACGTGGTCGGCCGCAATCCGCAGACCGAGTTCCTGCGCGAGCATCTCGCGCTTGCCGGGCTCATCGATGACCGGGCGCCGTCCGGCAGTTCGTGGCACGGCCTGCCGGTGGTGCGCATGGCCGAGGTCCCGGCACACGCCTGGGTGCTCAACGCCTCGACCTCGATCAGCCCGGTGAGCGTGCAGGCGGCCTTGCGCCGTACCGGACTCGAGCGGACCCTGAGTCTGGCCGACCTGCTCGCCGTGCCGGACTGCCCGCCGGGTCTGTTGCCGGACTTCGTCACCGCCCAGCGCGCCGAGGTCGGCCTGCACCGCGAGTCCTGGATCGGCCTGCACGAGCGCCTTGCCGACGCCGAGTCGCGGCAGGTGCTGACCGACGTGCTGCGCTTCCGTCTCACCGCCGATCCGGCGAGCATGGCCGCCTATCGGGTGCGCTTCGAGGACCAGTACTTCGAGGACTTCCTCGGGCTGCGCGGCGAGACCTTCGTCGATGCCGGCGGCTACGATGGCGACACCACCGAGCAGTTCTGCCGGCGGGTCCCCGACTACCGCAAGGTCCACTTCTTCGAGCCCTCGCCGGTGAACATGGCTGCGGCACGGCTGCGACTGGCCGGACTCGAGCGCATCGCGTTCCACCCGGTCGGGCTCTCGGACGCCCGGGCCGAGCTGGGCTTCGATGCCGGTTCTGGCTCCGCGTCGTCGGTGTCGGACAGCGGCAGCCAGCGCATCGAGGTCGATCGTCTCGACGATCTGGTGCCGGAGCCGGTGAGCTTCATCAAGATGGACCTCGAGGGCTGGGAACTCCACGCCCTGCGCGGGGCCGCCGGACACATCCGGCAGGACCGGCCCAAGCTCGCCATCTCGGTCTACCATCAGGCCAGCCATTTCCGCGAGGTCTGCGACCTCGTCCTCGGCCTCTGTCCCGACTACCAGGTGCGACTGCGGCACTACACCGAGGGTTGGTCGGAGACGGTGATGTTCTTCACCCCCTGACCCCCACGGAACGCGACATGTCCGACCCTGCGCCCACCGCTCCGATCCGCGTCGCCATGATCGGCGGCGGCGTCAATTCCGCCGTCGGCCGCGTGCACGAGGTCGCGATGAAGATGGACGGCCGCTTCGACCTGGTGGCCGGCTGCTTCAGCCGGGATGCGGACATCAACCGACGCTCCGCTGAGCAGTACGGGGTGTCGCCGGAGCGCATCCATCCCTCGTTCGACAGCCTGCTGGCGGCCGAGGCGGGCCGTATCGACGCGGTGGCGGTGACCACGCCCATCCTGTCCCACTTCGAGCACATCAACCGCGCTCTGGACCTCGGTCTGCCGGTGATCTCCGACAAGCCGCTGGTCGGCGACCTGCAGCAGTGCCAGTCGCTGCGCAAGCGCGTGCAGGCGGGCGGACCGGCGGTCTATTGCATCTTCAACTACACCGGCTACCCGGCGGTCCGCGAGATGCGGCGCAGGGTGCGGTCGGGCGCCCTCGGCGAGGTGTTCAAGGTGATGGCCGAGATGCCCCAGGACAGCTACATGCGGCTGAAGAACCAGGACCGCGTGTCGGCGATCCAGGGCTGGCGCCTGCGTGACGGTGAGATCGCCTGTGTGACGCTCGACCTCTTCGTCCACCTGCACAGCCTGGTGAGCTTCGTCTGCGGCGGGCGCCCGCAGGACGTGTCGGGTTGGGCGAGGTCCATCAGCGGTGTGGCACCCGGCCTGATCGACGAGGTGGATGCCATCGTCCGCTACGACAGCGGCATGGTGGTGAACGCCTGGTATGGCAAGGCGGTGCTGGGCTACCGCAATGGTCTGCGCCTGCGGCTGTTCGGCACGCGGGGCAGTCTGCAGTGGTACCAGGAAGACCCGGAGACCCTGCTCGGCGCGGATGCGGAGGGCAACCGTCAGGTGATCGACCGCCTCTCCGCCGGTTCGGAGGTGACCATCGAGCCCCGCTACCAGCGCTTCAAGGCTGGCCACCCGGCGGGCTTCATCGAGGCCTTCGCCAACTACTACTACGACATCGCCGAGGCGATGCGCGGCGACGGCACTTCGCCGTACCTGCTGTCCTTCGATGTGGTGGAGGAGGGGCTGGGGGTCGCCGGGGCGATCCACCGCTCATCCGGGCTCGGTGGCGCTGTCCGCCTCGACTGACGCGGCGAGGCGTTCGGTCCAGAAGCGGGCAAAGTCCGCGGCGCTGTCGGCCGAGCGGGTCTGCATCTCCTGGAAGCGCTCGGCGGCGAGGTGGCGCGTGGAGCGTGCCCAGTCCAGCCTGTCGAAACCGTAGGCCAGCCCTACGCGCAGGTGCTCCTCCGGCAGCCACTGGTCCTCGTCCACGCCGTCTTCGGGCACGATCACCGAGTCCGCGCCGGCCACTGCTGCCAGCAGGGAGTAGCTGGTGCGGGTGTCATAGCTGATGAAGGTCTGCACCCGCCGGAAGATGTCGCCGATCTCCTGGTGGCTCATGCCGTCGATGCAGACCGAGTCGCTGAGGTCATGGACGATGGACCTGCCGGCTCCCTTGCGCATCAGATACGCGGTTCCCGAGCGCGGGCTGCCCTCGGGTGGCGGCTGGTAGGACTCCCAGGGCAGGTACGTGACCGTGAGCATCTGCTCCGCCACCTCGATCCACGGCATGGGCACCGGCTTGTGCATCTCGAGATAGCGGAACTGCACCTCCCCGGGCACAAAGAAGACGTCCTTGTTGTGGAAGCCGGGCGTATGCAGCAGCCAGCGTGCCACATGCCGCGCCCGCAGGGGATTGCCGAAGGTGACCTCGGGGTACACCGCCACCACCTCCTCGCGTTTGCGGATGCCTCGCAGGGGCCTGCGGTAGAGCGGTGTGTTCCAGTCCGGGTGCAGCGTGTAGGGCGTCCTGCGCAGGCTGGCGCGTGGCTCGAGGATGGCCTGCACGAAGACGTCCGGGTCCACCGGCGAGAGTTCGAAGCTGCGGAACAGCGGCACCAGATGCGCGGTGTGGCCGAGCTCGTTGAGCAGATGGCAGAGGTAGTGCAGGACGATGAAGCCGCCGACGTTGGGGTTGTAGCCCGGCGCGAGGATGACGAACTCGGGCACCGGCGGCCGGCGCCTCGGCACTGCCGACGGGTCTGGCGGCGCTGCGCTCAAGGTCTCTCCCGGGGGCGGGCCGGCGCTCAGGGCACCATGCGCCGGAACACGCTATTGCCGGAGAAGAGGTGCTTGAAGGCGGCGAGGATGTGCAGGCCGATGAGCGCGGCGAGGACCACCGCCACCGTCTGGTGCGTGCCGTTGAAGAGGGCGTAGAGCTCCTCGCTCGGCCAGCCGATGACCGGCAGCTGGAACTCGTTGAACAGCTTCACGCCGTAGCCCTTGGGGTGGAAGTTGGAGCCGAGGAAGCCGGAGACCGGCATCAGGAACATGCAGGCGTAGAGGGCGCGGTGGCCAAAGTCGGCAAGACGCACCTCCCACTGCGGCACTTCCGGCGGCAGGATGGGGGGCGGGTTCTTGCTGCGCCACCAGTAGCGGTAGAGGATGAGCAGCCCGGTGATGAGGCCGATGGTCTTGTGCCAGTTGAACACCATGCCGCGCGGCGAGTCCGGCCCCTTGGGCAGGTCGGTCATGGTGAAGCCGACCGTCATCAGGCACAGCACCAGCAGCGCGATGAGCCAGTGCAGCGCGATGGCGCGCGGGGTGTACTTGAGCGAATCATGTTGGGACATGGGGGCTGTCGGGGCAAGGTCGGGAACGCGGGTTGTGGCTTGATTGTGCCAAGCATCGGTGTGCTTGTGTGGGCCCCGTCCGTGCGTCGGGAAGGTCTTGTTGCGTTTCCGCAACGAACCCACCCCAGAGGCCACTTTGCACGGCCGCCTCGGGAATTTGTCCCGGGACGCCGCCGGGTCCGGCCGGCAGACTTCGCGCAAGGTTAACAAGGAACCACTCCGGAGCCAGAACCATGCATCGACCGATCAGCCGATCCGATCCCCGCAAGCCGCGACTGCTTGTCGTCATCGCCGCCATTCTTGTAGCGCACTCCGCGGTGGCTGCCGACAAGGCCAAGACCGTCTCCGAGAAGACCGAGGCACCGCGCGTGGACGTGATCAGCACCACGCCGCTGCCCTCGCTCGGTACGGCCCGCGAGGAGATCCCGGCGCCGGTGCAGACCGCCACTTCCGAGGACCTCAAGCGCACCCAGTCGCTCGACCTCACCGACTTCATGAACCGCAACCTTGGCGGGGTGCACATCAACGACGTGCAGAACAACCCCTTCCAGCCGGACGTCAGCTACCGTGGCTTCACCGCCAGCCCGCTGCTCGGCAACCCGCAGGGCCTTTCGGTGTACATGGACGGCGTGCGCATGAACCAGGCGCTCGGCGACCAGGTCAGCTGGGACCTGATCCCGCGCGCGGCCATCTCCACCATCACCCTGATGCCGGGCTCCAACCCGCTGTTCGGCCTCAACACCCTGGGCGGTGCGCTCTCCGTGCAGACCAAGAACGGGCGCTCGCACGCCGGCACCTCGGTGCAGACCGTCTACGGCAGCTACAACCGCCGCATGGTCGAGATGGAGCATGGTGGCTTCAACGACAAGGGCCTCGAGTGGTTCGTCACCATGAACGACTTCCGCGAGGAGGGCTGGCGCGACTTCTCGCCGAGCAAGGTGCAGCAACTGTTCGGCAAGCTCGGCTGGAGCAATGCCCGCACCGACATCGACCTGACCTATTCCTTTGCCAAGAACAACCTCATCGGCAATGGCTTCACGCCGGTCGAGTTCCAGCGCCAGCGCTACAGCAGCATCTTCACCCGCCCGGACCAGACGCTGAACAACAGCAACTTCCTCAACCTGGCGGCCAAGCACGAGATCAACGACCGGGTGCTGTTCAGCGGCAACGCCTACTACCGCAAGATCAAGACGCGGACGCTGAACGGGGATGGGAATGATGACCTGCTGGAGGATGGTGACCCCGGGGCACCTTTCGTCGGGGGGGTGTTCGACTCCGCCAACTGCTTGGCTGGGCCCGACCAAGACGAGAACTGCTCCGGCACCTTGAACCGCACCCGCGCCCGCCAGCACAACTACGGCTTGTCGGGGCAGCTGACCTTCCTTGGCGAGCTGGCCGGGCACCGCAACCAGTTCATCGTTGGCGCGGCCTATGACCGCAGCCAGGTCCGCTTCAACCAGTCGACCGAGTTCGGCCTGCTCAATGCCAGCCGCGGGGTGGAGGGCGTCGGCGTGTTCGAAGATGACAACAACAAGTTCCTCAAGGGCTTCACCACCACCTACAGCGTGTTCGCCACCGACACGCTGTCGGTCAACGAGCGCTGGCACTGGACCGCCTCCGGCCGTTTCAACAAGGTCAACGTCGACAACCGAGATCAGTTGGTCGCGGGTCCTGGTGGGCCTGGAACCGGCTCGCTCACCGGCAATCACGACTTCATCCGCTTCAACCCGGCCATCGGCCTGTCGTTCACGCCGAACAAGGAGATCAACCCCTACATCGGCTACAACGAGGGCAGCCGTGCACCGAGCACCATCGAGCTCGGTTGTGCGGACCCCGCCTTCCCCTGCCGTCTGCCGAACTCCTTGGCCGGCGACCCGCCCCTGCGCAAAGTGGTGACCCGCACCACCGAGCTCGGCGTCAAGGGGGTGGTTCAGGGCATGCGCTGGAATGCTGGCTTGTTCAACGCCGAGAACGAGGACGACATCGTCTTCGTGGCGTCTGGCGCGACCGGTTTCGGCTATTTCAAGAACAGCGACACCCGCCGCCGCGGCCTTGAGCTCGGGCTCTCCGGCGTGATCGCCGAGCGTCTGCTGGTCGGTGCGAACTACACCCTGGTCGACGCCACGTTCCGCAAGTCTGAAGAGTTGCCGGGTGAGAACAACTCGTCGAGTTTTGAGAATGCTGCCGGCGAGGATGTCATTGCGGTCCGCAAGGGCGATCGCGTCCCTCTCATCCCCCGCCACCAGGCCAAGTTCTTCGTCGACTTCAAGGCCACCCAGCAGTGGACGGTCGGTGCCGATGTGGTGGCACTCTCCAGCATGTTCGTGCGCGGCAACGAGAACAACCAGCACCAGGCCGGCGGAGACTTTGGCGGCAAGGGCGAGACCGGCGCCTTCGCCATCGTCAACCTGCGAACCAGCTACCAGGTCACGCCGATGGTCTCGGTGTTCGCCCGCGTCAACAACGTCTTCGACCGCGAGTACAACACCGCCGGTGTGCTGGGTGAGCGTCGGGTCAACTTCGACGGCAGCATCACCGGCGAGGAGGTCTCGACCACCGCCTTCGGCCCGGGAGCCCCGCGCATCGGCTGGCTGGGTCTGCGCATCGACCTCGACCCGCCGAAGAAGCCTGGGGCCGCAGCCGACCGCGACTGAGAGGGCAACCACCGAAACGCCGGACCTGTGGGTCCGGTGCTTGCAAGACCCGCTGCGGCGGGTCTTTTCTTGCGCGTCGGCCGCCTAGGCGTCGGCGTCGCGGAAGGTCACATCGCCGATCAGCCCGTGCCGTGCCGCCAGGCGCACCAGCTGCGCGGCATTGTCGACACCGAGTTTCTGCCGCAGCGCCGACTGGTGGTTGGCCACGGTCTTGGCGGTGAGGTTGAGGATGCGCGCGATCTCCGTCACCGGCTGGCCTTGCGCCAGCAGGCGGAACACCTCGAACTCGCGCTCGGTGAGCACGCTCACCGGGTCCGGGTCGGAGCCGATGCGCTGCAGGGCCAGCCGCTCAGCCACTGCGTGGTCGACGTAGCTGCGGCCGGAGGCGACGCGCCGGATGGCCTCCACCAGCACCTCGGGCGCGGCGGATTTGGCGATGTAGCCGCGTGCTCCCGCGGCCAGTGCACGGCTGGCAAAGACGATGTCCTCGTGCATGCTGAACACCAGCACCCGGGCGGCGGCGTCCCGCGCCACCATGCGACGCGTGACCTCGATGCCGCTGATGCGCGGCAGCGAGATGTCCATCACCACCACCTGCGGACGCAGCTCGCAGAACAGGCGGTAGGCGTCCTCGCCACTGCCGGCCTCGGCCAGCACGCGGATGTCGTCGGTCTGCTCGAGCAGGCGCCGGTAACCCTCGCGTACCACCGCGTGGTCGTCCACCAGCAGCACATCGATGCTCATGCGGTCCTCTCCCTGTGATCGATGGGCAACTCGAAGCGCAGCCAGGTTCCCGTGGCCGACGCGTCTCCGGAACGGCCGATGTCCATCCGGCCGCCGAGCAGTTCGGCACGCTCGCGCATGCCGGTCAGGCCGAGCCCGGGCCGGATCCTCTCCGGCAGGCCCTGGCCGTCGTCCTCGATGCGTACCGAGAGCGTGGCCGGCCCCTCCAGGCCGAGATGCACGCTTGCGCTGCGGGCGCCCGAATGACGCGCCACGTTGGTCAGCGCCTCCTGTACCAGCCTGAACACGGTCATGTTGAGCGTCTCGCCCAGCGGCGGCAGGTCCGGCTCGATGGCCAGCGTGTAGCGGACGTCGGGCCTCTGTTGCTGCCAGCCATCGACCAGATGCTGCAGTGCCTCTTCGAGACCGAGTTCGTCCAGACCGACCGGACGCAGCCGGTACATCAGCGTGCGGGCGACCTGATACACGTGTCGTGCCATGCCGCGGATGCGTTCCACCGCCTCGCTGTCGCCGGCACCGCTGTCGAGCTGCCGCCGCAGGCCCACCGCTTCGATCTCGATGGCATTGAGGTACTGCCCCAACTCATCGTGCAACTCGTGCGCGATGTCCTTGCGTTCGCGTTCCTGCACCTCGAGGCTGCGTCGCGTGAGGTCGCGGTTCTCCTCGAGCGAACGGGCGAGGTCGGCCTCGAGCTCGACGCGCAGGGTCAATTCGCGCCGCAGCTCCCTCCAGCGCCGCCAGGAGAACCAGCCCATGCCGATGGCAAGGACCAGCAGCGTGGTGCGCAACTCGTCGGCCTGAACGAACTCGAGGTCGGCGGTCCAGCGGTTGATGCGTTCGTTGAGTTCGAGCCAGGACGCCACCAGGAAGGCTGCGGTGGTCGCCAACACCACCAGCGCCAGGTCGCGCAGGGTGCGGAGGTGGGCCTCGCGGGCCAGTCGCTTGATCTCTTCCAGATCCACCCTCCTGATTATGCCTAAGCTGCGGGCCGGAACACCGTGCCCCACGGGGCTCGCGGCAGGGGGATCTGACCCAGGGGTCTCAGCGTGCCGGTGTCGATGACCAGGGCATAGGGCGGCGCACGGCCGGTGACCAGCAGGCGTCTGCCATCGGCGCTGAGCGCGAGATGGGAGGGCGCGGGGCCCGCCGTGATGTTGGAGCGCAGGCGCGGCCGGGCGGCGTCGATCACAGCTACGGTCCCGCTCCCACGGCAGGCGACGTAGACCGCACCGCCGCTGCCTTGGGCCGCCAGCGCGACCGGTTGACGGCCGGCGGTAATGACCGACTGCAGCCTCCAATCTCGTGTGTCGACCACCTCGACCCGATCGGCTTCTGCGATGGCGAGCCACAGGCGACCGCCAGAGAACAGCATGGCACTTGGCTCGCCGCCGGTCGTGATGTGCTGCCGCAGGCGTCCATCGTGCAGATCGATCACGTTCACGGCGGCCTCCCCGCGGCGGGTGGTCACCAGCCAGCGGCCGTCGGGGGAGAACGTGCAATCCTCCGGCTGCGCCCCTTCGATGCGGATGCTGCCGACCACTCGGTGCTCGACAACGTCGACATAGACCACCCGCCCTGCACGTTCGGCACAGACCGCGAGTTGGCGACCGTCTGCCGACAGGTGGGCTGCTTCCGGTCCCTCCGGGATGCCGACCATCCATGGCAGACGTTCGCCGTGCAGGTCGAGGCCGACCACCCGTTCCAGCTGCCTGTCGATGATCAGCAGGGTGCGCTTGTCGGCGGCGAGGAGCGCGGCCTCGACCCGTGCGACGAGTCCCTTGGGTATGGGAAGCTCGCGCATCACTCGCGGCGGGTCAAGGTTCACGAGGGTGACGACGCCGGCAGACACGGCAGGCAGCCAGCCTTGTTCGGCTTGGGCCGGTAGCGCGGCGAGCAGCAGTGCCAGGAGGGTGGATCGCGGGAGCATGACTCGCCATGATGGTCGGAGTCCAGCCGGTCGCCCACGGGCGAACCTCCGCACGGGACCGGGAAGCGTTCCCGAAAACAAGACCCCCGCCGCAGCGGGGGTCGGGCCACAAGCAGGCGGGACCGCAGTCCCGCCGCAAGACTTCGGCTCAGCCTTCGCCGGCCTGCACGGTCTCGACCGAGCTCTCGACGATCTTGCCGGTGATGGCGTCGACTTCGACCTTGTATTCCTTGCCGTCGGCGCCCTTGATGTCGAACTCGTAGGAGAGCGCACCATTCGGCTCGATCTCGTACTCGGTCTCGACTACGGTGCCGGGATGGGCCTTGAGTGCGATGGCCTTGGCGTCGGCCTCGCTGACCTTGACCTTGGAGGTCCACTTGGCATCGGTGGCGGCGACCTCTTGCTCGACTTCAAGGATCTTGCCGCTGTCTGCGGCGCACTCGATGTCCCACATCGAGCCGTCAGCCTTTTGCACGTCGAATTCATAGACCGTGGCCTTGTCCTCGGTCTTGACCTCGAGCTTGACGATCTTGCCCGGGTGGGTCTTGGCCATGGCGGCGGCACAGGCCGAAAGGCCATCGTGCGCGCTGGCGGTGAACGGGGCCAGCAGGAGGGCGCTGGCGATCAGGGTCTTCTTCATTGTCTTTCTCCAGTGTTGGGACTGTTGTGAATCGGCTGTGACGTATGTTGCGGTGCCGCAAGCGTTATACACCCGGGGTCGGGAAAGATTCCCGGGTATCCCTCTCTCGTCCCAATTTTGGACGGTGTAAAACTGTCTTACTCACTTGACACTCTCGTGTGCGGGTGCAGCATCGGTGGGCCTGTCCGGACTCCCGTCGCGTCTTTGCTTGCCATTCGCCAGTCGGGAACAACTCCCGACCACGTGGTGAATCCGTCCTTTGGGGTGCGCCGCGCAAGGCTGCAATCTGCCCGCTTGACATCCCAAGGAGCGGCGCCGTGCGTGTGGCCTGCATCGGGGAGTTCCCGCCGAGCCTGTTCGAGGCGCTGGCCCGCCTGCCGGTGTGCGAGATCATGCGCTTCGGCTGCGCGGCCGAGGCCATGGGTCTGCCGCGGGAGGCGCAGCCCGGACTCTGGGTGACGGAGGTCCTGCTGCCCGGTCTCTCTGGGCTGGGACTGACACGCCGCTTGTCGGCGCGAGCGGGTGCCGCCCCGGTGCTGGTGGTCACGCGCATCGTCGGCATGTGGCCTCTGGCGCGGGCGGTCAAGGCGGGTGCCCGTGGCTATCTGCAGCTGCCCGCCACGGTCGAGCAGCTCACCCTGGCGATCGAGCGGTTGCTCCAGCACGGTGCCTTCCGTGTGCCGCCCGAACGCTCCATGGCCGACCACCGTTTGCGTGCCTGGGGCGTACTCGACCTGCCGCCGCGCCGCTTCGAGGCCCTCCACCTCATCCTGCAGGGCAAGGACGATGTCGGCGTCGCCGAAGCCATGAGCCTGGGGCGCAGCAGCGCTGCGGGCTACCGGCGTGAGCTCGAGATCCGGCTCGGCCTTTCCAGCGAGAGTACGTCCGAGAGCCTCGCGGCCGCCATCGACGCCGACTTCTACCGCAAGCGCGCCGGCTGAGGCAGGCGGCCTTTCGCTTCAGAAGGCGTAGCTGGCGGTCACGCCGATCAGACCGAAGCGGCCGGGTGCGGCTTCGTAGAAGCGCTGGTTGCTGTCGTTGACGCGTACTGCACCGACGAAGTGGCGGTCGAAGAGGTTGTCGATGCGAACAAACTCGCTTGTCGTCCAGCCACCGAAGCGTTGGGTGAAGCCCGCGCGCAGATTGACCACAGAGTAGCCCGGTGCCTTTCCAGTATTGGCGTCGTTGGCGTAGACGCGCGAGGAATAGCGTCCTTCCACGGCCCCCTGGAAGCCGAGTGCCGGCCAGTTGAAGGCGAGTTCGCCGTACACGACATCGCGCGAGATGCCGGGCAGTTTCTTGCCGGCCTCGCTCACCGATGCGTCGCCAAAATCGTCGCGGTACTCCGCGTTGATGTAGGTGTAGGCGACGTAGGCATTGAGATAACGGTTAAGTCGGCTGTCCAGCGAGAATTCGACGCCTTGTCTGTTGGTGCGGCCACCGTTGGTGTAGGCGGTCCGCCCGCCTTGTGTGCCGGCCACCACGATCTCGTCGCGCGTGTCGACCTGGAACACGGCCAGGGTGGCGCGCGTGTCGTCATCGAGGAAGGCCTTCAGCCCGGTCTCGTAGTTCTTGCTGGTGGCCGGCCGCAGACCGAGGTTGGGCCCGCTGCCATCGACAACACTCGCGCTCTGTGCCGTGTATGCAAGTTCGATGCTGGTGGGGGTCTCGAAGCCACCACCGGCGTTGGCATACCAGTTGAGCGCCGGGGTGATCTTGAAGACGATGCCGGCCACCGGGTTGACGCGCTGGTAGGTGTTGGTGCCGCTGCCGACCGGGTTGATGCTGGCGGGGATCTTGTCGACGAACTGGATACGCACCTGGCTGTAGCGGGCCCCGAGGTGCAGACCCAGGCGGTCGGTGACGTCGAGTTCGCCCTGCGCGTAGAAGTCCGAGGAGCGCGAGTTGTTCTCCTCGTTGCGTGCCCTGGCGCGTTGGGTGGGCGTGCCGGTCAAGTTGGCCAAGCCGCCGGCGAGGTTGCGGTTGCCATCGGTCGCCAGGCTGCGGCGGTCATCCAGGGCCTGCTCGTAGCCGAAGCCCCCGGTGAGCCGCAGGGGCATGCCGGCGATCCGGTTGCGGTGCGTGTAGCGCAGGTCGGCGCCTGCGAACTCTCGCTGGATCTGACTTGCACCGGGCAGAAGGTTGAACGCATTGCCAGCAAGGAACTGCAGGTTCTCGCGCGTCCCGTAGTAGCTGAGTGCGCGCAGGCTGTCGCCATTCTCGAACTGGTGGTCCAGTACCAGACCGGTCTGATATTGACTGCGTTGCACACGGGTGCGGTAGGTCAGCGCATCCGCCGAAGCGGCTTTGCGGTCGCTGCGGTACTCGCTGAGCGTGAGGCCTTGCGGGTCGAGCGCCTCGGGCTGGTCGAGTCCGCTCACGGTCCAGGTGAGGCGGGTGCGTGCGGCGAGTTGCAGGGACAGCTTGGTGCTGAAAGTCTCACGTCGCACCGAACTGTTTTGCCGGTAGCCGTCGCTTTCGAAGTGTGCCGCTTCGGCGGTGAAGCCGACGTTGCCAGAACGCGCGCCGAACTGCAGGTTCTCCCGATGCGTGTTGAAGCTGCCGAACCAGGCGCTGCTGCTTACGGTCGGCTGCTCCGGGGCGTCGCGGGTGAAGATCTGCACTACGCCGCCCGAGCTGTTTCCGTACAGCGCGCTGAATGGCCCGCGCATGACCTCGATCGACTTGGCCGAGGACAGGTTGAAGGTGGACGTCTGACCCTGACCATCCGGCGTCGAGAGCGGGATGCCGTCTTGGTAGATGCGGATGCCGCGGACGCCGAACTGCGAGCGTGCGCCGAACCCGCGGGTCTGGATCTGCGGGTCCTGCGCGTAGTTGTAGCGATTGTTGGCGGTGATGCCGGGAATCCGGATCAGGCTCTCCGAGGCGTTGACCTGCGGTTGAGCGAACTGGATGTTCGGCGCCTCGATGACGTCGATCGATACCGGCAGATCGAAGCTCGGTCGTTCCTCACGCGTCGCGGTGACCACCACTGGGGAGCTCTGCGGCTCGGCCGCAAGTGCCGGTAGCGCCACGAGCCACGCGAGCACAACGGTCGAAATGGACCGGAAAGGGGTAAGGTTCAAAGTGTCTCTCCGCGGGCACGGGCGAGCCGATCGCCGCCACTGCCCTGAATTCTTGTTGGTATCAAGTATCGCCACCAGACCCTGATGGTCCGACGCGGCGCGAACCTTAGCAGCCGTCAGACAGCAAGGCCACATGCCGCCTCTACGGAAATTCCGTAATCGTCGGGGCGCGTATACTCCGCGCCCCGTCTGCGGTGAGCGGCCCGCCCCGTGAACGCCTCCGATATCGATTATCCCGAGGACCTCCCGGTAGCGCAGCGGCGCGAGGAGATCCTCGCCGCGCTGCGCCGGCATCAGGTGGTCATCGTCTGCGGCGAGACCGGCTCCGGCAAGACCACGCAGTTGCCGAAGATGGCGCTGCAGGTGGCGCTCGAGTCCGAGGCGGTGCGCGAGGCGCGTGCTGCTGCCGATGCGGCGGATCAGGGTCGCGAGCATCGTTTCGGCGACCGCGGCCCGCGTCGGCCGCGCCTGATCGGCTGCACCCAGCCACGCCGCATCGCCGCGCGCAGCATCGCCAGCCGGCTCGGCCAGGAGCTCAAGGCCCCGGACCTGGTCGGCTTCAAGGTGCGCTTCACCGACACCAGCAAGCCCGGTGCCCGGCTCAAGGTGATGACCGACGGCATCCTGCTGGCCGAGACGAGGTCGGACCCCGAACTGCGCGCCTACGGCACCCTTCTCATCGACGAGGCGCATGAGCGCAGCCTCAATATCGACTTCCTGCTGGGCTACCTCAAACGCCTCTGCAAGTGCCGGCCCGATCTCAAGGTCATCGTCACCTCTGCGACCATCGACGCGCAGCGCTTCAGCCAGCACTTCGGCGGTGCGCCGGTGATCGAGGTCTCGGGTCGTACCTATCCGGTCGAGGTGCGCTACCGGCCTCTGCCCAAGGACGCCGAGGACAGCAGCGAGGCGATGATCGAGGGCATCGTCGATGCGGTGGACGAGCTGGCGCGTGTCGGTGGCGGCGACGTGCTGGTGTTCCTCCCCGGCGAGCGCGAGATCCGCGAGACCGCCGAGGCGCTGCGCAAGCACCACCCTCCCGGCGCGGAGATCCTGCCGCTCTTCGCCCGCCTGTCCGCTGCGGAGCAGAACCGCGTGTTCCAGCCTGGCGGCGCGCGGCGCATCGTGCTCGCCACCAATGTCGCCGAGACCTCGCTCACCGTGCCGGGCATCCGCTATGTGGTCGACCCCGGTCTGGCGCGCGTCAACCGCTACTCCTACCGCAGCAAGGTCGAGATGCTGCTCACCGAGCGCGTCAGCCAGGCCTCGGCCAACCAGCGCGCCGGGCGCTGCGGCCGGGTCGCTGCCGGCGTCTGCATCCGGCTCTACGAGGAGGAGGACTACCGGACCCGACCCCCATTCTCCGACCCGGAGATCGCACGCTCCTCGCTGGCCTCGGTCATCCTGCGCATGGCGGCGCTGCGCCTGGGCAGCGTGGAGGACTTCCCCTTCCTCGAGGCACCCTCCGGCCGTGCCGTGCACGACGGCTACCAGCAACTGCAGGAACTCGGTGCCGTCGACGAGCAGCGCCAGATCACGCCGCTGGGCGAGGAGATGGCGCGTTTGCCGCTCGACCCCGCCATCAGCCGCCTGATCCTCGCCGCGCGCGACGAGCACTGCCTGAACGAGGTGCTGGTCATCGCCAGTGCGCTCGCGGTGCAGGACCCGCGCGAGCGGCCGATCGACCGCGCCGCCGCGGCCGACGATGCACACCGTGCCTTCGCCGATGAGCGTTCGGACTTCGTGGGCCTGCTCAAGCTCTGGCACTGGTACGACGAGAGGCTGCGCCACAAGAAGTCCAACCGGCAGCTCACCAACGACTGCAAGGAGCGCTTCCTCAGCCCCTTGAGGCTGCGCGAATGGCGCGACATCCACGGTCAACTGCATGCGCTGTTGAGCGAGATCGGCCTGCGCGAGAACCAGCAGCCGGGCTCGTTCGAGCAGATCCATCGGGCACTGTTGGCCGGCCTGCTCGGCAACATCGGTGTCAAGACCGACACCCCTGGCGAGTACCAGGGCGCACGCGGCAACCGCTTCTGGATCTTCCCTGGCTCTGCCTTGCACAAGAAGGGTGGCAAGTGGGTGCTGTCGGCCGAACTGGTCGAGACCAGCAAACTCTATGCGCGCGTCGTGGCGAGCATCCAGCCGGAGTGGGTCGAGCAGGTCGCGGCGCCGCTGCTCAAGCGCCAGTACATCGAGCCGCACTGGGACGCCGAGCGCGGCGAGGTGATGGCCTGGGAGCGTGTGACGCTGTTCGGCCTGACGCTGGTCAACCGCCGCAAGGCACGCTACGGCCCGGTCGACCCCGCCCAGGCGCACGAGATCTTCCTGCGGCAGGCGCTGGTCGGCGGGGCGCTGCAGACGCACGGCAGCTTTCTGCGCCACAACGCTGCGCTGCGCAAGGAGCTGGAGGAGCTTGAACACATGAGCCGCCGCGTCGACGTGCTGGTCGACGACGATGCGGTGCACGCGCATTTCGCTCGCATCGTGCCGCGCGAGGTGGCGGACGCTCGGGCCTTCGAGCGCTGGCGCAAGGACGCGGAGCAGAAGGACCCGCGCGTGCTCTACCTGACCCGTGACACGCTGATGCGGCACACCGCGGCGGCGGTCACGGCGCAGCTCTTCCCCAAGTCGCGGCAGGTGGATGGCGTGGAGTGCCGCTACGACTACCGCTTCGAGCCCGGCCACCCGGCAGACGGCGTGACGCTGAGCGTGCCGCTGCATCTGCTCAACCGGCTCGACGCAGACGAGGGCGAATGGCTGGTGCCTGGGCTGCTGCGCGACAAGCTTACGCTGCTGGTCAAGGGGCTGCCCAAGGCGCTGCGGCGTGTCTGCGTGCCGGTGCCGGACTGCGTGACCGGTGCCATGGAGGCGCTCGATGACGGCCGCGGCGAACTGCTGCCGCGCCTGGCAAGCTATCTGGCGGCGCGCTACCGCATCGACGTGACCGAGAGCAGCTTTGCCGGCGTCGAGTTGCCGGCACATCTGCGCCTGCGCTACCGCATCGTCGACGACAGGGGGAACGGACTTGCCGACGGCCGCGACCTGCCGGCGCTGCGGGCACAACTCGCCGAGGCGGCTCGGCTGACATTCGCCAGGAGCGACGAGCCGGAGATGGAGCGGTCCGGCATCAGGACCTGGGACCTCGGCGACCTGCCGGCCGAGATCGCCTTCAGCCGCGGCGGGCGCAAGCTGGTGGGCTACCCGGCGCTGGTGGACGAGGGCGATGCGGTGGCGCTGCGTCTGTTCGATACGGCCGAGGGCGCGGCCG